>Ga0154020_10006723_pt1 | contig 13477 bp, 10 predicted proteins | sample Klosneuvirus_201_FD_109709 | JGI IMG/M metagenome (GOLD analysis project Ga0154020, IMG submission 109709) | Active sludge microbial communities from wastewater, Klosterneuburg, Austria - Klosneuvirus_20160825_MG | ecosystem: Engineered > WWTP > Aerobic digester > Activated sludge | place... | reverse complement strand
TGATACCAATGTGATTTTTGTCGGTTCTGCTGCAGGAGGCATCTGGAAAAGCAGCAACGGCGGGCAAACCTGGTCGGTGAACACCGATTCACTTCCGACGCTCGGCGTTTCAGCTATTGCCATTCATCCCAATAATCCCTCTGTTATGTATTTCGGATCCGGCGACCGGGATGCATCGGATGCAGCGGGCTTCGGTGTTTTTAAAAGCACCAATGGCGGTGGCAGCTGGACCATCAGCAACACCGGTATGGGCAGCCGTACCGTCGGAAAACTCATTATAGATCCTGCCAATCCAAACACCTTACTCGCAGCATGTAATGGCGGTATTTACAGATCTACCAATGCCGGCGCAAACTGGACTCAGACATACAGCGGCGGTTTCTTCAAAGACATTATTTTCAAACCGGATAACAGCAAAGTGGTATATGCCACCAACGCAGGTTTGTTGTACCGTTCACTGGACAATGGCGTGAACTGGAGCAATATCAGCAACGGATTGCCTACCACTGCGGTTTCAAGGGCGGTAATAGAAGTCAATGCACTGGACCCCTCCATGGTGTATTACTGGATTGCCAACGGCAGTGTGCACAAGGGCATGTACCTGTCCAGAGACAGCGGCACCAGTTTCAGGACCCAGTCAACCACCCCCAATCTGCACGATTATTCAACAACGGGCAGCGGAACAGGTGGCCAGGCCTGGTACGATATGGATATGGTTTCCGATCCGGCAAATCAGGCCATACTGTATTGCGGCGGTGTCAATATTTTCAGGTCTTCGGATACAGGCAGAACCTGGACCATCGCCGGATACTGGGTCAACCAGATTCATGCCGACCAGCACGAACTTGTTGCCAGTCCGATTACAAACCGGATTTTCGCCGGAAACGATGGCGGTTTATATGCATCGCGCAACCGGGGCAACTCATGGACGCCCCTTAAAAGTGGTCTCGCCATTGCGCAGATTTACAAAATGGATGCCTCCAGAACGGTCAAAAACATACTCATCAACGGATATCAGGACAATGGAACAGCCAATTACAACGATGGCTGGTATACAACCCGCGGCGGCGATGGAATGGATTGCGAAATAGACCAGACGGATGCGCGCTACAGCTATGGAGAACTTTATTACGGCAATATTTTCAGGGTGTTTAATGTCAATATGCAGGCCACCATTGCGCAACAGGGATATATAGCAACCGGCAGCGATACCATCAATGAGTCGGGAGCTTGGGTAACCCCCATAACCCTGAAAGAAGGCAGCGGTAACACCATGTACATCGGTTATAAAAACATATGGCGAAGCAACAACATTCGCAGCAATCCGGTGGTCTGGAAAAAGATTTCAAACAATCTGGGCGGCACTAATGCTTCAAACTTTAACGAAACGGAAAGTTGCATCGCCAATTCAGACATTTTTTATGCTTCGCGTTCGAATGGTACGCTGTTCAGAAGCGATAACGTCAATGCCACTTCACCCACCTGGAATACAATCACACAACCTGTTGCAGGCGTAGTAAATGCAATTGAAACCGATCCCACCAACCAGAATGTTGTATACATTGGCATTGGCGCAAGGGTTTACCGCTCTGTTAACAAAGGCAGCTCGTGGACCCAGGTAGCCAGTAACCTGAGTTATAATGTAGGTGCGGTTCTGCTGGATACCTCGAACCGTAAAAAAGGAATTTATGTAGGCACAATGGGCGGGGGCGTATGGTATACAGATACGACACTCAGCACATGGCGCTATTTCAGTAAAGGACTGCCCAATACCGTCAGGGTAACAGATCTGGAAATGTATTACGAACCCAACAAAGAATGCAACTGCAATGTGCTCTATGGTTCAACCTATAACCGCGGTAACTGGTACAGCACCATTTACAACGACGGCAGCGGCAAACCCGTGGCCTTGTTGGATCCCTACGATACGGTTATCTGCAAATCAAACACACTGACGTTTAAAGAAAAATCCTGTAATACGCCTTCGCGTTTTAAGTGGGCTTTTGCGCCAACAGGTGCATCGTTCGTAAATGGCAGCGACAGCATGACCGCCAATCCGTCCGTAAATTTCAGCTCTGCCGGAAAATACACATTTAAATTTATGGCCGAAAATTGCAACGGAACCGACACCCTGGAAGGTTTTGTCATCGTAGGCGATTCGGTCAGGTCATCATGCATACCTACTACCACCAATAACTTCAATGGTTTAGGTATATACTCGGTTTCAATGGCCGGCATCAGCAGGGTTTCCGGCGGCAGAACCCAGGAAGGACCTTATGTCAATATGGCCTGCAGCAAAGTGTTTCGCGTTAAACGCGGCCAGAAATATGTGCTCAGGGTTGGTACCGGTGCGCTTAACAATGAACAGGTCAAAGCGTTTATTGACTTCAACAACAACGGCAACCTTTCGGATGCAGGCGAACTGGTGTATCAGCCTGCTGCTGCGCTGGCCTCTCATCTGGACACAGTGCGCATTCCCATGTCGGCCACAACAGGCACCATGCTCAGAATGCGGATCCGCAGCGATTTTAACAGCCTGGGTACCAATCCATGCAGCACCCTGAGTTACGGACAGACAGAAGACTATGGCATTTACATTGAAGCCGATAATCTGATTCCCCGTTTTGTCAGCGATAAAAGCAGTGTATGTCAGGGCCGCATCGTACGCTATACAGATTCAAGCCAACCCGCAGGAACCAGCTATAGCTGGAATTTCGGATCAGGTGCCGTTCCGGCTACAGCCAGTGGCAAAGGCCCCTATCAGGTAAAGTACAACAGCCCAGGGTATAAAACGGTCAGCCTGACAGTTGATGGCAAACTGTACAAAAAAGACAGTGCGGTTCTAGTAAATGCGGCGGCAGACCTGATTATATCCTTTACAAAAGGCGACAGTTCTATTTGCCGTTTGAAACCATTTACAATGTTTGCCAATGATTTGAACAATGCCGGAGCGAGCTACCAGTGGCGCCTAAACAACACAGCAATCACTGATTCCGTCTTCAGCCATTACAGAATTTCTGCAGCAGCATTTTCCGACAGTGGGCTTTATTCGGTAATTGCCCGCACAGCTCAGTGTGCCGACACCGCATTTCAAAAGGTATTTGTCAGACAACTGCCGGTAAGCGGATTTAATATCAATGATTCCGAACAATGTCTCAGAGGAAATGCATTTGTATTTACAAACAGCAGCAGCATAGGTTCAGGAACTTACCGAAATCAGTGGATTTTAAGCGATGCGGGCCGCGACAGCAGTATATCCCTGAATTACAGCTTTTCAAACCATGGAACCTATACGATAAAACTAATATCAACAAGTAACTATAGCTGTAAGGATTCGATTGTTAAATCGGTTTTTGTTTATGAACACCCGCTTGCATCGTTTTCAACGACACCCACCGCACAATGTTTCCGGTCTAATCTGTTTGGTTTTACCAACAGCAGTTCTATAGGCAATGGCACTTACACTTCAAACTGGGATTTCGGCGACGGAAACAGTTCCAGCCTGGCCAATCCAGCCGCAAAATCATACAATGTTTATGACACTGCATACCGCATTAAGTTGCTTTTGATCAGCAACAGGGGCTGCCGCGACAGTGTGCTTAAGCAGATCAGACTCTATGCCCAGCCCAATGCCTCGTTTGCCATTAACGACACCGATCAGTGCCTGCGGAATAACAGCTTTGTATTTACCGGAACGGGCAGTATAGGCAACGGAACAGTCTCCAGTGCCTGGACCTTTGGCGATGGCGGCAATTCTGTTTTAAACAATCCTGTGCATACCTATATAAGCAGTGGCGATTACAGTGTAAGACTGGTATTGAACAGCAACAACGGTTGCCGAGATACAGCTGTGCGCAGCGTAAAAGTCTTTTATCAGCCTAAAGCGACATTCAGTATAAACGACAGCACACAATGCCTGAAGAACAACCTGATGCAGCTCGGTAACAACAGCAGCATCGGTTCGGGTAGCTTTAGCAGCAGCTGGTTGTTCGGCGACGGGGCTGCGGCAAGTACGTTCAATACCAGCCATACCTACAGTAAAGACAGTGTTTTTAATATACGCTTGCTTGTTGTAAGCGACAAATTGTGCAGAGACAGTGTGCTTAAACCGGTGCGCATTTACCCGCAAAGCAAGCCGTCATTCTCGGTGAATCAGATCGCACAGTGTTTCAAAGGAAATGCCTTCAGTTTCAGCAATCAGTCTGCTTTAAAATCCGGAACCTATGCTTCTTTATGGCATTTTGGCGATGGAAGTTTGTCTGCATTGCTAACGCCTCCGCTTAAATCCTATTCAGTTTTCACAGATTCGATTCAAGTTTTGCTCATCAATACGACCAACTTCAATTGCATCGACACCGCCCGGAAAACAATTTATTTACGGGCTTCTCCATACACAAACTACAGCATCAACGATAGTCTTCAGTGTTTCAAGGGCAATAATTTCCAGTTTACCGAAAACAGCAGTACCGATAAAGGCATTCCGGATTACAACTGGTATTTCGGAGATGGCAACAGCTCTGTTCTATTGAATCCAATTCACATCTACAATAGTCCGGGTACATATACAGTTAAGCTCGTAAACAAAGCGCATCCATCCTGCTCAGACAGTATGTTAAAATCAATTACGGTTTACCCGACGCCGGATGCGGCTTTTATGGTTAACGACGATGCACAGTGTCTCAGTGGAAATCAATTTGTATTGAATGATAACAGTGTTCTGTCAAACGGCACCTATACGGTTTCGTGGAATCTGGGAGATGCCACTGCAGCCATCGGTGCAAATGTTGTCCATCAGTATCTGGCAAAAGGGACTTATAGGATACGCATGCTTGCGGTCAGCGACAAGCTGTGCAATGACACTGCAGAGCGCATTGCCACAGTATTTGAAACGCCCAAAGCCGATTTCGGCATCAATGATACGGCACAGTGTCTGAGCGGTAATAATTTCACATTTACCGACCTCAGTATTTCTGTTCCGACTTACCTGCGGACTTGGTATCTGCCTGCAATTTCGCCATCGGTGGCAAAAACTGTTCAATTCACATATACCGATACAGGCCGTTATGTAACAGAACTCAGGATAGTGACTTCAGATGGCTGCCGCGACAGCATCCGGAAAACAGTTTATACAGCGCCAATGCCCGATTTCGCAGTTAGCGGCAAACGGAAAGTCTGTATAAATGACAATGCAACATTGTTGGCCCAGAGCAATTCTGTGCTTCAGTATTTCTGGCGAACCAATGCAGGGCCTGCTGCTCAGACGAATCCTTACCCGGTCAATACCGCCTCCAGCGGGGATAAGAACATTGAAGTTCTGGCGGTAAATGAACATGCTTGCAGTACTGTATTAAATCTGCCGGCAAGGGTACAGGTGAATCCATTGCCGCTTGTTGGTTTTTCTGCAAGAACCAGACCCAATCCGCCGGCGCTTGAACTCTTGTTTACGGACAATGGAACCTATCCGGTTCAAAAACGGAACTGGTATTTCTACAACGCAATTGAAGGCGCCGACAGCGGAAGTAAACAGCAGGAAGTACTGCAACTCGGAGATTCGGCCACTTACTTTGTCCGGCTCACCGTTACAGATACCAACGGATGCACGGGCAGCAGCGAAAAAAGCATTTTCTTCCAGCTGCAGAATACATACTTCATCCCATCAGCATTCACACCAAACAGGGATGGACATAATGAAGAATTCAAAATGACAGGATTGCTGAAACATCTTAAATCTTACCGCATGCGTGTTTATGGACGATGGGGCGAATTGCTGTTCGAAAGCGATGATCCGGATACCGGCTGGAATGGCAGTTTTGGTGGCGAAACGGTGCCAACGGGTTACTACCTGTATATTTTTGAACTGGAAGATGTAAACGGCGATTTTAAGGAAGAAAAGGGGATGTTTTTACTCATACGTTAAGATGCAAGGACCAGACCCCAACATATTGCTCAAACTGGTAAAAATGCCAATGCCCTTCGGTAAATACAAGGGTACAATATTGTGCGACCTGCCTGTTTCTTACCTGGAATGGTTCAAAAGCAAAGGATTTCCCGACGGTCAGATGGGTATGCTGCTGCAAACCATTTACGAAATAAAGATCAACGGACTGGAGTATTTGTTAAAACCACTGCGGCGATAGCTGCCGGCGCTATAAATTCAGTGCATGCGCTGCAATTCGAACACGGCTTTGCCTTCGTGCATGCTGAGTGCAAAGTCAGACAAAATATCGACTTCAAAATGGCGAAGTGTATCCGGATTGTGATAGGTTAGGTGCAGCGTATGTTCGCTGAACAGCCAGCGTCCATGCATGTGCTTTTTAAGCGATGCAATATGATACTCAAAGGTGCTGTCTGCATTTAATTTCAGAAAATCCTCGTCTGAAATTCCTGCTGTCTGAATATTTCCGTCAGCATCCGCAAGGCCAATGCTGAGGTATTTCCAAGAACCGGTGATTTGCTCTGATTCCGGTTTGTAAGAACAGGCCGCAAGCGTGAGCAGAAAAAAGGCGGTAAAGAGTTTATTTGCGCTGATCAATTTCATCCCGTATCTGAGCGGCTTTAAGGTAATCTTCGTTCCGGAGCGCTTCTTCAAGCATGGCTTCGAGTTCGTCTATGCTCTTATCCTGGTAGCGGTTGCTGATTGATTTTTCGCCAACCGGGGGACTGTCTTCACTGTCATCACGCCCGGGCTTCTGTATATTGCTTTCTTCTATTTCAATACCGGCTTCTTCCAGGATGGCTTCTGTGGTGTATATCGGACAGTTGAAACGGACTGCAATGGCAATGGCATCACTGGTCCTGCAGTCGATGTTTATCTGTTCATCTGCGCTTTCACAAAGCAGAAGTGCATAAAACACGCCTTCTTTCAACTGATGTATAAAAACCTCTGAAATTGTGAAATTCAGTTTTTTGGCAAAGAGCAAAAACAGATCATGGGTCAGGGGACGCTCGGTATTGATACCCTCTAGCGGTATGGCAATGGCTTGTGCCTCGAATTGACCGACTATGATCGGTAATTTTCTGGGTCCTTCTACTTCATTCAGAATCAGGCTATAAGAACCCTTGATCTGAGAAGGCGCAATGCCATAGATATCCAGTTCTACTTTTTTCAATCGGAAACAGTCTTAGTTTTTACCTGCCTTGGCAGCTTGTATCAGTTGTGGCAAAATGTCAAATGCATCTCCGACAATCCCGTAGTCTGCAGCCTTGAAAAAAGGTGCTTCCGGATCTTTGTTGATGGCCACAATCACTTTACTGCTGCTTACGCCTGCAAGATGCTGTATGGCACCTGATATGCCAATAGCAATGTAGAGATTGGGCTTGATGGTGATACCGGTTTGTCCGACATGCTCGTTGTGCGGTCTCCAGCCCATATCGCTCACCGGTTTTGAACAAGCAGTGGCAGCGCCTAAAAGTTCCGCCAGTTCTTCAACCATGCCCCAGTTTTCAGGACCTTTCATGCCACGGCCAGCAGAAACAACAACTTCGGCTTCGGTAAGCGGAATTTTGCCTGCGGCTTTAGACGTAGAAACAATCTGCGTTTTGGATGTGGCGGTATTTGCCGGAACAGACTGAACGTCTATTGCAACCTGCATTTCTATCAGTTCTGTGCTGTTAGGCGTAATGGCCAGAACCTTGTTGTTTTTGTCCAGTTGAACATACGCAAAACCTTTACCTGAAAAAACGCCGCGTTTTACCGTAAACCCATTTGCGGTTTCCGGATATGCGATGACATTGGTTGCCAGTGAGGCGTTCATAGCAACGGCAATGCGCGGTGCAATGGATTTGGCTTCATAGGTATTGGCGATTACAATGTTCTGCACGCCATTGGCTTTAAACGCTTCTGATACAGCTGCAGTATAAGCCTGCGCATCGAACGCATTCAAACCTTCTATAACAATAAGTTTGCTGACACCATAATTAGACAATTTCTCGGCTTCACCGGCATTCGGCGCACCGATACAAACGGCCAGAACGGCGCCTTTGTTCATTACAGCCGCATAAGAAGCTGCTTCTAATACCGATTTCTTAAATATTCCTTCTGAATTTTCTGCGTATATTCCTGTCATGTTATGCGATGATTTTTGCTTCGTTTCTTAAAATGTCAATCAATTGTCCGGCGTTTCCTGCATCAATCAGACGCACTGCCTGTTTGGCTGCAGGACTTTCAAACAGGGCATAGCTGCTGCTGTTGTCTGCAGACACCGGTTCTGTTACCGTGAGTGGTTTTGTGCGGGCTGCCATAATGCCTTTCATATTGGGAATGCGCGGTTCACACAAATCTTTCTGTGCACTGGCTACAACCGGTAGTTCAGAACTGACCTGCTGTCTGCCACCATCAATATCGCGCTCGAAAACAGCTTTTCCATCCACAAGATCCATTTGCGTACAAACGTTTACAGATGGCCATCCAAGCATTTCGCCCAAAAGTCCGCAAACCTGACCGCCATTGTAATCTATGCTTTCTCTTCCGGTTAAAACCATGTCGTATCCATTGGCTTTAATAATGGCGGATAGCTGTTCTGCAACAAACTGTCCGTCTTTTGGCTCTGCATTGATCCGAATGGCATCATTGGCACCTATCGCAAGTGCTTTGCGTATAACCGCATCGGCATCTGCCAGTCCAACGGTGGCTACGGTTACTGTTCCACCGTTTTTTTCGGTTAACTCAAGCGCTTTGGTCAGCGATAACTCGTCGTAAGGGTTTATAATAAACTGAACGCCCTGGGTGTTAAACCGGGTATTATTGTCTGTGAAAGTGATCTTGGTGGTTGTGTCCGGAACCACGCTCATGCACACTAAAATTTTCATGAAAGCTAAAAAATATTTTGCAAAATTAAGTATAATAAGTGCTAAGAAAAAATGAGTTTTGCAAAGTAATTCAAAAATCAGAAACATGAACAGAATAGGCGTTATACAGCAAATGCTGGCAGATAATCCGGAGGATGTTTTTCTGCATTATGCCCTGGCCATGGAATTCATGTCAATTCAGAACAATACTGCAGCCATAGAACAACTGGAATGGATACGGCATGCGCAAAGCGATTACCTGCCTTTGTACTATCAGCTGGCCCATTTGTATGAAGCAGGCGGCGATAACGAAAAAGCCATTGAAACATACGAAGCAGGCATAGCGCTTGCCGATACACTTAACGACCATAAAACGCGCGGCGAATTGCGCAGCGCTCTTGAAGAACTTACCTTTTAACATGGAATATATCAGCCGGAATCCCCACTTTAAAAAAGACCTGCTCGAAAAAATGCAGTTGAACCATTTTATGCAGCATCTGGGACTGCAGGTAACGGCCGTTGAAGCGGGTTACATAGAAGCAGAACTTGTACTTCAGAAAATACACCTTCAACAAAATGGTTTTGTACATGGCGGCATCACCTCAACTATAGCCGACATTGTGATGGGATTCGCTGCATATTCGCTGGTCGCTCAAGGTGAAGGCACTGTAACTTCAGATCTTAAAATCGCCTATTTGAGGCCAGGTACCGGCGATAAGATAATCGCACGCGGCAAGGTCATAAAACCGGGAAATCAGCTTTACTATTGCGAGTCAGATGTTTTATGCCTGCATCCTGAAAAAGGCGAAATTCTGATTGCCAGAGGGTACTCCACGATGTGCGCCGTTAAGCATCCGGTGGTCCGTTAACTAAACGGCGAACTTAAAAGTTCCATTTGCTGACCAGCGGCATCACCCGCCCGCGACCGAATGATTTACCGCTTACCCTTAGGATTGGTGGTGCCTGGTACCGCTTGTACTCATTGCGGTTCACCATAGTTGTAATACGATCAACCAATGCCCGGTCATAACCCCGCGCTGCTATCGCCTCGGGACCGCATTGATGTTCTATGTATAGTGTAAGTATAGCGTCCAGTAATGGGTACTCGGGCAAACTGTCGCTGTCTTTCTGATCTGGTCTCAATTCGGCACTGGGTGCTTTGGTGAGAATGTTGTTTGGAATAATTTCAGCATCCCGGTTGATGTATTCTGCCAGCTGGTAAACTTTGGTTTTAAAAACGTCTCCCATGACACTAAGGCTGCCGCACATGTCGCCGTATAAAGTGGTATAGCCTACAGACATTTCACTCTTATTGCTGGTATTCAGCAGAATATTGCCGAATTTATTGCTGTATGCCATCAGAATGACCGCACGGCTGCGGGCTTGCATATTTTCTTCGGCTACATTAAACGGCATCTGCCCGAACATCGGACGCATGGTGTTTTCAAAAGCATTAAAAACTTCAGAAATGGGAACCAGGTGATGCGGGTTGCCTAAAGTTTCCGAAAGGATTTTTGCATCTTCGACACTGCCTGTACTGCTGTATTCAGAAGGCATCAGAATGGCGGTCACGTTTTCGGGACCGAGAGCGGCTGATGCGAGGGCCTGAACCACAGCCGAATCTATGCCCCCTGAAGCGCCCAAAACGGCCGTCCTGAAACCGGATTTGTCAAAGTAATCCCGGATTCCGCTTACCAGTGCCCGGTACAGATATTCGGTTTCATCCGGCTCTGTATAAGCAATGGCCGGATAATGTTTTTCGGTATCAAATGTAAAAACAGCCTCGCGGAAAGCCGGAAGTTCTGCAATGATGTTTCCGCTTGCATTCAACACAAGTGAATTGCCGTCAAAAATCAGATCGCTGTGTACACCGGTCTGATTCACATAAATCAGAGGCAGTCCGTATGCTTTGGCCTGAGTCTCCAACACCTCAAAACGCTCGGTTTTTTTACCGAGATTAAATGGCGAAGCAGAAATATTGATGATCATTTCGGGACCTTTTTCTGCCAGGGCTTTCAGCGGATTGTCCTGATAATCAAAACGGTCCATTTCATGCCAGAGGTCCTCGCAAATGGTCAATGCGATCTTACGTCCGGCCACTTCGATGGTTTTAAACACATCGTTTACCTCAAAATAGCGCGATTCATTGAACACATCATAGGTCGGCAGCAATGTTTTATAAACCACGTCGCTGAGCTTCCCGTCTTTCAGGATGCAGGCACTGTTGTAGAGGCGGCGACCGGTCTCTTCCGGATTCTCCATTGGTGAGCCCACGATGGCTGTAATGCCCTGGCAATGGGTTGCGATACGGTGTATGGCTTCTTCACAGGCCTTAATAAAATGCGGATAATCCAGCAGATCATCCGGAGGATAGGCACATACAGCCAGTTCGCTGAAAACAATGAGATCGGATCCGCCTTTTCGGGCCTCTGCAATCGCATCCGTAATCTTTTTTTCATTGCCTGAAATATCGGCAATGGTAAAATTGATCTGGGCCAGTACAATTTTCATAAATGGAATGGAAATTTAAAAAAGCAGGCCAAAAAGCGGTTGAACAGCCGAAGCTTAGAAAAACAGACCGATTTCAAGTCCAAGCACATTGTTGATAAGCTTGGCTTTTTTCTCATCCAGTATGTCCGTGAATCCGTTGTTGAAGCGAATACCAGTGTAAAAACTGGTGTTTCCGCTCAGATTGTATTCTATACCTGCACCCAGTATCATGGATGCTCTCAAAAGATTGATGTCGTCTGAATGGGTGGTAAAATCAAACCGGTTGTTTTCCGCATCGTTTGCAATGTATTTTTCGTCTGTCGGAAAATTCTTAGTGGATGTCAGTGCAGGATTGGCCAGAATTGTCGCATTATTGCCTATCAGGAAGCCCGGTGCCAGACCGATTTGTCCCCAGTAGCGTATGCCATTACTTTCTTTGGTTACAAATTTAAACATGATGGGGATTTCCAGATATTTCAGATTGTATTTATAGCTGATGTTTTTATATGAGTCCCCGCTGCTCAGCATATACACACTGTCGGTTTTCAGTTTTACACGGTTGGACATGGAGGTCACCAGAATTTCTGATGAAAAGAAATAATTGTCGGCAAGCCTGAAATCACCCATCAGCCCGAAAGAAAAGCCTATACCTGAACCATCTCCCAGAACGTTGTTGGTTTTGTTCTTTACCCAGTTAATTCCGGGTGATATTTTAAAGCCAACTCTGAAGTCTCTATTGTCCTGAGCACTTGACGTTTTGACGAAAAACAGAGCGCAAATCAATAAAAGTGAATACTTTTTCGTTATGTTCATGCTGATTATCTTTTTATTTGCACAAAAATGAACAAAATTTTCCAATTATCAAGTACCGCACTTGCAGTATTTATCCTGCTATTCTGCACATCATGTGAGCGAAACAGACTGGATATAGACACTTCAGACATAGATGTAAAATTAGATATCCGCCATTTTGAACAGGATCTGTTCGAAAACAAGCTTAGTGATTTCAATGCCTTCTCAGGGCGATACCCATACTTTCTGACCGATTACAATAAGGGTATCATTGGATTCCCAGGCAACGAGGCTGAAGCGTTTAATCAGCTGATGTTGTTTAAAACCGATGTCAATGCACGCAAAATGTACGATCATGTGAAGGGCAAATTCGGCGATTTCGGACCTTGGGAAAAAGAACTGACCGAAGCATATAAGCGTTTCCGTTATTATTTTCCTCAGGAAAAAATCCCGACCATTGTAACGTATACGTCCAACTTCAGCTTTTATGTGAACCCGGTGGGGCAGGATTACATTGGCATTGCTCTGGATATGCACATGGGCAGCGATTTCAAGCCTTATGAATTCACCAACATCGAACAGTACTGGCGGAAAATCCTCATTCCTGAAACCATAGTCACCAACCACATGATGGCCCACGCAAATGATTTGTTCAGCAACAGCAATGCGGGCAAAAATTTTACCGACGAGATGATCTATTATGGCAAATTGCTGTATTTTCTGGATGCAACTGTTCCAAAGGTACCGGATCACATTAAAATTGGTATGAGCAAAGCAGAATTTGACTGGTGTAAAAAGGAAGAGCACAACATTTGGGCCTTCATTGTTAAAGAAAAATATCTGTTTGAAACGGAAAGAAGACGTTATGAGCGTCTTCTGAAAGAAGGACCGCGCACCATTGCCAGCGGCGTTGCTCAGGATGCTCCGGCCATGATTGGCCGTTTTGCAGGCTGGATGGCTGTGCGACAGTATATGGAAGAAAACAAAAACATAGAGCTGCCTGAACTCATGAAAAACAGCGATGCAAGGGCAATACTGAATCAAAGTGCTTACAAACCGCAATAAGCGTAATTCATCATCTGGTCAATTAATCCGTACTTGAATTGCAAGATTATTGCATAGTTTTGGCGGCTTAAAAAGCCAATTGAAAAGACTGAAAATAGATTTGTTTTAACCAATCATCATATGCGTGCTGGCATACTTGTAATCGGCATTGATGGCTTTTGCACTGAGTGAATAGGCGAGGGTAACAATACCGACACGGCCAACAAACATAGCAACAGTCAATGTTACTTTCCCCGCATCACTTAAACCTGAGGTAATACCGGTACTCAGTCCAACGGTTGCAAATGCGGAAACCGATTCGTAGGCCAGCCTGATCAGTTCTGTTTCCTTTTCGGTAAACGAC
>Ga0154020_10006722_pt1 | contig 13477 bp, 7 predicted proteins | sample Klosneuvirus_201_FD_109709 | JGI IMG/M metagenome (GOLD analysis project Ga0154020, IMG submission 109709) | Active sludge microbial communities from wastewater, Klosterneuburg, Austria - Klosneuvirus_20160825_MG | ecosystem: Engineered > WWTP > Aerobic digester > Activated sludge | place... | reverse complement strand
TTGGTATCGGGAAAAACAATTATATCTAACCAGATTATACAGGATTTTATGGATTTTGCCAGTGTTTTTTAGAAACTGATCCCATTTTGCGGCACACTTTCGCAACTGCGGTCCCGGTCTCAGCCTGTGAGGCCATTTAAACAATAAAGCAATGGGAAAAAATCAACACTGTTCAGAACGGCTGCTGTAATGCTCCTTACTGTCCTGTCCTTCAAAAAGCCAGGTTTGGGGTTTGTACAGTGAATAATATTCCCGCAAAATGGGTAAAAGGATTTCACTCAATGTAATCACCCTGTCTTTTTTGCCCTTGGCATGATTAACTGATATCTGCATTCTGTCGCTGTCAATATCGGTGATCTTTAAACTTATCACTTCGCTCACCTTTAAACCGGCACTGCAAGCAAGCAATAAAAGCGTACGGTGTTTCAGGTTTTCAACAGCAAGGATCCCGCTAACTATTTTTTCATCACTGATCACCTTGGGTAACTTTAATGCTTTTTTGGGCCTGGGAATCTCAAAAAATAATTTCTCCCTGTGTCCGGGCGGGGACGCTTTACATCCTTCTAGAGAATGGTAAAACATTCTTCAACCTGAGCTTTTAGCTGAAAAGGCGCTGTTGTTACCATAAAAGCTTTTGAATCCTTATCCAACCCAAAAGCCAGTTTTACATAAGTAATGAGCGGCACTTTTAGCCAGGTAACAAAACCAAATACAAAAAATAAAATACCGATAATAATAATGGCACCCCTAGTGCTTTTTAAATCATAATATTTATTTACTAAAATTATTTCATTTACATTCTACTTACGGCTTTCATCATTCATAACAAACGTAAACATCCACTTTACTGGATTATTCCATTCACTTTTAAAAGTTCCAACCGGCGCCTTTATTAAAATAGTGTTCCACCCCTTTTGTAAATAAATATTTGCAGGCTCTCTGTTTTCATACCCTTCATTGGTTAAGGGTATTTCTAAATCTCCTTTTTGGCCAGCCCGTTTCCAATTGGGTGGAGAAATTAATTTTCCATTTACCCAAACTCTGCTGCTCTTATAATCCCACTCTCCAGCAGGTGGTGAATCAGTTGCATTAGCACGACCAATATTATTAAAACCAATCCAGAATTTCTTCATCCCTCCTTCGCTGCTCCATACTTTTCTTATTGCATAATAAGTAGAACTGTCCTGTTGATTATTAAGATGAGAGCCAATCATTGGATGCCAGAAATGCCGCAACCAGATAGTGCCTCCAAATACTGAGGGGTAATTTTTTAATTGCACTGTATCAGTAAAAGAAGTTGCTTCGGGATAAAATATCGTCTCTGTTTTTCCTTTATTATCAAATGGACCAATCAGTTTCCATTCTATATCACTTTGCCTTACATAAGGAAAGGAACGGTTTTTAAAATAAAGCGCCCCATGCTCCAACAAACGGTTTTCAAACTCTACAAATGCGCTATACCGTTCATTGCCCGGTGAACTCATATCTGATAAATAGTTTTTCCATCCACCGCCCAGCCAGCATCTTTCAGAAAAGGTGAGCATAACCGGGTAAACTGCATTCATACTTATTAAATCATCTTCTTTACTTACCCTTCTGTCTGGCCAATTGCACAATATAGCGCCCAATTTATTTTCATCACCCCTTGCTACATCACAAACCTGGTGATTGAATGTGGCCACCACACCATCCAGCGGGTCGAAATGATTCAGGTATAAATGCCGTGAATCAATAGAAGTGTAATTACTCTTTGGAATCGTATTGCCAGTCCACATTTGCAGGGCAGTTCCCTCCGGCAGATTGCCGCCCGGGTCCCATGCCATCACTTTTTTATTAAGCGACTTCAATAGTTTTGCTATTTCAGGTAAATATTGTTTGTTAGTTATTTTCACTTCATCACCACCGATATGAACTATTTCAATATCTAATTCAGTGCTTAATTCCTTTATAATGTTTTTACAAATTATCAATCCGGAGTCGCTTTGCATATCCACCTTCATAGCCCTTGTGAAAGCGGCACTATGCCCAGGCATATCAATTTCCGGAATCAGTGTAATATACTTTTCCTTACAATAGGCTATCAGCTCCCTTATTTCATCCAGTGAATAATACTCACCGGGGTTACGCTGCATATATTTTGCATCTGTAAGTTGCGGATACATTTTACTTTGCAAACGCCATGCAATATCTTCTGTGAGATGAAAATGAAAGATGTTCAATTTATAGGTAGCCATTACATCTATCTGTTGCTTTAATTGGCTGATGGATTGAAAATTCCTACCTGCATCTATCATAAATCCACGCCAGGAAAATGCAGGCCAGTCAGTAATTTCACAGGCATCAATAAAACTACCGTCACGTAGCAGTTGTTTTAAAGTTTGAATACCATTAAATATTCCATGTGCAGTGTTGCCGGTAATAAGGATTGAACGCTCCGTCGCCTCGAGTTTATATGCTTCTTTATTTTCCGGAGCCGCTTCAATTTTTGCTACCCGCAGCTCTATGTATTTTTCTAAGTCGGGCACTTTATCCTTTATATCTACATCCCAGCCTAAAGAATTTACAATTGCTTTCAATTGCCCCGATTCGTTTTCCAGCCCCTTTTGTGTTGCAACAATGGAGCTGCATTGATGAATCGGGAAAAAGCCTTTCTTCCATTTCAATTGTCGTGGTGCAGGTATGATGGACGGTTTTTCCTGTACACCATATACCTGTGGATAAATCAAATACTTCCACAACAAATATCCTGCCCCGGTAAGGTGCAGGCCATCGTTGCTGTACTTTTTTTCCAGTTTGCCCTCACTATTGCAGAAAAATGGATAGAGGTCAATAAAACTGTATTGATGTGCTGGTGATTCTTTAAATAATTTTTCATTCACCTGCTTTATTTGTTCTGCTTTACTTGTATGACCGCCAAATTTTCCGAAAACGTTATTAACCGGCAGAATGCTTTGTACATATAATTTTGTAGCAGGGGTTACCTGCTTCAGATAATCAGCTACTGTTATAATGTTCTTTATTATACTATCCGGTGATATACCTCTTGCTAAATCATTTGTTCCAATCATCAGGAAAACTTTTGCCGGTTTGCGTTTTGCCACTTCGTCAATTCTTTTTATCACACCTGCAGAAATATCACCACTGATACCACGGTTCTTTATTTTTACATCATTAAACAATTCACTCCACTGCCCGCCTTCGGTGATACTGTTGCCGATAAAAATTATATCTCCTTTTGTTTGCGGAAGTAATTGAAACATTGTCCATCGCTGGTGATAATAGGTATTGAACAAGGAATCATGCAAAACAGGCAGATTTACCTGTCCCATTACTGTAAGAGGCAGCATGATTAAGAACATCATACTATGTTTAGTAAATAACTTCATTCAGTTAATTTTTTATAAAAATCAATAAAATGATTTTTGTGACGCCACAAATCCGGTTGGCCTGATAATGGTAATAAATACATTCCCGTTACTAAGTTCATCCACTTCAAAGTCAATTCGCTGACCCGGTTTTATATCCGGCAGTTCATAAGCATTGCCAGAAGTATAATTATCCGCCTTATCCGATACATATAATTTATATCCTTTTACAACATGCTGGGGCAAGCCGATACTGCCAAAAATCAAAATATTCAACTTCCCTTTTTTCCAATTTCTTACACCCTGCACTTCTACCGGAGTTGAAAGCTCCCTCAAAACTTTCATAGAAGGTTTCGGTGTTCCATACATATCATACACACCATGGATCCTTCTTCTGAATTTATTTTTTTCTGAAGTGCCGGGATAATGGGTGCGGTAATCGGTCAAATCAAAATAGATTGCTCCTTCCACATACAGCTTGCTTTCATAAATCCCCATGTGATAAATAAGGTCCTCTACCCTTCTTTCATCACCTCCTTTAAAGTTTGGTTCACACAAACCAAACTCCGAAATAAAGAATGGTTTGCCTGGATAACTCATGTGTACACTGTCGAGATAATGATTAATCTTTCCTGTTGGTATATCCCACCAGCTACCGCCGTATTCGTTCATCATTAAATAATCGCCATCGTTAGCAGCATCGGATACAAATTTTGGATTATTATAAAAGCCCTGTGTAAGCGTATTGCTTACATAAGCTGTATGGCGTGATGGGTCAAGCTCTCTTGACTTGCGCAACAAGTCTGCAATCATTGGCTTCATGTCATTATCCCTTGCTCTTAACTCATTGCCTACGCCCCATGAAAAAATGCTGGGATGATTATAAAGTGTTTTCACCATCACTTCCAATTGCTTCATGGCAATATTGCGAATGGTGTCATTGGCCGGGGTTTCAGGGCCCCACAATGGCAGTTCCTGTTGTACCAAAATTCCGTTACGGTCGCAAAAGTCGTAGAAAACATCACCCTGCTGAAAATGTTGGCGGCTGAAAATACAATTAACATCCTTCATCAATTTTCCCATGGCTATTATAACAGAATCAGTTTCTGCAAAACCATAATTTGGATTAGAACCGGCTGTCCATTCTACACCCATTAGCTTTATGTGTTCACCATTTAAAAATGTTTGTCCGTTTGTAAACTTCAATTCATGGAAACCCGTATTGGTTGAAATTTTATCAACTGCTTTATTCCCTATCATTACCGTTACATCAATGCGATACAAGTTTGGAAAATCAAAATGCCAGGGATGAATATTTGATAAAGTAAAATCTATCACTGCCTCCCCATTTTGCCATACTGGGGTTACTGATTTGCCTAACACAATATTTTTTGTTGGCTGGTTCTCTTCAGTGATTACAACATTAAATTGAATATTTTTTACTTCATCAAGGCCGAGTTTAATGTTTAATTTCCCTTCGTGGGTTGCAACATTCAAGCTTGGCGTGGCATGAATATAATTTACAGAAGGTTTATCACTTACTATCAATTGAGCTTTACGAATAATGCCTCCATCATTTGGCCAGTCGAATGAATTGCCAAAAGGCACTTTATTTTTTCCGTAATCATTGTTACAGGCAACCGTTATAACATTTTCCTTTCCATAATCCAGTTTGCCATTCAGGTTAATGATAAACTTGTTAAAGCCATCTCCGGTATTTTCTGCAATTTTCTTTCCATTGATATAAACAAAGGAACTGTGATTGATGGCGCCAAATTCCAGCATTACATTTTTATTTTTCCAGTTGGCAGGGAGAGCCATTTTCTTCTGATACCAGCCCCATCCATAATGGTTCTGGTTTTCTTCTTCGATGTTCCAGGTATGCGGCAGATTAACAGAACGACTACCGGGCAATGATTTTGCAAACCAATTTTCAGCATTGCCTATTGCTTTTTTATCTATTGTAAATTGCCAATCTGTATTTACAGCAATAGTATCCCTTTGTGCGATAGAAGCAAAATGAGTGAAGATTAATATTAAAGAAAAGAAACTTTTCAGGAACATGATTTTTATTTAATTATTCAACAATTATTTCATCAGCGAAAATCCAACCCGGCTTTCCTTCACCATTGTGGCCGGGCGGGCAAAAGTTGTTCTTTGCAGTAATCCGTATAAATCTTGCAGTTTGTGCCGGAAATGATGTTTTAAAATCAACCTGTGCATTTTTTTCATTGATGCTGTTTAGGTTGTTCACAATTTGTATTTCTTCAAAATCAATTCCGTTAACCGATGTTTCAAACTTTACTGATTGCGGCAGAAATATCCAGTCGTTATAATTTTGCAAACAACCGAGTAAAATACTTTGAATGGTTTTCGCTTCTACTAAATCAATTGTTGCAAGTAAATCTTTCCCGCTGAAGCCGTGCCAGAATTTGCCAATTGCATTTGTTCCTCTTACTCCATCAGTGAGGGAATTGGGTCCATCAGCCATGTAGCTACGGCTTACGGGGTTAATGTAGGTTACATTTTTACCAATGCCCTTATGCATCGCAAAACTTTGCCGGGCCGCCTGCACACCCATGATGCGGCCATTCAGTACTGTTGATGCTTTTAGCAAGACAGATGAATTGATTTCGAAGGGAGCAGTATATTTATTACTGTTTAATGTGGGTTCTGTTCCATCAGTACTGTAAACAATCTCACTGTTCATGATTTCGGATGAAAGCGCCACAAAGAGTTTACCGTTTTGTGCAGCTGGCCTGATGCTTATGGTAAAATTTCCGGGGCAATAATGCAAGCCTTTTTGTCCATAAGCCCTAAGATGGTTTAGCAGTCGCTCATTAAAGCTGTTCCAGTTTCGGTTTTCCTTTGATGACCAAACCACTTCCGCAAGGGCGGGCATACGGGGCAATATCATGTATTCTACATGTTCTGCAGTAGTTATAAATTCGGTCCATACATTTGCCTGTGCCCCTAAAACATATTTTGCTTCTTCTGTATCCAATTCTTTGGGCACTGGTTCGTAATCATACACATTTTTCAATGTGTTCATTCCACCAATGGCTATCGGTTCGCCTTCCGGCCCAGCCTGGTAATGGTCAAAGTAGACCGGCTTGCCGGGTGTCATAATCACATCATGTTTCATTTTAGCTGCTTCAATACCACCGGCTTCGCCACGCCAGCTCATAACTGTTGCAGTTGGCGCTAAACCTCCTTCCAGAATTTCATCCCAGCCAATTATTTTTCTATGCTTACTGTTTACAAATATTTCTATGCGTTTGATAAAATAGCTCTGCAATTCCTCTTCATTTTTCAACCCTTCTTTTTTTATTCTAGCCTGGCACCTGTTACATTTTTTCCAGGGAGTTTTATCCACTTCATCGCCACCGATGTGAATGTATTGCGATGGAAACAAATCAATAACCTCAGTTAATACATTTTCTAAAAAATGAAACACCGAATCATTGCCTGCACAATAGTTGGATGACATGCCTGTATAATTGCCTCCTGTTAAAGGTAGCTGCGATTGCTGTGTGCAGCTCAAATGCGGATACGATGCAATGGCGCTGGCCACATGCCCCGGCAATTCTATTTCGGGAATGATGGCTACGTTTCGTTGCGCAGCATAAGTAATAATTTCTTTGATTTGCTCCTGCGTGTAATAGCCGCCATAGGTTGGCTTCTCATCCGGTTTTGCCTGCGGTCGGCTGCCCCAATTCTTATCGGTTTGGTCGACCCGCCATGCACCTGTTGCAGTAAGATCTGGATATTTCTTAATTTCAATCCGCCATCCCTGGTCATCCACCAGGTGCCAGTGAAATACATTCATCTTGTACGATGCAATTAAATCAATATATTCTTTTATCAACTCTGGCCCGAAGAAATGCCGGCTTACATCAAGGTGCATGCCCCGGTATTTAAACCTGGGATAATCGGTAATATTCATGCAGGGAATTTCAAGTTTTGCGTTGGTACGTATGGGGGGCAATGTTTGTAATAAAGATTGTATGCCATAAATAATACCTGCTGTGGTATTGGCTTTAATGGTAACACCTTTTGAAGTGATCTCCATCCTGTAACCTTCATCCCCAATCGTTGCCAGCTTTTCTATAGTCAACTGAATTGTTGTGGGCCGGGATATGTTGACAGACAAAACAAAACCTGCAATTTTTCTTATTTGCAGATTAAAAAAATCTACTACTTTTTTTAAATCTTTTTGCTGTGGGTTGTACTGAATGGTAGTATTACCGGTTAAAATAAAAATTCCGAGTTGTTGCTGTATGGATACCGGCTGCGGAATAATATTTACAGGTTGTTGTGCAATACCTGAAAAGGGAAGGCCCAAAAAAAGAAAATTGATTTTTTTCATTATAATTTTTTATGAATCATTAAAACTCTATTTCAAAAACTATATAGTGGGGTTTAAAAATGCCATCGTACAAATGCTTCCATCGCCTCATATTCAGCTAAGCCCAGCTTATTATACAACATTGCGGTTGCCCTGTTTCTGTCTTCCGCCCTTTGCCAAAACTCACGGTTATCGCTACCCTGAAATACCACACCATCTTTTTGAGACTGATGTTTAAATATGCCATACCGCTTTCTCAATACCTGATCCGGGCTCATTGGTACAGCCATTTCAATTGCGTCAATATCCCATTCGGCCCAGGCTCCTTTATAAAGCCATACCCAACAATCTTTCATAAAATCCAGGTTCTTTATTTTTTCAATGGCTGCAAAAATTCCATCCAGGCAAACTTTATGGGTGCCGTGTGGGTCTGCAAGGTCACCGGCTGCAAATATTTGATGGGGCTTTACTTGTTGTATTAATGATGCAATGATATTTACATCTTCTTCTCCTATAGGTTTCTTTTCAATTTTGCCTGTTTCATAAAAGGGCAGGTTTAAGAAATGCATATTGCTTTCCGGTAAGCCTACAAACCTGCAGGTGTTTTTGGCTTCCCCTTTTCTTATTAAGCCTTTTACAAAACGTAGCTCCAGCTCATCTATTTCACCACTTTTTTTCTCACTTAAAAATGAAAGTGAGTCCCTATATATATTAGTAGTTTCTGGTGAGCTAATCTGAAATTGCTCATTAAAATCTTTCATAAATTCAACAAAGCGAAAAGCTTCATCATCTGCTACTGCAATGTTTCCGCTTGTCTGATAAGCCACATGTACATCATGGCCCTGGTCTGTTAAGCGTTGAAAAGTGCCACCCATTGAAATAATATCATCATCCGGGTGTGGGCTGAAAATCAGTACTTGTTTCTTTGAGGGTTTCGAACGTTCAGGGCGATGTTCATCATCTGCACCTGGTTTCCCGCCCGGCCAGCCAGTGATAGTATGCTGCAGCCCATTAAAAATATTAATGTTAATGTCATACGCATTACCATGCAAAGCCAATAAACTGCTCAATCCATTTTCATTGTAATCATTATTTGTCAGCTTCAATATTGGTTTGTCGCAGGTTAATCCAAGATGTATGACAGCTTTTTTAATTAGTTGTGGCGTCCAGTCAACCTCTTCAGTCAACCAGGGTGTTTTCCGTCTTGTAAGCAATGCTGCTGCAGCTTCGTCCAGAACAATCGAAACATTTTGATGCACTTGTAAATACGAGGCAGGAATAAATTCATTTACAGGCCCCTCTACAGCCAGCTTTACCATATCCGCTTTTTTTTCACCCCATGCTAACAGCACTATTCTTCTGGCATTAAGGATGGTGCTTACACCCATGGTAATGGCTTTGCGTGGCACATTGGCCATTCCCGAAAATTCTGCAGCCACATCAGAACGAGTAACCCTGTCGAGGGTAATTAAACGTGTAACAGAACTTATATGAGAGCCTGGTTCATTAAAACCTATATGGCCGTTTCGGCCTACACCCAGTAATTGAAAATCAATACCACCTGCATCTTTTATTTTTTGCTCGTATTGTTCGCAATGATGTTTTATACCATCCAAACTTATAGCGCCATCAGGTATGTAATAATTCTCCGGTTTAATATCTATGTGGCTAAATAAATTTTCTTGCATAAAATGCCGGTAGCTCTGCAGCGAATCAGACGGAAGCGGATAATATTCATCAAGGTTAAAACAAATTACATTTATAAAACTGAGGCCTTCCTGCCTGTGCATACGTATCAGCTCTTTATATATCTTCTTAGGAGTGGAGCCGGTGGCTAATCCCAACACAGCCATAGTGCCTTCCTGTTGTTTTGTACGAATGAGTTCAGCTATATCAACCGTAACAGTTTTACAAGCTCCATCGGCTTCATTGAATATTGTTACCGGAATTTTTTCAAAAGAGGCAATCTGTTCTGCTATTTGATAATTCGCTATCATGTTTTATTACATTATTTATCATTAATTATTATAAACTAAAATCCAGGCTTTACCAGGCAAGGATTCACTCCTGTTCTCTTTGAAGTTGTTGTGTAAATAAAATTATAGTTCATTGTACTTTTATTTTAAATGTTGATGCAGGAAGGTTCTCAGTATTTACAAGGTTGCCATTACTGAATGGTGTCCATCCATAGTACACATATTCTGGTTTTTGGTTTGTTGAAATCTTAACAGCCTTGTTTTCAAAAACTGCTTCCACTTCATTCTTTCCATCAAAAGAAAATCCCTTTAAAGGTTTTCCATCTGTTGTTCTTAATCCATTTGCCTCGTATAGAAAAGAAACAATCACTTTTCCTTTACGGTATTTTACTACTAATGGCAATGGGCCGGATGGAACAATTTTTTTATGATACGTTTTATTTAATGCCCATCTTGCCAATCGTTCACCAACCGTTTTTTTATTAGTAGGATGCACATCATTTTTTGCTCCAATATCGCTACAAACAGCCATGCCACTATGGGGAATCAGTTGAAGCATTTTTCTTTGTTCATCTCTGAACTGCGGCCAGAGATGGCCTTTGTACTTTACTGTATCAATAGATGAAAGCTGAACAAAATAAAAAGGCAAGTCTGGATTTTTAAGTTTTTTCCGGTAATCATCAACCATCATTTTTGATAACGCTGCATATTCGTTTACTCTTTCTATTTCCTGTGCATTGCTTTCGCCCTGGTAACAAATCATTCCTTTGATGGGCATATTCAATATTGGTACAATACCGGCTTCAAAAGCAAAACCCGGTTTAAAGGCATGATTGTTTCCATACACATTGTTCGGTACATTTTTTAAACTCCCAACATTTTGCTTCCCTCTTTCTCTTACCCAAACCGGCAGTGCATCATTCTCCAGCCAGTCTCCATGCACTTTATAAGAAAACTGCTTATTGCTTCCCAAAACATCAGTGCCGATGAATGTTTCAAGCGGTGCTCCCCCAATGGAAAAATTAATAAGGCCTACAGGTATTCCAGTTTCGTTCAAGATTTCTTTTCCGAAATAATAGGCAACGGCGCTCATTGTTTTAAAGGAACTGCTATCGCAGGTTTGCCAATGGCCGCTGTAAAATTTTTCAGCGGTAAGACGTCTTGCGATGGAATCAGAAAACAAAACATTGAAAGTATTTTTTCCCGCATAAACAGGGTTATACAGCCTTAGCAGTGGCTGATTGCTGTAATTCATTTCCTCCTTAAAATGCTTTTCCTTAAACATCGGCCACTCCATATTCGATTGCCCGATACAAAGCCATAGATCTCCCATCAGGATATTACTAATTTCAATTTTTTCCTCCCTGGTTCTTATTAAGGCTGATTGTGGATATATGCTGGCCTGTTGTGCTTTGAATGTTAGAGTCCAGCCCGAATCATGTTGAACAACAGTGGATTTTCTATCATTTGCAAATACCACTATCACTGTATCTCCTGGTTTGGCTTTACCCCATATGTTAACAGGCTCATTGCGTTGCAAAACCATATTATCAGAAAATATTTTTGCCAGCTGTAATTGTGAAAAACAAGGAACAGTAAAAAACGCAAGAATAAACAGCCAAATGAAATGCCATTTATTTTGTGAAGAGATATTTAAAAAAAGCATATTCATTCTTACTTACCGGCGGAAATTTTGTTATCAATAAACTCCCACTCCTTTACAAGCGAAGGCTGATGTTCTTTTTTCACTATCGCATCAAATTGTTTTAGCAGTTCCGGATATAGTGCCGCCACATTTGTTGTTTCATTTCTGTCTGTTTCAAGGTTATACAGTTCCCACATGGCAAAAGGATTTTTTTTCAGATTTATCTTTACCGCTTTCCAATCTCCCATACGGATGGCCAATTGACCTCCTTTTTCGGGGTACTCAAAATATAGATACGTATGTTTTTTTTGCTTTTTGGTTTTCCCTGACAATTCCGGCAAAAAAGAAATGCCGTCGGTATTATCAACGTGTTGTTTTGTAATATCAGCCACTGTTGCAAAAAAATCATATTGTGTGCTTACCAAGCGGGATGTAGTTCCTGCTTTGATGCGTCCCGGCCACCTTACAATAAAAGGCATTCTTATGCCCCCTTCGTATAAATCCATTTTTAAACCTCTGAGCCCATCTACACTATTAAAATATTTTGCATTTACCCCTCCATTAAAAGTAGCGCCGTTATCGCTGCTGAACAGAATAAGGGTATTTTCATCAAGGCCCAATTGTTTTATTTTGGTCATTATTATACCTACCTGTGCATCCAGATAAGTGATCATAGCAGCGTAAGCAGATAGTGGGTATTTAGCTGAAGCATACCCTTGCTGGCCATAGTACGGCTTTTCATCAAATTGACCGACATATTTATTTATCCATTCATCAGGTGCCTGCAGCGATACATGGGGAAGAGTATATGGCAGATACAAAAAAAAAGGGTTGTTTTTATTTTTATCTATAAAATGCAAAGCTTTACCGGTCATTAATGCCGGTGCATAATCTTTGCCTTTAAAATAATCAAAATCTTTATCGGTAACATTTGCAGAATCTGATTTTTTGTGCACATTTATAAAAGACTGATTCAATGTATCCCATTTATCATTTTCCCATAAATGAGTTGGGTAAAAATTATGGGCCTGTTTCTGGTCTAAATAACCATAGTAATAATCAAAACCATGTTTTAAGGGAGAACCTTCCGTGTTTCCCATTCCCAGTCCCCACTTACCTATAAGGGCTGTTTTGTAACCTTTTTGTTTTAGCAAATCAGCCACTGTAAATGCTTCTGATGGCAAGGGCATTTGTCCTCTCTCGGCGCTGTCAGCAAAGCCGCCCAGTTCATAATTGCCACGGATATAAGAATGCCCGGCATGTTTACCTGTCATAAGCATGGCCCTTGATGGTGCACAAACCGGCGCACTGCTGTAATGCTGCAAAAACCTGATTCCTTCTGCCGCCATTCTGTCGAGATTGGGTGTTTTAATTTTTTGCTGACCATAACACCCTATTTCTCCATACCCAAGGTCATCTGCATAGATGTAAATAATATTGGGAACGCCTTTTTTTATTTGTTGTGAAAATGCTGTTGAAGTAACCAAAAGAAACAGAAGTCCTATTTTTATACCCGTTTTCATTTTACTTAGTATTATTATGCAAGATGATTTTCTAAAAGTTGAATACAATACCATTCCTGCCGTGGTAAATGAAAAGGCCCTTTATATAAATTTCCTTTTGCCGGCTGCGCTAATGTACCATCCCGGTGCAGGTAACCAAACCATTCCCCGTTTTCTTTATCATGAAAATGTGAATAGGAATAATCATGTACCATTTTATGCCATTCTGCATATTTCTCGTTCCCGGTCATTAAGTACGCCAGCAATGTGGCAATGATTACTTCATTATGCGGCCACCACATTTTCATATCCTGCCAGTATTCCTGTACAGGTTTATTATATACATCACGGAAATATAAAACACCGCCATGTTCTTTATCCCATCCTCTTTCCCACATATAATCCAGCATCCGGCAGCCTAAATCAATTAAACGCTTATCATTATTGCGGTGCTTTGCCTCATGCAAAATAAACCAGGCACCTTCCATGGCATGACCAGGATTTAACGTTCTTCCATCTATATGGTCAATAATTCTTCCATCGGGAGCTACCTGCTCCATTACACATTTTATATCGTCTTTTACAAAATCTCTTTCTATTTCAGCCATCCATTTCTCTATCCATTCATCGCAGCGGGGGTC
>Ga0154020_10006720_pt1 | contig 13479 bp, 13 predicted proteins | sample Klosneuvirus_201_FD_109709 | JGI IMG/M metagenome (GOLD analysis project Ga0154020, IMG submission 109709) | Active sludge microbial communities from wastewater, Klosterneuburg, Austria - Klosneuvirus_20160825_MG | ecosystem: Engineered > WWTP > Aerobic digester > Activated sludge | place... | reverse complement strand
CACTTGCAGAAGCTTTTTCAAATCCCAAAGTAAAAAATTACGAAAAAGCAATTGAGTTGTTAAACACATCATTAAAACTTAAAAAGAAAAACATAGATTCCTATATAAGTTTAGGTAAGATTTATGTTGCCAAAGGTAATGGTACTGATGCTTTAAAAAACTTTTCTACTGCTTTAGATATGGATCCTAAAAGTCCTGAAGCGCTTACACAAAAAGCTAAAGTTTATGTTTTAATTAGTAACAATGATGAGGCAATATCGCTTTTGAATGAAGCTGTTACAAATGATCCAAATTATGCTCCGGCATATAATGAATTAGCAGAAGTTTATGCTACTATGAAGAATTATCCTAAAGCAGCAGAGAATTTTGCCAAATATATGGAGACATCTGGAATTACAGTTGAAAAAGAAAAAAGGTATGCCCAAATTCTTTATGTAAATAAAGAGTATCAAAAAGCTATTGATATACTAAAAGGAATTATATCTAAAGAGTCAGACATTTCATCATCAACCAGAATAATTGCTTATTCTTATTTAAAGTTAGAAGATACTCAGAATAGCAAAGCATACTTTGAAAAATTATTTGCGCTTAAAGATGTTGAATTTCAAACAGGCGATTATGAAAACTATGGTGATCTTTTAAGTAAAGCTGGTAATGATTCTTTAGCACTTATTTATTATGGCAAATTGGTTGGTCTGGATAATTCAAGAAAAGATATTTATAGTAAAATGTCGGTTATCAACTTTAAAAATAAAAATTGGCCTGGTGTGGTATCTGCATTAACAAGCAAAGGTACTTTAACAGCACAAGAATATTTTGATCTTGGTAAAGCCTATATGTTTATTGGTGATAAAGCTGTTGCAGAAGTTACAGAAACTTTAAATACTGCTCTAACGTTAACTGATGATCAGAAGTGGGAAGCAGTTAGACCTGCATTACTTTATTATCAGGCTGATCTTAGAGATGCACAAAATGATGCGGCAAAAATTGATGCTGCAATAAGTAAAGTTTCGCAAACTGTTGAAGCTGCTGTTGCTAAAGAACAAAAATCAAAATGGACTGCTGCTAAAAATTCTTGGTTACAAGAAGTTCGTGATAAAATAAAGCTTGATTATGCTAATGCTGATACTGCTTTAACAATGCTAACACAAAAAGTGCCTGATCTTGCAGTTGCTTATTTCTGGAAAGCAAGAGTTAACACTAACTTTGATCCTGAATCTAAACTAGGATTGGCAAAACCTTTTTATGAACAATTTATAGAAAAGGCTGCTGCTGATAATGGAAAGTTTAAAAAAGAATTAATTGAATCTTATCAGTACCTGGGTTACTATTACTATTTGCAAGAAGATAATGCAAAATCAATAACTTACTGGCAAGAGGTTCTTAAGTTAGATCCTGAAAACAAGCAAGCAACTGAGGTTATTAAACAACTAAAATAGATTTACTTATAGATGATTTTCAAAAGCCGTTTATTAAACGGCTTTTTTTTTGAATTTTATTTATGATTTTATATTAAGCTAACCCTTTGAATCAACGATAGCATTTTCTCTTAACCACTTAATCATAGCAATATCATTTCCGCTAATATGATGCTTTAACCAATCTGAGAGAAATTGTGAAACCGTTGCAGTTAAATCAACTTTATGCATTCCAAATAATTTAATCAGTTTTAGTGATTGCTCTCTTAGATTATCATGTTCAAGTTTATGTTCAGCATATTGTTCATAGTGATGGCTAATCATTAATTCTTCTTCAGTTTTAAAATGTGTTTCAACATAAGCAGATAGTTTTTCCATTGTCTCAATCAATACAAGATTTGGATGACCTTCTTGTATAGAAGTGTGTAGATTATTAATCATAGCAAATAAGTTTTTATGTTGTCCATCCACGATTGGATGACCCGTTTCCAAAGATTTGTTCCAGGCAACTAATTCCATTTAAAGTCCGTATTAAAAAATGATTTTGAAAATCTATTATGATATATTATCGAATAAATCAAAAACATTTTAATCTTGATATCGCGTCTATTTTGAATAATCTATAAATATTTAGCCTATTGTATCATAAACTTTGATTTTTTAGCTCGTTTAATCACTATAATGCTTAATATCTATACTTAAATCTTTGGAAGATTGGACTGTTTAGTGTTAAATTTGCGCCAGTTTTTAAATCGAATCAGAATAGGATAAAGGAATGCTCACAAAACAAAAAAAACTTTCGAGAAAAGAAATAAAGGAAGATAAACTTGTAGAATACTACTATAGATCTCAATCTTTTTTTGAAGAAAATAAGAACAAGATATTTATGTTTCTTGGTGTTATCGTAGTTGCGGTTGCTGCTATTGCCTGGTATTTAAGTTATAGAAGCAGCCAAAATGAACAAGCAGGAATTCTAATATCCAAGGTAATGGATACTTATGATGCAGGTGATTTTCTTGGAGCAATTGAAGGTAACAAAGATGCTAAGGTTTTGGGACTAAAAGAGATTGTAGCACAATATGGCAGTTCAGAAAATGGTGAAATTGCAAAGATTTATTTAGCTGATAGTTATGCAAATCTTGGTAAACCTGAAGAAGCCGTAAAATATTATGAAGATTACAGTGGCGATATTGATATTTATAAAGCTGCAGCTTTAGCTGGTCAGGCAAGTTATTTTGCATTTAAAAATGAAAAAGAAAAAGCTGCTGAGTTTTACGATAAAGCATCCAAAGTATCTAAAACAAATGCTATGAATGCTGATTATACATTTCAGGCAGCAGTAAATTATTTTGAAGCAGGAGAGAAAGAACAAGCTAAAAACCTCTTCCAAACAATAAAAGATGAGTATAAAACCTCGATGGTTTTCTCTCAAGTTGATAGATATCTTACTTTACTGAATTAAGGGATTTTGATAGATTTTCATTAAAAACCGTGAAGAAATTCACGGTTTTTTGTCAAAAATCGTTAAAAAGCGTTTCTTGACATTACAAACATCTATCTCTATTTTTTTCAAGTCAATTATTAACAATTTAAACTCAGAGATTTATGGCAGATACCTCAGATTTCCGAAATGGTCTAATCATTAGATATAAAAATGAACCATTTGTAATTACAGAATTTCAGCACGTTAAACCTGGCAAAGGTGGCGCTTTTGTGCGTAGTACACTTAAAAATTTAAAAACAGGTAAAGTGCTTGATAATACTTTTAGATCAGGCGAATCAATAGAAATTATTCGTGTTGAAAGAAAAAAATTCCAATATCTTTTCCGTGAAGCAGAGTTTTTAGTTCTAATGGATAATGAAACTTATGAACAAATAAATGTTCCGGTTTTGCTTTTTGGTGATGCTGTTGATTATTTAAAAGGAAGTGAAGAAATAGAAATTTTATTTAATGGCGATGATATTATTACCGTTGAACCTCCAATTTTTGCTTTCTTAAAAGTTTCCGAAACTGAACCTGGTTTTAGAGGTAACACTGCAACAAATGCATTTAAACCTGCAAAGTTAGAATCTGGTGCTACTGTAAATGTTCCTTTATTTGTAAATGTTGATGATCTTTTGAAAGTTGATACACGTACAGGGGAATATGTTGAAAGAGTAAAATCCTAATCAAAGGAAAATAAAATGGATCTAAACCTGATAAAAAAGCTTATTAAAATTCTTGAAACAAGTGATGTAACAGATCTTGAAGTTGAAGAAAATGGTACAAGAGTTAAACTAGCAAAAAAAGTTAGGATTGCTCAAACTGTAGCAATTCCTCAAGCTGCACCTGTAAACAATCAAACATCAATTTCCGTTGCTAAAGCGGATGAGAAGAAAGTTGTTGATGAAAATGCAGGTTTACACGAAATCAAATCGCCAATTGTAGGAACTTTTTATAGAGCTCCTGCGCCTGATGCTGATTCTTATGTCCAAGTTGGTGATAATGTTTCAGTTGGTTCTGTTTTATGTATAGTTGAAGCAATGAAATTGATGAATGAAATTGAAAGTGATATAAGCGGAAAAATTGTTAAGATTTTAGTTGAAAATGGTAAACCTGTTGAATACAATCAACCATTGTTTTTAATACAAAAAAGTTAATCTAAAAAGATTTGAGATATTGTGTTTAAAAAAATTTTAATTGCTAATCGTGGTGAAATTGCTCTTCGAATAATCAGAACTTGCAAAGAACTTGGAATTAAAACTGTTGCTGTTTATTCTGAAGCTGATAAAGAATCACTACATGTTACTTTTGCAGATGAAGCAGTTTGCATAGGTCCGCCACCCGGAAAAGAAAGCTATCTAAAAATACCGTCCATCATTTCTGCTGCACAAATTACGGGTGCAGATGCAATTCATCCCGGGTATGGTTTTTTAGCTGAGAATGCTGATTTTTCTGAAATCTGTAACGAATCTAACATAACTTTTATTGGTCCATCACCAACCATGATAAGATCGATGGGTGATAAGTCTTTTGCTAAAGATACGATGAGAAAAAATGGTGTTCCTGTAATTCCAGGTAGTGATGGTGTTATTACTGAAATTAGTGAAGCTATAAAAGTTGCACACCAGGTTGGATTTCCTGTAATTGTAAAAGCATCTGCTGGCGGTGGCGGAAAAGGAATGCGTATTGTTTGGGAAGAAAATGAATTTGAAAAAGCTTTTCAAACTGCTCAAACTGAAGCTGGTGCAGCATTCAATAATTCTGATGTTTATATCGAAAAGTATTTAGAAAATCCCAGACACGTTGAAATACAAGTAATGGGCGATAAATTTGGAAATGTTTATCATTATGGTGAACGTGATTGTTCAGTGCAACGAAGGCATCAGAAACTTATTGAAGAATCTCCATCTCCCGCACTTGATGAAGCACTTAGAAAAAAAATGGGTGATACAGCTGTACTTGCTGCAAAGTCAGTAAACTATCTTGGTGCAGGTACAATAGAGTTCTTGTTAGATAAACATAAGAATTTTTATTTTATGGAAATGAATACAAGAATTCAGGTTGAGCATCCGGTAACAGAAACTGTTTATAATGTTGATCTTGTAAGACAACAAATTTTAGTAGCTGCAGGGCAAAAAATTGATACACCTCCAAATCCTCCATCAGGACACAGCATTGAGTTTAGAATAAATGCAGAAGATCCTGATCATGATTTTAGACCTTCACCTGGTAAAATAACCTCTCTTAATTATCCAGGCGGTTTTGGTGTTAGGGTTGATTCACATATTTACCAGTCTTACACAATACCACCTTATTATGATTCTTTAGTTGCAAAGCTTATTGTGTGGGGCAAAACTAGAGAGCGTGCAATTGCAAGGGGTAAACGTGCATTGGAAGAATTTGTAATTGAAGGAATAAAAACTACAATTCCATTTCATCTAAAAGTTTTAGAAGATCCAAGATTTATTAGTGGTAATTTTGATACAGGTTTTTTAGAAAAATTTAACGCAGATAATTAGTTTTATTTAATTACATTTACAGAAAATTTTTACGAGGATAAAATGAGTATTCCAAATAATTTAAAATATACAAAAGAACACGAGTGGGTTTTAATTGAGGGAAATATCGGTACAATTGGAGTTACAGATTATGCACAAGGTGAGCTTGGCGATGTTGTTTTTGTTGATATCGATCCAGCAATTTCTGCTATAAAAAAAGGTGATTCTATTGGTACAATTGAAGCAGTAAAAACTGTTAGCGATATTTTTGCACCATTTACAGGCAAAGTTATAGAGCTTAATGAATCTCTTAAAGATAATCCAGAAGTAGTTAATTCTGATCCTTATGGACAGGGCTGGATGTTAAAAGTAGAAATAAGTGATGTTTCTGAACTTAGTGATTTACTTGATTCAACTTCTTATCAGGCTTTAATAGGCCAATAATAATATTCTTTGAAAACTTTTAAAACAAAATCTGGGAAAGCTAGATTTTGTTTTTTTTATTTTAAATTAAAAATAAAATATGCAACCAGCAGAAAAAATTTTAATAATTGATTTTGGTTCACAGTTTACGCAGCTAATAACAAGAAGAGTAAGAGAAGCAAATGTTTACTCAGAAATTCACTCGCACAAAATAACTTTAGAAGAAGTTAAAAATTTTAATCCTGCGGGAATCATTCTTTCCGGTGGACCGATGAGTGTTTATGATTCTGATGCTCCTGATTTAGATGAAGAAATGTTAAAAATTAATGTTCCTGTTTTAGGGATTTGTTACGGGCTTCAGATTATTAGCAAAAAACTTGGTGGAAAAGTTGAACCTGCAAAAGACAGAGAGTATGGTAGAGCTATTCTAAATATCATTGAAACCTCACCATTGCTTACAGATGTAAATGTTCAATCACAAGTTTGGATGAGTCACGGTGATTTTCTGACGGAACTACCTGAAGGATTTAAAGTAATTGCTAAGTCAGATCACTCCCCAATTGGTGCTGCTGAAAATATTGCGAGAAAAATATTTGGCGTGCAGTTTCATCCTGAAGTTATCCATACTGATGAAGGTAAGAAGATTATTCAGAATTTTTTATTTAATATTTGTAAATGTAAAGGTGATTGGACATCGCATAATTTTATAGAAAAAAGTATTGCTGAGATTAAAAACAATGTTGGAAATGCTAAAGTTATTTGTGCTTTAAGCGGCGGTGTTGATTCCACAGTAGCTGCAGTGCTTGTTAAAAAAGCTATTGGTGACAATCTGATTTGCATTCATATTGATAATGGGTTGATGCGTAAAAATGAAAGTAATGAAATTAAAAAAGTATTTGATGAAAAATTAAATCTTAATCATATCCATATTAATGCGTCAGAGAAATTTTTAACTAAACTAAAAAACATTTCTGATCCTGAACAGAAAAGAAAAATAATTGGAAATACGTTTATCGAGGTCTTTGAAGAAGAAGCAAAAAAAATTACTGGCGCAAAATATCTTGTGCAAGGCACTTTATATCCAGATGTAATTGAATCTGTATCGGTTAAAGGTGCTTCTGCAACAATTAAAACTCATCATAACGTTGGTGGATTACCGGAAAAAATGAACTTGAAATTGATCGAACCATTTAGAGCATTGTTTAAAGATGAAGTTAGAAATGTTGGAAGAAAACTAAATATACCTGAAGAATTTATTGATCGTCATCCATTTCCGGGTCCTGGTTTAGCGGTTAGAATCCTTGGCTCTATTGATATTGAAAGACTTGATATTCTAAAAGAAGCTGATGATATTTATATCAGAGCAATAAAAGATGCTGGGATTTACGATAAAATTTGGCAAGCATTTGCCGTTCTTTTACCAATACAATCCGTTGGTGTTATGGGCGATGCTCGGACTTATGAAAATGTGCTTGCATTGCGCGCTGTAACTTCTGTTGATGGAATGACAGCAGATTGGTATAACTTTGAACATAATTTTTTGTCAGATGTTTCTAATAAAATAATCAATAAAGTTCGTGGTGTTAATCGAGTTGTTTACGATATAAGTTCTAAACCTCCTGCAACTATAGAGTGGGAATAATTGGACGAAGAAAGAATAAAATATAAACTTAAACTTGCATCAATTTTTATCTCAGAAGGTAAAAATCTTCATGCAATTCAGATTTATAATAGCTTAATTCAAGAGACTGATCTTGAAGATATTTATTATTTGCTTGCTGAATTATATGAGGATATTGGTTATATGAATGCAGGTGAAAAAATTCTTAATGAACTTTTGGAGTTAAAAGAAAATAAACCTGAAGTTGCAATGTATTTAGGTCAATATCTTCTTAGAAATTTTAAATGGCTGGAAGCTATTGAAGTATTAAGCTCACTATCAGATCAAATTCATTCAACAAATTTTTTAATTGGCTATGCTTATTTAATGCTCGATCAATTTGAATCATCAAAAGAATATTTTACAAAGTACAGTTTGTGTAATGAAAAAGGAGAGTTAAAACAAGAAGCTAATCTTTATCTAGCAAAAATTGAATATGAACTAAAAAATTATGATTCAGCTTTGACTTATGCCAAAGATGCACAATTTATTTACTCAGAGTTTTGGGAACTTAATTTAATTTTAGCAAAAGTATATTATTCGTTAAATATGTTTACGCATTCTGTTTTACCAATTGAAAAGGCAATCAAACTAAACCCTAAAGACACTGCCGTTTTAGAATTTGCTGGGAAGATTTATTTTCAATTGGAAGATTATAAAAAAGCTGAACACTATTTTTCGGAGTGCATTGAAAATAGTTCTGAAATTTCTGCTGAGATTTATACACTACTTGCAAAATCGTTTCTTAAACTATTAAAGATTAAAGAAGCAAATTTTTTTGTTGATTTAGCACTTAAAATTGATCCAACATATAAACCGGCACTTGTGACTAAGGCTATTATTAATAAATAAGAAATTTTATGAAAAAAATCTTTTTACTTTTAATGATTTTTGGGCTCATTGGTTACCCTCAAAATTTAACCGTGGATAATGATAAAGATTTTAATAGAGCTGTAGGTTTATATAATGCCAACAAATACTCCGACGCATTATCACTTTTTCAAAAAATAGCTAAACGAACAGAAAATAATTCTAAAATTACACCCTCATCTTTTTTTATTTACAAAATATTAGATGTCCAAAAAAAATATTCAGAAGTAGAAAAACAATCGAAAAGTTTTTTGCTTAGTTATCCGCAAAGCAAATATAGCAATGAGATTAAAATATTACTTCTTAAAAGTTTTATTGACCGCGAAGACTATCAAAAAGCATTTAAGTATTCATTAGAATTTTTAGATGGATCAAGCTCAATTGTCTTTAATAAAGAGCTAAAAAGTAATGCGGAGAAAATATCCACAAATTACTTAAGCAGTTCTGAAGTTGAGATGTATTTTGAACAGTATTTGAACTCGACAAGTAAATCTTTTTTATTGTTGCTTTCAGGTAAAATAATACTGCGTGAAGGGGATATTCTAAATGCTTTAAAAAGATTTTCTGAGATAATTACTAAACATCCATCTTCGGATGAATATGTTGAAGCATTAGATCTTAAGAAACAATACAGTAACCAATCAGAAAATGAATTTCCTGTAGTTGGTGTTATCCTTTCTTTAACTGATCAAAATGGACGTGAAATTGAATCAGCATCAGAAATATTAGAAGGAATTAAATATGCCTTTCACGAGTATAATACTGCACATAATGAAAAAGTTGGTATATCAATTAAAGATTTACAAAGGGATAAAAGTAAAGTCGAAAGTGTTCTCAGTGAATTAATAGCTGATAACAACACGCGCTGTATTATTGGCCCGGTTTTTAGCGATGATGTTCGCAGTTCGCTGGAGGCAATTAGTAGTTCTAACCTTTGTCTTATTTCTCCCACTGCAACCGATGACGATTTGATTTCACTTTATAATAATTTTTATCAAGCAAATCCTTCACTATCAACAAGAGGAAAAATATTTGCACAATATTTATACTTCGTAGAAAATAAAAGAAAATTGGCAGTCTTAAATGCAATCGAAGGTTATTCACCATTACTTGCTGCAAGTTTTACAAATGAATTTGAAAAACTTGGTGGAAAAATCATTGCCAAAGAAACATACAAGAGTAAAAGTTATTCTTTATCAGATCAGATTAACCGAATTTTATCAGTTGCAAATTCGATTGAGGGGATTTATGCTCCAATATCTGATTCAAAAGATGCAACTGCAATTTTATCTCAAATGGTTCAAAGTGGTTTGAATATGGATTTGTATGGAAACCAGGATTGGTTTTTGGGTAAAGGATTTGAATCTTCATCAACAAGTGCAAATAAACTTACATTTGAGTCTGATTATTTTATAGATTTTAACGATCCAGATTTTAAAAGCTTTTCTACTACATTTAAGAAAATTACCGGCAAAGAAACAAATAGAAATGTATTATATGGTTATGATACTGCCAAATATTTACTAACAGTTTTGAGGAATATTGATCCAACTAGAAGAAACATTAAAAGTAAGATTGAATCAGGAATAAACGTAACTGGATTTCACAATAATATATCTTTTGACTATGACAGGATTAATAAATATCTAAATATTGTAAGGTTTGATGATGGTGTTTTTAATTTAGTAGAAAAATTTCGTTCGGGAAAATAATTGAAAGTTGGTATATGTCTAAAGTAAAAGATTTACCGTTAGACGATCGGCCCAGGGAAAAATTATTATTACGCGGGGCACAAAATTTAACTGATGCAGAACTTATTGCAATCTTACTGAGAACAGGAACTAAGGGAAAATCAGTAATTGCGATGGCGCAAGAAATAATATCAAAAGAAAATAATCTTGCCAAGCTTGCAAATAAATCAGCAGCAGATCTAATAAAAACATCTGGAGTTGGTAAAGATAAAGCAGCAACTCTTTTAGCAGCTTTTGAAATAAGCAGAAGAATATTATCACAAACAAAATGGTTCTCGCAAAAAAAAATTACTTCACCAGCTGATGTTGCAGAAATATTTATTCCGTTGTTAAGGGATGAAGTTAAAGAACAATTTGTTGTAGTATGTTTAAGTTCGGCAAATAAAATAATTAGATATGAAAAAATTTCACTTGGTAATTTAAATTCAAGTGTAGTGCATGCAAGAGAAATATTTAAAGTTGCAATTGAAAATAATTCGGCTAGTATAATTTTAATTCATAATCATCCAAGTGAAAACCCTGAACCAAGCAATGAAGATATTTCAATTACAAAAAAAATTGTTGAAGCCGGAAAGATAATGGATATACCGGTTTTTGATCATTTAATAATAGCAGGTAGTTCTTTTACAAGCTTTGTTGAAAGGCGACTTATATAATTTAGCACAATGCAGATTATATTAATTCAACCAATGGAAGTAGTTCCTTTTTCATCCTTTTGCATGATTGCATTAAATTGTTTAGTCTTATAGATTAGTTAAAAGATAAACTGAAAAGTATAAATTGTAGTAAGTTTTTTTTTCGCCGACTAATTTGTCGTCTAAAAATGTGACATAGAATAAAATTTAGGTTTCTTTTAAATACATTTTTTATATAAATTTCGGTTAAGCAATCTGTTAATTCGAAATCACATTAAACAGTATTTCTAACAAATAATCACTAACCAATATATTCGGAGGTATCGAATGAACGTAACAAAATCATTGAGAACTGCCGTTTTGTTCGGCGGTTTAGCACTAACAACTGCCTTTTTAAGCGGATGCGGTGGCTTGGATGAAGCTCAAATCAAAGAATTGAGCGATCTTAAAAGCGAAGTATCTTCATTAGAAGCAGAAGCAAACTCTTTAAGAGATGAAAGAGCTAAACTCGAAGCACAAATCGAAGCAACAAACAGAAAACTTGCTGAATGCGAAAAGCAAAAAGAAGAAGCAAGAGCTAACTTGGATAAATTACCAAAGTAATTAATTAATGATTTTAAAATTTATTTAGAGGAAAAATAATGAATCTCAAAATTAAATTGTTAAGTATTTTTTCCCTGGTTTTTCTTTTTTCTTTTGTAAACTTTGCACAGGAAGAAATGACTGAAGAACAGTGGGAAGCTGAAATGACTTCTTTTAAAAATAAGAAGGCTGCTTTAGAGAGTGAAATAAGCGCTCTTAGAAGTGATATTGATAATTTGAAAGCTATGAACCTTAAAGATCCAGAAGAATGTATTGACGAATTATATCAACTCGTTGGTGCTACAAGAAACGACGTTAACAACTTTAGAAAAGCAGTTAACGAACTTGATGGAAAAGTAAAAAGAAAAGAAGGTCCAAAAGACGATAGACAAGCTGATCTTAATGCACTAAAGACAAATAAAATTTCTGCATTGCCAGAATTTTTTAACAAAGTTCACAATCAAATGCAAAAAGATCTTGATAACTGGGTAGATGCACCAAAAGATGTTAACTATACAGTTGCAAAAGGTGATTGTCTTTGGAACATTGCAAAGAAAAAAGAACACTATAGCAATGGTTTTGCTTGGCCAGTAATTTACCAGGCAAATAGAGATCAAATTAAAAATCCTGATTTGATTTTCCCTGACCAAAACTTTAAGATTCCAAATCTTTCTGAAGAAGAAAAATCTAAATATGAAAAACTGAGAGTAAATTATAAACCAGCACCGGTTCAATAATTGATCTTACTTTCGTAAAATTTTTTATAAGCCCTTGTCTATATTGATGAGGGCTTTTTAAATTTATACATTATGACAATAGCAGAAAAAAAAGTAACCTTATCAAATGTAGATATGCTATCATTACTCGGTGTTAATGATGCAAATCTTAGTATCCTGGAAGCCAGATTTAACTCAACAATTTCTGTACGTGGAGATATCTTTAATATAAAAGGTGTTTTAGAAGAAGTAGAAATTGTTGAAAAAGTAATTAAAGAAATGGCTTACGTTTTAAACACCAGCGGAAAACTAAGTAAGAATGATGTAGAAATGATTCTTAATCTTTCTATTGAAGGCAAAGAAGTAATAAATGATGAAGATTTTGATTCTATTGTTCTCTACACAAAGAATGATGTAGTAAAAGCAAAAACGTCTGGTCAAAAAAAATATTTTCAGATCGCAAATAAAAATGATATTTGTTTTGCAATTGGTCCTGCAGGCACAGGAAAAACTTATCTTGCAGTTGCACTTGCTGTATCAGCTTTAAATAAAGGAATTGTAAAACGAATTGTACTTGCACGTCCTGCTGTTGAGGCTGGTGAAAGTTTAGGATTTTTACCCGGAGATTTTCAGGAAAAGATTGATCCATATCTTCGTCCTTTATATGATGCGCTTGATGATATGATTCCATCTGAAAAACTTAAAGGTTATATCGAAAAAAGGATTATTGAAATTGTTCCTTTAGCTTACATGCGTGGAAGAACTTTGAATAATGCGTTTGTAATTCTTGATGAAGCACAAAATGCTACTGATGTTCAGATGAAAATGTTTCTTACAAGATTAGGTGCAAATTCAAAAGCTATTATTACTGGTGATATAACTCAGATTGATTTGCCGGTTAAAACCAAAAGTGGTTTAATTCAGGCTAAGGAAATTTTAAGCGAAATTACAGGAGTTGGTTTCGTTTACTTTGATAAAGAAGATGTTGTAAGGCATAAGCTTGTTAAAGATATCATAGATGCGTACGATAAATTCAATGGAAATGGGAAATAGTATTTAGTTAATTAAATTCCGGTAGTTTTTTACATTCATTCCAGAATTTATCCATTTCTTCAAGATTTGATTCATTTATTGCTTTGCCGGCTTCTTTTACTTTTTTCTGAACATAGTTAAATCGGTTTATAAATTTTTCATTCGTTCTACGCAAAGCATCTTCCGGATTAATATTTAAAAATCTTGCGTAGTTTACCATAGCAAAAAAAACATCACCAACTTCTTTTTCCAATTTCAAATTCAATTCTTCTTGATTTTTGTAATTTAGTTTTTGTGATTTGAAATTTTCAATTTCATGCATTTCTTCAATTTCTTCAATCACTTTTTTCCAAACATCTTCTTTCTTTTCCCAATCAAACCCAACCTTTGCAGCTTTTTCCTGTAAGCGAT
>Ga0154020_10006718_pt1 | contig 13479 bp, 12 predicted proteins | sample Klosneuvirus_201_FD_109709 | JGI IMG/M metagenome (GOLD analysis project Ga0154020, IMG submission 109709) | Active sludge microbial communities from wastewater, Klosterneuburg, Austria - Klosneuvirus_20160825_MG | ecosystem: Engineered > WWTP > Aerobic digester > Activated sludge | place... | reverse complement strand
CATACATCTACATGCCATTCCAACTGAACTATTCAGCAGGCAAAGGCAAATGGCGATCGATCAGTTCCATTGGCTTGAACGTTGAGTTCCTTACGAGCGCCTCTTCGACATTCGTTGGAAAGTATCAGGATAATGGGTGGAAAAGGGAAAAGAACGCGAGCGCGGGAGCATTCGAGAAGTTGAGCTTATCGCCTACGGTTTCTACCGGCATTTCTAGGCAGATCGGTAAGCGCTGGCAACTTTCTATGGCAGGCATTGGCCGTTACGGAGTTCTCAGGATAATTGACACGGAGATCACAGCACACCTCTGGAGCTTGGGGTTACAACTTGGGTGTTCGGTTCGGTTGTGAGGAACGGATCGTAGCCTGAATAAGGCGCTTCGCGCAACCCAACATTCCGAACAAGTCCTTCTGTATGGAATGTCACACTACCTCTCATTGAATGTCCTTTGCTTTGTGTTCCTCGAAGCTTTGGCTTGAATGAAGAAGAAGAAGAAGGTGCCAACCAGATCCCTACACGGACCCTACACCAAGGAAAGGTCGGAAGGGCTTCTACCCGCACTCTTGTCGTTACCTGTGTCTTTGGCATGAGCGACGTGCGCAATTATGATGGCGCCTGTACCGAATGGAGCGCTCACAACGAACTGCCGATCGAACATGGCCGTTCGAGAACTATTGAGCAATTGACCGATGAACCGTTACCTCGACGCTTTTCTTAACTCGTTCGGCAACTACGCTAACTACGTGTGGAGCGAGATCACCTTCCACACCGATCCGTGGTACGTGAACTATTTCTACTGGCTCATACTGCTCTCCCTGTTCGTTTGGGGGCTTGAATTGGCCTTTCCATGGCGTAAGGACCAAAAGGCGATCCGCAAGGATTTCTGGCTGGATGCCTTCTACATGTTCTTCAACTTCTACATCTTCAACCTGATCATCTTCATCGCCTTCAGCGAGGTGGTGAACATGGCTGTGAACGACTTGTTCGGCACCACCATCCAACAGATGCATTTGTTGGACCTGAGCGCCATGCCCGGCTGGGCACAACTGCTGATCTTCTTCATCGCAACGGACTTCATTCAATGGTTCACCCATGTGATGTTGCACCGGTATGAATTCCTTTGGCGCTTCCACAAGGTCCACCATAGTGTGGAACAAATGGGCTTCGCGGCGCACTTGCGCTACCACTGGATGGAGAACGTGTTCTACACACCCATGAAGTACATCGCTGTCATGCTCATCGGCGGCTTTACCCCGGCCCAGGCCTTCATCGTGTTCTACATCGCCATCGCTATCGGGCACTTGAACCATGCGAACATCCACATCACCTACGGGCCTTTGAAGTACCTCTTCAATAACCCCGTAATGCACCTCTGGCACCATGTGTACAACCTGCCTGAAGGAAGACGGCGCGGCTTGAACTACGGGATATCCTTGAGCCTCTGGGATTACATCTTCCGCACAGCAAGCATCCCCAAGGACGATGCGCACATCAAGCTAGGCTTTCCCGGCATGGAAAAGTTCCCGCACGACCTGCCGCATCAACTCGTGTACGGCTTCAAAGGGGAGAAGTAGCACGCGCAGGGCAGGTCGCGGAATCCAATTTGCGCAAGACTTTCTCAACGAACAGGTACTCTTCCTGTTCATCGCCTTCCATGGCCGGACCAAGGCCGAGATGCGCTTGCATCTCCACCAGCAAGGGCTTGGTGGCACTGTGATCACCTTCAGAATACCACATGGCCATTTCCAGTCCGGCCTGTTGCATGCCCAAGGGCATCGATGTGCCCAGAGCGCAGGGCGTCAAGCTGTGGCTTTCGTTCGCGTACGTGTACTCCCCGAAAAGGCGCATGGGTCGGTCCAGCAGCGTGCCCGTGCCCTGCTTCAACACATTGGGTGCGGAAGCGTCCGAAGACCCGCCGTTTGCCGGTAAGGCTTTCAACCCTTCTTCCGAGCTGGCAAAGCCCTGCTCGGATCCGGCATCGTCACACAGCATCAAGCGATCGCCTTTCACATTCCAACGACCGATGGTGCCGAATGGTAAACTGTCACGGTCCATGTACACGGCCTGCTTCACATAGGTGCTATCGTCGCGCACCCAAAGCGCAGTGCGAATACCGGGGCAATCGGCACAGGGCAATGTTCCTTCATAGAAGCCGACCCAAGTCACAGGCATCAAGGATTCAGGCATCGTGCTATGGTGATCGGCACCTTCTTGGGTGGGTGCATCCGAGCAGGCAGCGAGCAAGGAAAGTAGAAAGACCGAGTATATGATGCGCATGGAAAGGCTTTTCGGGACCAAGGTAAATGCTTCGTTTCGGCCTATTGAAGTGCGCTGTAACAGTTATGAACGCGTGTCTTAGTGATGTAACAAATAGGTTAGTAACAGGTTTGTTACTAACCAGATCGTTACACTGTCCCAGCCGCATGGAAAGCGCACACTTGGTGGTACGGTCAACAATGGACGTAACCGCACCTTGCCTATCGTGGACACCGTATTGGTGACGGAAGAGATCTAGGACTTCTGGAGACCTACCTGAGTGGTTGATCCGATATTCAAGACCTGTTGGGAAGAGTACTTCTAGGACTCGCGACCACGTCCGATATGATTAACCCTAAGTTCGTCAACGAACTTCACTGTTGTTTTTCTTGCTGCATTACTCGAACTCTTTAATGAGCACCCCCCTCCTTTCCTCTTTCTACTTCGGTTCCGTGGAGCACTACCGACTTTTAGCGCAATTCCCCAAGGTGATCCTCGATACTGGCGAGCACTACGAACGACAGAGCAACCGCACGCGCACCCGCATCGTTGGCCCCAACGGTATGCAGGACCTGGTGGTGCCCATCATCCGTCGAAGTGGTGAGAAGATGCCCATGCACACTGTGGGCTTGAGCTATGTGGAAACATGGCCGCAGCAACACGTGCATGCGATCCGCAGCGCATATGGGAATACGCCATGGTTCATCCATTACATGGATGAGATCGAGGCCGTGGTGATGAAGAAGTATGATCGCTTGGTGGACCTTGACCTAGCGACGATGCACTTGGGTATGAAATGGCTCGGATTGAAGACCGAGGTGCTCAGTGTGGAAGAATATATGGAGCCTTCAGAACAGCACCTTGACCTGCGTAACACCTTTCACCCCAAGAAGCCATTGCCTACTGATATCACAGCAATTGGTCCTTACCCACAGGTGTTTGACAACCGACATGACTTTGTTCCGCGGTTGAGCGTGATCGATCTGGTGTGCAATTGTGGGCCGGAAGCACTTTCCTACCTACTGGATTGAAGTTCCAAGTTGAAAGGCATTCGGGTTCGAATGGCCTTCACCCACTTCGCGATCTTTGCACAATGCCCAACATTCTAGTCATCAACGGCAGCACACGCGCTGAATCCACGAACGGTCAGTTCATCAAGGCCATTATCGAACTTGCGGGTGATCGAGCTCGGTTCACCACCTACCCTTCCGTCGTGGATCTTCCGCATTTCAATCCGGACCTGGAGCCAGCCCCATCTTCCGTCGAACGTTTCAGGGAACTGCTGAACGCAGCTGACGGCGTGCTGATCTGCACCCCGGAATATGCCATGGGTGTTCCAGGCTCACTGAAGAATGCGTTGGATTGGACCGTGTCCTCAGCGGAATTCCGTCTAAAGCCGGTGATGCTCGTTACTGCATCGCTCTCCGGCGAAAAGGCCCAAGCATCCTTGTTGGAAACCTTGAAGGTGATCGAGGCTGTGATCGATATGGAAACCACAGTACTGGTGAAATTTGCGCGGACCAAGGTCAATACAGAAGGCCTCATTACCGATGCGGACGCACGGGCCGACATCCAGAAGGCGTTGGATGCGTTCATTCTGTCCATGAAAAGAAAATGAGGCTGCGAAGTTGAATGGCCACCGCTTACTTAAACCCACTTCACAAAACGAACAGCAAACAATGACAGCCGAACAAGCCAACGAATTAGCCCGCACTTGGATCGAGGCTTGGAACGCCCACGACATGGACGCGATCCTTGCGCACTACACGGATGACTTCGAGATGACCACGCCATACATCGTGAGCATAATGAACGATCCCACTGGGACACTCAAAGGCAAGCAAGTGGTGGGTGATTACTGGAGAAAAGCGCTCAACGCATATCCGGATCTTCATTTCACATTGGACAACGTGTATGCCACCGTGAACGCCGTTGGCATTACCTACCGTTCCGTGAAAAATCGCCAAGCTTTGGAGGTGCTCATGTTCAATACCGAAGGCAAGGTCCATAAGGCGTTCGGCTGTTATGCGGATTGAGATATACTGGGCAGATCAATGCTGGCTGCACAGATCCATATAACCCACCCACAGGAACAACGTCCCCGACTTGGAAACAACTATTTCATACCGATCACACGAGAAGTATGGATCGTTAAGGATCTAGTGCCAGAAGGAGCATCACGATACGGCACTATCGCTAAGCGAGGCTCTTCGAGGCACACGAATGGGAATGCTTGGAATTCGCTGCACCGTGCGCTTACTCCAATGGAAGTATTAGATTTCTTCTAGTACCCCTAAGGATCGCAGAAAGTCGCCTTAACTCTCAACAGAAAGCCTAGTACCAAAAAACGTTCCGCTCCGCCCCTACAATAGATCGTTCGCAAGGTTGGCAAGTGCACTGCGCTCCCCTTTTTCCAAGGTGATGTGTGCGAACAACGGATCACCCTTGGCCTTGTCGATCAAGTAACTGAGACCGTTGCTTTCTGTATCCAAGTAAGGCGTGTCGATCTGGTGTATATCTCCGGTGAAGACGATCTTGGTGCCTTCTCCTGCACGGCTGATCACGGTCTTGATCTCCAATGGTGTGAGGTTCTGCGCTTCGTCAACAATGAAGAAGATGTTGCTCAAGCTCCTTCCGCGGATGTAGGCCAAGGGTGCAATGGAGATCTTCTCGTTCTCCAACATCTCATCGATCCGCTTCGGGGTACTGTCGTGCTTCTCGAACTGGCCCTTGATCAATTTCAGATTGTCCCACAACGGCTGCATGTAAGGGTCCATCTTGCTTTGGATGTCTCCCGGCAGGTAACCGATATCCTTGTTGCTCAATGGCACCACGGGACGGGTCACATAGATCTGTCGGTAATCGCGTCGTTGCTCCAATGCACACGCCAAAGCGAGCAGTGTCTTTCCCGTTCCTGCCGCACCTTGCAGGGTAACGAGCTTGATCTCAGGGTCCATCAGCGCGCTCATCGCCAAAGCCTGCTCGGCGTTCTTCGGACCTATCCCAAAAACGCTGTGTTTCTCCACGCGGTCCACGGTGCCGTTGCGCGGATCGAACTTGGCAAGTATGCTCTTCTTTTTGTGCTTCAGGATGAAGAACTGGTTTCCCTTCGGCGTTTCAATGCCCAATTCCTCCGGGGTGGCCTTACCGTGAGCGAAGAGTGCATCGATCGCTTCCTCGCTGAAATCCTCATGCACAGTGCGGCCTGTGAACAGCTTGTCGTAAACATCCCGCACTTTTCCTGTCAAGTAATCCTCCGAAATGATGTTCAGGCTTTTGGCCTTCAAACGCAGGGCGATGTCCTTTGTGACGAGGATCACTTTACGGTCCTTGTTCTGCCGCTGGATGGTAAGTGTTGCATTAAGGATCTGATGATCGTTCTTGCCATCTTGGAACACCTTGGTTGCATCCACCCCGTTCAGATCATGCTTGGCCACCACCTTGAATTTCCCGTGGTTCGCTCCGTTCAATGGTTGCCATTCCGAAAGCACATCGCTCTTGGCGATATCGTCTAGGTGGCGTATGAATTCGCGCGCCTCGAAGTTGATGGTGTCGTTCCCCTTTTTGAAGGTGTCCAATTCTTCAAGGACCTGTATCGGGATGGCCACATCGTGCTCTTCGAAACTGTCGATGGCCGAATGGTCGTACAGGATCACGGATGTGTCCAGTACGAAGATCTTGCGTTCCTTCTTCTTCATGCGCTCCGGATCGGTTTGTCCAAAAGTATCCGGCTCTTTATCCGTTGAAAGCAGCGACCGGATCGCACTTATGCACGATCGATCGTGTTCGAGCAGTCTTCCGATTGCATGGTTTGACCAACCCGCTCCTCGCTTTTTCCGCTCCTTTTGCAGCTTGATCGGGAGAGCGATAGTTCACTGATCTTGCGGAGTGGTTCGCTATGATAATTGGACGGATATCGTTCTGGACAGCCCAGCAGGAACGCGAAGCGGGGACCACCGTTAAGGCGATCCCCGCTCCTGTGCGAATTGGGTCAGATCACCCAATTCGACCGTCGTTGTCCATTTTTCCGTTACGTGCACCAAACCCTCGTAAAGTTGGACGCATCGTTCATGCTGGATGGTACTGGCCCTTTTGTTCAATAGGCCATCTTTGGATCCAGACCTCTTACCAGGCTGGTGGAGCGGTTAAGCAACACCCGATCCAAACTCTCCATTACCCAAGCACTTCGCCCCGTAGAGCTATGAAAAAGAACATTCGACTGATCGAAAGTATTTACGCGACCAATAGAACGCAATTATTTGGGGTCCATGTTATCCACGATCCATCAACATTCTATCGATCAATTAGGGATCATCTTCAAAACCGTGCATGATGAACACGTACGGTCCCAAGACCCTTAGAGGTGCGAAGAAGTATCGTGTACACCCCATTGGCCGCATCACGAAGGTCGACCCCTACAATTCCACGTTGCGTTACGTTGAGAGCATGGTCCACTGTACGGCCTGCGGCATCCATGACTTGAACGCTACTTACGGCAAGTTCCTCTTCAACAACCAAACTATGGACCGTACCGATCTGACCGCGCCATAGCAATGACGGGCCTTGTTGGGCTAATTCCGAAATGCCGGTGCACGGGTCAATGACCAAGGCAACGAATGCTTGATCATCGGCACAAGGCGCACTACCGGTTACGGTGTATGTGTACAGGCCATCAAGGCCGGTAGCTGGGTCCAGCGTGCCGCTGAATGGCGTTCCTGAAGGCCCGCTCCAAGATCCGCCAGCATCCGGGTTCCCTAACAACGTCGTCATTACAAGTGGAGGTGCATTTATGCAAACCGTGTAGGTCAGGCTGGTTCCCGCAGAAGGTGGTGCGATCACCGTGAACATGAAGTCGGCAGTGTCATTCGGGCAGCCGGCAGCACCCGTTACCACATATTCCAGCGCGTAAGTCCCCGCAACGGAGAAGTTCGGCAATGGAAAAGGTTGACCCTGATAGTAGAATTGACCTGTTGTAGCTCCTCCATCCACATACGTGCTAAGGACCGAGGGTGGAGCATTGGCGCAGAGGTCTGCTTGCACATCGTTCCCGGCAGAGGCTGAAGGAAGAAGGCTTACCACAACATTGGCCTGATCCTGCGGACACGCTCCAGGGCAATTGGTGGTGTACGTATAGATACCTTGAGGGTCCACCGCAGGATCAAAGATCCCACTGAATACGACTTGGCTTGGTGTGGTCCATGATCCACAGGTTTCAGGTGAGCCACCCAATTCCAAGAACAGGTTGATCGGTGCCTGTCCGGAACAGATTTGGATGGAGGCATCATCACCGGCGGACGGCGGGATGGCAATGGACAGGTCCATATTGTTCGCAGCGCCGATCAGAACCGGCATATCACTTACGACCCGCACACGGTAACCTGTTCCCGGGGAAAGCCCACCGGGCAGCGTGCAATTGATCGAACCCGATGTCGTAGCGACCGTGGATCCGATATTCATAGGACTTCCGAATGCTCCCACGGCATCAGACAGTTGTGCGGTGAAGGTGTTACCTACTGTGAAGGATCCTGTTGCATTGTACGGCAGCACGATGCTGGCTCCGACACAATACTCCGATGTGCCAAGTGCCCCGGTTGCCAATGTGGGAGGCTCTGTATCAACACCTCCAATGACCTTTATGTCGTCAATACCGAAACCTGGATCGGCGGCCCCTGTACCAATTCCATTCACAAAGCGGAATCCGAAACGCAACGTGGCCGCTCCACTGAACGCTGGCAACGTGATGCTTTGTTGTACCCAACTGCTCTGGTTCTTGTATTGAGATATGGGCAGTGTGATCAAGGTCCAAGCCAAGCCGCCATCTATACTGTAGTACACTTCGCCGTAGTTCGCGCTTCCGCCTTGGCAAAGCCACCAGAACTCAAATGCTACATCGGTGGATCCAACAGTGCTAATGTCATTCGACATGGCGGCGAAGTGATTCCCTTCGTCCGTGCAGAACCCATCGGCAGCACCGAACGAACAACAGAGCACCCCATCGGCAGCCGCTTCGGAGCTGGCCGTGTGCAAGTAGTTCCCATTTTGCGAACCGATACCACTAGGTTGGCCTGCTGTTGAAGGTATCGTGAAGGGCAGATCGAAACCTAGACAATTCACAGATCCATTACCGCCTGCAAAGACATTGTTCACCAGCCAGGTGTTCGCACCACCGACCATGGAACCAACATCGGTGGTGTTCAGCGTGAATGAATTCGTCCCGCTTTCAAAGCTCTCTTGGAACAACACTGTTTGTGCAATTGCTACATGGGCTCCAATGGACAAGGCGGCACCTGAAATGATCCTGAACATGATTTATGTATTTTGGCGTAAGTTTATGGGATCCTATCCTTAACGCGACGGTCGGTCCCAGAAACACTTTCTTTACGTAACCTCGGATCAACATTCGCGTGGTCCCTTTGCAGCATGATCATTAACCAAAACCCCACCCAATGACGGACACTACAAGACCTGCTCTAAAACTAATGATCCCAAGCCTCTTGGCGTTGGCAATGTCTTTGCCCTTCGACCTTCAAGCACAAATAGCGGCATGGGACTTTACCGGTGAGAACACCGTGGCAACATCCGCTGCGGAAGTGTACAATGCCAACATGGACGCCTCGAACCTGATGACGCGTGGTGCAACCGCGGCCGCTAGTGTAGGTACCAATTCATTTCGCACACAAGGTTTCCTGAACAACGGTATCTCCACAGCGAATACAGACTATTTCGAGATGACCCTTTCAGCTGCACCGGGCTTCTTATTGTCCATTGGGGCAATAAACGCCAGGGTCTCTGGAACGGGAAGCTTTGGTGCTTCTCCTGGTTGCTCGCAGCAGTTCGCCTACAGCCTGGATGGCAGCACCTTCAACCTCATCGGATCTCCCAGTGTAACGATCGGCACCAACCAGACCTTTACCGTGAATACGGCCGGTGAAAGTGCGTTGCAGAATGTGCCGAATACAGTTACCGTGACACTGCGGTACTATGCATCGGGACAGACGATCACGGGTGGCTGGGGGTTCTTCTCGAACATCGCGGGCAACAATGGTTTGGCCATCAGTGGAACCTTGGATGCGGCAGGTTCTTGCGGCATTTCCCTGGATCCCGAAAGCGCAGTTTGTAACACAATTACGAGCGGAAATACAGATACCTATACGCTCACGATACCCTATACCGGGTCCCAATTGGGTACAACTGTTGTGAACAATGGAGCTTCCGGCACGATCACAGGCGATGATCCAGCCCTAGTTGCAAATGGAACGATCACGATCACTGGTATCAGCGAGTTGGACGGATATAATGTCGGTTTCACAGCGCCCTGCGTTTCGTTAAGTGTTTCGGGATCCGCACCGAACTGCAACCCGGCTTGTGGAATTGTACCGGGCGCAGAAACCGCCATCTGCAACAGTGCCACGGCCGGTCCAGGAGATACGTATGAACTCTCGATCCCTTACAGTGGGGTGCAAGCTGGTGCCTCAGTGATCAACAACAGTGGGTCAGGAAGCGTTGGTGGTGATGATCCCGCGACCATATCGGACGGTACGATCCTGATCAGTGGCATCGACGAAGCCGATGCTTACAGCGTTACGTTCGCTGCACCATGCGGAGCGCTTACAATTGCTGGTGCAGCGCCGATCTGCGAACCAGTTCCAACGCTAACGATCATTAATTTCGACAATGCGACAAACTGGACCGCCGGGTCCGCAGGGATCGGCTCCTATGCCGTCGATCACACTTACGTGGAAAGTGGTTGGGGTTTCACCGGAGGCAGAGCACTACGAAATGGTACAGCAGCGCAAGATGGATTCCCAGGTGCCCTCGACGTGTACAGCTGGCGTCTGGAGAATACGGCCATCGTAGATTGGCGTGCAACCTACAACGGTAGCGCCACCTTGACCCAATTCGGTTTCGATGTGCGCCGTTGGGATGGCGTTCCAAGTCCTGCGTTCGATGTGAGTTACAGCACAAATGGCGGAACAACTTTCTCAGCTGCGATCCTGACCATCAACAATGCCTATCTGGATGAGTCATCCGCATGGAAGACCTTCAACTATGCTATCCCCTCTCCTACCCAATTGGCACCGGGCAACCTTATCGTACGTGTGTTTTCCACAGGAGCAACGGAGCGGATCATGATCGATAATTTCAGCTTCGATACCGGGGCTGTTACATGTGCGCTCGGTTTGGGTTCGCCGAGTGTTGTTTGTGATAGTTTCACCGCAGGTACAGGAAGTGATACCTATACCGTAACGATCAACTACACCGGCGTGCAAACAGGTACTTCCGTGATCAATAACAGCGGATCGGGAACTGTGGGGGGTGATGACCCTGCCGTAGTCGAGAACGGTACCATCACAGTAAGCGGGATCACCGAAGGGACCGGATTCAACATTGGTTTCGATATTCCCTGCGAAACATTGGTGGTCAGTGGCGTTTCGCCCGTTTGCGAACCACCACCAACCTTGGTGATCAATGAGATCAACTACGATGAGACCGGCACTGACGTGGACGAATTCGTGGAGATCAAGAATACCGGAGCCGGAGCCGTGGATCTAAACGGAATGAAACTCATTCTGGTGAACGGATCCACCGGTTCACCTTACGTTACCGTGGTCCTTAACAACGTGATGCTCGCTGCTGGCGACTATTACGTAGTTGGTAATAGCGGCGTTGCCAACTTGGACCAAGTCGGTTGGGCCAGCAATACAATGCAGAACGGAGCTCCGGATGGCGTGCGACTGACCACTTCCGATGATCTTGTGATCGATCAGATGAGCTACGAAGGTGACATGAGCACCACAGAAGGAACCTCTGCAGGCACTGATCCCGGTGATGAGATCGGCGTTGGCCTTGGCCGCATTCCTGATGGCGCGGATACCAACGACAACAGTGTGGACTTTGTCCTCTCTTGTAGCTCCCCCGGTGCTGCGAACACCTTTAATGATGCCGATAGCGATGGAACGCCGGACTGCATCGATCAGTGCCCCGGCGGTCCCGAACCTTTCTCAGCTTGTGATGACGGGAATGCGAACACAAGCAACGACATCGTTCAACTGAATTGCAGTTGTGCTGGTATTGCGAACGATTGCAACGGTGTGCCCGGTGGACCTGACGTGCCCGGCGCTCCTTGTGATGACATGGACTCGAACACGGTGAACGATACGTACCAACCGAACTGTTCTTGCGTTGGACAGATCATCGATTGTTTGGGTACCCCAGGTGGACCTGCACTGCCCGGTACGCCTTGCTTTGACTTCAACCCGAACACCTTCAACGATGTGTATGATGCATTCTGCGTGTGCGCTGGCGGACCATGCACGGAAGACCTTTTACTACAGATAGACCCCGGTACCGAAGGTTCACAGATCGGCTGGGAGATCACCACACCAACAGATGCCTCGGTGATCTGCGGTGTTGCGCCGGGAACGTATTTGAACGACCCGTCCGGTTCACCGATCGTGGAGCCATGTTGTTTAGGTGTGGGATGCTACCGGTTGAGCGTGTTCGATAGCGCCGGTGACGGGATCGCAGGCGGCGGTTACCAGCTCCGGGAGATCGGCGCTAATGGTCGCAGGATCATCGACAACACCGGCAACTTCCCGGCCATCTTCGAAAGCTCGGTCTCAGGCAGTGAGGACTTCTGTGTTCCCATCAGTGATGATGAACTGATCTGGAGCAGCTGCGACAAAATGGACTGGGTGAACTACAAATACCTCGTTGCCCATGCCAATGCCGATGTCAGTGCCGAATGGATCACCAACGGTGCGAACAATGTGCAGGATGCCAACAGCGGTTACGAATTCTGGATCTTCGACCCAAATGGCACATACAGTTATCGCCGTTTCCGGAGCCATAATGTGAGCGACGGTAAGTCACCGGCTAATGCTACGCGTGCGTGCCACATGAAGATCAATGGCTGGTACAACAGCGGGTTGACCCCGTTGATCCCGCAGAACACGGTGTTGAACGTTCGGCTACGTGGCCGTGTGAACGGTGAGAACGGAGCTTTCGGGCCAGCATGCCGCATGAAGCTGGATGCAGCGCGTGCTGCTTGTCCATTCGTGAAGTTGCAGGATGACCCAGCGAATACAAGCGACTATAGCTGTGGTGTGATCCGGAGCTTCGGCGGTACCAATACATCGGCGAACAAGCTCGTGGCTCTTCCTCCACAGTTCCAACCAGCGCCACTGGCGGGTGGCACCGGGGTACGGTTCCAATTCCGTTTCCGCATACCGGGTGAACAGTTCTGCTTGGTACGTCCCCCACAGACCAGTCCAACGCTGTACTTGAACTGGACCAATGCACCTGCGTTGGAGGCCACAAAGACCTATGAGGTTGAAGTGCGTGTAAGCAAAGACCAAGGCGCTACTTGGTGTGTTGACGGAGCCAGCCCTGCTTGCGACCCGAACCCTGTAACCACTTGGGGAAAGACCTGTTCCGTTACGATCAGTAGCGTGAATGCGCAAAGCGGTACTTCCAACATGCAAGGTGCAGGAGGCTCCACCTTAACGCTCTACCCGAACCCGAACCAGGGCGATCAATTGTTCCTTTCCTTGACCAATGTGGCAGCAACAACACGGACCATAGCCGTCGAGTTGTTCGATCTTACCGGGAAGCGTGCAATTATGCGCACCATTCCAGTGAACGAGGGCATGGTGAACACAGTGCTTCCCCTCAATGGCGAATTGGCCAAGGGGATCTACCTGGTACAAGTAACGGAAGGAACCAACCGATATACTGAACGCCTTGTAGTCCAGTAAGAACACGAGTTACCCAAGCCCCTCTTCCGACCGAAATATTACGGTTGGTGGAGGGGCTCTCGCTTTGCGGCTCTTTACGCATAGCGCACGAAGCGTCACTCCGGAAACCGGGCGATCGAAGTCCCGCAGTACTGCGGGAGGAGACCCGGTTATCCAGGAGTCTCACAAATGTTGCCCCGTAACTTTTGTGAGACTCCGGGTCTTTGGTCGCAAAGCCTCCCTTCGCCCGGAGTGACGATCGCGGTTGGACTGCTCGCAAAGCCTCCCTTCTCCCGGAGTGACTATCGCGGCTGGACTGGTCGCAAAGCCTCCTTTCCCAAGAAGTGACGGTCGTGGCTGGACTGGTCGCAAAGCCTCCCTTCGCCCGGAGTGACGATCGCGGCGGGACTAGTCGTAAAGCCTCCTTTCCCAAGAAGTGACGGTCATGGCTGGACAAGTCACGACCGTCTCCTTTTCGTCCGGTTTG
>Ga0154020_10006717_pt1 | contig 13480 bp, 14 predicted proteins | sample Klosneuvirus_201_FD_109709 | JGI IMG/M metagenome (GOLD analysis project Ga0154020, IMG submission 109709) | Active sludge microbial communities from wastewater, Klosterneuburg, Austria - Klosneuvirus_20160825_MG | ecosystem: Engineered > WWTP > Aerobic digester > Activated sludge | place... | reverse complement strand
TATATGAGTGGCCTCGTGCGAACACGAATTGATCGATACGTACTCAGTGATGCAATAGAGCTTGAATAAATACTTAATATCTGATAGGATAGGTGTACAAATGTTAGCAAATACCGAAAAGAAAGCGTTAATAAAAGGCCACAGCCGACACACCAAAGATACTGGTTCGCCGGAAGTGCAGATTGCTATTTTTACTGAAAAAATTAAGCAATTAACCGAACATCTCAAAACCCACAAAGGCGACAATCACAGCCGACGTGGTCTCTTAACGATGGTCAGTAAACGTCGTCGTCTTTTGGACTACCTCCAGAAGAAAAATGCTGAGCGCTACGCCGCAATTATCAAGAAGCTCCAGCTCCGACGCTAGTTTTTGTAACACAAAATTCGCATCATATTGAAATAACTGAATAAAAAATGTACTCATCCATTTAAGTGATGGAGTGAAGTGATCAAAATGTGATCATTTGTCTCTGGCACTTATGGGCGGTACATTTTTAGAAAGGGAATACATGGATATTATCCATCCTTTTGGTGGGAAAACCCACACACTCGAAACGACCTTTGCTGGTCGCAAACTAACAATTGAAACAGGGAAGCTCGCTTTTCTGGCAGATGGAGCAGTAACTGTACGCTATGGCGATACCGTGGTATTTGCTTCGGCTGTTGTAGCTCCTGAGGCCAAGCCTGACCAGGACTTCTTTCCCTTACTTGTAGATTACGAAGAGCGAATGTATGCTTCAGGTAAGATCTCGGGAAGCCGATTTGTCAAACGCGAAGGCCGTCCAAGCGAACAGGCTATTTTGACTTCACGCTTGATTGATCGACCGATTCGACCACTCTTTCCGAAGGGTTTTCGTAATGACGTTCAGGTAGTTGCTGTTGTATTGAGCGCCGATCTCGAACACGAGCCAGACATTATTAGTATCATTGCGTGCTCTACGGCACTCATGCTATCCGGTGCACCATTTGATGGCCCGGTTGGCGCTATGCGCATCGGTCGCATTGATGGCAAACTCGTCACCTATCCTACAGTTACGGATCAAGAGAAGAGCGATTTGAACTTGACTGTAGCTGGTACAAAAGATGCCATCATGATGGTTGAAGCTGGTGCGAACGAAGTAGATGAAGATACTCTCGTTGACGCACTTAAAGTTGCTCAGGATGCCTGGCAGCCAGTTATTAAGCTCCAAGAAGAACTCGCAGAGCTGCTATCTGTAAAAAAACGAGAATTTGAGACCTACAAAGCAAACGAAGAAGTTGTTGAGAAAGTTCGGAAATTTCTTGAAGGAAAACTCGGTGAGCACATCGTGAATGCAGATTCGATCAAGCGCTACGAAGTGCTTGGCGAACTACAGACTGAAGTCCTTAATGAATTTGGACCACTGCCTGCTGAAGTCGATGAAGACCACGAACGACACTCGCACTCAGATGTTGTAAATGCATTCGGTAAAGTAGTTGATATGGAAATTCGTCGTGCAATTTTGCAGGACGGCAAGCGTCCAGATGGTCGCAAGACTACTGAAATTCGTCCTATTTCTGGTGAGACGAGCGTATTGCCTCGTACTCATGGGTCTGCAATTTTTACTCGCGGAACCACTCAGGCACTTTCAATTGTGACGCTTGGTCCAACTAGCGATGCACAGCTGATCGATACGATGGAAGAAGATACGAGCAAGCGCTACATGCATCACTATAACTTTCCGCCGTACTCTACTGGTGAAGCGCGACCAATGCGCTCAACTGGTCGACGTGAGATTGGACATGGCTATCTGGCCGAACGTGCTCTCGAGCCAGTAATCCCAGCAGTAGAAGATTTTCCATACACTATTCGAGTTGTCTCGGAGATCATGACTAGTAATGGTAGTACCAGTATGGCGGCAGTCTGTGGTAGCACATTGAGTCTGATGGACGCCGGCGTTCCACTTCGCAAGCCAGTTGCCGGTATCGCGATGGGTCTAGTACTCGATCATGACAAGCCGGGTACGTACGTGATCCTGAGCGATATTCAGGGTACTGAAGATTTTGCTGGTGACATGGACTTTAAGGTAGCTGGAACTGACGATGGTGTGACCGCTCTGCAGATGGACATCAAAGTTAAAGGTATTACGATCGACATCATGAAGGCGGCGCTAACTCAGGCCAAAGAAGGTCGAGCGCACATCATGGAGAAGGTTAAAGCTATTCTCGATGCGCCGCGTGAAGAGCTGAGTCCATTTGCACCACGTATCACCAAACTCGTCATCAATCCTGACAAGATCAAGGAAGTTATTGGCAAGGGCGGGGAAACCATTCAGCGAATTATTGCAGAGACCGGTGTAGATAGTATCGACATCGAAGACGATGGCTTGGTCATGATCGCATCGACTGACGGTGCTCGAGCAAAAGCTGCTCAGGAATGGATTGAAAGCATAACGGCGAGTCCAGAGGTAGGTAAGATCTACAGCGGACGAGTTGTGCGCGTCATGGACTTCGGTGCTTTTGTTGAATTTATGCCTGGCAAAGAAGGACTTGTTCACATCAGTCAGATTGCTGATTATCACGTTGAGAACATCAATAAAGAACTCAAGGTTGGCGACGAATTCCCAGTCAAGCTTGTTGAGATCGACGCTCAGGGTCGCATGAACCTTAGTAAAAAAGCAGCCGAACAGGGCTAATGAGACTTCCGGGCGGAACGATTCTTAGATGACACGATCAGACAAAACAAAGCAGCTTGAAAAGATCGCTCAGAAAATGATTAACGATGATCCATTGCCGGAGCTCCGAGCTGGTGCAAAACAGCTCGTGCCGGGTAATGGGAATGCGGATGCTGACATCGTGTTTATCGGAGAAGCACCAGGTGCTCGTGAGGATGAGCAGGGGGTGCCGTTTGTCGGAGCAGCTGGCAAGTTCCTTGCCGAGATGCTCGACGGGATTGGTTTGAAACGCGAAGATGTGTTTATAACCAATATCGTCAAGTATCGTCCGCCAAACAACCGCGATCCGCTGCCAGCGGAGATTGAGGCCTCGTTGCCCTATCTTATGCAGCAGCTCAGAGTGATTGAGCCAAAGCTGGTCATCCCATTGGGACGTCATGCCATGAATGTCTTCTTTCCTGATTTTATAATCAGCGAGGCGCATGGTACCCCTGTTCAAAAAGAAGATCTTGTCTTTCTGCCACTATTCCATCCAGCTGCCGCACTTTATAATGGGGGCCTTCGACAGACACTAAAAGACGATTTTGCACTTATTCCGCAACTTATTAAAAACAATAAAACCTAATTAATTCATACCGAAAGGAAAAACATATATGAACGAAGAATTAAAATCGCGACCGCTGACCGAAGCAGATCTTGCTCCGGCTCCAGTTGCAAAAAAACCGGCCGCAACACCGCGTCCACCACAAAGACAAATTCAATCAGAGGCAAAGCCTCAGGCTCAGTCGAGCCAACCTCAAGCTGGTGCAGCCAAAGCCGCACAGCCCCGCACTGCAGGGCGGGGCGGACAGCCAAATCAACAGCGCAATTCACGTCCCAGTCAGGGTCGTGCACAAAACCGACCCCAGGGTCAGGGCGGACAGCCAATGTTTGATAAGCCACGACGAAGTCGTCAGGCGACATTCTCTACGGGTAATTTCAACCAGAGCTCGAGTGGTCTTTCTGACTCAAGGCTGCAAAAATCAACCAGTCCTTCGGGGGTTTCGAAGATTGATGCGGGCAAGCTGAAGATTATTCCGCTCGGTGGTCTTGGTGAAGTCGGTAAGAACATCATGGCTCTCGAATACGAGAATGACATCATCGTTATGGATATGGGCTTTACCTTTCCCGGTGAAGACCTTCCGGGAGTTGACCTCGTACTGCCTGATCCGACCTATCTCGAAGAGCGTAAGCACAAGGTTCGTGGTCACGTCATCACTCACGCTCACGAAGATCATGTTGGTGGTATTCCATTTATCTTGCCAAAGATTCCAGCACCAATTTATGCATCAAAATTCACGATTAAATTTATCGAGCGCAAACTCGAAGAGTACCGCTTGCCATTCAAGCCATCACTCAACATTGTCGATCAAGACAAGTGTGAAAAGGTACAGCTCGGTGTCTTTACGGTTGAGTTTGTGCGCATTACTCACTCGATCCCAGACGCGTGTTTGCTGATTGTACATACGCCGGTCGGTAAGATTGTTAACACCGGTGACTGGCGTTTTGAGCCAGACCCAGTGGACGGCAAACCATCAAACATGGAACGTCTGCACCAGCTTGGTAACGAAGACGTACTGATGTTGATGTGTGACTCGACCAACTGTGAGGTACAGGGAAGTAGTCCATCTGAGCAGAAGATTGTTGACGCGCTCGACGACATTTTTATCCGTAACTACAACAAACGTGTGATTGTTGCGAGCTTCTCGAGTCAGATCAATCGTATCCAGCTCACCATTAATGCTGCCGCCAAAGCCAAGCGAAAGCTGGCTGTCGTTGGACGAAGCATGCTCTCAAACCTCGAGCTTGGTATCAAACTCGGTTACATCAAAGTCCCACCCGGTCTCATTATTCGCAGTAAAGACATCAACAAGTACCCAGATAGTCAGATTGTGATTGTTTGTACTGGTTCGCAGGGTGAAGAATTCTCAGCCCTAAGCCGAATGGGAACTGGCGATCACCGTGAAGTTAAAATCAAGCAAAGTGATGTTGTCGTTCTGTCGGCGTCGATTATTCCTGGTAACGAGAAATCAGTCTGGGGAATGGTTGATAACTTGTTCCGCTACGGTGCTTATGTTTACCAGACTTACACGAGTGGATTTGATGAACTCGGTGTTACTCATGCCACTGGACACGCTTATGTCGATGAGATCAAGCAGATGATCAGCATGGTAAAGCCACGCTACTATTTGCCAATCCACGGTGAGTATCACCACCTCGTGCATAATGCGATGATCGGTAAAGCCTGTGGTATACCTGAAGAGAATGTCTTTGTGATCGAGAATGGTCAGACACTCGAGGTTGATGCCAAGGGTGTGAAAAAGGGACCAATTGTTCAGTCTGGTACCGTACTTATCGACGGCAATGGTGTTGGTGATGTTCAGGCGGTCGTGATCAAGGATCGACTTACGATGGGTAACGGTGGAGTATTTATGGCAATTGCAACGGTTGATCGAAAGACCGGCAAGCTACGCAATAGTCCAGACATCATCAGCCGTGGCTTCATTTACATGAAGGATAACGAAGAGTTGATTCAAAAATCACGACAAATCGTGAAGAACATCTTCGACAGCAAAGATCCTGCTACACCTGCTAACTCTCTCGCTGTAAAGACTCGTATGCGCGAAGAAGTTGCTAGCTACCTTTATAAGGTAACGAAGCGAAATCCAATCGTACTGCCAGTTGTAATCGAGATTTAGAGCTCAATTTTGCCGGTGGCTAACTGTAAGCGAAACAGCTTCGCGTACAAGCCACCGGCTTTGAGGCTTTACAACTCTGGTAATTGTGGTCTAGTTGTGCTATAATTGTAGCTAGATGGAGGGTAATCCATGTTATACCAAATCAGCCTAGGCAAGCTGGCACTCGCCAGCTTATAATAAGGTCTATGGCTAAACGCAAAACAAAAAAAGCAGACAAGGATCCAAAGTTCCAAATTGGTCCAAGTGCCTCGCGTGAAATCACAGCGATTATTTTTATCACGCTGTCGATATTTTTGGTGATCGCACTCTTGGGTCTGGCTGGCGCACTCGGTAACTGGGTGCTGGCCGCCGTGAGATTCTTCATTGGACTCAGTAGTCTTCTTTTACCATTCGCATTGATTATCGTTGCCTGGGTGCTCTTTAAGCCAGATGATTTTGAATTCAAGCTCAATAACGCTATCGGTTTGATTGCGTTTTTTGTATTCTTGTCAGGTATTTTTCAATTTGCGCTAGCACCAAGCATCGTGCCGCTTGATCGAATGGGTGATTATGGCGGGATTGTTGGCTATGGTCTTTATGCGGTTATGTCACCGATCCTCAATCAGCCGGTCGCAATATTTATTCTCACAGCTTTCCTTCTTATTAGTTTGGTCGTTGCGGCGAATGCTCGTCTTAAGGAATTGTTCCAAAAGTTCCTCTCACTCTTTATGAAGCAGAAAACGGAAGGGGACATTAAGATTAATGAGCCTGGCTTTGGTATCACCAACAAACTTCCTATAAAAGGGACAATTGGCAGCGATGCCAAAACCGCTGAACCGAAGAACGAGGGAGCTCTGACGGTTGGCAAGGATCTTGATTGGGAATATCCACCACTCGACATTTTGGAAAATACCTCACACCAAGCCGATCCTGGCAACGTGAAGGAAAATGCAGCAATTATTCAAAAAACGCTGAGCGAATTTGATATCAAAGTTGCGATGGAGAATGTAAATATTGGCCCAACGGTATCACAATATACCCTTAAGCCGGACAGCAGTGTAAAGCTCAGTAAGATCACGGCGCTTGATCGCAATCTAGCGCTTGCACTCGCCGCTCATTCAATTCGTATTGAGGCGCCGATACCTGGACAGAGTGCTGTTGGTATTGAGGTGCCAAACAAAAAGGCAGCCATGGTTCGACTGCGTGATATCTTGAGCAGCGATGAAGCGAAGAAGAAAAAAGGGCGTTTGATGTTTGCACTTGGTCGTGATGTGTCGGGTGAGATTGTGCTAGCAGATCTCGAGGAAATGCCGCATGTCCTCATCGCTGGTGCGACTAAGTCTGGTAAGTCAGTCGCGATTAATACCCTGATCGCTACTATGCTGTTTCGTAATGCGCCAAGTGAACTCAAGCTGATTTTAGTAGATCCAAAGCGTGTTGAGTTAACCAAATATGATAATATTCCACATCTGCTTACGCCAGTTATTTCGGGTCTTGAAGTAGATAAAACAATCTCGGCACTCAAATGGTCAGTCGCAGAAACTGAACGTCGCTACAAACTATTGCAAGAGAGCGGTGTGCGTAACATCGAAGAATATAATGGCAAAAAAGACAATGACCCGATGCCGTTTATCGTCATCATCATTGATGAGCTCAACGATCTTATGAGTCAGGCCGGTAAAGAGATGGAGGCTTTGATCGTTCGTCTCGCACAGATGGGTCGCGCGGCTGGTATTCATCTCGTGCTTGCTACTCAGCGACCAGACGTAAAGGTTATTACTGGTGTAATCAAGGCAAACATTCCAGCTCGTATTGCACTTCGCTCAACCAGTCAGGTTGATTCTCGTACAATTCTTGATCAGGGAGGTGCCGAAAAACTCCTGGGATATGGTGATATGCTCTATCTTTCGCCGGAGTTTGATAAGCCAAAGCGTGTTCAGGGAGTATTTTTAGATACTAAAGAAGTTGAGCGAATTGCCGATTGGCTACGCAAAGCAGGTACGCCTCAGTTTAATGAAGAAGTTCTGGCGCAACAAACTCGTCACGGACTTGGTGGAAGCGGTGGTAGTGGCGGCGGTAGCGATGCAGATGAAGCGATGATTGAGCCGGCAGTCGAGGTGATATTACAGCGCGGTCGAGCATCGACTTCGGATCTGCAGCGTCGACTCGGCCTTGGTTACGCTCGGGCTGCTCGACTGATTGATCTATTGGAAGAGCGTGGTATTGTTGGTCCACCCAACGGCAGTAAGCCTCGTGAGGTACTCATTTCTAGCATGGCGGAGATATCGGGGGAAGAGCTAGGTGACCAGTGAAGCGACTAAACCACCAGTAAAGCCAAATACTACAGACGCTAAGCTAGCTGATGTATTCAAGCAACGTCGAGCTGAGCTAGAGCTGAGCTTGGTTGATGTCGAGAAGGGGACGAAGATTCGTGGTCGCTATCTGCGACTAATCGAAGAAGGGGATTATGACCGACTCAATGACGATGTCTATTCGAAGGGATATATTAAGAACTACGCTGAATTTCTTGGTCTTGATTCCAAATCGATCCTAAAGCTTTATCACGATGAACGAGATGTTTTTGCTAACCTTCGAAAGCGCACTCGTACTGACAAACTAAAACCAAGCCTTGGTCTCAAGCCAATCGATGAAGAGGGCTTTACGGTAACGCCACGAATATTCCTCGTACTGTTTGGTATTGGTCTCGTCGGACTCATTGCCGGATATATTATTTGGCAGGTGGTGCTCCTTAGTTCGCCGCCAAAGCTTACCCTCAACCCAGTCGATGAGCGAGTTGATACGGCCTTTATCTTTGTGAGTGGCCGCGTCGATGGAGGGGCAGACGTATACATCAATGATTCGCCGATCAACTCGACAAGCGATGGTGAGTTTCGTGAAAAAGTCGCCTTGGTTGATGGTGCCAATCAGATCAAGATTTCGGCCAAGAATAAGCTCGGCAAGGAGAATATTGTACAAAAAACCGTGATCGCCAATCTGCCATTGCCATCACCGACACCGAGTGGTGCGCCGACTACTGCACAGAAAATAGATGGCGTACAGGTGGTTGTAAAGATTCAAAAAACAGCGACCTACCTCATCGTCGAAGCAGATGGTCAGGAGAGTTTTCGTGGTACGGTACTACCTGGTAACGATCAGACTTTTAAAGCCAAATCTACGATCAAGCTCACGACTGGTAATGCGGGTAACACCCAGCTGATTCTGACGAACGCCGTCGTGGTCAATAAAGACCTTGGTATTGTGGGGCGAGATGGTGAATCAAAGAATGATTTGATATTTTCAAAGGATACGAACGTTCAATAAGGTATAATACTTCTATGGCAAAAGATTTTTCATTTGATGTAGTAAGCGAATACGATGCAGCAGAAATGCTCAATGCGACCGACCAGGCGAAACGTGAGCTCGCAACGCGTTATGATTTTCAGGGCACTGCAGCAAAGCTGGAATACGACAAAGAGAAGGCGACGATTGATATCGAAGCAAATTCGGAGCTCAAGCTTGAGACTATCATTGATGTTTTGGAATCGAAGTTTTTGAAGCGGGGCATTGATCTACGCTGTTTGAGTAAGGATGGCGAAATTCACTCTGCCAATATGATCTTTCGTAAGACGCTCACCTTAGTGAAGGGGCTCGATCAAGATAAAGCAAAAAAGATTACCAAGCTGATTCGTGAAGAGCACCCTAAGGCAAAAACCCAAATCCAGGGCGACGCAGTACGTGTATCAAGTGCGAGTAAAGATGACCTGCAGGGAGTTATGACACTCCTGCAAAAGGCGGAGCTCGATTTTCCGGTGAGCTTCACAAACTACCGCTAAATTAAATTGTTGACACATTCGTATTTTGTTCGGTATACTACTCTCAACAGATAATTTAGTATGGAGAGTGACCAATGTCAGTAGGATTTGCAACGAAGAAAAAAGTGAAAGAGGAATTACCTAAAGTGACTAATGATCTGAAAAATGATAAAGATAAAGGTGCTCGCCTTAAGGCGGTCGATCTTGCCGTAGAGCAGATTGAAAGACAATTTGGCAAAGGCGCAATTATGAAGCTCGGTGAAGGCTCGCGAGTCCACGTTGAGACAATTCCAACGGGAAGTTTGGCGCTTGATCTTGCACTAGGTGGCGGCATACCAAAGGGTCGTATCGTGGAGATTTATGGACCAGAATCAAGTGGTAAAACTACTCTTGCCCTTCACGTTCTTGCTGAGGTTCAGAAACGTGGCGGACTTGCTGCATTTATAGATGCCGAGCACGCTCTTGATCCTGAATACGCTGGCAAAATCGGCGTGAAGCTTGATGATCTGCTTATTTCTCAGCCAGACACCGGTGAACAGGCCCTCGAAATCTGTGAGACCTTAGTGCGCTCAAGTGCAGTCGATATCGTAATTGTCGACTCAGTGGCCGCCTTGGTGCCACGCGCCGAGATAGAAGGTGAGATGGGAGACTCACACGTTGGATTGCAAGCCCGACTTATGAGCCAGGCACTTCGCAAACTTACTGGTGTTATCGCTAAATCAAACACCACCGTGATATTTATTAATCAACTTCGTATGAAGATTGGCGTAATGTTTGGTAATCCTGAAGTTACCTCTGGTGGCAATGCTCTTAAGTACTATTCTTCAGTGCGACTTGATATCCGTCGTACAGAACAGATCAAGGATGGTGACAATGCAGTTGGAAATCATGTCAAAGTAAAGGTAGTGAAGAATAAGATCGCTGCACCATTTAAAATTGCTGAGTTTGACATCATGTACAACGAGGGAATCTCGAAGTCAGGCGATATGATTGACCTAGCAGTCAAACATGAATTGGTTGTAAAGTCTGGCGCATGGTATTCATACAAAGATGAAAAGATTGGCCAAGGTCGCGAAGCCGCGAAGTCGTTCCTCAAAGAGCATCCAAAAGTGATGGAAGAGCTTGATAAGGCGATCCGCGCCACCGTCAAATAGGTTGATAGATGCCGCAGATAACTGCGATAAAACCTCAAGTCAAACGGCAGGGTAGATACAATATATTCATTGATGGTAAATACCGACTTGCTCTCTCTGAGCTAGGTTTGGTAAGCGCTGGCATCCGAGTCGGTCAGGATCTGACTAACGAGGAGCTGGACGCTCTGGAACAGACTAGCTCATATGCAAAAGCGATGGAGCGAGCACAGTATTTTTTAAGCTTTCGGCCACGGAGTCGAGCCGAGATGCTAAGGTACCTAACTAAAAAAGATTATGATGTAGAGCTGATTGAAAAAATTATCAGTGAGCTTGAAGGCCAGAAGCTGATAGATGATGAGGCATTTGCCGTCGCGTGGGTTCAGAGTCGAAATTTGGTTAAGCATAGATCACAGCGTATTCTGCGGCAAGAGCTTATACAAAAGGGGATTAGTCGAGATATCATCGATACTGCATTAGTGGATGAAGACAATAATCAAGAGCGTGCTAATTTACGAGAAATTACTCAAAAAAAAATGAACCATTCGGCATATGCTGATCGGTCCAAGTTGATGCGATACCTTGCCTCAAAGGGCTTTAATTACTCTGATATCAAATCTGTTCTAGAGGAGTTAGGTAGCGAGGATTATCTTAACAGCTACACCGACAACGACAATCCATAGAAACGCTACAACCAAATCACACCTCCTTATTTGTTATTACTAGTATAGGTTAGCCCGCTTCGGCCGGCAAGACATTTGGGATAGCTTGTTTGCTTTTCGCATAGTTATCGCGCACTACGATATTTTTGTCTGTTACATCGACCACGTCTTTTCGATCAATTATGAGTTGATCTTGAAGGAGCTTATCCCATAGACCGACATTGACGTATATTTTCTTTACTTCAAAAAATTGGTCGTCACAGCTATGATCAATTACTTTACCAAGTTTTTTACCAGATACTGTCACCACTAGGGCACCGAGCAATGTGAACGGGTGTTTAATATCATTACTATATCGAATCAGATCGTCGGCTTCACTTATCTTATCCTCTCGGTCTACTAAAATTCGTTGTGTAACTATCTGGCGGATATCATCTGGCATGAGGTAATAGGTTTGCTTGAGGTCGTCGTGCTTTTTCAAGCTAAATAGCAGTACTTTTAGATCGTCTTTTCGTACCAGAATATCTATCACGCTGGCCATATCGTATCCGCCCTGAATATTGAATATTTGCCGACCAAGTAAGTGACTGCGAAGTAGTTGCATAGCCTCATTATACCTTGACCTGGGCTCATTTTTAAGATATACTGACACGCATATCAATTAACCTTTTTGTCGCAACGCAGTAGCACTATCATAGCTCAGACGATTGCGGCGAAACCCATAGCGATATGGGCGTTCCAAAGGAAGGAATATACATGCGACAGTACGAAATAGCTGTAGTGCTTCATCCGGACCTCGAGATCGACATCGAGACGGCCACTACAAAAATAGAGAAGATCATCACCGGTGCCGGTGGCAAGATCGTTAAAAAAGACAATTGGGGCAAGCGCAAACTTGCTTACAAGATCAAGAAGCAAGACTGGGGAATCTACGTGTTCTACCAGGTTAACCTTGATGCTCAAAAAGTAGCATCGATTGATGCGACACTTCGAATTACCGAAGAAGTCATGCGATATCTGATCGTGTCACTCGAAGGTATTCGCTATATCAATAAGCCAGGTGCAACACCAAAAGTAACATCCAAGCCAGAAGACGACGACAAAGACAAAGTTGAGACCAAAGACAAAGAAGAGTCATCTAACAAGGAGGAGAAGTAATGGCAAAGGATTTTAATCAAGCGATCGTAATGGGTAATCTGACCCGTGATCCAGAACTTCGCACGACACCAGGCGGACAGTCGGTAGCAAGTTTTTCAGTTGCAACCAATCGTAGCTGGCAAGACCCATCAGGCGAGAAGAAGGACTCAGTTGAGTTTCACGACATCGTAGCTTGGGGCAAACTTGGCGAGCTCGTCAGTAACTACCTATCAAAAGGCCGCAAAGTGCTCGTCGTGGGACGTTTGCAGACTCGAAGTTGGGACGCTCAAGATGGTAGCAAACGCCAAAAGACCGAGATCGTAGCAACTGACATCAACTTTGTCGATCGTATGAACGGCGCTGATGGTGCACCAGATGATTTCAACCAAGAATCCAAACCGGCAGCATCTAAGCCTGCAGCCAAAGACAAAGAAGTCGCGATCGAAGATATGGGCGACGGCGAAATTAATTTAGACGACATTCCGTTCTAGGAGAAAAATTATGGCAGAATTCTACAACCGCAAACAGAATCGTTTTTACTCAGAAAAAATTGAGTACATTGATTACAAAGACGTAAAGCTTTTACAGCGCTATCTCAATAGTGTTGGTAAAATCGAATCACGCAAGCGCACGGGTGCTAGTATGAAGCATCAGCGTATGCTCGCAGTCGCACTCAAGCGTGCTCGTCACATCGGCCTACTTCCATTCGTGGTGCGCTAGATGTATAGCATCACTGAGCTGCGAAAAGATACTCTTATTGATCTCGACGGCGTCCCATATAAGGTGACCGATTATTCGCATACTAAAATGGGCCGCGGCGGCGCTACCGTCAAGGTGAAGATCAAAAATCTTATCAACGGCAGTGTGCTCGATAGGTCATTTGCGACCAATGAGAAAATAGCTCCAGCTGATGTCACTCGTTCGAAAGTTCAGTATCTGTATCGTTCGGGCGATGATCTTGCGCTCATGGATATGCAGAGCTTTGATCAGTACGAAGTACCGGTTGATATGACCGAAGAAGTAGCGAAGTATTTTCCCGAAGGTAGCGAACTCACCGCGTTGGTCTTTAACGAAAAAATTATTGGTTTTGATCTGCCGAAGAATGTTGTCGTTGAAGTTACTCAAGCAGCTAAGGGTGCCAAGGGTGATACGGCTAGTTCGGCGACTATGTCAGCAACGCTTGAAACTGGTCAAGAAGTGCAAGTACCATTATTTATCAAACAGGGGGACAAGGTTCGGATCGATACTCGGTCAGGCCAGTATCTTGAGCGAGCCAAGTAGTGCGTCGGCCACATACGCCGACCAAGCTCGTCAGTGCTGCGGCACTTTTTTTTAACGCTGCTGGCGAACTATTGATCGTCAAGCCGCATTACCGCAAGGGCTGGCTTT
>Ga0154020_10006714_pt1 | contig 13482 bp, 9 predicted proteins | sample Klosneuvirus_201_FD_109709 | JGI IMG/M metagenome (GOLD analysis project Ga0154020, IMG submission 109709) | Active sludge microbial communities from wastewater, Klosterneuburg, Austria - Klosneuvirus_20160825_MG | ecosystem: Engineered > WWTP > Aerobic digester > Activated sludge | place... | reverse complement strand
ATGAAGCGCCCAGCTTCTTCCCCGTCACGCAAACCGCTGAAAACGTCACCAGCGCATAGCGCTCAGGTATCGGGTATCAGGTTCCAGGTATCCGGCACAGCGGCACGTTTTTCACCGGATACCTGAAACCCGATACCTGATACCTTTTTTCTTTTGCTACAGTCCCACGCCGTGAACGACTCCGCCGATACTCCCGCATTCTCTGAGCACATGCGCAAGCGTTTGCTCGATCTTTGCGCTGAGCCCGCGAACGTTGAAGACCTCGCGCGCTCATTAAACGTCTCCGATCCCGCCGCCTTTGAACGCTGGCTCGAAGACTTGGCCCGCCAGGGTTTTCTCCAGCGCATCAAGCGCAAGCGCTATCAGCGCCCCAAGGGCAAAGTCGTCACGGGCGTGTTCCGGCGCGGCAAGCACGCCGCTTATGTGGCCAGCGCGCAGGGCAAAATCCAGATTCCGCCGGGCTCCGAGGAGGGTGCGCAGGAAGGCGACCACGTGCTCGTCTCCATGCGCAAGGAAAAGCCCGGCCGCAAAGGCAAAATCGCCGGCGAGGCTTACGGCAAAGTCCTCAACATTATCCAGGCGCGCGAAAGCGAAGCCGTGGGCGCCTATGAAGTCACGACCTCGGGCCGCGGCCGCGTTCACCTCGAGGGCTACAATCTGCCCAACTACGCGTGGCTGCCCGAGGGCGAAGGCCGCGGCCTCAAGCCGGGCTCGATCATCCGCGTGCGCCTCTCGCGCAAGCCAAGCCCCATGGGCCACACCCGCGCCGAACTTGTCGGCACGCTGGGCAACCTGCGCAATCCGCTGGAAGACCTCGACAACCTGTGCGCGCTCTTTGGTTTTTCCGGCGCGTTCTTGCCCGAGACGCTCGAAGAAACCGAAACGCTCCCCGACAACCCCAACGAGTCGGAGTTCCATAGCCGCGTCGATTTGAGAGAGCTGCCCGTAATCACGATCGATCCCAAAGACGCGCAGGATCATGATGACGCGATTTCGCTCGAGCTGCTCGAAGGCGGCTTGACGCGGCTTGGCGTACACATTGCCGATGTCGCGCATTACGTGACGCCGGGCAGTGCTTTGGATCGCGAAGCGCAGCATCGCGCCACGAGCGTGTATCTGCCCGGCAAGACGATTCCCATGTTGCCGAAAAAACTCAGCAACGGCCTGTGCTCGCTGCACGAGGGCGCGACGCGTTTGGCGCTGAGCTGCTTTATGGTGTTTGACGTGAGCGGTAACGAAGTGCGGCGCGAGATCGTCAAGAGCGTGCTCAAAGTTCGGCGCTATCTCACCTATGAAGAAGTCATGCCCGTGCTAAAGGGCGGCGCTTCAACGGGCGATGCCACCGTGGACTGGCTGCTGGTTGAGGGCCGCAATCTCGCCGACAAATTGCTCGCCAAGCGCCTGGAGCGCGGCGCTCTGGTGCTCGACATCCAGCGCCCTCACGTGATTGTCGGCGCCGACGGGCTCGTCGCCAGTATCGAGCCCGAAAAGCACGATCCCGCGCACAATTTAATCGAAGAGTTCATGCTGGCCGCCAACGTGGCCGTGGCCCGTTTTCTGCTCGATCGCGGCTTGCCCTACCTTGGCCGCATCCACCCCGCACCCGACGAAGACGCCAAGGAAGCGTTCTGGGAATTCTGCGACGAACTGCGCGTTCGCAAACCGGATTTCGAAGTGCCCGGCGAACTGCAGAAAATGCTCGACGAAGTCGCCGACCGGCCCGGCTCCGATGCGATTAACCTCGCGCTGCTGCGCAGCATGAAGCGCGCGACTTACTCGCCAGAGCCCGCACTGCATTACGCGCTGGCCGTGCATCAGTACGTGCATTTCACGTCGCCCATTCGCCGCTACCCGGACACGATCACGCACCAGGTGCTCACGGCCTATCTTGCAACGCGCGCCAAGCTGCGCTTTGAAGTCAAAGACCTCGGCCTGCCCTGGGCCGACGGCTCAACGGGTCCAGCCGTCAAGCAGCATCCCAAGGATGGCCGCGACATGCCCACAAGCGAGGCCTGGGAAATGCTGATGCCGAGCATCGCGTTTCACTGCACCGAGCGCAGCATCCAGGCCGACCGCGGCGAAATGGCAGCCAACCAGATCAAGATTCTGCGCACGCTGCAAAACAGCATCGGCAAGAGCTTCGAAGGCACGGTCATCAACGTGGGCGCGCGCGGCATCAGCGTCAAACTCGACAAGGCGCTGGCCGAGGGCAGCATTGACTACCGCGACCTCGCCGACGGCTGGGTGGACACGCACAAATTCTGGGCCCTGTACGAAACGCGCGAGGGCACACAGCGCCTGATGATGGGTGATCGCGTGGAAGTGATGATCGATTCAATCGATCTGGCCAGCCGCGAAATGAGGCTCTTGCCGATTGGCGAGCGCGAGAAGGACAAGCTGTTCGACCCGCGCCATCGTAAAATCGGCAAGCACAAAGCTCGGCACGAACAAAAGGAACGCCGCCACTTCCGAGGCGGAGCCCGGCGCCGCCGGCGGTAACGATTTGTCAGATCGGCCGTTTTGAGGCCGCTCGACCCGCTGGCCGGCCAAAGAGCCTGACTCGAGGCATAAGCCATGGAATTCGCGCCATTCTCAAGCTGCTCGGCCCGCTTGCGTGCCAAAGAGTCTGGCCCAAGGCGTAAGCCTTGGGAATCGAGCACAATCAAATTCAAGCCCCGCAGGGGCGACAGAACGCCTGAAAGCCCACGCCACAGATGCAACCCTTGCCAGTACGGGCAGCGATTTCCTGTTTCATTCCGCCCCTTGGACTGTCGATTGCGTTATATTGTTAGTGCGCGCCCACGGAGCAGCCCATGCGTCGAGCCTTTCTTGCAGCCGCCTTCCTTGCCGCCTTTTTCAGCGCCGGTGTTGCTCAGGACAAACCCAAAGAAGAAGTCAAACCCGTTGATCCCGGCGAAGCGCCCGCGATTCGCACGCTATCCAAAAAGCACATCACGCCCGAACTCAAGACGGCTGTTGAAGGCGGGCTCAAGCGCCTGTCCACGCTGCAGGACGCCTCGGGAAAATTCGCCGACCGAAACGGCGGCGGCATTGCGATTGCGGTGACCGCGCTTTCGGGCCTTGCGTTCATGGCCGGCGGCAGCACCGCTGAAAAAGGGCCCTACTCCGCCAACGTTGCCAATGCCATCAAGTATCTGCTGAGCTGCCAGGATCCCAACACGGGCTACATCACGGGCTCGAATGATGGCTCGCGCATCCATGGCCACGGCTATGCCACGCTGCTGCTGGCCATGGCTTATGGCAGCCAGCCCAACAACAAGGAACTCAAGAACGCGCTCAACAAGGCCATCCAGATCATCCAGAAAGGCCAGACAGGGCTGGGCGGCTGGGGCTACATCCCCGACGACCTGACCTGGGATGAGGGCAGCACCACCGTCTGCTGCCTGCAGGCGCTGCGCGCCGCAAGCGACGCGGGCATTGTCGTTGAGAAAAAGTACATCCAGAAGGCCATTGATTACCTCTACAAGAGTGCGGATGTTCGCCCGTTCACCGTCGATGGCGTCGAGCTCAAGGGCTACACCTTCAAGTACTCGCAATCGAGCAACTGGAACCCTGATAGCTACGCGCTGTGCGGCGCCGCCATCTGCTGCATGAACGCGCTCGGCGTCTATGCCGAAGGCGCCACGTGGAAAGAGCACGATGTCGGCAAGGTTTACAAGGGCGGCCTCGATTGGCTGCGCTACAAGCTGGACGACTTCCACGCCCGCAAGCGCCAGGGCCAGGGCGCGCTCGATGTCGGCCATTTCCACTACGCGCACTTCTATGCCGCGCAAGCCATGTGGAACGCGCCCGACGAAGTGTACTTCGACGAATACTTCCCCAAGATCCGCGAAGTGCTGCTCGAAGACCAGGACGCCACCAACAAAGGCTGGACTTCCGGCAGCTACGGCGAGGCTTACTCCACCGCCTACACGCTGCTGATTCTTCAGGTGCCGTACCAACTGCTGCCGCTTTACGCGAAGTAGGCGCCGGGGTCTGGCTCAACCACATCGTCCAGTGGGCGATGTTACAGCAACGCGGCAATCCGCTCCCTCAGTGTCAGCATGGCCACGCCTGCGCATGCCACCAGCGCACCAATCACCGCACGCGGCGTGATCACTTCCTTATAGAAGATGCGAACCAGCGGAATCACCAGCACTGGCGCTGTCGCAAACAGCGTCGCCGCGATGTAGCTGTCCACTTTCGTCAGCGCGTACAGGCTCAGCGACACGCCAATGAACGGGCCAAACACCGCGCCGGCCAGCGTCGCCGACATGGCCTTGCCGTTGCGCGCGGCTTCCAGCGTTCGCGGCAATGCGCCACGCAGCGCCGCATAGGCAATCAGCGGCACAAAGCCGCAAACCATGCGGATCCAGGTGCCAAAGAACGGGTGAACCGCCACCCGTGTTGACGCGTCAAGACCCACGGCGACATCCAGCCAGGAACCCGCGCCCGCACCCAGCCCCACTTTGGCCAGAATCGCGCCCACCGCCTGGCCCACCGCTCCGCCTGTCGCACCCAGAATGCCCAGCCACAGCGAGCCGTGCAGCTCTCCCGGCTGGCTGCGCTCGAGCACAACCCAGGCCACGCCCGCAAGCGTGACCACCATGCCGGCCACGCCAATCCAGGTCAGTTGCTCGCCCAGCAGCGGGATAGCCAGCAGCGCCGTAAATATCGGGTGCAGCGAGAGCACCAACGCGCCGCGCCGCGGGCCAATCGTTTGCAACGCGTAGAAATAAGCCGCATCGCCCAGCGTCAAACCCGCGATGCCCGAAACCGCAAGCAAGCTGGCCTGCGACATCGGCATTTGAATGAAGGCGCCCACAAAGCCGCAAGCCACGGATAGAAGCACGATGGCAATCACCAGCCGGATCTGGTTGAGCGAGAACTGGCCTACGCGCCGCGCGGCATTCGTGAAAAACAGCGCGGCCAAGGCCCAGCAAAGAGCGGTGCCCATAGCCGCGCCTGCGCCAAGCGTTTCGCCGGAAAGTGCCAGCATGGGGCGAGAGCATCGGTTGTGCGGGTGCGGAGTCAACAGGCCACTGCATTGGTGGGGGCTGCGGCCGGATTCGAACTCAAGCGCTGAAAGCCGGGAATGGCGTTCTAGAATCACCATTATCCGGAGGTTCCCATGCGCCTTGCCCTTTCGTTGCTGGCCTGTGCCGCGCTTTTCGCCGTGGCGGCGCTGGAGAGCGTTGCGGCGGACGAAACCCGCGCGCCGGGCGTGAGCGCGCTGGTTGATGCCGGCCTCGAAAAGGGCTGGGCCGCGGACAAGATCAAACCGGCGCCGCGCTCGAGCGATGGCGAGTTCCTGCGCCGCGTTTACTTTGACACCACGGGCGCTCCGCCCTCGCGCGAAGAGACCCGGCGCTTCTTTGAGGACACGTCGGCGGATAAGCGCGAGAAGCTGATTGACGCGCTCGTGGCCGACCCGAGATTCGGGCGCTACATGGCCGATATCTGGGCGGCGGCGATCAAGGGCCGCGGCGCAGGGCAGCTCAATGGCAGCGACCTGTTCGCGGCCTGGTTTGCGCAGCGCGTCAATGCGGGTGCGGGATTCAACGAAATCTGGCGCGAGATCATCACGGCCAAGGGCAGCATGGCTGACAGCCCGGCGGTGTCAGTCTATTTCAAAGATAATGAGGCGCGCGACCTGCGCGATGTCGCCGGCCAACTCACGCGCGTGCTCACGGGGGTACAGATCCAGTGCGCGCAATGCCACAAACATCCCTACGAGAAATATGAGGTCGCCGACTTCAACGGCATGACCAGCTTCTTCGTTGGCGCCGTAGCGCGCGTGAATAATGACGTTCGCCCAGCACGTGTGACCGTGACTGACAGCGATGAGAACGTGAAGAAGATCAGAGACGCAATGCGCAAGCGCGACACCCTGCCTAAGGAGCAGCAGGCGCTGGTGGACACCTATTCGCAACTCATCAAACCCAAGACGCTCGACGGCACGCTGATTGACGCGCGCGATCCCACGCGCTGGCGTCGCGAACTCGCGGCCTGGACCGTCGCCGCCGAAAACCGCCAGACGCCGCGCTATATCGTCAATCGCATTTTCGCCATCGCCTTTGGGCGCGGCATCCACGAGCCCGTGGACGATTTCAACAGCTACAACGAGCCCAGCCACCCGGAACTGCTGGAAGCGCTGACCGATGATTTCACAGAAAACGGCTGGGATGTACGGCGGCTCTACGCGGGCCTGTTAAAATCGCGGGCGTGGCAGCTTTCGAGCAGCGGCGCCGATAAGAACGCGCAGCCGCGCCATTTTGCGAGTTACCCCGTGCGGCCCCTGGGCCCCGAGCAGTTCATTGCATCGCTCGTGGCCTTTGCCGACGGCGCCGACCTGGCGCAAGCCACGCACGACGCCAAAAAGAAAGTCTTTGAGGATGCCCGCAAGGCGGCCGCGGAGTTCGATCGCCTCAAGAAAGAAGGCAAGCTGCCCGAGAACGAAAAGCGCTACAGCTACGATCTCGAAGCGCTGGCGAAATATGAGAAATGGGTCGAATCCATGCCCGACGACTGGCTGCTCAGACGCACCGCGGCCGCCCGCTACGCGCGACTTGCCTGTGATGACGAAATGGCGGAGAGCGAAGGATTCACACTGACCATCGACCAGGCGCTGGCGGTAATGAACGGCCCGTTCACCAACAAGCTCGCGCTGGTAAGCGAGAAATCGCTATTGGGCCAGATCTTCAAGCAAACGGAGAAACCCGAAGAGCGCATCAAGCTGCTCTATCTAGGAGTGCTCTGCCGCGAGCCCAGCGAAAGCGAACTCAAACGAGCCCTCGAGCTAGTGAACTCCCCCGGCCGCGTCCACCGCAACTACGAGGACCTGATGTTCGCGCTGCTGATGACCACGGAGTTCGCGACGAACCATTAAGCGAGGTCGTTTTGGCACTTTGGTTGCCCCATTGGCAGCGACAGGCTGGCTGCAAACGGGGTCTGGCTCCCGAAGGGTGCCTGAACCCGTTTGCGAGCGCCGGAAATGGGGTCAGGCACCGCAACAGCCCTTTGCCAGGCCCCATTTCCTCAGATGCCTGTCGCTGCTGATGGGGCAACGGCACTTTGTGCTTCGCAAGAAACAGCCATACCTCTAATCTGGGCGCAAGGGAGACACCATGCGCGCCGCGTTTGCTTTGGTTTGCCTGTTTGTTTTTTCCATCGTTGCGTTTGCCCAGCCCACGCCGCTTCCGGAGGCGAAGCCGCACCACTCGTACAAGCTGCCGGAGGGTGCGGCTTTCACGGCTACGGAGGTGCGCATTTTGCGTTCGGGTGATCACACGCAGCATGCGGTGTCGGCTGATGCCAAGGCCGCGCCCGAGGGCGATTTTGAAATCGCCGGAGAGCTGTGCCTGCCCAAGACCGGCACGGGGCCCTGGCCCGCCGTGTTCTTCATCTCCGGTTCGGGCACCCAGGATCGCCACGGCTATGGTCTTGCAGGCCCAGGCAAGTATCTGGATTGCGGCACTTGGCAGGTGCTCGATGCGCTCGCGGCCGCAGGCTTTGTGGTCTTGCGCGTCGATGATCGCGCCACGGGCAGCACGCCCGTTGGACCCACGGGCGTCGATGCCAAAGAGATCGGCTATCAGGCCCTGGTGAGCGATGCGCGCTTTTGCCTGCGCTGGCTGCAGGCACGCCCGGAAGTGGACAAGAAGCGCGTGTTTTTGATCGGCCACAGCGAAGGCGGCCTGACGGCGCCGCTGCTTGCCTCCGAGGAAAACTCCGGCGTCGCGGGCGTGGTTTGCATGGCGGGCCCGGGCCGCAACATGTTCGACATCATCTACGACCAGACTGAAGCCGCGATGAAAGCGCAGGGCCTTGGCGGATCGGCACTGGCCGCGAACTTGAAAGTGCAGCGGGAACTGATGCTCGCCACCAAGGAAGGCCGCGAGCCGGACTACAGCGTCGTGCCCAAACAAATCTGGAACCGCGCCGATGTCGTGGCCGGCCGCAAGTGGATGCGCGAGCATTTCAACGTGGACGACGCGGCTATGCACAAAAAGCTCTCCTGCCCGGTGCTGGTGGTCAACGGGCAGGCGGATTTCCAGGTGAACCCGGAAAAAGACGCGCGCGCGCTGGCGGCGCGACTGAGCCAGGGCAAGTGCAACGATGTCACGCTGAAACTCTACGCCGACCTCGACCACCTGTTCAAACCCTGCGGCGGCAAACCTTCGAACATGGCGATGTACTTCGAAAAGCGCGACATGGACAAGGCGTTCATCGCCGACACGCTGGCGTGGCTCCAGAGGCACTGATGTCGGGTACCACAGTGGCTGCATAGTTGTCGCCGCTGCCACTCGCACGAAGCGCAGAATCCAGCTTTGCATTGCCACCTCCCTTGCGGCTACATCGCGCGGCAACGTGCGCGCATTCGTTCGCAAGCTGCGCCGCACCAAGGGCCGCATCATCTGGCTGCTGGGCGACGCACAGCTCGTGCGCGATTTTGTGACCGCCAACCTGATTGATGATTTCATAATGTCCCTCCCCCCGATCCTGATTGGCCAGGGCATCGCGCTCTTCCTGCCCAATGCGCGCGCCGTCAAGTTGACGCTCAAGCACGTCAGGACATTCAAAAGCGGCCTGGTGCAGCTCTGCTACTCAAGGACGTAGCAAAAGTTTTTTGTCCTGGCCGGACTTAGGGTTGAACTTCGCGGCTCCATCACGCAACTTGGCCGCATGTTGCGGCTTTGGAATGTGATCGGGATTCTTGTGTGCGCCGTCCTGTTGCTGGCCGGGGCACCGGCGTGGGCGCAGGCGCTTCCCGATCTTCCGATGGAGCCCTACGTGCGCGAGCATGAAGAAGCGCTACTGGCGCATTTGGCGGCCGCCCGCAGAGAGCTGGATGCGGCGCGAGAGGGCAAGATCGCCGCGGAGAAAGCCGCGCTGGAACCCGGTCTTCCCGAAGACGAGATCAAGAAACGCCAGGAAGCGGCAAGAATCGCCGCTGAAACAGAAGCGTCGCTGGCGGAGAAAGTAAAGTTGTTGGACGCAGCCTTGAAAGCGGCCCGGGCGGGCCCGACGGCTGCGCAGCTCGCGGCGCGTCGCGAGTACGACAGGCTGCTCAAGCTGGGCGATTCGGTCCTGGAGGACCTGATTGCGGAGCCGCGCGCGGAGAAGAACGAGCTCGAAGGCCGCCTGGCCAAGGCAATTCGCGAAGCCGAAGAAGAACTCGCGCGCATTGAGCGCCTTTCGGAAGATGCGCGCGAGTTTGACGGCCCCAAGTCGCGGCTTTATCAACGCCTGAGCGAGTCCGAGAAATGTGACTATGAACTGCGCTGGGCTGAGCAGCGCCTGAAACTCGCGATTGACGAGTACGACTATCTCGTCGAGCATGTTTTCCCCGCTTATGTTGCCTACGAAGAGCGCGGCATCGCAGGACTGCGGGCATTGCACGATGCCCGTGAAGTTCATTTCGCGATTTTCAATAACACGCCGGCCGCAGCACTTCCGCTGCCCGCTGCGGCAAGACCGTTGGCCGAGCTGGACAGTCTTGTGGCTGACATTGAGCTTCGCACGGAACGCCGTCGCGGGCGCGCGTTGGCCGAAAAGATGCGCGTAACAAGATTTGCAGGTCGTCTTCGCGAGATACAACAGGAGATCGACGAGCGTGAAGATTTCAAGGATCGTCTTGATCAGGAAGCAGGCCGGGTAAAGGACCGCATCGCAGCAACCCCGGAGAATGAGAACGGTGGAGTGGATGAAAAGAAGGCCGAACCCGCCAAAAGCCTTGCGGAGTACCAGGAGCTCTCAAAGAGAATTGACGACCTGGAGGCCGAACGCCGCAACATTCAAGATGAACTGCGGAAACTCGATGCCGAGCATCTGGATCTTCAGGCAGTGTTTGACAGCAAGTTCTCCATCGAAAAAGACGTAGGCTCGATTGTTGCCGAGACGCAAAGGCGCATCACCGCGCTGGAAGCTGAATTCAAGAGTCCAGCTGACGCACCGCCGGCGGAGCAGCTTCGACTGGAACGTGAGCGAAACAGATACTTCCCTCATATCCGGCTCGCCGCCTGGAATGAGCAGCTTGGTGCGGAACTGGAGCGCGAGAGTGCGGCCAAACGAGATACGCGCTACGCACAGACGCGCATGGAAGTGCTGCAGCGGCGCCGGGTCAAGCTGACGGCGCGCGCAAGTGAAATCGAAAACCAGCTCCTCCCCCAGACGCGCGCCAGCTTTTACGAGAGCCTGGCCAAGACAGTTGGTTTGCGCGCGCTGCTGGTGCTGGCCGTAATCATCGGGGCGTGGCTCCTGATCCGGTTGATTCGCAAGGCCAGCACTCCGCTGATCCAGCGCTATGTTGCTCGCGCCGGCACAAGCACGGACAACAACGTCAGTGATGCGCAGCGCGGCCGCACGTTGATCACAGTCATGACCACGACCACGAGGGTGGTCGTGTTCGTGGTGGCGGCGATGGTCGTGCTGTATCAATTTGACCTCGATTACGGCCCGCTGCTGGTCGCTGCAGGCGGTGTCTCTCTGGCAGTTGGCTTTGGCGCACAAACCCTCGTGAAGGACTTCTTTGCGGGCTTTTTCATCCTGCTCGAAGGCCAATACAGCATCGGCGACGTGGTCGAAATCAACGGAAAGACCGGCACAATCGAGAACCTGAATCTGCGTACCACCGTCATTCGCGCGCTCAACGGCGATGTCCACACCATTCCCAACGGCGAAATCTCACTCACCACCAACCAGACCAAGTTGTGGTCGCGCTCGGTAATCGACATCGGCGTCGCGTACGAGGAAAACGTGGACGATATGATCTCCGTCCTCGACGCCGTCGCCAAGGGCATGGAAAAGGACGAAGTGTGGGGCCGCAAAGTGCTCGAGTCGGTAATCATGGGTGTGCAATCCCTGGGTGAAAGCGCCGTGATCATTCGCGTGCTGCTGAAAACGCGCGCCGGCGAGCAATGGGGCGCCGAGCGTGAATTCCAGCGCCGGGTCAAGGTCAAGTTCGACGAGCTTGGCATTGAAATTCCATGGCCGCAGCGCGTTGTCAGCCACAAGCGAGTGGCCGAAAATCCCGAACTCGCCACGCGCAAGAAGCGCGTTCGTGTATTGCGATACATCCGCTCCTCTCGCGGAGAAGCCATGCCCGAAGAAGCCGAGCTCGCCGCCATGTCCGTCGAAGAACGCGATCGCGCCGAGGCCATGGCCAAACACAAGGTCAGCGCGGCCCAGCCCGCGGCGACGGTGACGCCGCCTGTCGCGGCGTCGCCGGAGCAGAAGCCGGATGCCGAACGCCTTGCCGAAAAACTGTCCACGCGCATCATCGAGAAACCGCCCGAAAAGGCCCCCGAGCCGCCGCCGGCACCACCGGGCGCCTCAGCATGAGCGACTCTGATACAATCGTGTCAAGCTGTTCCGCTGCCGGCTGTATGGAAACCATCGCAATGCGTCTCCCCAATGCATGAGTGACTCTATGAGCGGGATCAACCTCACGCCTTTTGGCCATGCCCACGCGCCGGCCGAGCCCAACGCCTACATGCTTGACGCCTTTGGCCGCGCTGAAATCAAGCTCAACGCGCTGCGCGCGCGCGTCACCCATGAGCAGCCCGTGGGCAATCTGGGCGCCATGGCCATGGGCCCTTCGGCGGCGCTGTTTTTTCTTTCGTGGCCATTCATTATTTTCACGCTCGTCAGTTTCTCCGCCAAAAGCGGCGGCGTTGGCGCGGGCCTGATCTTTCTTCTGATCGTGCTCGCCATGAACGGCCTTGCCGTCTGGCTGTTCATCAACGCGCGCGCCAACACTCCGAAAAAGGCCCTCAAGTATTTCCTCAAGTGCGTCGCCTCCGGCAAGGGCACAAAAGCCGCGTCGCTTGTCGTCAGCAACGACCTTGACGATTTTCCGCGCTACCCGCCGATAACCCCCGGTTTTGGCCAGGCCGGGGTGCGCCCATTTTTCAACGCGCAATACCTTGAGGGCTACTGGAACGAACTCTTGCGCTACCACTCCGCGCCCTATTGCTACGTCAGTCTGCACCGCGTGAACGAGCAGCAAATCGCGCCCGATCTCGTGCTCGTCGATTGCGAAGTCCGCTTCATGATGAACACCCAGCTCTGGCTCTTCCTTTTCATCGTGATTGGCATTTTCGCGATCATCGTTGACGCGGCTACGCGCAAGACCGTCAAGATGCCGGTGCGAAAGCTCCTCTATAAAGTGGGCGAAGAGTGGAAGGTCTTCAACGGAGAGCTGCAGGGCCCCGAAGAACTTGACCTGCGCTGGCTCCAGAATGCCTGAGCGCCGGCAGCGCCGGAGGGGATGGCCCCCGCCGACGCGCCGGTTTCACATGGCACTGCGCAAAAGCCCTAATCCGCGCTGCGGTGTCGGTATTTCATCAGGATCGCGGTCGCATTCGCGATCATCTGGCGCTGCTGCTCTTCGGGCGAGACCTCGGGTTTGGGGTCAAGCACCTCCTCCACCATGTTCGCGACTGTCTCTTTCAAGCTCGGGCCGGCGTCGGCCGCCTCCTTGGGCGCGAGCGGCGTTATTACGCCGCGCTTGCAGTCGCGCACCCAGCCGCGCACCACCTTGATCGCATCCATGATCTGCCGGTGGGTGGCGCGATCGAGGTTTTCGAGGTCAATGCCCAGCTCATCAAGAAACACCTGCGCCACCTGCATCGAAGCCGCGCGCAGGATGGTCTGGCGCGGGTCAATGCCCGCGCGGATCAGCTCAACGGTTTTTTCGCGGATCATGGGTGCGAGCTCAACCAGCAGCTCTGACGCGCGCATGCCCAGCGCCATCATTTCCGGCGCGTGAATGCGCGGCATGTAGCGCCGGGCGCGCTTCTTGGGCGGCTGGGCGGGCTTGTTTTCAGTTTTTGCATCAGGCAAAGGCGCGGCTTCGATCGTTGGAGGAAGCACGCTGTCGGTGTGGGCCTGAAGTTCGGGCGGCATGTTCGGGGGAGTCTCGGCCTGGTCGGCGTAAAGCGCCGCGCGTTCGGCGCGCATGTTGTCCGCCGAGGCCTGAATGATCAGTCGCATCAAGGCCGCACCAGCCTCAAGGCGGGCGAGCATTGAAGTCTCGGCTTCAACGGTGGCGTTGGTAACCCAGGCGGGCGGATTGCGGAATGAACCAGACATGGCGATCTCAAGGAAGGGGGCGAAATGCCCCCGTTAATCCCTGCAAAAATCGCCTACAGATTCCGGGAAAAATTCCGAAAAGATTCTCGGCAACACAACGCAAACCCAAAGGCTCCAAGGGCTTGCGCGCGCAAAAAATTCACCGAAGGGGGTCTGCCGCCCCTGCGCATGACTCTCAACGGCCCTTAAACCGCGACGGCTTTTTGCTTCTTTGATTTTGCGACCTTGGGCAAGAACGTATCGGCGAGCTGCTTGCGGTCGGCTTCGAGCTTGCCGCTTTGGGCGAAGAAGTTGAAGGGGTTGTCCCAGACCACAGTTTGAATCTGCGCCTCGGTGAAGCCGGCGCGGCGCATTTCTCCGACGGTTTTGGGCACGTTGAGCGGATCT
>Ga0154020_10006712_pt1 | contig 13487 bp, 10 predicted proteins | sample Klosneuvirus_201_FD_109709 | JGI IMG/M metagenome (GOLD analysis project Ga0154020, IMG submission 109709) | Active sludge microbial communities from wastewater, Klosterneuburg, Austria - Klosneuvirus_20160825_MG | ecosystem: Engineered > WWTP > Aerobic digester > Activated sludge | place... | reverse complement strand
TGGCTGGGTCGAGGGCCATGCCAAGCAGGGCGGCCTCGGGCGCGGCTTCGCGGGCCGCCCGCATCCAGCGGTATTCCGCCCGCGCGTCGCGCAGGGCCTCGCTCAGCGCCGCCCCGGCCCGGATCGTCCTGGCCCGTGCGACCTCGGCCGCGCTGACCTTGAGGGCGAGCGCGCGCCCTTCGACCGCGGCTGGCGACGCGCCGGCGCATAACGCAACCAGTCTCAAAATCGCCAGGCGCGGGGCGTTGGCCAGCGGCTCGGCCAGGCGCGCGCTGAGCCTTGGGGCGCGCCGGGCCGCCTGCTCGAGCAAGGCGTCGATGGCGCGCAATGTCGCAGGCGGGCGCGCCGCGGCTTCGGGCAGGACGATGTTGAGCAGGTCCAACGCTGCGAGTAGGTCTACGGCTGCGCTTGCCTTGGGCAGCGCCAGCGCCTTGAGCAACTCATCGCGGGTGCGCTCGGCGCTGGGGCCATCCGCGGCCGCCAGCCGGGGCCCAGCCGCGCGTGCGGCCATCTCCGCCGCGGGATCGATCCGGGCGTCGAGGTCGGCGGCGAAGCGGGCGACCCGCATGGCCCGGACCGGATCGTTGGCGATGGCGTCAGGCGAGGCCAGGCGGATGACCTTGTCACTCAGATCCTTCGCCCCGCCGAGCGGATCGTAGAGCGCCATCTGGCCAGGCATCGAGCCATCGAGCGGCAGCCAAATCGCGATGGCGTTGAGGGTGAGATCGCGCCCGCGCAGATCATCATCCAGGGTCGCCCCGCGACAACGGGCAAAGTCCAGGGTCAGGCCGTCTACGATGACTCGGGCTGTCCCGCGTTCGGCGTCCATGACGTAGAAGGCGCCCCCGAGCGCGTTGGCGACGGCGCGGGCCAGCCCGGCCGCGTCGCCCAACACGGCGAAGTCGAGGTCGTGCGGGGCGCGCCCGAGCAGCAGATCGCGGACCGAGCCGCCGACCAGGGCAATCGAGATGCGCCGTTTGGCGGCGCTGGACCGGGCTTGCTCGAGCAGCGGCAGCAGCCCCGCCGGGATAGCGATCATCGCGCCCCGAAAATCGCCCGCCCGATCCGGACCAGGGTCGAGCCCTCGGCGATGGCGGCCTCGAAGTCGTCGGTCATCCCCATTGAGAGTTCGGGCGCGTCCAGGCCGGCGATGCGCGTATGCAGCAGTTCGCGCAGACCGCGCAGGCTGGCGAAGACGGGCCGGGCAAGCTCAGGGTCGACGACGACCGGCGCCATCGTCATCAGCCCGCGCACGCGCAGGCCGGGCAAAGCCGCGATGCGGATGACTTCGGTGATAAACGCCTCGCGCGCGCCCGGATCGCGCTCCCATCCCGACACCCCGAATCCCTCTTTGCTCGCCTCGCCGCTGATGTTGCATTCGAGCAGGATGTCCTGGGGCGGCCGGTTCTGGGCGATCGCCCGCGCGTTGAGTCGGGTCGCCAGCTTTGGCGTGTCCACCGAATGGATCAGGGCGAACTCGCCGCCGAAGTCGCTGGTCTTGCGCGATTGCACGTGCCCAATGAGGTGACAGCGCAGACCGGGGCGCGGCCCGAGCGCGGCCAACTTGGGCAGGGCCTCCTCGACCCGATTCTCGCCAAAGTCGCGCTGCCCGGCGGCATACGCCTCCGCAACTGCGCTGGCGGGAAACGTCTTGGAGACCGCCACCAGCGTCACCGTCGCGGGATCGCGGCTGGCATGCGCGGCGGCGCGCGCGATACGGGCGCGCACGCGGGCGAGGGATTCGGCGATGGAGGCGCTCACATAAGGAATTGTACGGGCGAAAGGTGATTCAAACATGGATGGACAGGATGGACAGGATTGTTCTATCCTGTCCATCCTGTCTATCCATGTTCAATTCCTGCGCGCTGGCCCCAGGAATTGCTCGAGCAGTGCGTTAACCCGGGCGGGTTCCTCGTGCTGCACCCAGTGGCTGGCCTCTTCAATGAACTCAAGCCGCCCATCAGCGCACAGGTCGATGCTGGGCTGGGCGAGTTCGCGCCCCAGAAAGCGATCCTGGGCGCCCCAGATCATCAGCAGCGGCACGCGCACGCGCGGGTGGCCCATCTGCGAGGGCTTCTGCCCGATCGCCCGGTACCAGTGGATCATCGTGCGCAACCCGTCCGTCCGCGACCAGGCTTCGACGTAACGGTCGAGGTCAGCCTGCAAAAACGTGCCCGGCCGGCTGCTGGCGACCAGGCTGCGGGCGGCCGCGGCATACTGGTTGCGCCGAATCACGGCCTCGGGCAGGCCCGGGATTTGGAAGAAGAACATGTACCAGCTCTTGAGGAGCTGGCTGAAGCTGCGGGTGAGCGTCCGGCCCATCACCGCCGGGTGGGGGGCATTGAGGATGGCGGCTCGTTCGATGCGATTCCGGTGCTTGAGGGCCAGCCACCAGGTGACGGCCGCCCCCCAGTCGTGGCCGACCACCCGGGCGCGCGCGCAGCCGGCCGCGTCAATCAGCCCGACGACATCGCCGGCAAGGGTGTCGAGGGCGTAGTCGCTGATCGCGTCCGGTTTGTCGCTCAGGTTGTAGCCGCGCTGGTCGGGGGCCCACACCCGGTAGCCCAGGCCCGCGAAGTGCTCGATCTGGTTTCGCCAGCCATACCAGAATTCAGGGAAGCCGTGCAAAAAGATGAGCAACGGGCCGTCGGCTGGGCCGGCCTGAGCGACGTTGAGGTGGATGCCGTTGGTTGGCACGCGTACGAAATCGGGCTTAAACATGGAGGCGCAGGATATACAGGATAGAGCAATCCTGTCCATCCTGTATATCTATGTTCAAATCCTATACCGCGCTCATCCGATTGCGCGGAGCAATGTATCCAAAGCCGCGCCGACATCCTGCAGCTCGTGGCAGATCTGGACCAGTTCGTCGTCGACCCGCCGAAAGCGGCGCGAGGCCGCGCTGCGAAACTGGGCGAACAACCGGCGGGCCAGGATCAGGTCACGACCCGTCAGAGCGGTCTGGAGATCGGCTCCGAGCTTGAGCAGCCGGGCTGCCCAATCATCAGTTCGCGCGCCAATGAGTTGGGCGGCCAGCCCGCTGACGTCGCCCCAGGTCGCCTCGAGCTCGCTGCTGTCGGTTGCCAGGGTGTCCTCGATTCGGCTGAGCTGGTTCTCAACTTCCTGCCAACCGTTGTGTTCGTCCCGGATTGATTGCAACCTGTCGCGCAGGGTCACCAGGGCGCCCAGGGATTGGACAAAGGCGCCCATCTCGATCTCGGTCACGCCAGCGGCCGTCAACTGCTCGCGCGCGGTGGCCATGCGCGCGCCCATGTTGCTCTGGAGCAGCACGTCCACGGTGGCCACCATGCGGGTGTTGACCTGCGAGGGTCCGCGCCCGAGCGCGCGTTTGAGATCCGCCCGCCCCCGGGTGAGGGCGGCGGCATCTTCGGATTCCAGCGCCGCCAGCAGCGTCGCGCGCGCCTGGGCGAGCTGGGTCAGCCACAGGGCGGCGGCCAGGCCGAGCGCGCGATTGGCCGCCTGCGCGCTGACTTCGCCAATGATGTCGGTGATTTCCGGGATCGATTGAATCAGGGTGTTCCAGGCGCCCGGGTCTGTGGTGGCGCGACGGCTGTCGGCATCCAGGGGCGGGTAGCGCACCTCAAGCTCCTGCAACAGCTCGTGCAGGGACTTGTACGCGCCGAGCAGGGCGATCTGAGTCCGCGCGTTTTCAAAGTCCACCCGGAAGCCGCTGATGGCCTCGAGCGCCACCGGATTTCGAGCAAGCGTCGCGAGGGCGTTGACGCCTTCGGCGATCGACGCCACAACCCCGGGATCCGGGAGCGTGACTCTGGCAAAGGTTCCCCAGTCAATCGGCCCGTGTTGAAGGCGCGCCTTGCAGGCCTCGAGCAGGGCGGTCAGCTGGCCGCCCCGCAAAACGTACTCACACAAGGCCTGAGCGCGCGCCTCGATCGTGTCGCGGCGGGGCACGGAGTCAGGGTTGATCCCGATATCGGCGCACAGCACGTCGATGTCATCCAGCCCGAAGGCGCGGGCCAGCGCATTGCGCAGGTCGGCCAGGGTCGGCGTGGGCTGGGTCATCGCCTGGACCCTGTCAGGCCGCGGCCACGACGGGCGCGGTCGTGCCGCGCTTGATCAACTCGATGGGAATGACGATGCGGGTGTTTTCGACCGGGTCGCCGCGCAGCTCGGCCATGAGCAATTCCGCGGCGGCGCGCCCTTTCGCCAGGGCGGACTGGCGGACCGTGGTGAGGCCGGGTTCAGCCCGGATGTGGGTTTCGATGTCGTCGAAGCCGACGACGGACAGATCACCCGGCACGCTGAGCCCATGGGCGAAGGCCGCTTCGATCAGGCCGTAGGCGATGGCATCGCCGAGCGCAAACACCGCGGTCGGCCGGCGCTCGAGCCGGAGGATGCGTTGCAGTGCCTGCGCGCCGCCGGCGGCGGTGCAGGGCACTTCGGTGGTGTAAATACGCTGCTGCAGCAGCGAGATGCCGCGTTCCCCGAGCGCCGCGCGGATACCGTCGAAGCGATGCTTGAGCGTACCGGTGTATTTCTCGGGGGTGCCGAAAAACGATTCAAAGGCGACGATGGCAATATCGCGGTGGCCCAACTCGAGCAAGTGGCTCATGGCAAGCCGGGCCCCCTCTGCGTCGTCGATGTTGACGCAGGGCACGCCTTGCGGCGCGTCGGTGTCGATCATCACAAACGGAATTTCGCGCCGTCGAAGCGCCTGGACGGCGTCGTCGTCGGCATCGAGTCCGGTGACGATGCAGCCATCGATGAGGGCCGTGTATGTCGCATCGACGAGCGATCCGCGGCGGGGCGGGATCATCATGAGGGAGAGCCCTTCGGACTTGCAGACCTGGCCGATACCGCTCATGAGCGAGGCGAAGAACGGGTTGGCCAGCGTGTCGCTGATATCCTGGGGAACGAGCAATCCGAGCGCGTGTGTGCGGCGTGTATTCAGACTGCGGGCAATTGGATTGGGCGTATACCCCAGCTCGCGCGCGACCTCGAGGATGCGTTGAGTAGTCTCAGCTGACAGACGTTTGGGCAGGTTGAAGGCAAAGGATACCGCGGTCTTGGATACGCCGGCCTGGCGGGCGATGTCCTTGATCGTCACCCTCGGCGCGGTGGCGGAGGCGGAGCGATATCCATTCCGAACCTGGGGTGGTTTTACCGTCTGGTTCGGTCCCGGGTCGGGAACTGGCAGGGCGTTTTCGGGAGGAGCTTGATCGCCAGACTTGGATTGGTCTTGATCCGGAGTTCCAGGGGATTTAGCAGTCATATCGTAGATTTCTCCGACGCGGTCTTCTGGGTCGAATGTTCGTTGTCATGCCAACGAGACCTCCATTATGCCGTGATTTACTAAACCGGTTGCCAACTTTCAGAGAGCGCTCTCAGAGCGTACAAACGGGAAGTAAGATCTCGACGAACACCCTAAAGGTTGGCCCGCGTGGGTTCGCGGCGGGCACAAACGTAAGGGGGCCAACCTTTAGGGTGTTCGCGTCGTCACGGTTTGGCGCCTGGAGTAAAATAGAACAGACGTTCAAATGAGGTTCAACGCGAAGAAACCCGCCGCCAAGGGTGGCAGTCCCCGCAAGGGCAAGGCCAAGCCACGCCAGGCGCCGCGCGAGCCGCTGCTGTCGCTCACCCCTGACCAATGGCTGGACGTGCTTGGTGCCGTGCTCATCGGCGTGGCGGCCATCACCCTGCTCAGCGCACTCTCCCCCGGAGGCCAGGGGACTGTCACCGCCGCGTGGTTTGTATTCCTGCGCGGGGCGTTTGGGTGGATGGCCTATGCCGCCCCGGTCGTGCTGGCGGCCTTTGGCTGGTATCTCGTACAACATCATTTTGGGAGCCTGCCCCAGATCGGGATCGGCCGGCTCACCGGCGTGGTCGCCGCCTTCCTGACGCTCCTGATGCTGTTGCACCTCTTCGGGATGGCGACAACCCAACCTGACGGGGCCAAGCTGGCGGCTGAACAAGGCGGCGGCGGCAATCTGGGCTGGGCGGTGCTCAAGGTCTTCATCGACGCCATCGGCATCTACGGGGCCGCCATCGCGGTCGTAGCCCTGGTCGGCATGGCGCTTATGATGGCCACCGGGACGACGATCGCTCAGCTCGTCGAAGTCATCCGGGTCCGCACCGCGGCGCGGCCGGACACCATCACCCCGCGTTGGGATCCCCTGCGGCCGCGTCCGCCCGAGTCGGATCCGAATGGCGAGCTGGTCATCAACGGACTCAAGCCCAAGCAGCGCCGGGGGAGTCGCGCAGACGATGGGGCGACGGCGCCGCGGCTGAAAACGCCAGTCGCGCCTACCGGGCAATTGCCGACACCCCGGATCAACCCCATGCGCCCAGGCAAGGCGCCGGCCGACGATCCCGACCTTCCCCCCGCCCGGGTCATCGGGGCCGGCCGGGGAAATGGCGAGAGCGCGAGCCCTGCCCGCGGCCGCCCGGCGGTGCAGCTCAAGCCGGCCGCGGCGGCCATGGCGGCGCCACCGCCACCGCTTTCTTCGCGTTACGACAGCCAGCGGGTCTGGCAGTTGCCGCAAGTTCAGGAGCTGCTCGAGCCGGGCAAGGACGCCACCCTGCAGGAGTCGGATATCCGCAAGAAGGCCGCCGTGATCGAAGACACCCTGCGTTCCTTTGGCGTGCCGGGACGGGTGACCGAGGTCAATCGCGGGCCGACCATCACCCAGTTTGGGGTGGAGCCGGGCTTCACCGAAATGAAAAGCGGCAAGCAGCAGAAGGTCAAAGTCAGCCGGATCGCCTCGCTCGCCGATGACCTGGCGCTGGCCCTTTCCGCGCCGCGCATCCGGATCGAGGCGCCCGTGCCTGGACGCGCGATCGTCGGGATCGAAGTTCCCAACGGCGAGACCTCGCTGGTAAGCCTGCGCGACATCATCGAGAGCGAGGAGTTTGAGCTCTTGAGCCGCAAGACGCATATGCGGCTTGCCCTTGGCGCGGATGTGAGCGGACATCCGGTCGTCGCCGATTTAACGGCGATGCCCCACCTTCTCATTGCCGGCACCACCGGATCAGGCAAGAGCGTGTGCGTCAACGGGATCATTGCGGCGTTGCTCATGCACAATTCGCCGGAGGACCTGCGCTTCCTGATGGTCGACCCAAAGCGGGTTGAGCTGACCGGTTACAACGGCATTCCGCACCTGATCTCGCCCGTTGTCGTGGATGTGGAGAAGGTCATCGGCGTGCTGAAGTGGGTGACCGGCGAGATGGACAACCGGTATCGGACCTTCGCCCGGCACGGCTGCCGCAACGTCGTCGACTTCAACACCAAGTCAGCCGAGGCGCGCCAGCGGGCCGTGGCGGCCGATCCGAACGGGCCGCCGGTCGTCATTGACGCGGATCTCAAGAAGCTGCCCTACATCGTCGTCGTCATCGACGAGCTGGCGGACCTGATGATGCTCGCCCCGGACGAAACCGAGAAAATGATCTGCCGCCTGGCCCAGATGGCCCGGGCAACGGGCATCCATCTAATTGTGGCCACCCAGCGCCCCAGCGTTGACGTGGTGACCGGGTTGATCAAGGCCAACTTCCCGGCCCGGATCGCCTTCACGGTCGCGACCGCGGTGGACTCGCGGGTCATCATCGATCAACCCGGCGCCGACAAGCTGCTCGGCCGGGGCGACATGCTGGTGATGACGCCCGAGTCGGGCCAGCCGATGCGCGCCCAGGGTTGCTTCCTCAGCGACATTGAAATCCAGAAGATCGTGCGGCACTGGCGCGGCCAGGGCGGCGTGATCGACCATGATCCGGTCGCGGCCTCGATCGAAGGGCCGACCGCGCCCGTGTCTGGGACATTCGAACGCGGCAGCCTGCCACATACAACGCACGAAGGCAACCCATTGTCGTGGGACGAGGCGCGCGCGCTGACGGCGGCGATGGCGGACACCGGCAGCGCCGGCGGCAACGCGGACAAACTTTTCGAGGACGCGGTGCAGACCGTGCAATTGCAGGGCAAGGCATCGATCTCGCTGCTTCAGCGCCGGCTGCGGATTGGCTATACCCGGGCCGCGCGGATCATCGAGGAGATGGAAGAGAAGGGCATCGTCGGACCGACTGTGCCCGGCTCGCAATTCCGCGAGGTCCTGATTTCGCCGCCGCAGTAGCAGCCGCAGTAGCAGCCGCAGTAGCAGCCGCAGTAGCGGGGGGCGGGGGAGATCGCCTCCGGGTACGGGGTCGGCTGGAAACTCTAGCGGCGCGGCAACAGCCAGCCAAAGGTCGTCGGGGGCGGGGGCGGCACCGCTGCGCGCTCGGCATCGGTGGCGGCATGCCGCCGGGCCAGCTCAAGGATCAGGCTGCGCTCTCCCATTCGCATCGCCCAGTGATGGTTGGCCGAGAAGATCGGCTTCATGATGAATGAGAGGTGCTTCAGCAGCGGCTTCTCGGCCTCGATCTTCCAGTCGTAGGTGATCTTGACGCTTTCGCCGTCGGGCTCGAAGGTCCAAATCCCGCGGCCGACGAAGTCGCCCTGCGCGCGCAGGGAGAAACCGAACGGATGGCGGGATTCCTCGACCCGGAACTGCCAGCGCAGGGTATACGGCAGCCAACCCTTGGTGTAGAGATCGATGATCCTGCCGATGCCCCGGGCATCGCCGGGCGCGAGTTCCTTTACCTCGAGGTAGACCGATGGCCACCAGCGGCCCAGGTCGGTGGCATTGCCGAGGATCTGGTTGATCTCGTCAAGGGTGGCCCTTACGCGCCACTGGGTGATGAAGTGATAGGTGTTTGCGGTCGTGCGCACGCCAGAGGGGGGCAGGGATTTTTCTGTCACGCCCATCATGCTAGCGGCCACGCCGCCTGCGCGGAAGCCCGTCCGCTGTCCAATTCCTGCCCAAAACCGGGGCGCCGCCAAAATCAGCGCCTGTCGGGGGCTGGTCGGCTTGTCTCAATGTGCGGCCAGCAGCGCATCAAATTGCGCGCCGTGCGAGGTTTCGTGGGCCGTAAAGTAGCTGACGGTCTGGACAATCGTGAGCGGCCCGAACTCGCCATGCCGCCCGGTCCGCCACCAGTCCTTCAGCGTTATGCTCTCGAGGGTGTGAATGGTCTGATCGCGCGAGGCGCGGTACGCGCGCAGAACTTCGGCCGTGGTCTCGGCCGATTTCGCGTCCCCGCCCTGCATCGCCCAGACCGCCTTGGGGATCAGGGGCGGATCATCCTCCTCCAGCATGAGGTTGACCCGGTAGGCGAGCACGTCCTGCGCGTCGCGCAGGTGGGCGACGACCTGATGAAGTGACCAACCCCCGTCGACCGGCCGGCGGGTCAGGGCCTCTCCGCTCAGTCCTGCGATGGCATCAGCGATGCGCTTCGGCGTGGCACGCATCAGGGTCAGCGCTTCGAACGGGTTGAGCGCCTCCAGCCACCATACCGGACGGAATGACTGGTACGTCCGCCTCCACGCGCCGCATACCGGGCACGTCTCCGGGATGTCGCCGGCGAAGATGCGACCGCACGTCCGGCAAACCTGCGGGTCGGGCGCATCGATATACATCGGCAGATCGCCGGCTTCGAGACGATCGGCCGCCAGGGTGAGCGGCGCCAGGGCGTCAGGCTGCAAGCCGGCGGCAGCCAGTTCCACTTCCAGGCTGCGGCTTTCCGCCAGGAGAGTGGGGACATCGGTCGGCAGCAGGCGACTGTGCGCGTCGCGGGTGACCAGCGCCGCCGCCGCGGCGCGGAGCCATTTGGCGTGGTTGTAGCGGCCTTCGCGCTCGAGGGCGTGAGCGAGCGCAACCAGACGGGCGGGAAGGGGGTTCATGAGCCGATTGTATTCTTCCCATGCTGAAACGCAAGCGATGTCCGGCCCGGCCACATGGCTCTTGCAAAGGCCCCTGACAGGATCCCTGGGCCCCCTGGCCGGGATACACTCTGAGGGTGCCGCGCTCTCGGCACGTTGGCATGAACAGTCTCTCGGATACGCACCCCGTAATCGCCCGCCGGCAGATCGAACTGATCCGCCGGCTCACGCCTGAGCAGCGCTCCGGGATTGCGGCGAAGATGACGGCCGACGCGGTTCGGCTCTCGCGGGCCGGCATTGCGCGTGCCCATCCAGAACTGAGCGCGATCGAGGTCAAGTTGTGCTGGGCAGAGGTTCACTACGGAAAGGCCCTGATTGACCGGGTGCGCGCTTATCTTCGCGCTCGAGAGCGGCTCGCTGGATAGGCCGAACTACCGGGCTGCCCTGGATTCGTGTATTCCTGCACCTCGGAGGTAGGCGCCATAGACTCCGAACAGGCAAAGCTCGTTGGCGCCTACCTCCGAGGTTCAGGAATGCGAAATCACCAGCGTGAACGCGCAACCTTTGCCCGGCCCGTCGCTGCGCGCCTCAACCCGCCCGCCATGGGCCTCGGCGATGGCCTTCACGATCGCCAGGCCCAGGCCTGTCCCGCCCGTCTCGCGGCTGCGCGATTCGTCGGCCCGATAGAAACGGTCGAAGACCCGCTCGAGTTGTTCGGGACGCAGCCCATCGCCGCTGTCCTCAACGCTCAGGCGCAGCTCGCCCAAGCGCGCCTCGCCACGCACAACGATCTTTCCTCCCTCAGGCGTGTGGCGCAGCGCGTTGCTGATCAGATTGATCAGCGCCTGGCGGATGCGCCCGGCATCGATGCGCGCGGGCAGCATCTCGGCCATCCGCGCCGAAAGTGCGACGCCCTTTTCGGCCGCCATTGGATCGAGGGCGAGCAGCGTCTCGTCCACAAGCGCCCCCAGGTCTGTAGGCTGAAAATCGAGCTTGAGCTGGGCCGTCTCGGCCAGGGCCAGCTCGCGCAGGTCGCCCACCAGCCGGATCAAGTGGTGGGTCTGCCCGTACAGATTGGCCACGCCGGCGTCGTCGAGGACCAGCACGTGGTCGAGGGCGCCGCGCAAATTGCCTTCGAGCACGGTGAGCGGGGTGCGCAACTCGTGCGACACGTCGGCCATCAGATTGTTGCGAAGCGTCTCCGCGCGCTCCAGATCCCCGGCCATTTTGTTGAAGGCGTCGGTCAACTCGACAATCTCGCGGCTGCCGCGGGCCGGGATGCGCGCGCCGCGTTCGCCCAGGCCGATGCGGCGGGCGGCGTCGGCCAAATCGCTGACCGGCTTGCTGATCAGGCGCGCGATGAGAATTCCTGAGCCCAGCCCGATCCCCGCCGAGAGCAGCGCGAAGTTCCCCAGGCGGCGGGCGATCTCGGCCCGATCCGGCCCGCGGAAGTCGCCGTCATTCAGCGCGCCGGCGGGTGGGCCAGCCTGGTCCACCGTGATCGATAGAAACTGGATGAAGAAGACCAGGAAGAGCGTGCCCGAGATCAGCGCGCTCAGGCGCACCCACAGCCGGTTCACGCCGCGCCTCCCGCCGGATCGCGCGCCATCCGGTATCCAACGCCGTAGACGGTCTGGATGTAGAGCGGATTGTCGGGATCGGGCTCGACCTTGCGGCGCAGGTTGCGCATGTGCGTGTCCAGCGTCCGGCCCATGCCCTCATAGGCGTAACCCATCGCCTTTTCGAGCAGCTCGTCGCGGGTCAGGGTGAAGCCCGGGTTGGTCATCAGCGCCTCGAGCAGGCTGAATTCGGTGCGGGTGAGCTCCACAGGTTGTTCATCGACGGTCAGCGCGCGGGCCTCGATATCGAGCCGCAGCCCGCCGTTCGCGAGCGCGCGGGCCGGGCCGGGCCGTTGATCAAGCCGGGTCCGGCGCAACAGGGCGTTGACTCGAGCCACGACCTCGCGCGCGTTGAAGGGTTTGGTGACGTAGTCATCCGCCCCGAGCTCGAGCCCGACGATCTTGTCGGTGGCTTCGACCCGCGCCGTCAACATGATGATGGGTGTGGCCGCCAGGGTCTTGTCCTCGCGGACGAGACGGGTGATCGACATCCCATCCCGGCCGGGCAGCATGAGGTCGAGGATGACCAGGTCGGGCCGCTCGCGGCGGAGCATGTGCAGGCCGGTCTCGCCGTCGTTGGCCTCGAGGACCTGGTAGCCCGACTGTTCCAGGTAGCCGCGCAGCACCTGCACGATATCGCGATCATCATCAACCACCAGAATGCGTTGCGCCATCAGAAATCCTTCTTGCCTCGGGCGAGTTTCATGCCCTCGGACCCCTGTGATTATGACGCCCGTTCCTCAAGAGATTCTCAAGACACGTATCGGTGGATTCTGAACTCGCGCAGCGCCATTCTCTGATGGATCCAGGTTCAAGCCCATACTTCGTCTTTTCATAGCCGCTTGCAGGAGAACGAGAGAACGGGAGAGGACATTCACGCCATAATCGTCGCATGGCCCCACGACGAAACCAACACGAGGAGGAGCCCGTCGCCGATGCCGCGTTTATGCCCCTCGCAAACAAGATCTGCGCGCACGCCGAAGCGCTGCTGCGCCGCGGGGAAATCGGCGAGCTGCGCGCCTGGTGCGAGGCCGCGCCACCCTCTCTGCGCCGTCTGCAGCCCGACTTGAGCATGTGGTTGGCCTGGGCGCTGGTGTTGGGTCCGACCCCGCAGCAGGCCGAACCCCACGTGCGAGAGGCGGAGGCGCGTCTGGCGCGACTCGAGCAGGCTCGGACGCCATCGGTCGCGGCACGCCTGAACTTCCCGTCCATTCGAGGACAGTTGGCCCTGATCCGGGCCATTGCCGCGCGGCGGGCGGGCAAACCGGATGAGGCCGAACGCTGGCTGACCCAAGCGCGCCAGATCGTGCCGGCCAACGACGCGGTGCTGGCCGGTGTGATCGAGTCCCAGTACTCGCTCATCGCCCGCGATCGCGGCGCCCTGGTCGATGCCCGGCGCCGGATGCGGACTGCGGCGATACGGGGCGAGTCCACCCGGCACGGTTTGCTGCACGTCACCTCACTGGACGGCCTGGCTTCGCTCAGCCTGCGCGATGGCGATCCGGTCCGGGCCGAGGACCTCGCCCGGCGCGCCCACTTGCTGGCTCAGACTCAGGGGACCGGCTTGAGCGACTTTCTGAGCGACGACACGCGCGCGCTCGCGGGTCGAACACAGGGCGGCCCGCTCAGCCCGCGCGAACAGGATGTCCTGGCCTGTCTCCGGCGCGGCTGGCGCGATCCGCAGATCGCCCAAGGGTTGGGAATCTCCGTGACAACCGTGCGCTGGCACTGCCGGAATCTGTATCGCAAGCTGGGCGTCAACAGCCGGATGCAGGCGTTGGCGACGCTGGCCACCGCGAGCCCCTGATGTGGCCCCTCATCCGCCGGTGCAATGCTCGCGCGGAGCGCGCACATTGCATCGGCACCTTCTCCCAGCGGGAGAAGGTCAAGGGCTCGTACCGATCAAGGTGCGGATGCCCAAGATGTCGCACAAACGATCCTCCATTCTTGTCATCCTGAGTTCCGGACCGCCGTCGGGGGAAAGCGCGGCCAGAAACGGCGTGTGCGCGGTAGCGCACACAAAAAAGCGCAGGCATCCTTCGGCTTCGCTCAGGAGGGCTCCTGAGCGGAGCGCATCGGCGCGCAAGCGTCGAGGCGCGTAGTCGAAGGACGCCTGCGCTCGACCTGCCAGCGGAAGCGCCCTT
>Ga0154020_10006711_pt1 | contig 13487 bp, 7 predicted proteins | sample Klosneuvirus_201_FD_109709 | JGI IMG/M metagenome (GOLD analysis project Ga0154020, IMG submission 109709) | Active sludge microbial communities from wastewater, Klosterneuburg, Austria - Klosneuvirus_20160825_MG | ecosystem: Engineered > WWTP > Aerobic digester > Activated sludge | place... | reverse complement strand
GTCAAGAAAAAAGTAATAATAATTTCATTATACACACAACACCAAATGAGGAAAGAAAAATAGAATCATTATGCTATATGAAATCTGAAGGTTCATTCAAAAGTTTAGAAAAGCAATCGTTTGCAATGAATCGTAGGGGTGATGAATTTTTGAAAATGCCTTCTTTGACAGCTTTGCCTAAAAATACTAAAAAAAAAATTCAATGTTTGGAAGATAAACAACAATTGCCAAGTTATGTCAAATTTGACACAATAGAAGTTAAGCCAATCAATGAAAAAAATGAAGAAATAGATTATGGTTTAAGGCAATCTGTTAATAAAAAAACTCTTCTTGCTGATGTTTGGGTTGAAAATAATTTTACTATGTTGACAGAGTATGTTAATGAAGATGTTTCTACATGGGATAAAGTTACCAAAAACAAATTTTTAGAAGTTCATAGAAGAAAAGTATATTTTTATTTAAGGATTTTACAGAATTTTTAACTATTTTTATAATAATATTTCTAGAATTTTTATTCTTTTTTTAATATTGTTTTTTTTTTTTTTTTTTTTTTTTTTTTAAAAATTTTTATAATTTTTTTTTTTTTTTTTTTTTTTATAGTTTCTTACCATTTTAGTTCTTTTTGGAAGTATTATGGTTTTGAATTTGGGTTCTTTATCTTTATGGTTATTTTTAGTATGTTAATTTTAGTTTCAGCATATGATTTTTTTTTGGTTTTCGTCAGTTTGGAAGTTCAAACATTATCTATTGTAATATTAGCATCTTATCAGGTTACTCAAAAAAGATCTATTGAATCTGGATTAAAATATTTTATATTTAGTTCTTTTTTTTCTGGTATTTTTCTTTTTTCTATTGCTTTATTATATTTTATTTTTGGTTTAGTATCTTTTGAAGGTATATATCAATTAACTTTAGGTGGTACTTTGGGTGATCCTGTACGAGATACTATATATATGATTGGTATTGTGTTAATTTCTTCTTTAATTTTTTTTAAATTAGGTGTATTTCCATATCATTATTGGATTGCTGATGTTTATCAAGGTTCTAATCTTGTTGTTACTACTTTCTTAGCAGTTATTTCTAAAATTGGTTTAATTGGTGTTTTTATTCGATTATACTTAACAGTTTTTATCAATTTTTCTTTTTTTTGGTCTGATTTTGTATATTATATTTCTATGTTTTCTATGCTTTTTGGTGCAGTGGCTGCTCTTTATCAAACAGATATAAAAAGATTTTTAGCTTATACTAGTATTAGTAATATGAGTTATAGTTTATTGGCTTTTTCCATTGGTAATTTTGATGGTTTGTTGTATGGTATTTTATATTTTATAGGTTATATTTTTGGTACTTTGTGTTTTTTTTTAATTGTGTTAGGTTTAATAAATAAAGATGTTTCTTCTGTTTCAGAACAAGAAAATTTTGATATTGTTGGTCTAAGAACAGCAGCTAAAAATAATTCTTATGATTTTAATTATTTTGTAAAATTAGATGATTTTCGTGGTTTATATAAAAATAATAAAATTTTGGCATTTGCTGTATTGTTAGTTTTTTTAAATTTATTAGGTATGCCTCCATTATTGTTTTTTTTTTCTAAATATTTTGTTTTTGATACTTTTTTACGTTATAATTATTTTTTAGCTGTTTTTGCGTTTGTTCTTACTAATTTAATTAGTGCTTTTTATTATTTACGTATAGTTAAAATTATATTTTTAGATAGAGTTTCAACTAATAAATTGTTTTTTTTTTCTTCTTTTAAATTGACTGTAATTTTTGGTTTTTTTGTTTTTATTACAATAATACTTATGATTCATCCTTTATTTTTAGTTCATTTAATAAATTTTATAAGTTTAGTATTGTCTCGTTTTTATTTTTAATTATTTTTTAATAATTTTTTTATATATCATTTTTTATATAATAATAATAATTATAAAAATGTCTTTATTTTTTGATAATTCGTATAAAATTAAAAATAATAATGATTTTGTATTATTTGGCACAAATAAAAAGATTGTTAACTTTAGTATAAATGATATATTGTATGTAAAATATTATGATCAATATAAATATTTACATAATATAGAAGGCCGCTGTATTCAAAAAAGATTTACTAAAAATAATAGAGATATTTTTGTTACAGTTTATGTAAAAACGAAAAATTTGTATTTTTCTTTTTTTTTAAATTCTCCTCTTATAATTACAATATTGAGGAAAAAATAATAGAGGTGGCTGAGTGGCTTAAAGCGTTGGTTTGCTAAACCAGCGATATACGTAAAGTATGTCCACGGGTTCGAATCCCGTCCTCGCCTTTTTTATTTTTTATATTATTATTATTATGTTTCTGTAATACATATATATAATAATATACTAATTTGTATAGGTTTATATAATAAATAAAAATAAATAAATGTTAAATTATAATTTATTAACTTTTTCTAAAATGGGTTTTTTTCTGGGATCTACAATGAAATCAGAAATTTCTAAAAGTATGGTTTCATTTTTATATTGTAGTCGTAATAATTTTTTTGTTATTGATTTTTTAGATTTTTTTTTTTATAGTAGAAAATTATTATTTTTTTTTCAAAATGTGTTTTTTAAAAAATTAAATATTTTATTTTTATTAGAGAATAATACTCTTTTAAGTCAGCGAATTGAAAATAAAATAAATACATTTTATACTTCTTTGTCTTTAAGTAAACTTAATTTTTCAAATCATAATAATTTTTTAGTTCAATATAATTTTTTGTTATTTAATAATTCTTTTTTTTTTGTTAATACTTTTTTTTTAAAAAATAATTTTTATTCTAATTTTAAAAAATTATTTTTATATTATTCAAAGAGGCGTAGCGGTAGAAATAACTTTTTTGATAAAATTCAAATAAAAAAGTTAAATTTTCTTTTTATTTCTAAATATTTTTGTTATAATAATCAGATTAAAAATAGTGTTATTAATCAAAAATTATTTTTTAAAAAAAATTTAAATTCTATTAAATTTGATGATATTAAATATGTTTTTGTATATAATATATTTGTTTTTAAATATTTGTTAAAAAATAATTCTAAATTTTTTTTTAAATTAAATAATTTATTAGATTGTTTTATTTTATATAGAAATTATAAAATGCAAATAGTTCGTAAATTATTAATTAAATTTTTTATTAATTATAATAAATTATATTTTTTTTTTAATTTATTAAATACTCAATTTTATGAAAATCAAAATATGTTTAATTTTAAAAAATTTAGTTATTCTTTTTATTTAAATCGTTTAAATAATTTTTTTACAAAAAATCGTGTTAATATAAGTAATAAAAATCATATTTTATTGAAAAAAAAAAATAAAAAAGAAGTAGTTTTAAAAAAAATATTGATAAAAACTATAAAGATTCAATATAAATTATTATTTTCAGTTTTTAAAAAAAGAACGCTTGTTAAAAAATGGATAACCCTTTTTTTTTTTAAAAGAAATAAAAAAAGTTATTTTTCTTTCGTTTTTTCTAAATATAAAAATTTAATTAGTTTATTTTTTTTTTTAGATAATTATTATAAAAAATTACGTAAAAGTTTATCATTTAGTTTTTTACAAAAAAAAGATAAATTTATTAACAATGTTGATATAAAATTGTTTAATACTTTTGTTGGAAATTTGGATAAACGTTTTTCTTCTCAGTTTCTTTCTTTTTCTAAACGTATTATTTTTTGGTATAGTAAATGGTTAAACGGTGGGTTCACTAATTATTATGGATTAAAAACTAGTTTAAAAAAAGACAATATTGATTTTTTTAAACTAAAAAATAGAGGTATTCCAGATATTGTTTTTTTTTTTTATATGAACAATTATGAAAGTTTTTTAAATGAAATTATTTCCTTAAATATACCTTTATTTGGTATTTCAAATTTGCATATGGATTCATCATTTTTTAACTATTTTATTCCATCAAATAATTTAAATCAAGATTTTATGTTCTTTTATTTTTTACTTATATTAGAATCGTTTTTACGTTCTTATATTAAAGAGCAAAGAATGTTTATATTAAATTAATAAAAGAATAGAATATAAAAAAAGGAAGGGAAGATAAAAATATCATTTTAATTTTGCAACCATAATGAACGCAGTTATTTTAAAATTTTATGTTTCAAGTAACGTATCTTGATATATGTGAGCTGAAATTGTCTTCCCTTTTTTTAATTATTTTTTATTAATTTAAAAAATTAATCTTTAACAAAAAAAATGAAAATATTTCATACAATTAATTATTTTATGTTAAAAAATAAAGGTGTAAAAACTTTAAGAAGTTTTTTAGAATTTGCTGTTGTTTTAAAAAAAAAAAGACTTATAAGATTACGTTTGAAAAATAGTAAAAATTTTTCAAAATTATTTGTGTATCCAGAGAATGTTAATATTTTTAGTGATACTACTGTAAGCGATAATAGTAATAAAAATGTAATAGATTTTAAAAAAGCATATATAAGATCTAAAGCTCTTCGTCGTAAAAAAATAATGCTATCTAAGTTTAATAAGTATTTATATAGATATGTAAATGCCAAATTTAATAAAATTAGAGATAGGTCTTTATTCTTTCAAAATGTTAGAATTAATAATATTAATATAACAAATTCTGATATTTATTATTATAATATAGCTAGCAATCATGTAAATAAATCGAATAAAAAGAAAAAGAATTTTTTGATTTATAAATGGTTATTGAATATTACAGAAATTTTAGATAATAAAATAGTGTTTGATAGAAAAGATTTATTATATTCATCTGTAGTTAATAAATATTCTTTATTATTTTTTAATAATTTTTCTTATTTTTATCAACAAAATGAGTTGGTTTCTTTATTAAATAGTAATCTTTTTGATAAGTTTGATTTATCATCGTATATAAATAAATTAAATTTTTTAAATTTAAATAATGTTGTATTAAATTCAACACTATTAAGTCAAAAAAATAAAAATTATTTAAATGGTTTAAAAGATTATTCTTCTTTTTTTAAAAAATTATTTGATAATAGAATATTATTTGAAATTCGGGATATTAAACAAAATATTAATATTTTTAAATCTTATAATTTTAGTTTATATTCTAATAATTTTTTAAAAAGTATATTTTTTTTTAAAAATGATGAAATTAATCAAAAATTGAGTTTAGATAGTAATTCTGTTATTATTAATGATAATGATAATGAAATAGATAATGTAGATAATTATGATATCTCTTCTTATAATAATATAAATATTAAAGAAAGTTCTTTAAGTATTTATAAAAATTTAAATTATTTTGTTAAAAAAGAAAAAGACCAAATATCTAAAAATAATGTTCAATGGGAAATGAAGGAATATAATAATTTTAATAACAAATATCGTAGATATACTAAATTTAATAGTAATAATGAAAAAATAAAAAAATTTGATTATTCTTTTATAAATGAACATTCAAATACATTTTTTGATCCTTCTATGAAAAAATATGGTATTTCAAGATTATATGCAAATTCTCTTATTGATATAGAAATACTTAGAAAATTACCTTTAGGTTTTTTTACTAATTATAAAATTAACTTAGAAATTGATTTATTAAAATATGATACTAATCATATTTATAATAAATTAACTCCATTTTTATTTTTTAAGTCTTTATATAATGTTAAAAAAAATTATGCATATACTTCAATTAATGATAATAAAGATAAAAATAGAAAAATAGTTGGATTTTTTTATAATTTAAAAAAAAATTATCATAATTTTTCTTCTATATCATTTTTTCGTAATATAATGAAATTAAGAAATTTTTTAAAATTTTATTTTTCATCTATTAAATTACTAGAATCAAATGTTTATACAATTAAAAAAGGTTTTTTCTTACATTTTGATTTTATTTCCATTTTTAATTTTATTAATTCATTTTTTTTAAAGCAACGTTCTCAAACATTATTGTATATTAAAAGTTTATCTAATTTAAATTCAAATTTAAAAATAAAAACGACTTTTTCTTTTCCTATATTAAGAGATGAATATTATTTAGATTGTTATAGTGAATTTTATAGGATTTACTTTAGATTAGCTGTTGATTTTTTTTTTGATAAAAATTATTTACTTTTATTTAAAAAAAATCAAATTTATCAGGTTATAAAATTGTATAAAAAAAATCTTATACTTTATTCTTTTAATTTAAAAAATCTTATATCATATTTTTGGAAATCTTTTTATTTTATAAGAAATAAAGGTTTAAATTCACATATTTCTTTTGTTTATTTTTATTATTTTTCTTTCATTAATAAAATATTACAAAAAGATAGCACTATATTGAAATTATATAAATTTAAACATTCTTTATTTTCAATATATAATATTATTTGGATTAATCTTTATTATAATAAATAAAAATTATTATAATAATATAAATATATAATATGTAGCATATTTGGTAATGCGAAAGTCTGCAAAATTTTAGAAAGAGGTTCGATTCCTCTCATAGACTTTTATCATTTATGTTTTTTATTATATTTGTATTTATACGGTATTTAAAATTATATTGGTAATATAAAGTATTTTTTTGTATGTATAAAAAAAGTTGAATATATGATTAAACCTTTCGTCTAACTGGTTAGGACGTCACCTTTTCACGGTGAAAATACGGATTCGATTTCCGTAAGGTTCATCTCTTTTTTTTATTGTTTCTTTTCTTTTTTCTTTAATTTTTACTTTATTAATTTTTTTAAATTTAAAAAAATTAATGGGGGGGAAGGGGGGTTTCTTTTAATCTTTTCTTCATTCTTTTTTTTGTCTAATCTAAAATTAATCTATCTAGGTTCTATAGTATAGTGTGTTGTTAATAGAATTGAATAAATTTCTAAAAATATTTAATATTCTGAGTTAATAATAAGTATGTAAATATTAAATATAAATTATAAGTATTGATTAAAAAATGGAAAAAGTGGAGTAGTCATATAAAGATATAGTAAATGTTTAAGCTATATTATTAATTAATATATATATTTTGTAACTTTTATGTATATCTTATCTATAATAAATAATATATATAAGAATACACAGTATTATATGAAGGTGATAGAACAAATGAGTGCTAATGTAAATTTTTGTTTTGTGGATCTAGCTTAATGGTTAAAGTGCCAGGTTGTCGATCTGCGAGATATGGGTTCGAATCCCTTGATCCCCGTGACTTTTTTATAAAAAAGTAAAAAATGAGATTATTAAATAACGTTTTTTTGACTTTATTAAGAGAAAAAATAGGTTTAGTAAACGAAACTATTGATTGTGTTTTATACTATATTGCATATAATATGTAGATATGGCGGAAATGGTAGACGCGTTAGACTCAAAATTTAGTTGGATATTTCCAGTAAGGGTTCGAGTCCCTTTATCTCCACAGGAATATTATTGTATATTTATACGTATTGTTTGAAGTATTATTTAATATTGATGATGGTCAGGATGGCTGAGTGGCTAAAGGCGGTGGACTGTAAATCCATTTACGTAAGTAATCGTAGGTTCGAATCCTACTCCTTCCATACATTTTTTATTTTTTTTTTAAAAAATATTTTAATAATTTGTGTTTATATATAATTAAAAATAATTATTTTTTAAATTGCTGAAGTAATTGATATTAATTATAATAGATTAGAATAAGTAAAAGATTTTTTAATAAAAGAGATTAAAAAATTTATAAAATGGATATAATTTAATATTAAATTATAAATATTCGTAGTTTAATAGGTAGAACTACAGCCTTCTAAGCTGTAAGTATAGGTTCAACTCCTATCGAACTCAAGGATTTAATGGTGGGAAGGTGGAGTAGAAGGTAGCTTGTTAGACTCATGATCTAAAGGTGTGGGTTCGATTCCCACCCTTCCCACGAAAAAATGAAGTTATTAACTGTTAATTTTTTGACATAAGTAAGAGAAGATTTTTTTGTAAATTTATGAATATATATAATTAATTATATATGTAATATTTATAGTATATTGTAACATAACACAACACGGTTAGCTTAAGTGGAAGAGCAACTCGTTTACACCGAGAAGATAGCGGTTCGATTCCGTTACTGGTCATATATAAAAAAGTAAAAGATAACTGAAAGTATAAGTTTCAGATGGCGGAGAGGCTAACGCACCGGTCTTGAAAACCGAGGTATTCTTTTTTAGAATCAAGGGTTCGAATCCCTTTCTGTCCTTATATATTTAGTATTATTCTTTAATTTATAAAAATAAACAATAATAAATGCGTTTTTTAAAAAAATACGGATTATTAGATTTAGTTTATATAAACGGAGTATATTATCCAGCACCAAGTAATTTTTCATATCTGTGGAATTTTGGAATATATTCTTTCGTTTGTTTAGCGGTGCAATTAATAACAGGTATTTTTTTGGCAATGCATTACGCACCGGAACAAACCTTAGCTTTTTTTAGTGTAGAACATATAATGCGTGATGTGAATTATGGATGGTTGTTAAGATATATACATGCAAATGGAGCATCCATGTTTTTTATAGTAGTTTATACACATACTTTCAGAGGTTTATATTATGGATCATATCATTATCCAAGAGAAAATTTATGGATAGTAGGAGTATTCATAATTTTGATGATGATTATGACAGCATTTATGGGATATGTATTACCTTGGGGACAAATGAGTTTTTGGGCAGCAACCGTAATAACAAATATGGTATCTGCAGTACCTTATGTAGGTAAAAGTATTGTTATATGGTTATGGGGTGGTTTTTCTGTAGATAATGCTACTTTAAATAGATTTTTTAGTTTACATTATTTAATGCCTTTTGTAATATTGGTGTTAGTAATGTTACATTTAGTATTTTTACGTGAAAATAGTTCAAGTAATCCTTTAGGTATAGAACATACAACAGATTATTTATTTTTTTATCCTTATTATTGGATAAAAGATGTATTAGGTTTAATGATTTTTTTTATATTTTTTGCATTATTTGTATTTTTTTCACCAAATTATTTAGGACATCCTGATAATTATATCATGGCTAATCCTATGGTAACACCTCCGCATATTGTTCCAGAATGGTATTTTTTACCTTATTATGCAATATTAAGATCTGTTCCAGATAAGTTATTAGGAGTAGTTGCTATGGTATTATCTATTTTAATTTTAGCTGTAATACCTTTTTTAACATATGATGCTAAAATAAGAGCAGCTACTTTTAGACCATTGTATAAATTTTTTTTTTATTTCTTTTTGTTTGATTGTTTTATTTTAGGTTGGATAGGTCATTGTCCAGCAGAAATGCCTTATATTTTAATAGGTCGTGTGGGTACAATTTTTTATTTCTTATATTTTATATTAATTATACCTGCTTGTATTATATTAGAAAATTATTTTTTTAATGTTAAATTTAAAAATGAACAAGCAGTAGAAGCTGTTGCTTAATAATTACTTATTGATTAAAATAATAGTAATTAATTTATAGTTCATAGCTTAATTGGTAGAGTGTTAGTCTGCGGAACTAAAGGCGAAAGTTCGAATCTTTCTGAGCCTAAATAATATAATTTTAAAAAGGAGTATAGTTCAACGGTAGAATGAAGGTCTTTTAAGCCTCGGATTTGGGTTCGATTCCCAGTACTCCTATAATGTGTAAATAATTATATTAGTATTTTAATCTTTAGTTTAATTGGTAGAATACTAGTCTTCGAAATTATAGGTCCATGTTCGAATCATGGAAGAGTCAAGAACATAATTTATTATTGTTATTGTTACATTAAGAAAGGGCATAGCCAAGAGGTAAGGCGTAGGATTTTGATTCCTTGATCGTAGGTTCGAATCCTACTGCCCCAAAAAAATTATAAGTATATAGAGTTTATAGCTTAAAGGTAGAGCGCATAGCTGTTAACTATGCAGGTGTAGGTTCGACTCCTATTAAACTCGTAGTATCTATTTTTTTTGATTATAAGAAAGCTTGTAGTTTAATTGGTAAAACTTTTGCCTCCTAAGTGAAAGATATAGGTTCAACTCCTATCAAGAAGATATATTTATATTTTTTTAAAAAATTAATTATGTATATATAAAATATAAAAAATAAAAAAAGGCTAATGAAAGAATTCCTATTATAAATTTAAATTTATTATGGGTATCGGAAGGGTTTGATTCTAGCTCGGGATGAATGCGTGCAATATGCCTAACACATGCAAGTCGAACGTAGATTAAAAAGTCTAAGTGGCGGACGGGTGAGTAATATATAAGAACTATCTTATCAATTTGGAATATTAATTTATTGTAAATTCCAGATAAAGTAATGTAATGTAAAAGTTATAAAAACTAAAGCTTAAAAAATAGTGTGTTGATAAGAGGGCTTATATAAGATTAGGTAGTTGGTGAAGTAAAGGTTTACCAAGCCAGTGATCTTTAGTTGGTTTGAGAGAATGACCAACCACAATAGAACTGAAATACGGTCTATACTTTAATAAAGGCAGCAGTGAGGAATATTGGACAATGGGCGAAAGCTTGATCCAGCATTATTGCGTGAGTTAGTGGTCGAAAAAGATCACACTTGTAACTTATGAACAAGGGAAGGATTAATTTTGGAAGACTCTTTTGTTGAGGAAGAATAAAAAAGACTGTACTCAAAGAATAAGTCCCGGCCAACTTCGTGCCAGCAGCCGCGGTAATACGGGGGGGACAAGTGTTATCCACAATTATTGGGCGTAAAGGGTGCGTAGATTGTTTTTAAAGTATAAAATAAAAAATTATTTAGTAATATAAATAATATTTTTTATATACTGAAAAACTAGGGTACGATAGAAGTTAACAGGACTCTTGGTGTAAGGGTAAAATCTAGTGATATCAACGGGGACTATCAATAAGCGAAGGCGGTTAACTAGTTCGTAACTGACATTGAGGCACTAAAGCATAGGGAGCAAATAGGATTAGAGACCCTAGTAGTCTATGCTATCAACGATGAATGTTAAATATTGGATTAGTAATTAAAAAAAATTAATTATTATAAATTCAGTTTTTAAGCAAACGCGATAAACATTCCGCCTGAGTAGTACGGTCGCAAGACTGAAATTCAAAGAAATTGACGGAGACCTGCCCAAGCGGTGGAGCATGTGGTTTAATGCGATATAACACGCAAAACCTTACCAGCAATAGACAATGAAGTAGTTGTTTTGTCGTATAAACAGTAAGCTTTTTTAGATAAAGAAGTAAATTCTTAATTTTCATAAGGATGGGAGTATTTTTATGAATAATTTATATATGAACTATATATGTTATTTATGAGAAGAATATATCACTTCATGCAGGTACTGCATGGCTGTCGTCAGCTCGTGTCGTGAGATGTTTGGTTAATTCCTTTAACGAGCGCAACCCTCAAGTTTATTTACTATATTATATTGATAAAATATAAAAATTAAATAAATTGACTGCCTACTAAATGTGGGAGGAAGGTGAGGAAGATGTCAAGTCTTGATGGTCTTTATGGGCTGGGCTACACACGTGCTACAAAGGTAGAGACAAAAGGAAGCGAAAGTGTGAACTTAAGCTAATCTTAAAAAGCTACCGAAGTTCAGATTGGTCTTTGCAAACAAGATCATGAAGGTGGAATCGCTAGTAATCGTGAATCATAATGTCACGGTGAATATGTATACAGGTCTAGTACATACCGCCCGTCACGACATGGGAGTTTTTTTGGCATTAAATTATGGTAAAGTATTTGGCATTTTTTATTATCTTTTTAACGTATTGAAAAGAATAAAAGATAAAAATTATTTTATTATGATGTCTGTTAAAAAGGTGACTGAGTCGAAGTCGTAACAGGGTAGTCGTAGGGGAACCTGCGGCTGGACTATAATTTTTTGATAATAAAAAAAATTATTTGGTTTATTTGAAAAAATGAATTTAGAGAATTATTTTATATATATCATGAATATTAATAAAATTAATTAATAAAAAAAAATATGTTAAAAAAATTATATGGATTGTTTATATATAGATTGCAAGCGACATCCTTTTTTTCTATCATGGAACGCTTAAGTGGGTTTATTTTATTATTCGCGTTGTATTATTTTTTTGTGGCAGAATTTATTTTTAATACTATTTCAAGTAGTATAGGTAGTCATTTGGTATACGTATTAGGAAATTTTTCATTATTTATTGTATTATTGGTGTGTTTTTTTTTTATATTTCATATAATAAATGGATTAAGAATATATTTAATGTCGTTTTATTTTTATATAAATTTGAAAAAAAAAACAATGTTGTTAGAAAATTTTTATTCATTTATTTTATTAGAAAAGCGTAGTATTATTAAAGCTTTATTATTTAAAGTAAAACAAGTTTTTGGTCTTTTAAAAACTTTTACTATAAAATCTAATTTAAGCTTTATTTTTATCATTTTTTGTTTTTATTTCTTTTTTATTTTATTTTTTCTAATTTAATATTTAAGTATTAGTATAGTTTTATAAAATAAATATTATATTATAAACTAGACTAGATTACATAAATATTTGTGTTTATTATATTTGTTATTATATATGTAATCTAAATTGTCTATAGTTTAAGGGTAAAACGCACCGCTCATAACGGTCGTGATTTAGGTTCGATTCCTAATAGACTCACCCTTAGATTATTTTATTTAGTTTATTTCTTATTCTTTAATTATTAAAGACATTAAGCGGTATTGTTATTATTTATAATTATAAATAATAACATTTGGCGGAAATGGTAGACGCGATGGACTTAAAATCCCTTCTCTTAACGGAGGTGTCGGTTCGAGTCCGACAATGAGCATCAATGTATGTATAATAGGTTATATCAAAGTGAAGTGTATTCATTTAATAATTTTATGTGGGGTAGCTTAACGGTAGAGTATTAGTCTGAAAAACTAAGGGAGGTGGTTCGATTCCACTCCTCGACATTCATTTTGATATTTGTAAGAGTAAGAATTAATCATATTTTTAAGTGATAATGTATGATTATATATATAATCAATCAATTATATAAGCAAGAAAAAATAAATTATATTTAATTAAAAAATCATAAAAAAAATAAAAAATTATGAATGTATTATTAATATTATTAAACATGTTTTCAATTTTTTTTCGATCAGTTTTAAATTTTTTAGGTATTTTTTTGTTATTATTTTATAATGTATTAAAATTTTGTAAAAATATAGTTAAGAGTATTTTTTTATTTTTAATAAAAATTAATGTATTTATTTTCATTATAATATTAGATTTTTTAATAAATATATTATTGTATTTTTACAAATATATTGTTTTTTATTTTATGTATATTTATAATATAGTATTTATAAGATATAAATCGTTAAAATTAATTATAATAAAATTAGAGAAATTTTATTATAATGATGATATAAAAAAACCTTCTTTTTTTGAAAAATTATTTATAAAAGTAAATCTTATTGGTTTTTCTTTTATAAGTAATAATATTAAAATATTTAGTTTTTTTTATAAAATTTTTTTTTATATTGTTT
>Ga0154020_10006710_pt1 | contig 13489 bp, 15 predicted proteins | sample Klosneuvirus_201_FD_109709 | JGI IMG/M metagenome (GOLD analysis project Ga0154020, IMG submission 109709) | Active sludge microbial communities from wastewater, Klosterneuburg, Austria - Klosneuvirus_20160825_MG | ecosystem: Engineered > WWTP > Aerobic digester > Activated sludge | place... | reverse complement strand
ATTTTCAGCCGCTCGCTTTTGGATAGAGCCGAACAAGAATTAAAACGCCAATATATCAGCCGAGGAAAATATGCCGTCAAAATCACGACAACGACCACGCCACTGGAACGTAATCGTGTTGCAATTAATTTTGATATCAATGAAGGCCGGACAGCCAGAATTAAGAAAATAAATTTTGTCGGTAACGAAAAATTTAACGATCGTGAGTTACGCGGTTTACTTGTCCTCAGGAAACCTGACTTATTAAGCTGGTTCACCAAAAATGATCAATATTCAAAACAGAAATTATCCGCTGATTTAGAGACGCTCCGGTCTTATTATCTTGATCGAGGATATCTGGAATTCAATATTGAATCCACTCAAGTATCTATAACGCCAGACTTGCGCGATATCTATATCACGATCAATATTACTGAAGGTGCCCAATATACAGTCTCCGATATCAAAGTAGCTGGAGAACCCCTGTTACCGGAAGCAGAGATACATAAACTGATATTACTAAAGAGTGGACAGGTTTTTGCGCGCCAGAAACTTACCGAATCCATTAAATTAATCACCGACCGCTTAGGCGATGATGGCTACGCATTTGCCAATGTCAATGCATCACCGGAAGTGGATCACGAAAACCGGCAAGCTGCATTCACATTCTTTATTGACCCTGGCCGACGTGTGTATATCCGGCGTATCAATATAACCGGCAATGATCGCACACGCGATGAAGTGATACGCCGTGAGTTTCGGCAAATGGAAGGTGCCTGGTATTCCACTAACAAAATTAATATTTCCAAACAACGTATTGACCGATTAGCTTTCTTTAACAGTGTCAATGTGGAAACACCTGCTGTGCCCAATAAAACCGATCAGGTTGATATCAATGTCAAAGTAGAAGAGCGGCCGACCGGGTCTATCATGTTTGGTGCAGGTTACTCTGATCGGCAGGGCATAATTTTGAATGGCTCAGTTTCTCAAAATAATATTTTTGGCACTGGCAATTTTTTTAGTCTTGATGTGAATACAGGCGCCATCAACAAAACTTATGCGGCATCATTCACCAATCCCTATTTTACGGTGAATGGAGTCGGTCTCGGCTTTGATGCCTACAAACGTGTACTGGATACACGAGCGCTGTCCCGGGTTGGTACATTCAAAAGCGACACTACAGGTGCAGGTTTCCGGCTAGCTATACCGATCGCTGAAAATGATATTGTAGCTTTGGGTTTGGCGGCAGAGAATACAAAGTTAACTCTTTATGGTGACAGCCCGCAACGCTATAAAGATTTCGTTAACGAATTTGGAAGCTCGACCAATAATTTTCCAGTGACGCTTAGTTGGGCGCGTGATCGCCGTGATAGTGCGATTTGGACCACTTCGGGAACAACACACCGGCTGTTTGGCGAAGTTAGCATACCTGGTGGAGATTTGGATTATTATAAATTAAGTTACCATCAAAAATGGTTCTACCCCATTTCTGATTTTTTTACACTGATGCTGAATGGTGAATTTGGATATGGTGATGGGTATTCAGGAAAGCCTCTGCCTTTTTTCAAGAATTTCTTTGCCGGAGGTAATAATTCCGTGAGAGGTTATGATTTGAATTCCTTAGGTCCTCGTGATGAGAGAAATCTTACATTAGGCGGCAGCAAGCGCATCGTGGGTAATATCGAAGTGCTTTTCCCGGTTCCCTTTATGAAAGAGGATAGATCACTTCGTTTAAGCACGTTTCTTGATGGCGGAACAGTATTTGAAAAAAATATTGATTTTAATTTAATGCGTTATTCGGCTGGTGTTGCTCTCACCTGGATTTCGCCGATGGGTCCACTGAAAGTCAGTGTTGCCAAACCATTAAACGACGAGCCTACCGACAGATTGCAAGCTTTTCAATTTATGTTTGGTCAACAATTCTGAATTTAGTTGAGATCCTATCCAGTGAATAGCGTGAAACGAATCAATCAATGGTGGCGCAATATGGCTATAGTTTTTATAGCCCTTGTTTCAACCAGTGGGTTCGCTATGGTTTTTGCCGGTGATATCAAAATTGGCGTGGTGAATACAGAGAAAATTTTGCGTGAATCCTTACCTGCGATACAAGCACAAAAAAAAATAGAACAGGAATTTATGCCGCGTGATGAAGATATCAAGAGAATGGCTGTTCAGGCTAAAATACTACAGGACAAACTTGAGAAAGACAGCATTGCCATAGAAGAAGCAGAACGACGTAGCTTGGAACGGAACCTTGCCAATCTGAGCCGTGAGTATCAACGCGCACAAAGGCAAATGCGGGAAGATTTTAGTGTACGTCAGAACGAAGAATACAGTGTAATTTTGGAACGCACCAATCGGGCAATCAGCAAAATTGCTGAAAAAGAAAAATATGATCTGATATTGCAGCTCCAGGATTCAGTTTATAGAAGTCAGCGAATCGATATTACAGATAAAGTTATTAAAGCACTCGAAAATCAATAGCGCAAAATTCAACAGAATCTGTTCAAGTACCACCAATAAAGGTCTTGGGTTAAAAGGAAAATAGTATGAATTCCATGAATATTCATGAAATCTTAAAATACCTGCCGCATCGTTATCCGCTTTTATTGGTGGACAGAGTTATCTCGTACGAGGCGGGTAAAGATATCGTTGCATTAAAAAATGTTTCCATCAATGAGCCATTCTTTTCAGGACATTTCCCGCATTATCCGGTCATGCCGGGTGTTCTTATTGTTGAGGCTCTTGCACAGGCTGCAGCCATTCTGACGATTAGAACAGTAGACACAATCGACAAAGATAATACAGTTTATTATTTTGTAGGAATAGACGGTGTGCGTTTTAAGAAACCCGTTATGGCCGGTGATCAATTAATACTCAAAGTTGCCATAGAGCGGCAAATAAAAGGATTATGGAAATATTCCGCCCGTGCTGAAGTCGATGAACAGCTTGTAACCGAAGCTAAGCTGATGTGCACTGCAAGAAGTGTTTAATCATTAAGAAATCTCGTACCTATCAGCGCACAGTTAGCGGAGTTAAATATTGACCCTTTCAGTGCATATGAAGTGATTTGTGGAGTAGACGAAGCTGGTAGAGGGCCATTGGCTGGACCTGTTTATGCTGCGTGTGTTGTGCTGAATACTGACTATGAAATAGCCGGATTAAATGATTCTAAGAAACTGAGTGAGAAAAAGCGCGATGCCCTTGCGATCACTATCAGGAAATATGCTAAAGCATGGGCCATTGCTTCCGCCTCGGTACAAGAGATTGATCAGCTAAATATTCTGCAGGCAAGTTTGCTAGCAATGAAACGCGCTGTAGAAAGTTTACCTTTCTTACCGGATATGGTACTTGTCGATGGAAATCAAAGTCCACGCTTGGAATGTTCGGTACGTACAATCATCAGAGGTGACAGCCTTATACCCGAAATCGCAGCGGCCTCTATTTTAGCCAAGACAGCACGTGATAAGGAAATGCAAAGACTGCATCTGAGTTTTCCACTTTATGGATTTGATCAGCACAAAGGATATCCTACTAAAAAGCATCTGGCTGCATTACAAAAGCATGGAGCTTGTGAGATGCATCGGCAAAGTTTCGCGCCTGTAAGTGCATTAAAATTTAGTAAATTATTCCTAGATCAAAGATAAAGCTGAACTGTTTTTGTCTCAAAGCAAGGAAGGAAACCACTTTGTGTTTATAATAAACCCTATTCGATTTAGTTCTGGTAACAGATAACACCCATGATTATTAACAATATTTAAATTTTTGATTTCACCAAATAAGGCTAAAATTAACATGCGCATTGAAAAAAATACTGTGGTTTCACTCAACTATGAATTGTCAAATGACAAAGGAGAAATTCTGGAGAAAACAGATACACCCATCAGCTATCTGCATGGCGGCTATGGTGGCATTTTCCCTCTGGTTGAAGAAGCACTTCATGAAATGGAAATCGGTCATTCGTGCTCGATTTCAATGGAGCCGGAAGATACTTTTGGTGAATATGATGCTGAATTGCTCCGGGTGGAACCGCGCAACTCTTTTCCTGATAATGTGGCGGTTGGCATGCATTTTGAGGGGGGTGCAGAAGGTTCAGATGACATTATAATCTACCAGGTTACAGAAGTTGCTGACGATACTGTCATTGTTGATGGAAATCATCCTTTTGCAGGCATGAAATTGAATTTTGCCTGCACAGTAACTGCAATCCGCCCGGCCACAGCAGAAGAAATTTCCCATCAACATGTGCATGGTGCACATGGTCATGAGCATTAATGAAATATTGGCATTCGATTGTTCAACAGATTAGCTGTTATTCGTGGTATCCATTGCTTTTTTCAATAAATAAAGCTGGTCGAGCGCTTGCTTTGGGCTGAGCTCATCCGGCGAGAGGTTTTGTAATATTGCAATCACTGGATGCTCTTGTGGAATAGCTTCTTCCGACTCTGGAAAGGGAAAAGAAAACAAATCCGGCTGAGGGTTTTTCTTTACACTTTCCTGCTCCAGTTTAATCAAGTGTTTTCTGGCCAATTTGATCACTGACTCGGGAACACCTGCCAGTGCAGCAACTTGTAAACCATAACTTTGGCTGGGCGGACCCTCGGCTACTTTATGCAGAAAAACAATGCGGTGTTTATACTCCACTGCATCCAAGTGTACATTCTGGATTTGTTTAAACTCCTCCGCAAGTTTTGTTAATTCAAAGTAATGCGTGGCAAAAAGTGTAAAGCTGCGATTTTTGCTCGATAGATGCCGAGCGATGGCAAACGCGAGGGCCAAGCCGTCAAAAGTCGAAGTGCCGCGCCCGACTTCATCCATGAGCACCAGGCTTTGTGCCGTTGCGTTATGGAGTATATTGGCGGTCTCCGTCATTTCCACCATAAACGTGGAACGCCCGCTGGCAAGATCATCGGCAGCACCAATACGGGTAAAGATTTGATCAAGTCCTCCCACACGTACTTTTCTGGCAGGTACATAACTACCACAATGGACAAGTAGAGCGATCAGCGCGATTTGTCGCATATAGGTCGATTTACCGCCCATATTGGGACCGGTGATAATCAACATTTGCGGTTTTCCGGTACTGTCAGCGCCTAACTGAACATCATTGGCAACAAAGTTTTCTACCTGATTTTCCACAACCGGGTGGCGACCCGTATCGATCTCAAAAATTTCCTCACGCGACAAACACGGCGCGGTATAGTCAAGCGCTTGTGCGCGCTCAGCAAATGTGCATAAAACATCTATTTCAGCAATGCTGGCAGCCATTTTCTGTAATGGATGGATATACCTCAGGAGTGAATTCAGGAGCTCATCATATAAATATTTCTCGCGCACCAATGCCCGATCTTGTGCGGACAATGCTTTATCTTCGAAAGCCTTCAGTTCTGGCGTGATATACCGCTCAGCACTTTTTAATGTTTGTCTGCGCCGGTAATCGACGGGAATTTTCTCGCTGTGTGCGTGCGTGACCTCGATATAGAAACCATGCACACGGTTATATTCCACCTTGAGATTTGGAATTCCGGTGCGTTCCTTTTCACGAATCTCCAGCTGTAACAAGAATTCACCGCAATTATTTTGCAGGGCACGTAATTCATCCAGTTCGGCATCATAACCATCGGCAATCACATTGCCTTCACGCAACACCACACCGGGTTCTTCCAACAGAGATTTACCCAATAACTCAACGAGAACAGGCTCGATCTGCATAGCCTGGATCAATTGACTAATTCTCTCGCTGGAACCATTTGCAATGGCTTGTATGACTTCCGGCAATAGTTTCAGACTATCACGCAAACCCGATAAGTCTCTCGGACGTGCTGTTTTAAGTGCAATTCTGGCAGTAATTCTTTCAACATCTACAATACGCCGAAGTAAGTCTCGCGCGACCAAATAATTATTCTGCTCACTTTCTCCGATTAAGGCTGCAACGCTATCGAGCCGTTTTTGAATTACTGCATGATCCCGTAATGGATGATGCAGCCAGAATTGCAACAAGCGGCTGCCCATATTGGTTGAACAAGTGTCCAGTGTTGACAACAACGTGGGCGATCGTTCACCACGTATGGTTTCAGAAATTTCCAGATTACGACGTGTCGCAGCATCCATTCGAATATAAATACTTTCCCGCTCAGCTTGTAATGACGTGATATGGAGAGCAACAGATCCTTGTGTCAGACGGGTGTATTCCAATAAGGCACCGGCAGCACATAACGCAATAGGCAAATCTTCACAACCAAAGCCTGACAGATCATGCGTTTCAAATTGCCGCGTAAGATTACTGATTGCAGTTTCACTATCAAACTGCCACAGAGGTAATCGCTTTAACGCCCAATTCTTACCTTGAATTTCGGCTTGTTTAAGTGTTTCGGGTAAAAGGATCTCTGACGGTTGCAAACGCTCCAGTTCACTCAACAGATTTTGTGGCGATGTCTCCATCACACGTAATTGCCCCGCTGCCAGATTCAGCCAGGCCAGTCCCAAAGTCGATTCATGCACCAACAAAGCCAATAATATGCAATCGCGCTTGTCGTCAAGCAATGCAGCATCCGTCAATGTTCCAGGTGTAATGATACGGGTAACCTCACGTTCAACAGGACCTTTGCTGGTAGCCGGGTCACCTACCTGCTCGCAGATGGCTACGGATTCACCTGACTTGACCAGTTTTGCCAAATACTGCTCTGCCGCATGATAGGGTACTCCCGCCATTTTTATGGGCTCTCCGGCAGATGCACCGCGTTGCGTTAAAGTAATTCCCAAGAGCTTTGCAGCTTTCTCCGCATCATCAAAAAACAACTCATAAAAATCCCCCATGCGATAAAACATCAGCATGTCTGGATGCTGTGCCTTGATGCGAAGGTATTGTTGCATCATGGGGGTATGTTGATCTTTCCGGGTTTTCATTTGCTCTACGCAAGATTATTTACGCAGTGGAGAATACATTATTGTGCTGGAATAATCTCGTTTACTAAACATGCAACTCAGCAAAGAATTGATGGGTTCTTGACGAAGGGGTTAAAGAAACACTGCCATCTTAGTTCGGTTAATATTAGGTGTATATTAATGAAACCATGGTTCTTTTCTAAAGAAAACCATTAGGTAATACTTATTTTCCGGGTAAATCAGATCAGCAATGATGTGCATAATAGGGTGCATGAAAACAGGACCAGCTACATTGATTCCATAAATCCCTTAAGTACGACAGCATGATTAATATGCTCACTTTTAGCTGCATATACCAAGGCTACATTCTTATGTTTTGTTAATAAGTTTGAAAAAATTGTTACAGCAGGATTTTGTGCAAGCTCTTCAACATAACGAGTGCGAAACTCAAGGAATTTTTCTGGATCATGGCCAAACCACTTACGTAATTCTGACGAAGGCGCAATCTCTTTTAACCACAGATCAATTTCTGCCTGTTCTTTAGTCAATCCCCGAGGCCACAATCTATCCACCAAGATCCTGTATTCATCTTTTTCAGCCTTTTCGTATACCCGTTTAATTCTGATAGCGCTCATGGTATTTGTAGAATATGACATGGCAATGATCTGATTATTCTCAACCCCCCTTTAGCTTCTTGCTAAATAAGGATTTCAAAACTGTATCGGTGCTCTAATATTTACTGATTTGACGTAGGGAAGTCGAACCGGATAGGGTAGTTCCATACGTCCGGCTCTGGGAAGGTTCTGCCAGCACAATCTGGTGTATGCCTTGTGAGCTCCATACTGCATTATCAGTAGACGCCGTTATAACTGCCGCTAAATAGAATTATAGAGAACGTGACTGTATAAAAAACAATAATTGCATAAACTTCAAATGGCCGAGGTTTTTTTAATAAGTCCTTGATCCTCATAGATTTTACTCCTTGTAATCATTTGTATTGTTTGCCTTAACCGCATATTCTGGTCCAAATGCCCCCGCTGATGCTCTTTGCTTTCCTGCTTGATGACAGACACGGGGGCACGATCCATATCAGGTTTAACCTGAACTGCTATTCCGCACTGCTTGAGAACGAGTAAAACTATTCGTTTCTAGCTTGGCAACCTGATTTATGCGTTGCAGGCCCCATACTGCATTATCAGTAGATGGCGCTATAACTGCCGCCAAATAGAACGTGATTGTATAAAGGATAGTAGTTGCATAAACTACAAATAGCTGAGGTGATTTTAATAACTCTTTGGTTTCCATAAGTTTTACTCCTTGTAGTACATTTGTTGATTATTTATGCAAGTAGTAAAGAGTGTGCGTCTGACTTGAAAAATAACCATATTAATAATACGTTCTCTCAGGTTGACAATTAAATTTTTAATTGTCAGATCGGCAGTGCATCACTTTAAGTGATTGAGAACGAGCCAGTTAAGGTGTGATAAATATTTAGTCATTTAATTACAATAACAACCATAATTATTTCAGGGTATCTAATATAAATATCTCACCTTGGAAGTGATAATATAGATAGAATGCACCAGAGAGAAGTACTAGAAAATGAAACACTTTGTTTCCTAATTGGATACAATAACATTATGCAAGATCTTAACCTTTTCATCATTTTTGCACGGGTCGTGGAGGCAGGTAGTTTTGCGGAAGCGGCGCGTCGTATGGATATCTCTCGTGCGGCGGTCAGTAAAGCCGTCGCTAAACTTGAGAAGGATCTTAGTACACGATTACTTCTCCGAAGTACTCGACATCTTAGTTTGACGGAGACAGGTATCGCGCTTTCAGAGCATGTGGCGCGTATCCTGGCAGAAGCCGAACATGCCGAACAAGTAGTAAATAGCCTTCATGCTGCGCCGCGCGGGACACTGAAAGTGAGCGTGCCGAGCTCTTTTGGAACACGCCATGTCGCTCCAGCACTCCCTTGTTTTCTTGCTCGTTACCCTGAAATTAAAATTGATCTGACCATTACCGATCGTCCGGGTGATTTGATCGAAGAGGGATATGATGTGCAAATTCGCGTGACAAACGAGCCTGACCTTAATCTGGTGGCTCGCAAGATTGCGCCTGTGCGCCGCATATTGTGTGCAACGCCTCAATACTTCCAACAATGGGGCGTGCCACAAACACCAGAAGATTTAGTGAAACATAACTGTCTTGATTGCGCACTCTCAACCGAACAAAGTTACTGGCGCTTCACCGGGCCGGGAGGCAAGATCAGGGTTCCGGTATCAGGGACCTTGCGTATCAATGATAATGATGCGCTTGCTCAAGCAGCTCTGCATGGATTAGGAATCGCTTTGTTACCCACCTATACTATTGGCGTGGAATTACAAAAAGGACGGCTCCAGGCGGTGCTTCCAGAATACCTATCGGTAGAGCGTCATATTTATGCCTGTTATCTCCCAAGTAGACATTTGCCGAAAAAGATAAGCTCTTTTATTAATTTCCTGGCAGAACACGTTGGAGATATGCCTTACTGGGACCAATCTTTAAGGAAACTCTGAACAAGTGTCATTTCGAGCAATAGCGAGAAATCTATTGCATTGATCTTTAAAGATTCCTCACTGCGTTCGGAGTGACAAATGTGAGTTATTCAGAGTTTCCTTAAAATAGATCTGGCTTCAGACCTAATACTTATGAAACGTAATTAGCTGTTGACCGATACCTCTATCCGATCCGCATTGCCATTTACCTTATTGGAAAGTTTCCAAACTATCACCCTCTGACTGATTTTATGCAATGCATTCTTCAAAAATCCACCTGTCAGATTTCCAGCAAGATGCTCTGTATAAATACAAAGCAACCCAGTTAGCTTACCAAGCAGAATGTTGCTTAATGGTTTTCCTTAGTAAAGAACAATAGTTTCCCCAATATGCAGCACTATATTGACTCAGATAATATGCCACCATATCGTTCTACTTGGAGTTACTGTCATGAGCATAAAATTGAGAAAATATCTTATGGTTATACCTTTGCTTTCTCTATTGGTTGCGTGTGCACAACTGAGTCAGTTAGAAGCACAAAATGATGATGGCAGAAGGCTTGCTCAGAATGCAAAAACTTATAGCGATCATGATAAGCTGGCCAATTACTATGACGACGTCGCTAAAGAAATGGTGACAAAAGTAGCAGAAAAAAAGAAAGCCTTGCAGCACTATGAAGATAAAAGCCAATACTATGGACGAAGAGGGCAGGACTTTCAATCTCATGCCACGGCCAATTTACGTTATTATGAGCAAGCAGCTAAAGAGGCACAAAAACAGGCCCATTTTCATCGAAAGATAGCAGCAGAATTGTTGCAACGCGAATATGCGAACGCAGCAGCAGCTGGCCAGCACGGTGATCATGCGATCGAGGCCGAGCTAAATTCTGATGCTAACAATTTGTAAGCAAATGAAAATTTGACTTTGGATTTGACAAGGCAAAGAAACGCAGCAAGTATATTTGCTTAGAAGCAGAGCATTTTCAAGACGCCCATGGTAAAAAAAACCTTGGGCGTTTAGTTTTGCTGTACTGGATTTAGTCGTCTTCAATCTCAATCAGATTGCCATTTTCATCGACTTTTATCTCAATTTTCTTGCCATCAGATTTTTGAACCTTAGCCTCATAAACGACAGCGTTCTTTTCTGTTTCTTTCTCAACTTTTAAAACTTCTCCACACTTTGCATGTTCAGTGATTGTTTGCTGCACTTTAGCCGGTACCCGAGACCATTCAACCTTCTCTTCATTACAGCCAGCATAACTTGAAGTTGAGAATGCCAAGGTCATCAGCATAAGGATTGTGAGCTTTTTAATATTCATCATGATCTCCTTTTAATTTACAACAATGTAACTAAATTTCAGGATACTTAATTAAAACCAAATTAACAGCAATAAATGAGTGGAGCGAGTGGGCATTGCTGACAAGAGGTAAATCTAAAATCCGCAACCACTCATTTGATAGTACGCAACACATGAGCGCAATGCAATGTTAGATATTGATGGAAAAGTATTTTTTACTTTGATGTCTGATGGTTAAGACGCTCAAACCAGGACTGACTAAGCGGGACCCGGTGTGATGGGTCTGATCAGCGCGGTGTAGCTGCTCTACGTTCATCTCATGCCTGATTACGATAATTCATAACAACCCTTATTAAGGAAATAGAATGACAGTAAAACCAAAGATTATCATTTCGTCGCTCGACGCAATAAGATTGGAAAAGCTGTTGGAATCATTGCCCGAATCTGCATTCCCAGGCAAGGACGATTTGGAGGCTGAGCTTGCCCGTGCTGAAGTGGTTGATCCTGAGAAGATTCCATCAACGGTGGTGACAATGAATTCAACCGTAAGATTCAGAATCGAATCTACTTCCCAAGAGTTTTATTTAACTTTGGTATATCCCAAAGATGTTGATGCCAGGGGCGGTACAATTTCTATACTTGCGCCTGTAGGTAGTGCGCTGCTTGGTCTTTCCCAGGGAGATGAAATTGAGTGGCCGAAGCCTGGCGGGGGCGTGTTGCAAGTGCACATTGAAGAAGTCACCTATCAACCGGAACGTTCCGGTGAGTATCTTCGCTAAAGGCTTCCACTCGGAGCCTGATGTATCTTGCTATTTTAATGACTGCCAGGGCCTGTCGGGCTTAAGCAATCGTAACGAGCTAATGGATCGACTTTAAGTCCAACAGGCTCCAAGCTGAAAAAGATGTAGAAGAACTTAAGCGTTTAGTTGATGCGAGTCATTTCTTCGATCTGCCCGTTGCAACCGGTTTACCAGCAAAGGGGATGGCTGATTATCAATTTTACACCCTGGCTATTTCAGATAGCCATCGCCAAAACACTGTCAGAATCCTTGTATCTGTCGAAGATCCGGCGTTTCTAGCAGATCATTGAAAAACGTTTCAGCGGCCTGCTAGACTTGCTTCAGGCAGCTCAGAAACTTGTTAATGCAATCGCAGAGCATCCTTAACTCTCCTTAACTCTGTACCCACGGCAGCCCGATCGCTTTCCAGCCGGAGATTTTGCCGCGATGGCCGTTTTCATCTTTATCACCCTCAAAGCCCTCGAGAATGTTGTAACAATCGGCAAAATCGTATTCACTGGCCATTGCCGCGGCCTGGCTTGAGCGCGCCCCACTCCGGCAGATGAACAGCACCGGGAGTGTTTTATCAACCTGCCCTGCCAGCTGATCGAGAAAACCTGGATTGGGCTGCATGGCAGGATACGAACGCAATTCGATTTCCGTTGCACCGGGAATGCGCCCGACCCAGTCGAGCTCAGCACGAGAGCGTACATCCACCAACTGGGCCTGAGCAGATTCTTGCAAGACACGGTAAGCTTCGATTGGAAGCAATGCGCCCTTGTAAGGAAGACCCATTTCTTTGGCACGTTGTTGCGCTTTTTCCAGTATGGCTGCGGTAGTTTCCATAAAATATCCCAATGATGTTATTAAAAAAGATCTGTTGATTACCTTTATAATAGAAGTAACGCCAGCCCCACATTCATACTCTGCAATCCCAATCATTATAGCGCATCATGGAAAAAATTCGTTTGTCCAAGCTCATGTCGGAACAAGGGATATGCTCACGCCGGGAAGCAGACCGTTATATTGAGCTGGGCTGGGTATTTGTCGATGGCGTACAGATTTCTGAACTGGGAACAAAAATTTATCCTGCGCAGAAGATCAAATTGAACAAAGCGGCACAATCGCAGCAGACAAGTTTAGTTACGCTATTACTCAACAAGCCCATCGGCTATGTTTCAGGACAGCCGGAACCGGGCTACCAACCCGCGGTTGTGCTGATCAAACCGGAAAACCAGTTTTGCAATGACCGGTTTACTAAACGCTTTCAACCTGCGCATTTAAAGAATCTGGCGCCAGCCGGCCGATTGGATATTGATTCTCAGGGCTTGCTGATCCTGACGCAGGATGGCCGTATTGCGAAACAATTGATCGGTGCGGACTCTGACATTGAAAAAGAATATCTGGTGCGGATCGAAGGCGCTTTACCGAAAGATAAGCTGGCATTGCTGAATCATGGTTTAAGTCTGGACGGCAAGGCATTAAAACCGGCACAAGTAAGCTGGCAAAATCAGAATCAACTGCGCTTTATCCTGCACGAAGGCAAAAAACGCCAGATCCGCCGTATGTGCGAGCTGGTTAATCTGAAGGTGACAGGCTTGAAACGGGTGCGCATTGGCAAAGTAAAACTGGGCGATCTGCCCGAAGGTCAATGGCGCTATCTGGAGGATGGCGAGAAGTTTTGACGGTTTTTTTTGAAAAAATCAGGTTATCGCATGCATCAGCGTTTACACGTTGTTCTGAAAATTCCTCACCACCAGCTCTTATACTATTACGGGGGAGAAGTTGACGCCGTTGTGGCGAAAACCACCGATGGGCGCATCATTCAGTTTCCCGCCAATATTTTACGTTCAGTGGTGCAAAGTAATGGTGTGTATGGAACGTTTGAACTGGTTCTCGATGAAAATCATAAATTTGTGTCGATCAACCGCATCAACGACTGGCCCTAATCTGCGCCGGATTGGCTTTCATTGCCGGAAGACGTGCGTTAAACTCTCTATCTATCAATTTTT
>Ga0154020_10006707_pt1 | contig 13491 bp, 13 predicted proteins | sample Klosneuvirus_201_FD_109709 | JGI IMG/M metagenome (GOLD analysis project Ga0154020, IMG submission 109709) | Active sludge microbial communities from wastewater, Klosterneuburg, Austria - Klosneuvirus_20160825_MG | ecosystem: Engineered > WWTP > Aerobic digester > Activated sludge | place... | reverse complement strand
GAGCTCGACCCGAGCAGGACGACGCGCAAACGGCCCGGCGCCGCGTCCCACAACGACTTGATGGTCTCCGTCCAGTTCGGCGCCTTCTGAACCTCGTCGATGACCAGCAAGGCCCCCTCGCCCAACCGGCTCGCCGTCTGCCATTGGGCCAGGAGCCAGCTGCGGTCGGCCGCGAGCAGATCGTCGGCGCTGGCGTAATGCCACAGGCCTGACCAGCGCGCAAGAAGCTGGCGCACCCCCATGGTTTTGCCCACCTGACGCGGTCCGACCAGGATCTGCATCAGGGGTGCGGACTCGGCAAGACTCTGCTCCAGCCGGGCAACGAAAGGACGTTCGAACGAGTTCATGCCTGGCGAGTCTAGCATTGCAAGGATTGGCTTGCAATTTTACTAGACTTATCTATTACATCAGAAAACCTCTGTAACGAATGCCGGCTCCCTGCGACTGGAAGCGCCGCGCTCCATGCGTTCCAGGTTGTCCCGCCCGCCGCGCGCTTGGCGCGGCCATAGGCTCAAGCCGCGTCAGCCACGATCCCCGCAAGCTCGGCGAGCGAAACCGCTTCGATGTCGGCAGCGATCCGGTAACGCTCCCGCCCCGGATAGACCACGTATTTGCGTTGCGGGGCGAGATCCTCGCAAGCAACATGAAAACCCCGCTCCGGTTTGGGGCTCAGGCTGCGCTTGATTTCGATCGCCCAGAGTCCACCATCCGGCCATGCGAGCAACAGATCGATTTCAGCGCCGCCGCCCGTTCGATAAAAATAGCCCTGCGCCCGGTCGCCCGCCGACGCCAGCAGGTTCTCGACGACGAAACCTTCCCAGCTTTGTCCCACCACCGGATGAGCAAGCAAAGTCTCCATCTCCCCGATGCCGAGCAAGGCGTGCACCAGGCCGCTGTCGCGCACATAGATCTTGGGCGCTTTGACGAGGCGCTTGCCGACATTCGCATGCCATGGCGGCAAGCGGCGAACGATGAGCAGATCGACCAGAAGATCGATGTAACTTGCGACTGTCTTGCCATCCACCCCGAGATTGCGTGCGAATTGGGCCCCGTTGAGCAGTCCTCCCTGATGGTGTGCGAGCATGGTCCACAGCCTGCGCAAGGTTTCTGCAGCGATACGGCGGCCAAATTGCGGGATGTCGCGTTCCAGGTAAGTGCGTACGAAGTCTTTTCTCCAGCGCAGGCTGCGAGCATCGTTGGCTGCCAGCAGGCTATTGGGAAAGCCGCCGCGCTGCCAGAGTGCGTCCGCCGTCAGATGCGCGGTTTCCAGCACCGTGAAGGGAGTGAGCTCCAGATAGGCGATACGACCGGCCAGACTCTCTCCGGATTGCCGCAGCAGATCGAACGAAGCCGACCCCAGCAACAGATACTGCCCGGCCACGCGCCCAGCGCGGCGCGCCCGGTCTATCAACCCCCGCAAAACCGGAAACAGCCCTGGAGTCCGATGGACTTCGTCGAGGATGATCAGTTTGTCGAGATGATCTGCCAGATACAACTCAGGTTGCGCGAGCTTGGCGCGATCCTCGTCCGATTCGAGATCGAGATAAAGCGCGTCGGAATGCCTGGCTACTTCGAGCGCCAGTGTCGTCTTGCCCACCTGGCGCGGCCCGATCAGGGCTACTGCCGGATTGAAGGCAAGTGCATCGGCTAGGGATTGGGATAGCTTTCGGTCAATCATGTTTGTAATTATGGATATATATTCCGTAATTGCAAGCTTCCGACATGGTTATAGACCCGCTCGCTTCACGTCGCTGCAGCCACGACGTAATGAGACGACCGGTTGAGGAACGGCTTCTCAACGATGTGCCAGGAAAGCAATGCGCCGATCAGGACCGCCAAGGCAGAGCAAGCCAGACCGAGCCCCGGGTTGCTGAAAAGGCCCCAGGCCACCAGCAGCTGAACGACGGGAAAATGGATGATGTAAATCCCATAGGAAAAATCGCCGTAGCGCCCGAAATTCCCCAAGTATCCAATACCCTTGGCAAAATAAATAATCAGGCATCCCAGCAGCAAAGGTTCCAGAACGGGATGAATAACCGGAAGCCGGAGCGCAAGCACCGGCACCGCAATTGCGGCTGCGACGGGAAGCCAGCGACGGAACCGATCGCCGTAGTACAGCAGCAGCGCCCCGACCATGAAATAGGAGAGCTGCCCCGGCAACTGGCGCGCCAGCATCCGATAGAACTCCGCGCCCGACCTATCGGCGATATCCGACAGAACGAACCAATAGGCTACAGAGGCGGCATACAATGCGAACAATACGGGAATGGTTCCGATACGCCGGAACAAATAGGCAATCACCGGCACCAGCAGATAGAACATGACTTCTATCTTGATGGTCCACAACGCCCCGTTCGCGGCCTGAAATATATTGTCCTTGAATACCCCTGGCAGGTCCGGCGCCAAAAAATTAAGGAAAGAAAGATTCGCCACAAGATAGGCCGCCAAACCGCCCGAAAAATACTCGTCGAGCGGGAGCGTGGTTACGGCCATTCCGCCGCCGGCGCAAATCAACACAATGGCAAAATACGCGGGGTAGATGCGGCGCACCCGCTTGCCGAAGTAGTCTCGCAGGGAGCGGGAACGGTCATGGCTTTGGAATATCAGGAAACCGCTGACCACGAAAAACGCCTTGACCGCGTAATCCGAGGAAAGGTATTCGGCCAGGAAGGCAAGCTGTGGTTTGCCCGACAAGACATGCGCGTGCACGAGAAACACCACTGATGCCAACAGAAACCGCAACAAATCGAAGTTATTCCCGTCCCGCCGGGTCATCGAGGAACATCCTGTCTGTTTCCATCATCAGTCATGGTCAAGGCGCCCTGGTTTCGGGTCTGCTGGAGGATCTGGCTCGCTGCACGGAAGTGCCGTTCGAAGTCATCCTCACCCTCAACATACCCGAGCCGTGGGCCGTCTCCCCGGAGCAATACCCGTTCCCCCTCAAGGTGCTGACCAACACAAAGCGGCAAGGATTCGGCGCCAACCACAATGCGGCCTTCGCGCATGCCAGCGGGGAGTATTTCTGCATTCTCAATCCCGACATCCGCCTGCCCCGCGACCCCTTTCCGCAGCTCCTGGGCAATTTCCAGCGGCCGGAAACGGGTGCTGTCGCGCCGCTGATTGTAAGCCCGGAAGGACGGATAGAAGACCACGCCCGCCGATTCCCCACCCCCCTGTCCCTTTTGCGCAAGCTCTTTGCGCCGACCGGGGCGCCTGACTACGATGCGGCGCAGGGTGTCTTTTCGCCGGACTGGGTTGCCGGCATGTTTATCGTATTCCGGCGGGAGGCTTTCGCTGCGGCAGGCGGATTCGACGAAGCCTACTTTCTCTACTACGAGGACGTCGATCTCTGCGCCAGGCTGCGGCGGCTCGGCTGGGACATCGTCGTCGATTCTACGGCCAGCGCCGTGCACGATGCCCGCCGCGAAAGTCACCGCAATCCTCGCTATTTAGCTTGGCATCTGCAAAGCATGGGGCGGTTTCTGCTGAAACGGATGGCGCATCGTTTGTAGGACTGTACAGCCTTCAGATCCTGGCGGCGTACATGACAATCCCCAACGTAATGAGGGCCGCACCCGAAACCCGTGGCACCGACCAGCGCTCCTTAAGCACGAAAATTCCGATCAGGCTGGCGAACAGCACGCTGGTCTCGCGCAAGGCCGAAACGCCGCCGACCGCTCCCCTGCTCAGCGCCCACAGAAACACACCGAAAGCGCCGACGCCGAGCAAACCGGAAATCAAGGTACGGCGCCATTCCCGCCCGACGATCGACCAAAGCGCGCGGCCACGCAGACGGCTCATCACCGCCACAAAAACGGCGCCATCCAACGCCACCAGCCAGACCGCATACGATAGCCAATCACCGCTCAGACGGGTGCCATAGGCATCCACCACCGAATACGCCGCGACCAGGAATCCCGTCAGCCCGGCGGAGGCCAGCAAGGCGAACGACAAGGCGCCGCCCCGACGCTCCATGCCTATCGCAATCAGGCCAACGGATACCAGTCCGACCCCCGCCATCTGCCCGGCTTCCAGAATCTCGCCCAGCACGCCCCAGGCAATCACCGTGGCAAAAAGAGGGCTTATTCCGCGAGCGATCGGATAAGCCTGGCTCAGATCGCCATGGCGATAGACCTGGGCCAAACCAACCTTGTAGAGATTGTGCAGGACTATCGAGAATAGCAGCACCGGCCATACCGCCGCTGCGGGAACCGTCACCAGCGGCAGCAATGCCAGCGACACGGTCGTGCTGACGATATTCATTCCTGCCAGCCCCACCAGGCGATCGCCGTTCGCCTTGATCATGGCATGCCAGGAAGAGTGGAGCAGCGCAGCACAGAGCAGCAGAAGCACAACCGATAGGCTCATCTGTACTCTATCTATTCATGGTTTTTACTTGCATATACAATCGAACGCCACCAACATATCCGCTTTCAGAACTGCTGGAGAGCACTTCTCAGGAACGATCATGCCCCAAGAAGAAAATACAATTGATGCCCATCAACCGGCCTTCTGGGAAAAGCACGCGGACTTTGCCGTCAAATTGGCCATTTTGACCACCGCAATCTCGCTTGGATCAGCTTATATCATTGACTCGACAATGAACTCTATTGTTGATACCGCAAGCCCAATTCGAGCCAAACTTCGCGCAGCATTAAATGACGAAAAGACAATGGTCCGATTGAAAGGTCTGCTAACGACCAATCCAGCTACTCACTATCGTGTTTCAGTCATTGAAGAAAACAACGGCAATGTGGCAGCGGCTATTGAAGAAATCGAATTGGCAATCGGGCTGTTGGAATTACACAACGCCGATCGGGCTGCAAAGGAAAAATACGCTATGCGGCTGCAGGAACTAAAGCGAAAACTTGAAATGCCAAAGCCAAGTACTCTTGGCCCGAAGCCGACTGGGCAGTAATGCAAGCAACGAGATTCTTAAAATGCCATCTTCATTATTTTCCAGAACACGTGACTTCGCACACAGCATGGGGAAACGGAAATAGGCCTGCTGTCAGAGATGCTGTCACGGCCGGAAAAACCTTGCGCCCCAGGGCGAGGTAGCTGTCGAAGCTGCGCACGTGCTGTCCTCTGTCCGATGAAATTATTCGTCTTGTGATCCTGGGTTGACCATCGAAATAACAAGGGTCGGCTGTGAATAGGTGGCCGTCAGGCGTAAGCATCTCGCGCACATTTACAAACAGGTCCAATACCTGCTTATCATCGAGATGGTGGAGAAGGCCAATCGCAGTGGCTATCTCAAAAGGACCGACGCCGAATTGCTGGAAAGCGCTAGCGTCAGCGCAGAAAAAACGTACTCCCGGTCGGCTGCCAAAGCGCTTCTTTGCTGCGGCAATATAGGCTTCGCTGTGATCGAAACCGCAATAATCAACCTCCGGTAGGTAGTTTAGAATCGCTGCCGGGCCACACCCGATATCAATCATCGTCTGGCCGGGTATTGGCTTAACGGTTTCTTGAACAAAGCGCCTTAGCCAAGACCGGGCGCCAACCGCGTGCTGCACAGCTTCATACACTCTCGGGTGAGAAAGAACCGCGCGCCACCCAGTTGTAAGTTCAGTCATATCTAATATCCTGACCCTCTGTGATTATTTTTCACCCAACGTAAGCCAGGCTCCCATGGTGTGCGATAACCGTCTATAATTAAAGGAATTTTCGGTCTACCCACGAAGCTGCACGACTTGGCAAACGAAGTACGTACGATAATCGGTAGGAAGTGTACATCGCAATGGACAAAGATACGGAAGCTAAACTATTATTGATTGAGTCGAAGCTGCAGGATTTCACCTTCCCGCCGCAACTTGTCATCGAAAATACCTCGGCCTGCGATCAGCAGTGCATTCATTGCTCTCACAAGGAGTTGATCCGCCCTAAGCGGCATATGAAGCGGGAGCTATGGAACAAGATAGTTGAGGAAGTAGGACGGGAGTCGCCTGACACGGAAATTTGGCCGACGTTTTATGGCGAAGCCTTTGTAATGGGTAAGGAGTTGTGGGACAGGATTGATTACGCCGCCGAGGCAGGGTGTCGGAACCTGGTCCTGAACTCCAACGGCGGTCTGTTACTGAAAAAGGACCACATTGACCATGTTCTGAAATCCCCACTCAAGCGCTTCATTGTCAGCCTCGATGGCTTTACCAAGGAAACCTACGAGAAGATACGGTTTCGTGGGAAGCGGGAGCAAACCTATTCTGGCGTAGAGGAATTATTGCGACGGAAACAGGCAAGCGGCCAAACCTACCCCGTCATCATCTGCCAATTTTCCCTGATGGCGGAAAACGAGCACGAGGTCGAAGAGTTCCGAAAGTACTGGCAGAAACGTGGCGCAGAGGTCAAGGTTCGGCCAAAGCTTGAATGGACTGCCACAGGGTCTATTGTCTCCGACCGCATTGATCATGAAACAAGCTTTCGCATCGCCTGTCCTTGGGGCAACAACACCATGGCCATTCACCAGGATGGGGCTGTGGTTGCGTGTGCCGTGGATTACGAGGGAATGTTCAAGGCGGGAAACGCCAACAATCTTTCCTTGAAGGAGTTATGGGGAATCCTTGGAGTGCGTCTCCGTCGTCCGCATCGCGAGCACCGCTGGCAAGACATCCCCGAGGTCTGCAAAGGCTGCCGTGATTGGCAGACTGCCGGCGCTGAGTATGAGAAAAAGGACGTGCCGGGTGCCAGGCCATTTTGGTACAACTCGGAGACAACCGATTTCCACGTCAAACCCATCGCGATGATCAACGATGTGAAATCACAGGGAACGGATAATGCCTGAAAGCGCTTCAAAACCAATGCTGTACGTTCCAAATGTCCGGAGTGTCCCTGATAAGCAGATAGCGCAGGATGGCTACGGATTGCGTCCTGATGCGGCTGAATTTCCGATGATGCTGGTGCTGTCGTTTGTCTACCCTTGCAACGCTGAATGTCCGCACTGTCCGTACACGAACTCGAACATCAGGGACACTTATAAGGACGTGCCTTACATGCCCGAGGCCGTGTTCAAGAAAATCGCAGATGAGTCGGGGCCTTATGGGGCTTACCTGCGCATTTCTGGTGGGGGCGAACCCATGCTGCACCCAAAGGCGGTGAAGCTTTTGACCTACGCCAGGAGCGTCGGCTGCAAGATCGGTTTGATCTCCAATGGGTCGGCGACCACCGAGAAGAAGTCGATTGCATTGCTCGAATCCGGGGTGGACATGATCGAGTTTTCCGTCGATGCCCGGGATGCCGAAACATATGCTGTGGTGCGAAAGGGGCTGAAATGGGAACGTCTTCTGCGTAACGCCAGACGCATGATCGAGATTCGCAACAAGATTGGCAGCGCCTCGAAGATTGTAGCTTCAGGCGTGAACCAGCAGGGTGTCGACATCGATGCAGTGGAAAAATTCTGGCGGGAAGATATCGGCGTCGACAATTTTATCAAGCGGAAATTTTTGACATGGGGATCCAATACGACGCTTGACGGTTCCCGTTCCGCAGACCCGTCGCCTTACCTCGATACCGATAACGTTCCGTGCCCATTTATCTTCGAACGCCTCAATATCGACAGCCGCGGCAACGTCATGGTTTGTGGCTACGACATCGCGGCCAATACCAGCATGGGCATGGTTATGGAGCAGAGCATCAAAGACATATGGCACGGCGAAGGCTTTCGCTATTACCGCGACATGCATTTGGCGAACCGAGGTGGGGAAATCACAATGTGCGCCACCTGCCCGGATTGGAAGTACCGCTCCTGGCACCACAATTACTGGAAGGTAGTTAAAGGCGCTGAGCAACAACGTGCGGCTACGCTGCAGCGTTTGGGAGTGAACGACGACTTCCAGTCGACGACATTCGACGAAAAATAGGTTCCATGGAGACAGTCTCCTTCTTTTTTGTCGGGTGTTAAGTATCTCGTATGTGTGGAATCTGCGGCTTTACCGGCGCTCCTGATCGTAACGCTTTACAGCGAATGACCGACGCGATCGCACATCGCGGGCCGGACGATGCAGGTTACTGGAGTGCGCCTGAAATCTCCTTCGGGATGCGCAGGCTCGCTATCGTCGATCTGGAAACCGGCCAGCAGCCGGTATTCAACGAGGACGGCAGCATCGGCGTTGTCTTCAACGGCGAGATTTACAACCATACCGAATTGAGGGCCGAGTTGAATGCGGCCGGACACACGTTCCATACGCATCATTCCGACACAGAGGTTCTGGTTCATCTGTACGAGGAATACGGGGATGACTTTCTGCATCGTCTCAATGGCATGTTTGCCATTGCCCTTTGGGATACCCGGCGCCAACGGCTCCTGCTGGCTCGCGATCGGGCGGGCATCAAGCCGCTATATTTGGGTTTGTTTCGCAACCGGTTGCTATTCGCATCCGAAATCAAGTCCTTACTCGCCAACCCGGCAATAGAGCGCAGGCCGAACTACCGGGCCCTCTATCACTACTTTAGTTTCAAGAATATTCCCGCCCCCTGGAGCGCCTTCACCGGTATCGAACAACTGCGTCCTGGCGAGCGGGCAATCTACGAAAACGGTCGGTTGAAACGCGAACAATGGTGGTCATTGCGGTTTGACGAGGACCTAACCATCGATGAGCAAACAGCAGCGATTCGTATTAGGGAGCTGCTGGAGGACAGTGTTCGCCTGCGCATGCGTTCCGACGTCCCCTTCGGTGCTTACTTGTCCGGTGGCGTGGATAGCTCGAGCATTGTAGCGTTGATGAGTCGAATTGGCGGGCACCGCGTTCAGACCTTCTCTCTCGTCTACGAGGATGACTTTCAGCACAAGGCGGCCGATCAGGTTTTTGCCCGACAGGTATCGCGACAGTACGACACCGATCACCACGAATATGTGCTCACCCACCGGGATGTGGCCGATAGTCTCGATGCCGTCCTCTCCGCATTTGATGAGCCATTTTCCGGCGTAACGTCAACTTACTTCGTAACGCGTTTAATATCTAAGCATGTCAAGGTTGCGCTCTCGGGTGATGGGGCAGATGAGCTCTTTGGCAGCTATCTTCCGCACCGCCTTGCGCAGCCACTTCATCACTTTCTCCGCCTAGAGGGCCGGTTGTCGAACCTCCAGGTAGGCGAGCAAGAGTCACTTCAGCCCTTCCTGGATCAACCGGATTTTCTATCTAGGATTCTGGCGCGGGGGGATGAAGCCGCCCGCCGAACGAGTCTCTATCTATGGGATGACGCGGGCAAGCAAGCACTGTTCAGTGAAAAGATGCTGGCGCTTTGCGCTGGCGAAAGTACTGAAGAACTGATCCGAGATGTTTATCTTTCATCAGGCACTGCCGATCCACTTAATCGGGCGCTCTGTTGTGATTTTCGGACTCTTTTGCCGGACCAGGTACTTGCCTTTGTCGATCGTCTCTCCATGGCCCATTCGGTGGAAGTCAGACCGCCATTTTTAGACTATAGGCTGATGGAATTCGCGGCAACATTGCCAGGGTCAATGAAAATCAAGAACGGTCGCAGCAAACACATTCTCAAAGAAGCCGTTCGCGGCTTGATTCCAGAAGAGGTTATTGACCGCCCCAAAGAGGGTTTTGTCCTGCCGATAGACCTTTGGCTTCTAAACGACATGCGTTCATTCGTGGAAGAACTCCTCGCTCCAGAGAGGCTGGCGCTCCATGGCCTGGTGCGTTCTGATTCAGTAGAAATTCTATTGAAGGAGCACTATTCCAGGTCGGCAAACCACGGACCACGAATCTGGAATTTACTGATGTTCCAACGCTGGTGGGAGGCATATGTCATCACCTAGTCAAGCAATACGGCTGATGCGGATGACGGACTGTCATTTATCCAATACGTATCGTTGGCTGCATGATTCAGCCGAGTTGAGACGCCAAGTTGATAGCTTGGAAGCGCCCACGCAAGAAGGCAACCAGGCCTATTGGCACGCAAACTGGCAGGATAGCCGCCGTGAGGACTATGCCATCGTGAGAGCCGCTGACAATAGCCATATTGGCAATTGTGGGCTGGGCGATATTGCTCTGCGGCGTCGAAAGGCACAGCTGTGGATTTACCTGGGTGACTCCTATGGGAAGGGAACTGGAACCAGTGCCGTCGGCCAGTTGCTAATCCGTGCTTTCGACGGGCTCAATCTGGATCGGGTCTATTTGAGGGTAATCGCAAGCAATCCGCGGGCGCTTCGTTTCTACCAGAAACTTGGCTTTGTTGAAGAAGGCCGGTTCAGGCATGACACGCATTTCAATGGCCAGTCAATCGACTCAGTTTGCATGTCCATACTCAAGCAGGAATACCGCAAAGACCCGGAAGGCGGGGTTTTTTGATGACAACGATAGTTGTCCTCCAGCCGGGTTACCTCCCGTGGCTGGGCTTTTTCGACCAGATGCTGCGCAGCAGCGTATTCGTCTATTATGACGATGTTCAGTATGACAAGCATGGCTGGCGGAACAGGAACAGAATCAAGTCGCCCACAGGCCCAATCTGGCTGACGGTTCCCGTGCTGAGTACAGGGAGGCATGGACAGAGCATCAAAGATGTCGAGATAGACAACCGATTGCCTTGGGCTCGCAAGCATATTTCGACGATTTTTCAATACTACGCAAAGGCGTCGCATACGAAACGATATTTGCCGCAGCTGGAAGAATTGCTGATGCGCCGCTGGGAGTCGCTAGTGGAATTAGACCTGGCCACCACCGAATTGATTTGTGACTGGATCAAAATTCATAGACAGATCGAGCGCTCATCACAATTGGGGATCAAGGGCGAGCAGAGCAGGCGTTTGCTGGATATCTGTAAGCATTTTCAGGCCGATCATTACCTGTCGGGAGATTCGGCACAGAACTATCTGGATACGGAATTGTTCGCCCAGGAGGGTGTGGCGGTGGAGTGGCAGTCTTATCGTCACCCGTCTTACCCGCAGTTATATGGTGAGTTCACACCCTATTTATCGGCCATTGACCTCGTAATGAACGTTGGCGAGGAAAGCTTACAGGTACTGATGGAGCAAAAATGAAGTCCATATTGATTACCGGCGGCGCAGGTTTTATTGGAAGCAATTTTGTTCGATACCTATATAACAAATATCCGCATTATCGTCTGGTCGTTCTGGATGCTTTGACCTATGCAGGAAGCGTACGGAATCTCCCCGAGGGAAGTTTCGATTCGGAACGATTCGAGTTCTGGTATGGCAACGTGATGAATGCCGATTTGGTCGACGCGCTCGTATCCAAGGTCGATTTCGTATTTCACTTCGCTGCAGAGTCACATGTGACTCGCTCGATTTTCGACAACAAACAGTTTTTCGAGACAGACGTAATCGGTACCCAGGTCGTCTCGAATGCCGTGCTAAGAAATCGTGACAGGATCAAACTTTTCGTTCATATATCCACGTCCGAGGTATATGGCACCGCCATTGACGATCTTATGGACGAAGAACACCCGCTCAACCCAATGAGCCCTTACGCCGCGGCAAAATGCGGGGCCGATCGTCTCGTCTATTCCTACTGGCAGACCTACAAGATTCCTGCAGTGATCGTTCGTCCTTTTAATAACTTCGGACCCTACCAGCATCTGGAGAAAGTCGTTCCGCGCTTCATTACCAGCTGCATCCTTGGCGAGCCAATGACCGTGCATGGCGATGGCTCGGCCAGGAGGGATTTTCTCTACGTCGATGATCATTGCGAGGCTCTTGACCTGATTCTCCATGCCGACAGCGAACGCATAGTCGGGCAAGTGCTGAATCTCGGAACGCAGCATGATGTTAGCGTCCTGGAAATTGCCCAAGCGGTCAAGATGGCTATGCCTGAAGCGCGAAGCGAAATCGATTTCATCGGCAATCGGCCAGGGCAGGTGTTCAGGCATACCAGCAATTCAAGCAAGGCAGCAGCCTTGCTTTCATGGAAACCACGAACCAGCTTCGAGGCAGGCCTCCGCAAAACGATCGACTGGTACGTGGCAAACCGCGACTGGTGGATGCCCCAACGTTGGATGCGGCATATTCCCATTGTGACAGCCGATGGAAAAAAGGAATTGCATTGAGCCAGAAGATTCCGTTCTACATGCACGATCTTGGTCAAGCAGAACTGGATTCGGTTGCTGCGGTGCTGGCCGGCCCCATTCTAACCACCGGTGAAACTGTAGCGCGCTTCGAAAGTGAGTTTGCGGCATTTCTGGGGCGTAAACATGCGCTGGGGGTGACCAGTTGCACCGGCGCGTTGCATATGTCGCTTCTTGCGCTGGGTATTGGTCCGGGTGACGAAGTAATCACCACACCCATGACCTTTATTGCAACCGCTACTGCCATTCTCGAAGCTGGCGCCAAACCGGTATTCGTTGATGTGGAAGCGGATACAGGCAATATCGATGCGGCGAAAATCGAGGCCGCAATCACGGAGCGTACCCGGGCAATTCTCCCGGTGCACCTGTACGGTCTGATGTGCGATATGCGCGAAATCAGACGAATTGCAAACCAGCATGGCCTGCGAGTCATCGAAGATTGCGCCCATTGTGTCGAGGGCGAGCGTGACGGGGTCAAGCCCGGCGAACTTTCCGACACTGCCTGTTTCAGTTTCTTTGCCACAAAAAACCTCACCTGCGGCGAAGGCGGTGCAGTAGTGACCGATTCCGACGAATTGATGGAACGATTAAAACTCTTGCGAATACACGGGATGACCAAGACCTCGGCGGATAGGCATCGCGAAGGATACAAACACTGGGACATGGTGACGCTGGGCTGGAAATACAATCTGGACAACATTCAGGCGGCGCTGCTGCTGCCGCAGATGCAGCGCATCAAACAGAAACTCGACAGGCGCCATGTCCTTGCGGGTCTCTATGCAACTCAACTTGCAAGCATTCCAGGTGTACGTGCGCCTTGCTCGCGCGACGCTACGACCCACGCCCGTCATCTCTTTACGGTCTGGGTAGCGGCTGACAAAAGGGACCAGGTCGTTGAATCGCTGACCAGAAACGGAATTGGCGCTGTGGTTAACTACCGTGCAATTCATCTCCTGAGCTACTTTTCTGAAACGCTCGGTTACAAACCCGGCGATTTTCCGAATGCGGAACAGATCGGTGCTCAAACGCTTTCTCTACCGTTTTATCCAACCATGCCGGAGGCGGACGTCAGGTCAGTTGTGCGCGTACTGAGAGAATGTATCTGACTGGCCGCATTGGATTCCGTTGATTTTTAACCATTGTCAATTCTAGCTTTGTATAAAGAAATTGAGCGCTTCCATTGGCCATAGACGCAATCGGCTTTTGCTTGGCTTACTGAAGCTTTCCGTGGCCGCGGTCCTGATCTGGATTCTGGCCGAGCAACGGATGATTAATCCGTCGCTAATCAGCAAGGTTGCCAGGGATCCAGCTACGGTTGTTTCCATAACACTGCTGCTTTGGTTGGCCTTTAGCCTATCAGCCTGGCGCTGGAGATTGCTACTTTCACTTCACGGGGTACTGCATACTTGGCGAGAACTTTTTCGAATAGTAATTGCTGCTCTATTTCTCAACAATGTG
>Ga0154020_10006706_pt1 | contig 13491 bp, 8 predicted proteins | sample Klosneuvirus_201_FD_109709 | JGI IMG/M metagenome (GOLD analysis project Ga0154020, IMG submission 109709) | Active sludge microbial communities from wastewater, Klosterneuburg, Austria - Klosneuvirus_20160825_MG | ecosystem: Engineered > WWTP > Aerobic digester > Activated sludge | place... | reverse complement strand
GCAGGGGATTGATGATCCAAGCGCCACGGTGCGGCTGGATATCACGCCGGCGGGTTTTCATGCGCAGATCCTGTCCCCGAACGGCGCGGTGTATGTGGACCCGGCGTATCGCGGGGATGCGGACCTGCATGTCAGTTATTTCAAGCGGGACCATGCCCGGGCGTTCAATGACTTCCAGTGCCTGGTGGATGCAGCGCGGGATGCCGCTCGCGACGTGACGCCGGGTGGTCAGGCTAACAAGACACAGTCAGGTGCCATCTTGCGGACGTATCGCCTCGCAGTGGCGGCCACGGCCGAATACACGACGTTCCATGGTGGCACAGTGGGGCTGGGGCAGGCAGCCATTGTTACAGCGGTCAATCGAGTGAATGGCGTTTACGAAACAGAACTGGCGGTGCGGCTGGTTCTGATCGGGGACAACAACCTCTTGGTTTACACGGACAGCCTGACGGATCCATACACGAACGACGATGGCTTCGCCATGTTGACCGAAAATCAGAACAACATCACCGCTGTGATCGGCACGGCCAACTTCGACATCGGGCACGTCTTCAGCACGGGTGGTGGTGGCGTGGCGAGCCTGGGCAGCGTTTGCTCGTCCAGCTTCAAGGCGCGGGGTGTGACCGGTTCGGGCTCGCCGACGGGTGATGCGTTTTGGATTGATTATGTGGCGCACGAAATGGGTCATCAATTCGGCGGGAATCATACGTTCAATGCCGTCACGGGCTCCTGCGGTGGTGGCAATCGCAACGCTTCGACGGCTTTCGAGCCGGGCAGCGGTCTGACCATTCAGGCTTACGCGGGCATCTGTTCGCCTAACGATCTACAGCCGAACAGCGATCCCTATTTTCATGCCGGCAGCTTGGATGAGATGCAGGCCTTTATCAGCAGCGGTGGCAGTTGTGCTGTCACCAACGCCACTGGCAACAATCCGCCGACAGTCAGTGTTGTCGGTCCCACGAACTACACGATTCCGGCTTCGACGCCGTTCGTGCTGACGGCGACCGGCAGCGATCCTGACAGCGACCCGCTGACCTATATTTGGGAGCAGATGGATGCGGGCGCGGCGGCGTCATTGACCGATGCCGACAATGGCAGCATGGCGCTGTTCCGCAATTTCCGCCCGACAAACAATCCCGTCCGCTTCTTCCCCAAGCTGACGAGCATCCTTGCCAACACGAACTGGAACCAGGAGAAGCTCCCCACGACCAGCCGCACGATGAAGTTCCGCGTCACGGCGCGCGACAATCGATCTGGCGGCGGTGGCGTGTCTGATGCGCTGATGCAGGTGAGCTCTGTGGCTGGCACCGGTCCGTTCAGAGTGACCATTCCCAACACAGCCACCAACTGGTCCGGTGTCCGCACCGTGACGTGGGACGTTGCGGGAACCACTGGCGCGGGGATCAATGCCAGTGGTGTGAACATCTACCTTTCGACCAATGGCGGGCTGGCCTTTCAATTCCTGCTGGCGACGAATGTATCCAATTCCGGCTCGGCCAGCGTCCTGCTGCCGAATGTAACGACTAGTCTGGCTCGCATCAAAGTGGAAGGTGCCGGAAATATTTTCTTCGACATCTCCGACGCGAATTTCTCGATCACTCCGGGCAGCCCTGTGCCGGCGATTCAACTCGCAGGCACCGCGCTGATCGCCGAGTCCTGTGCCCCGACGAATGGTGCGATTGATCCGTATGAAACCGTGACCGTCAAGTGGGCGCTTAGCAATGTGGGCAGCGCGCCCACGACCAATCTGGTCGCGACCTTGCTGGCCTCGAATGGGGTGTATTATCCGAGTGCGGCGCAAATCTACGGGGCGATTCCGGCGGGTGGCTCCGTAACGCAGGCATTCAGTTTCATTCCTGCGGGCGTGTGCGGCGGTTCGGTGACCGGTCTGGTGAAGTTGGTTGATGGAACGGCGGACATGGGAACGATGTCGGCGGTGTTTTCGCTGGGAGGCACTTCTTCGACGGTGGTAACGCAAGTTTTCAACAACCTCAATCCCATCAATATTCCTGACGGATTGGCCTCGCCTTACCCGTCTTCGATTGCGGTGTCGGGCGTAGCCTCTGCGGCCGCGAAGGTGACCGTGTCGTTGATCGGCTTGAGCCATACGTGGCCCAATGATTTGGGAATGCTGGTGGTGAATCCTGGCGGCACTGGTCTCGTGTTGATGACCGCTTGTGGCGGCGGCAACCCGCTGGCTGGGGTCAATCTGACGTTTGATGACAACGCAGCCACCCAGCTGCCAGCCAGCACGGCCATCACTTCCGGGACCTATCGGCCACGCGACAACAATGGCACCTACACCTTTCCCTCGCCCGCCCCCGGTTCAGGTTACGGGACCAACATCACGGCGCTCGGTGCTTCTCCGAACGGAACCTGGGCATTGTATATCCGCGACTATTTTCTGGACGATGCCGGCAGCATGTCTGGCGGGTGGAGCTTGAGCATTGTCTCGTCGAACCTGACAGTCGCCTGCTGCACGACTTTCCCGGCACCAAGTTTCACCAGCACCACCTACTCGAACAACCTGGCGTTTTTCAAGTGGAGTGCGATCCCAGGACCGAACTACCAGGTGCAATTCCGGACCAACCTGACGCTCGGTGCATGGGAGAATCTGGGTTCGCCCATTCCCGGCACCAATACGACGATGGGCATCACCGACACTGTCACCAATTCGCCGCAGCGGTTCTACCGGGTCATGGTTGGCCCCTGAGAGGCTTCAGCGTTGTGATGTCGATATGCTTGAGGTCGGCCACGCCGAGTTCGAGCAGGGCCGCGTTCTTGTAGAGTTCCCAGTTTGAGGGCAGCTCAACTTGGGAACGTGCCTTGCGGCTGCGTTCGAGATCTTGCAGCGCCAGCGCATCTAGTGCAACGGGGTCCCGGCTCAACCGGATTTCGTTCAGGTCCACCGAATAGTGCAACAACCCGCGATCCTCGCCCTCGTATTGGCAGATCAAGGCGTCCGAGATGTTCAGCACCACGCGGTCGCCGAGAGCGGGCAACGCATATATTTCCGGAACGGCCGTTGCCAGTCGGGCAGGCGTGACTTCAAACCGCACAGTGTTGTCCACGCTGCTCATGGCGAGGCTGAACAGATTGCCAGCTACGCCCGCGGCATTGTGATTCAGAACCGGGGCGATGTTGATGATCTTGGTGATCTGCTGGCTGACGAGTTTCGACACGAAGGATTTGCGCCCGACGCCTTCATCCTTCTTGCCGAATTCCAGGTCTCCGTAAACCAGATTTCCGATCATGGCCGCTTCGTAAAACGTCTGTGCGTCGTAACCTGCCTCGGCCGCGCCCTCGACCCGGATGCCAAACCTCTCCGCCAGTTCAAAATAGCCGGCCCGCCGCAAGTCCGCCTCGTGCCGGTCCCAGACGATGATGTGGTTCGTCGGCACGCCCGCTTCCAGCAATCCCTTGATCACAGCGGCAGCCACAGCCGGGCGCGTGCCGGTCCTCGAGCCGGGAGCGGTGTAAACCTTGAGGCCGAAGGTTTCATTCGTGCCCGCGAGGCTGGCCCACGCCTCCGCGACGGTGGGCTTGGCGGTCAGATTCGTGATGGCCTGGTTCACCATCGCATCCACAATTTCTGGAACGGGCTTGAAGGCGGCGGTGGCAAGTGCATTGTGCGCGCTCACGACCTGTGCGCGGGGGCTTGGCAAGTTGAGCGAAAGGCTTTCCGCCGCCAGCAGCGGCGGGCAAAAGAGCAGCGCTCCAGCAACCATCACCGGCCAGATTTCGTAAATTCGATTCATCAATGGTGCGTTCCTTGACACGTCAGGGCGCGGATGTTACCACGCCCGCCCATGGTGACCAAAAAAAATCATGTCGCGTTCAATTTGTTCCTGGCTGTCGTGTGCGTGACGATCCTGACGGGCTGCAAACCGCCCGGACCGAAAGCTTTGCTCGATGGAAAGCGCCATTTGGAGAAGGGTCGTGTCTCCGAGGCCATTGAACGTTTGCAGGTTGCCACTGATCTGCTGCGCACCAACGCACAGGCGTGGAATTACCTTGGCGTGGCTTATCATCAAGCCGGCCAGTCTAGCAATGCCATCACCGCCTACAAGCAGGCCTTGATGCGAAGTCCGGATTTGATGGAGGCGCGATTGAATCTCGGCACGCTTTACCTTGAACTGGGCCGCGCCGGCGAGGCCAAGTCGGAGTTCAATACCTACACGTTGAGCCGTCCCAATCTCGCGGAAGGATTCCAACGGCTGGCCACCGCTGAAATGCATCTTCGTGAGGCGGCCCAGGCCGAATTGCATGCGCGGAAGGCCCTGCAATTGGATGAATCAAGCGCCGAGGGCTGGAACACGCTTGGCTTGATCCAGCTTCAACGGGGCCGCCCTCGCGATGCCGCGCAGAGTTTCGGAAAGGCGCTGCATGAGAGGTCCGGTTATTCGGCAGCGTTGTTGAATCTCGCCATCGTCAACCAGCAACAACTCGGTGATCGCGCGGCGGCACTGAAACTTTACCGCCAATATGTCGAACTGAAACCCCGCCCGGCGGACGCCGGTTCGGTTGGGGCGATCATCCGTCAACTGGAGGCGGAACTCGCGCCTGCCCGCCCTGTGACCGTTGCACCGCCGCCGGTCGTGGTGCCGCCGGTCGTCCCACCGGCCACTCAAGTCGCAGCTGCAAGACCGCCGGCTACGAATCCGGTGATACCGAAGTCCGCACCGGGCCCGATTCCCAAATCAGAACCGGTAGCAACCAAGCCGGTGGTCGCACCGGCACCGGTTCGGCCTGCGCCAACAGTCGTTGCGCTTCCACCCGAGCCCGTCATCAGGACAACACCGGTCGTGGATTCTCAAGTTGCTGTGTCGCGGTCCACGCCTGAGCCTGAGCGGGCTGCAACGTCAGCCACGAATCCGTCGCCGGCACACGTTGCGCCGACGACCGAAAGGCGGACGTTTTTGCAGAGCATCAACCCGGCGAATTTGTTCCGGAGTTCCAAGCAGAATGTGACGCCATTGCCGGGCGCAGATAATTCCACGCAACCCGAGCCACGAGAAGCAAGGCCCCCCATGCCTGCTCGGGAAGTTGTGATGGAACCGAAGTCCGATCCATTGCCCATGGTTGCCCAGCCCGCGAGCGCACCGAATGGCAGTTTCGCACGCTACGCATATTATGGTCCGGGGAATACTGCGCCTGGAGATCGCGCGGCGGCGCAGCGCTTCGCGGCAAAAGGTTCGGAGGCGATGGCCACCAAGCGTTATCTGGAAGCGGCGACCGCGTTTCGTTCCGCCGTCGAGGCTGATCCGAGCTGGTATCAAGCCCACCTCAATCGCTCTGCGGCGGCGCTTCAAGGTGGCCGCGTCGTGGAGTCGTTGCACGCGGGCGAAACGGCGCTGGCATTGAAGCCGGATTCAGTCGAGGCGAGGTATAATTTTGCCCTGGCGCTGAAGCGGGGGAACTACGTCGTGGACGCGGCTGTTGAATTGGAGCGGTTGCTTGCCGCAAATCCCAGTGAGGCTGACGCGCATCTGGTGTTGGGTAATATCTACGCCGAACAATTGCGGCAACCCGACAAGGCCCGCGCCCATTATCTCAAAGTGCTCGAGTTGAAGCCAAAACATCCCCGCGCCACGGCAATCCGGTTTTGGCTGAAGGCCAATCCGCAATAGCGGTGGCACAAGACTGGCTTGAACCCAACCAACCGAGGGCGGTTGGCCTTCGGGTGCGTCTCAAACAAAGACAACCAATAACAACTCATGGGCACTATGCCGTTCAACTGGTTCGACGTGTTCGTCGTAATTCTACTGGTCGTGGGCGCCCTGCGTGGTCGCAAGCGTGGCATGTCGCAGGAACTGCTGCCGCTGCTTAAGTGGATCACCCTCGCAGCGGTTTGTGGATTCTGCTATCAGCCGCTTGCGACGGAGATTGCCGGCGGCACCATGTTCAACCTTCTGTCCGCATCCTTGACTGCGTATTTGGGGCTCGCCTTGGTCATCACCATCATCTTTGCGTTATTGAGCCGTCAGCTCGGTGGGAAGATTATTGGTAGCGATGCTTTTGGCGGAGCCGAGTATTATCTTGGCATCTTTTCAGGCACGATCCGGTTTGCCTGCATGCTCATTTTTGGCCTGGCTCTGCTGAATGCCCGTTTATACTCCCAGGTGGAGATCGCCGAACGGAACAAGTATGTGCAGCAGAATTTCGACAATGACTTCTTTCCGGCACTGTTCCAGGTGCAGGACAAAGTATTCAAGGAGTCGCTGACCGGCCCCACCATTCATAAGAATCTCGATTTCCTGCTCATCAAACCCGCCTTCCCGGCTACCAAGCCCATCAAACGCAAAGAAGTTAATTTCGCGATGTAAGTTTGCGGGCTGACATCGTTCGCGCGCACCGCTAACGTGTTCGCGTGGCTGGCCTTTTTTCCGAAAGCACCCTGGAGCAGATTCGCGCCGCGAGCGATATCGTGGACGTGATCGGCTCCTACATTCCGCTGAAGAAGGCCGGCGCGAACTTCACGGCGCTCTGCCCGTTCCACAAGGAGAAGTCCCCGAGTTTCAACGTCAACGCCTCACGACAGATTTTCCACTGTTTCGGCTGCCATAAGGGCGGCGACGTCTTCACCTTCGTCAAGGATTACGAAAACATTTCGTTTGTTGAGGCGGTGAAACGCCTCGCCGACCGCGCCCACATCCCGCTCGAAACGGAAAAGGACGGCGCGGGTGCGGAGACGCGGCATCTCAAGGACACGCTCCTCCAGATCCACGAGCAGATCACCCACCGCTGGCAAAACGCACTGGAGAATGACGCCGCCGGCCAGATCGCCCGCGACTATCTCGCCAAACGCGGTGTCTCTGCCGAGGCCGTGAAACTATTCCGGCTCGGTTACGCGCCCGATGCGTGGGACGACACGGTGAACTGGGCGAAGAGCAAAAACTTCGATATCGCCGACGTGGAAAAGGCGGGTCTGGTCATCCGCAAGGAAGAGACGGACCGCTACTACGACCGTTTCCGTGGCCGGCTGATGTTTCCCATCTGCGATGAACAGGGTCGCGTCATTGGCTTCAGTGGACGCGTGCTCTCGGGTGACGAGAAGACCGCGAAATACGTCAACTCGCCCGAGACGCCCATCTTCACGAAGAGCAAAGTTTTCTTCGGCCTCGACAAATCCAAGCGCGCCATCCTCGACGCGGGCCACGCCATCGTCTGCGAAGGGCAACTCGACTTGATTGCCTGCTACATGGCCGACGTGAAAAACATTGTTGCGCCGCAGGGCACCGCCTTCACTAGCGACCACGCTCGCATCATCAAACGCTACGTGAACGAGGTCGTGCTCTGCTTTGATTCGGACAACGCGGGTCAGAACGCCGCCGTGCGTTCGCTTGATTCGCTACTGGCGTCGGGCCTGGCTGTCCGCGTCGCCGTGGTTCCTGCGCCGCATGATCCGGATAGTTTCATCAAGGAGAACGGCGGCTCGGCCTTCGTCGCGCTGGTTCAGGGCGCAAAAGGTTTCTTTGATTACTACCTTGACCGGCTTCTAGCGCAGAATGACGCATCCACTGACAAGGGGCGGCAAACCGTTCTTCACAGCATGGGTGAGGCTTTGCACAAGACAGGCAACGCCGTTACGGTGGATTCGTTTGCACAGAAGACGGCGTTGCGTTTGGGGGTCAACCCTGAGTCCGTGCGTGCTGAATTTAAAAAGATTGGCCGCGCAGGATTTCGGCCCGCACCCAGCGCCGGAACCGAGGAGGCAGAAGAATCGGAGTCGGTCGAGCCGGAGGCTTTGCCGACTTTGCACGAAACATGGCTGTTGAAGTATTTGCTTTTGCACGACGAACTGGTGCCGTGGGCGGTGGAAAATCTCGCGCCTGAGTGGATTGAGCACGGGACTTTGCGGGCGATCGTCGAGTGGCGTTTTCGGGCGGCGACGGAGGGCAACTGGCGCGGAGTTGCTGCGATGCTGGATGCCTTTGAGTCTGACACCGCCAGACAACTTATCACTCAGGCGGCCACAAACGAGAAAGCGGTTCCCAATCCGGCCATTCAAATTGCCGACGTCGCGACGCGTCTGCGAAATCTCCACATTGAGGCCCATCGTGCCACGCTGCGGCAGCAGGTGCAGAATCCCGCGATTGACGACGCGGCGCGGGCGGCGCTGTTGCGTGAGGATCACGAACTGCGCGTGCTCAAGCAGGCACCCATTCCGCCGCCGCAAGTGTGATTATCCATTGAACAAACGCGGCCCTAGCCGCGTCAGAAAATGGACCAAACTCGGCTTGGTTTTTCCAGCCGCTTTGGCAATCATGTTGAATCGCAAATGAAAAACATCAAACAACTGCTCTGTTCTGTAACTTTCGTCACCGTCTGCGGTCTCGGGTGTGGCCACGCGGCTGATGCACCCGCCAAAAGCGGTGAACTGGTGCCGCTCGTTTTGAAACTTCCCGCGCCCGCTTTCAAGGGCACGCCGAAAGATTTGCCGGAAGGCCTCGTCGTCGAGCCGGTTTCCGACAAGCCGCGCCCGCCGATCATGGTGCCGCCCGGTTGCGTGAACCTCGTCGCTGGACTCAATCCAACGACGACTGATACCAACACCTCGCCGGACAAGCTCACGAAAATCACCGATGGTGACAAGGAAGCCTACGAGACCAGCATCGTTCTCCTCCGCAAAGGTGTGCAGCACGTTCAGTTCGACCTCGGCAAGCCCGCCGAACTTCAGGCCATCGTGATCTGGCACGCGCACGACACGGCGAAGGTTTATCGCAGCGTCGTGGTTCAGATCGCTGACGATGCCGCGTTCACGCAGAACGTCCGCACGCTCTACAACAACGACACGGAAAACAAAGCCGGGCAGGGCGTCGGCACGGACCGCCAGTATTTCGAGACCAATGAAGGCCGGCTGGTTCAGGTGAAGGGACAGAAGGCGCAATTCGTCCGGCTGTGGAGCCGCGGCAGCACCGAGAGCGCGTTGAACGAATACACGGAAGTCGAAGTCTGGGGCAAACCCGCGCCATGATTGATCTCCGTAGCAGCCGACGTGAGGAGGCTCGCTCTATTTGAACCGATGAATGGAGCCTCCTCACGTCGGCTGCTACGCATCGGAGGTCGCCGGTGAACCGCTGGGTGCTGTTCTTCGTTCTGGCCATCGTTGTCGCACTCGCGCTGCGCCTGCCGCAACTGGACCGCCGCCCGATGCACAACGACGAGTCCGTCAATGCGGTAAAGTTCGGCCAGCTCTGGCAGCACGGTGAATACCGCTATGATCCGACCGAGCATCATGGCCCAACGTTGCATTATTTCACCGCTGTCTTCTGCAAGCTGACCGGCGCGCCGGATTACAAGCGCCTTCCCGAATCCCATCTGCGCCTGTTCACTGCGCTCATGGGCGTCGCGATCATTCTTTTGCTTCCGCTGCTCCGTGACAGCCTCGGTCGTGGCGCGGTAGTGGCGGCAGGTTTTTTCGCGGCGCTGTCACCGGCCTTGGTGTTCTACAGCCGCTATTGGATTCACGAGGAACTGCTGGTGTTGTTTTCGTTCCTGACTATCGCCGCTGCCTGGCGGTTCTTGCAACAACCCTCATGGGTTTGGGCCGCGCTGACGGGAGTCGCGCTTGGCCTGATTCAAGCAACCAAGGAGACATTTGTTTTCGTCCTTGCCGCGGCAGGGGGCGCGATCGTGCTCGATCTCCTGGCAACAGGATTTACGCGGCGACTGAGCGGTGAGAACGGGCTCGGTGTGTTTGCGTTTCCCGAGCGGCGCGGAGCGATGTTCAAGCATATCGCGATTGCTGCCGCCGCGTGGCTGTCAGTCTGGGCAACACTGTTCAGTTCTTTCTTCGGCAACTGGGCGGGCCTGCCGGATTCGATTCGGACATATGCGTCCTGGTGGAATCTTGCAGGCGGGCATTCGCCTCACGCTCATCCGTGGGATTTCTATCTGGAGCGACTGTTTTGGTTCAAGTCGGCGCAAGGCATGTTCTGGTCGGAAGGGCTTTTGTTTGTGCTGGCCATCTTTGCCGTGCGCGAAAGCTACCGGCGCAATCCCCGTATGTCCGCAGATGCCGGGCTCGTGCGCTTCCTCACATTCTACACGGTGCTGCTCGCGGCGATCTATGCGGTCATTCCCTACAAGACGCCGTGGTGTGCGCTCGGCTTCCTGCACGGGTTGATTCTGCTCGCGGGCGTCGGGGCTTCAGTCCTTTGGCGAATCAGTTCCGGCTTGATTCCGAAACTTGGTTTATCGGTGGCGCTTGGGCTCGGAGTGGCGCATCTGGGCTGGCAGGCGTGGCGAGCGAGCTTCCCGTTGTGCGCGGATCGCGCCAACCCGTGGGTCTATGCGCAGACTTCACCGGACCTTTTGAACTTGGTGGAGAAGGTTCGGAGCGTTGCGCAGGCCGGGGAGGGCGACGCCACGCTGATAAAGGTCATCACACTCGATGGAGACTGCTGGCCGCTGCCGTGGTATCTGCGCGAGTTCAACCACGTTGGTTGGTGGCCGGAGGCTCCCGCCGACCCGCTTGCGCCGATGGTGATTGCCTCGGCCAAATCGGATCTGCGCCTCGATGCACAAGGCACGCATGTCATGATCGGATATTTCGAACTTCGCCCGCAGGTGTTTCTTGAACTCTACGTCGAGCGCGGGTTGTGGGAGGGGTTTTTGAAGCGGTGATGCGTGAAACGTGAAAGAAGGTGTCGGCGGATATAGTTTCTCGCGCATCACGATTCACGTCCCCCTACTTCGCCCCTTGATCAATCCATGCCCGGATCAATGCCGCCTCGTCCGCCGTCAGCGGCGGATGCTCGTCGTCAATCGGCGGCATCCAGTCGTCTTCGATGCCCAAGCGGGCAATGTTTGAAACCATCAGGCTGAACTCGCTCTTGCCCACCTCGAACACCGGGCCATCGTCGCTGCCGTGAACGGTTGCCTCCAGACTATCAAGCCTTAGTCCCGCCTTTTGCTTTTTGGCGCCGTGGCAATCCACGCAAGATTTGTCCATGAGCGGTTTGATGTCGGCGGCAAACGTGACGCCCTGTTTTGTAGCGACCGGTGGCATTGTGCCCGGGCTGGGTTTGGGTTTCTCCTTCTCGGAACAACCCGCCAAGACAACTGAGACTAAAGGGATGGTAAGAAGATGAATACGCATGGTGATTCTTGTAAAACGCGGGAATCTGGACTCACGCCGAGCTGCGGGCAAGTGAAGTTTGCGTTTTCGGCTTGGGCGGCAATGCGCCTCGGCTATCTTCCCGCCGTGCTGTTCGACAAAGTCACAATCGTTGGCGTCGGCCTGCTGGGCGGTTCGCTCGGGCGGGCGCTGCGTGAACGCAAACTAGCTGAGCGCGTCATCGGTTGTGTCCGCCGCCGCGAGAGCATTGCCGAATGCCGTCGCGCTCGTGCCGTCGATGTGGCGACGCTAGACTTTGCTGATGGCGTTGCTGACGCCGATCTCGTTGTGCTTTGCACGCCCATTGCGCGGATGGCACCGCTATTCAAAGAGCTGCTTCCGCATCTCAAGCGTGGCGCGATTGTCACCGACGTGGGCAGCGTGAAGGGAAGTGTTGTCCGTGAACTGGAGTCGCTAGCGGCTAAGGCTGCCGTGCATTTCATAGGCAGTCACCCGATGGCCGGATCGGAGAAGATGGGCGTGCTTGCCTCGCGTTCTGATTTATACGAAGGCGCTGTTTGCGTCGTGACCCCCACAAAGAAATCCAGCCGCCGCGCGGTGCTTGCGGTGGAAAAGCTCTGGAAATCTGTTGGGGCGCGCGTTTTGCGGCTGACGCCCGAGGCGCATGATCAACTCGTTGCGAAGTCCAGTCACCTGCCGCATCTGCTGGCCGCGCAGTTGGTCAATCACGTCCTTGGTGGGAAATCCTCCTCGGAACAAATCGCCTTGTGCGCCACCGGTTTTCGCGACACTACGCGCATCGCGTCCGGTTCGCCCGATATGTGGCGGGACATCGCCATCGCCAATCGCGCCAACCTGGCGAAAGGATTGGACCAGTTCATCGGCGAACTGCGCTCATTGCAGAAGTCTGTCCGCGCCGGCGATGAGAAGGCGTTAACCCGGTTTTTCGAGCAGGCCAAGCAACGCCGTGATGCATGGTGCGGGCAGAATGGCTTTGCTTCGTCGGAATAGTTTCGTCATGGCACTGCCCGACCTCATTGAAATCGTCCCGCTCGCCCAGCCCGTCCGGGCGGAGATCACCGTGCCCGGGTCGAAGAGCATCACGAACCGTGCGCTCATCCTCGCCGCGCTGGCGGAGGGCGAGACGACGTTGCGGGGAGCGCTCTGGAGCGAGGACACCGAGGTGATGACGGCGGCGCTTCGGGATTTGGGATTTCATATCGAAGTCGAAGCGGATCCGGCGGAGGCCTGCAACCGGACAATCCGGGTGAGCGGCCTTGGTGGGAAAATCCCGCGCGCGGGAACGGCGGCGAAGCCGCTGGAGCTTTTTGTTGGCAATGCCGGGACGGCAGCGCGGTTTCTAACCGCCATGGTCTGTTTGGGAGATGGTGTCTATCGCTTGCGTGGCGTGCCGCGCATGCACGAGCGGCCGCAGGCTGCGTTGTTCGCTGCATTGCGTGAACTTGGCTACCGCGTGGATTCGGCGAATGACAAGTTGCCTGCGGTAATCTTCGGTGATGGTAGGAGACGACGTGAGGAGTCTCTAACTGAATCAGGGGCTAGTGAGAGACTCCTCACGTCGTCTCCTACCATGAGGACGTGCCGCGTCAGCGTTGCGGACAGTTCGCAGTTCGCCTCCGCGTTAATTTTGTCGGCGGAGCAGGGCGGATGGCAGATCGAAGTGACGGGGGCGAATGCGGAGGAATTGCCCTACGTCGAGATGACACGGGAGTTGGTGAAGGTGTTTCCGAAGTCGGGCGGCGAGTTCCAGATCGAGCCGGATGCTTCGAGTGGGAGTTATTTTTGGGCTGGCTTTGAGTGGGAGCTTGCCGACACGGGCCATCTGCGCCCGCTGGTCAAAGTTCGAAGCTGGCCAGCATCGGGCTGGCAGGTTGATGCAAAATTCCCAATTTGGATGGCTCACTTCGCTGCGGAGTCAACTTGCGTGGTTTGGCATGCTCCTGAGGTAATGAAAGCGGAATACGGCAAAGACTGGCGCCGTGATCCTGAGCGGTTGAGCAAGGGCGGTGATGACGCAATCGTCACTTCTCGAAGAAACCACCTCGGCGACAGCATCATGACCGCAATCGTGGTCGCACCCTACGCTGTCTTGCCGGTGACGTTCACCGATCTCTCCCCACTCCGCGTCCAAGAATGCGAGCGGGTCGTCGCCCTGCGCACCGAGTTGACCAAGTGTGGCGCGAAAGTCGTCGAGGAAGGCGATACGCTGACCGTGTATCCCTCGCAACTGCATGGCGCGGAGATTGAGACTTACAACGACCACCGCATGGCCATGTGTTTTGCCGTGCTAGGGTTGAAAGTGCCGGGTATCAAGCTGCGCAATCCGTCGTGCGTGAAGAAGACGTTCCCAAACTTTTTTCAAAAGCTCGCCGCCTCGCCGCCAAATG
>Ga0154020_10006704_pt1 | contig 13492 bp, 12 predicted proteins | sample Klosneuvirus_201_FD_109709 | JGI IMG/M metagenome (GOLD analysis project Ga0154020, IMG submission 109709) | Active sludge microbial communities from wastewater, Klosterneuburg, Austria - Klosneuvirus_20160825_MG | ecosystem: Engineered > WWTP > Aerobic digester > Activated sludge | place... | reverse complement strand
GCCCACGCGGCCGCCCCGGTCACGCCGGGATCCATGACGCCCTGGCCCGTGTACGGTTGGCCATTGCTGGCGTTGGCACCGCCGCCGCCGCCGGCGTTGTGCGAGTTTCCGCCGCCACCGCCGTTTGCCGGTGCGCCGCGGCCATAACGCCCCTGGGACAGGGTGCTGGCCGGGCCGGCAACGCTCTCGCCCTTCTCACCGCCCTGGTCTGCGTTGTTGCTGCGTTGGGTGGTGACGTTCTCATCCAGCGCATCAGATTGATTGTCCGGCACCCCACCGCGGAACCCTTTGCCGGTGGCATCCAACGTCCCCTCCAGCGTGACCTGCCCGCTCACATGCAACGCCAGCACCCCACCGGTCTGCCCGTTCCATGGCGCCGCGGTGATGGACGCGCCCGCCGCCACGGTGAGAGCACTCAGTTGTGGCACGCGCACCACCTGCACGTTGCCGCTGGCGGTGTACGCATGGGCCAGCCCGCCGGCGCATGATGCGTCCAGGTTCACCGTGTTCCCGTTGCGGGACCCCACGCGCACCCACTCAAAATGCCCGGCATTGCCCAGGTTGGTGATGGTCCCGTAGCTGTTGTTGTTGTTGGTGCTGATGGTGGCGCCCTGCATCTGCACCACCAGCAGGAGGTCACCTGGCCCAAGCGGCCCCAACAGCGGCGTTTCCAGGTCCCCCGCGTTGGCCAGGGAGATGGAGGTGTCACCCGCTGAAGCGGACTGGACCATGCGCGTGGCGGCGTTGAGCACGGTGTTGGCGGCGGTCACCGTCAGCGCACCGTCCTCGCCGGACAATGCAGCGCGCGCGCCCTGCAGCACGGCGGTGGACGGGGACGGGGACGCGGCGGGGTCACACGCCAACAACACAAATGCGGTCACCCAACGGGCGCGCCTGTAGAAACGGTTCTTGGGGATCCCAGACATGCGCCCCTCAGTGTGCCACGCCGCTGGAATACCTCCAGTGTTTGTCCATGGTTGGAACCTGAGCCAGCCCTTTGCTGTGAGGCGTAGTGCCCACGACGGTGGGCTTTATCCTACATGGTGGGCAAAGAAACTTGACCCTGACCCACAGGCCCACCACGGTGCCGTCCATGGGCCAGCCTTTTGTACGCGGCCGTTTTGAGGCGTTGCCAGACGTCCCGCGTTTACCCCATCCGTTTTTTCAGACGCCGCTGCGCCGCGTCCTGGTGCACGCGGCGGGCTGGCCACCGTTCACCGCAACCGTGCGCGTGACGGGCAATGGCCCGCCCTTGCTGCTGGTGCATGGCTTGATGACCAGCGCGTATTCGTGGCGGTACGTGTTGGAGGGCCTGGGGAAACATTTCACGCTGTACATCCCGGACCTCCCCGGCGGCGGCGGGTCGGATGCGGTGGCGGATGTGGCGTACACCCCAGCAGCGCTGGCGCAGGTGTTGTTGGCGCTGCAGCGCGCGTTGAACATTGAGGGATGTGCGTGCGTGGCCAACTCCATGGGTGGCTATCTGGCCATGGTGACGCAGCTGGAGGCACCCACGGCGTTTTCCCGTCTGGTGGTGGTGCACGCTCCGGCGGTGCCCCGCTTCCGTTATGACGCGCTGCGCGCCGCGTGGAAGGTGCCCGGGACGCGCGCGTTGTTCCGCGGGTTGGTGCGGTGGGACCCGGAGCGCTTCGCGTTCAAGAATGTCCACTACTGGGATGAGACGCTCAAGAGCCTGGAAGAGGCCCGCGAATATGCAGCGCCGTTGAAGACGGACGCAGGGCTGGAGAGCTTCCGCCGCTACCTGGCGGACACCATGGATGCTGGCGCGTTGCGCGCTTTCCACCGCACGTTGGTGAAGCGCAAGTCAGCCGGGCAGCGTTGGCCCGTGCCGCTGTTGCTGCTCTACGCCAGACGGGATCCCATGGTGCCGCCGGAAACCGGGCCCATGTTGCACGCGCTCATCCCTGACGCCACGCTCACCATCCTGGATGACGCCAGCCATTTTGCGCACGTGGATGCGGTGGAGCGCTTCCTTCCGCCGGTGCTGGCTTTCCTGGGCGTGAACGGTTGATGCACCAAAGGTGTCACTGCCAGCGGAACACCTTGAGCGCCACCAGGTAGCCCACCGCACCCCAGCCCAACATCACCGCAAACGGGACCAGCTGGCTTTCCAGCGGCGCGCCCTCGTTGATGAACGCGCGCAGGCTGTCATTGAGGGCCGTCAACGGGAGCAGGCGGATGGCCGGCAACATCCATTCGGGAAACCGGTCCGCCGAAAAGAACACGCCGGACAGGATGCTCATGGGCATGGTCACCAGGTTCATCAGACCGCTGGCGGTTTCGGCGTTCTGCGCGCGTGAGGCGGTGAGCAGGGAGATGCCGGAGAAGGCCACTACGCCGAGCAACGACGCCACGGCCACGCCAAACAGGCTGCCTTGTACGGTCACGCCAAACGCAAGCTTTCCAAACGCCAACAGCACCGCCACTTCCACCACCGCCAGCGCCAGCCGGTAGAGCACAAAGCTGGCCAGCAGGTGCGTGCGTTTCATGGGCGTGGCGCTCAACCGCTTGAGCAGCTTGCGCGTGCGCAATTGCACCAGGCTCCAACCCACCCCCCAGATGGAGGAGCCCATCAGGTTGAACCCCAGGACGCCCGGCAGCAGGAAATCAATGTAACGGGTTCCCACGCTGGTGGCTTTGCGTTCCTCAATGGTGAGCGCATCCACCCGGCCCGCGGCGCGCTCCAGCGCGTCCTTCACCACCGCGTTCACCATCAACGCATCGGGCCGCCCATGGTCCGTCAGCACCACCGGACCGCGCGGGTCCACCACCGCGCTCACCCGGCCGGACTGCAGCCCACGCGTGGCGTCCTCTTCGGACAGCAGGCTCACGTCCAAAGACGGGCTCTTCTTGAGGCCCGCCACCAGGGTGCTGCTTTCCGGCGTCACGTTGAGCACCGCCACCGGCACCATGGCCGGCGCCTGGTTGCGGAACGCCACGCCCAACGCCACGCTGATGAGGATGGGAAAGGCAAACACCCAGAAGACCGCGCCGGGTTCGCGCCAGAATTCGCGGAACCGGGTGGCGGTGAGTTGCCAGAGCGGATGGTCCTTGAAACTGCCCATGGGTCAGGCCTCTGCGGCGGCGCCGGAAAGCGCCTGCCCGGTGAGATGGAGAAACACGTCTTCCAGCGTGGCCTGGCGCGTGACCAGGTTGACCACGCGCACACCCCGCCCGCGGATGAGTTCCAACAACGCCGGCAGGCTCACGTGGAGTTCCTCCACGGTCAGGCGCAGCTCCACGCCACTCTTGCGCGCGCGCACCAGCCCGGTGACGCCGGAAACGTCTGATTCTTCCAGCCCCGGGTCCGTGGCCACCTCAATGATCTGCTGCCCGCCAACGCCGGCAATCAGCTGCGCGGGCGTGCCCAGCGCAATGACCTTGCCGCGGTTCACAATGGCCACGCGGTCACACAACCGCTCCGCTTCCTCCATGTAATGGGTGGTGAGCAGGATGGTCTTGCCCCGCGCGCGTATGGCGTTGAGCACGTCCCACAAGCCACGCCGGCTGGTGGGGTCCAGGCCGGTGGTGGGCTCATCAAAAAAGAAGATGTCCGGGTCTGCCACCAGGCTGGTGGCCACCGCCAGGCGCTGCTTCTGGCCACCGGACAGCTTGCCCAGCCAGGTGTCTGCTTTTTCCGTCAACGCCACGCTCTCCAGCGTCTTCTCCACGGTGACCGGTTTTTTGTAGAAGCTGCGGAACAACTCCAGCGTCTCCCGCACGCTCAGCTTTTCATAAAGCTGGCTTTCCTGGAGCTGCACGCCCAGGCGTTCGCGCAGCTCTCCCTCGTCCTTCTCCCAGGTCATCCCCAGGACGCGAACTTCCCCGCCGTCCGGCTTTTGCAACCCTTCCAGGATTTCCACGGTGGTGGTCTTGCCCGCGCCGTTGGGACCCAACAGGCCAAAACATTCACCCTGGTTGACGGTGAGGTCCAACCCGTCCACCGCGGTGAGGCTGCCAAAACGTTTGATGAGGCCTTTGACATCCATGGCCGGTGTGCCGTGAGCGGTCATGGCGTCGGATGTGACAGAGCAGGCAGGCCCGCGCAAGCCGTGGCTGCGCGGCGTGACGTGACCGGAAGGCTGGCGGAACACCACTGGGGTTGCGGATCAAACATGGGCCACCTGTTGCCGCTCCAACACAATCTTTCCAACCACCCCGCCCGCCTCCAGCAGCTGCTGGCTTTCCCGCACCGCCAGAAACGGCAGCCGGTGCGCAATGATGGGAGACACCTTCTTTTCCGCCAGCAGGTTCAACAGCGCCGGGAGGTCCTGGTGAAACGGCTTGGGATCCTTCCGGTACAGCCCGGTGATTCCGTAGAACGTCCCCCGGCGTCCCCGCAGCCGCGCGCCCACCAACAGCGCCGCAAAGCCCTGCATCACTTTCACCGTGCTGGGTTTCCCCTGCACGTTGGTGGCCATGAATCCGTACCCCACCACCACTCCCCCCTTGCGCGTGGCGTCCACACACGTGGCACTCCCGGCGCCACCCAGGATGTCAAACGCAACATCCACGCCGCCGGGCACCAGCGCCTTCACCGCCGGCGCCATGTCCACGCCCCGCGCCGAAAGTGGCTCGCCGCCCAGCGCGCGCACCGCATCAAAGTGTCTTGGCGCGCACACCGCCAACGCGCGCACGTTGCACAGGCGCAACAACTCAAGCAACGCGGTTCCCACGCCACCGTTGGCGCCGGTGATCAGTGCGGTCTGCCCCGCGTGCATCTTGGCCACGCGGTGGATCATCTGGTGCGCGGTGACGTAGTTGAGAATCAACGCCACCACCTGCGCGTCATCCAGGCCATCCGGCACCGGCACCAGGGCTGCGGCATTCCAGACAAGCTCCTCGGCAAAGGAGCTGTGCACGGTGAGGGCTGCCACCTTCTGCCCCACGTGGACCTGCGTCACGCCGGGGCCCACCGCCTCCACCACGCCAACCATCTCGTAGCCGGGAACAAACGGGTAGGGCGGCGCAAACAGGTAACGGGAGCGGCGCATGGTCATGTCCGTGGCGCCGGCACCGGCCACCAACACGCGTACACGCGCCTGTCCTGCTTGAGGCTCCTGGCGCGGAAGGTCAACGTCAACCAGCTGTTCCAGACCGCCCTGACCCTGCAACATCACCGCGCGGTAGCTGTGGCCCATAGGCGCTGGACTAAGGCCACGCCGCCGTCCGGGCAAGGTGCGGCGGTGGAGTTTGTTGGCGCCCAACGTTTCTTTGCAATGCCGTGGTGCCTTACGGGCGCTGGCGCACCACGTAGACGTCCCGGTCCGCGTGGTTGATGACGGCGGAAGCCATGGTCCCCAACGCGCGGTCCACTGCAGAGTACCCGTGCGCACCCATGACAATCAGGTCCACGTTGAGCTTCTTGCCCAGCTCACAAATGACCCGCCACGGCGTGCCCACCTCCACGTGGGTGCCCGCCAGCATGGCCTTGGGGACGTCCACCACCTGCGCTTCCAGCTGCGCGCGGCTCTCCTTGATGACCAGGTCGGTGAGTTGTCCCAGCGTCACGCTCAGTTCGCGGAAGGGAACCTCACCCATGGGCGGGACCGCGCGAATGACGTGGAGCTGCCGTCCGGATTGTTGCGCCAGCTGGCGCGCGGTGGCCAGCACCAATGGGGCACGGTCCGATGCATCCAGGGCGCACAAGATGGTGTTCATGGTTGTTGCTCCGGTTCACGTTGCGGGGATGGCCCTTTCATGACGCCAACAGGCCCACGCTTGCAAGCCCGGTGGTGGTAACATCCACCCATGCGCCTGGGCGTGGATGTGGGCGGGACCAAGCTGGAAGGTGTGGTGTTGGATGACCGCGGCGTGGTGGCCGCGCGTTTGCGGGTGGCCACCCCCGCCCAGGACTACCCGGCCACGGTGTTGGCCATTGCCGGTCTGGTGACGGCGTTGGAGTCCCAGGTGGGCGCGCGCTGCAGTGTGGGCCTGGGAACGCCCGGCGCCATCTCCCCCGCCACGGGCCGCATGAAGAACTGCAACTCCACCTGTCTCAACGGGCAGCCGCTGCAACAGGACCTGGAGCGCGCGCTGCAACGGCCGGTTCGGCTGGCCAATGATGCGGATTGTTTTGCCCTGAGCGAAGCGGTGGACGGCGCGGCCGCGGGTCTCTCCACCGTGTTTGGCGTCATCCTGGGGACCGGCGTGGGTGGTGGCATTGTGGCGCGCGGAGGCCTCTTGTCCGGTCCCAACGCCATTGCCGGGGAGTGGGGACACAACCCGTTGCCCCTGCCCCGTGACGACGAGCGGCCCGGTCCCGCGTGTTACTGCGGCCGCCACGGTTGTATTGAAACGTTCCTGAGCGGTCCTGCCGTGGCCCGCCAGCACGGCGGGGGTTTCAACGCCCAGGACGTGGTGGCCGCCTGGCGCAGCGGTGAAGCGCACGCCACGGCAGTGATGGAACGTTACGTGGACCGCCTGGCGCGCGCGTTGGCCAGCGTCATCAATGTGCTGGACCCTCACGCCGTGGTGCTGGGGGGCGGGTTGTCCAACGTGGACGAATTGTATCAACGTGTTCCGCGCGCGTGGGGCCCGTACGTGTTCAGTGACCGCGTGGATACGTTGCTGCTGCGCAACAAACACGGGGACGCGTCCGGCGTGCGCGGCGCGGCGTGGTTGTGGCCGGTTGAAGGAGTGTGATGAAAAAGCTGACGCTGGTGCTGGTGATGGGTCTGCTGGGGTGTTCGCGCCCGTCGGTGTTGGGGTTGGCCACGCACCACGTGGGTGAGCCGCTGGCGCGCGCCAAGGCGGTGGTGGTCTTGCTGCATGGGTTTGGCGCGCCCGGCAATGACCTTGTGGGCCTTGCCCAGGAACTTCACGCAACCGCCCCGCCAGGCACGGCGTTTGTCATGCCGGAAGCGCCGCACACTGCCGGCGGCGGCCTGGCGTGGTTCAAGAAGCCCGAACAGGTGGCGGACGTGCGGGCCCGCCTGCAGCGGCTGGTGACTGGGCTCATGAAGGACGCACATGTGGAGCCGTCCCGCGTGGTGGTGGGTGGCTTTTCCCAGGGCGCCATGATGGCGGCGGATGTGGCGCTGCATGCGCCCAAACCACTGGGCGGCGTCATCATGTTCTCTGGCAAGGAAGTCCCCGGCGCGGAGTGGGCCGCGCGTGCGCCCAACGTCACGGCAACGTGGTTCTTCATCAGCCACGGGACGGGGGACAACGTGATTCCACTGTCCGCAGGTGTTGCGGTGAAGGCGCTGCTGGAGGGCGCGGGTGTTCCGGTGACATATGTGGAGTTCAGCGGCGCGCACCGTATTGCGCCGGAGGCCCGCCAGGGCGCGGTGGCATTTTTGTCGTCGGTGTTGGCGCGCTGAAAGAGATCCGGACCCGGTCCAACCCAATCCGCTGGCCTGCGCCAATAGAGACAGACAACCTCCCGGGATGACCCTTTTCCCCGGTGAGGGAGGGAGTCCGCCGTGGTTGTCTCCGCCTCTGCCAAGCGCCTGGTTTTGTTGGGTATGTTCACCGTTGCCGGGTGCACCGGCGGCAGCCCTGGTGAGACGGACGCAACGTCATCGTCCGGCGGCGGGGAGACCCAAAGCTCATCCGCTCCAGACGTGTCCTCTGGGGGCGGCTCCAGCGGCGCCACTGGAAGCGGCGGCGTGTCTGGTGGGTCCAGCGCGGCGGGCTTCAGCAGCTCCAGCAGACCCAATCCCAGCTCCAGCACCGGCGCCACGTCACTTCCCACCAGCAGCAGCACCGCCGGTGCCAGTTCGTCCGCGCCGCCGTCCAGCAGCCTGCCGGTTGGCCTGTGCACCAACACCTGCCGCTACGCCAATGACAACGAATGTGACGACGGGGGTGCGGGTTCCACCACCACCGCGTGTTCTTATGGCACCGACTGTGACGACTGTGGTGTGCGCGGTGCAGGTTCCTCTTCCTCCTCGTCTTCCAGCTCGTCCTCGTCGTCATCTTCGGGCGGGAGCTCCAGCGGCACTGCCTCGTCGTCGTCGTCCTCATCCTCAAGTGGCGGCGTGTCATCGTCATCATCCAGCACGGGCGGCATTCCCACGGTGATCATCCATGAGTTCCTGACGGACTCCACCGGCTCTCCGGACCGTGAGGCTTTTGTGGAGCTCTACGGTCCACCCAACCAGACCCTGGTGGGCTTTGAGCTGTTGGGCATCAACGGCAACGGTGGCGCCGAATATGGCCACATCACGCTCACCGGGTCCCTCAACAACAGCGGCTATTACGTGGTGGCGCATCCCCAGGCTTCCGCCGCCACCCTGGCGGTTGCCAACCAGACGGCCACCGGCGTGGACTACCAGAACGGTCCGGACAGCATTGTGTTGTTGTTCCAGGGCACCCCCGTGGACAGCGTGGCGTACGGCAACTTCACCGCGTCAGACGTTTTTGCGGGTGAAGGCACCGCCGCGCAGGCTCCGCCGCTGGGACAGTCCGCCGGGCGCAACACCTCACACGCAGACACCAACAACAACGTGGCGGATTTTGCAGTGCGCGCCCCCACGCCGGGCGGGCCCAATGAGGTCACGGGTTCCAACCCGGTGGCGCGCCTGAGCTGCCCCACCACCGTGCGGGTGCGGGAGACGTTCACCCTGGATGCAGCCGGGTCTTCTGACGTGGACGGCGCGCTGGCCAGCTACGCGTTCTCCACGGGTGATGGTGGCGCCCTGCAAACGGTGACCACGCCATACCTGATGCACGCCTACCAGACCGCCGGAACGTTCACCGCGGCGGTGACCGTGCGTGATGCAAGCGGCCTGACAGACCGCGCCACCTGCGAGATTGTGGTCCAGAACCAGGCACCTGATGCGCGTCTCATCTGCCCGGTGTCCATGGACCTGGGCCTGCCCGGTGCGTTTGATGCGTCTTCATCCACCGACGCCAACGGTGGAACGCTGCGATACTCCTTCTCCTTTGGTGACAACACCGCTGCACAACCCAGCGCCGACGGCACGTTGAACCACACGTATGCAGCCGGGGGTGTGTTCACGGTGACGGTGACCGTGACGGATGACGGCAACCTCACCGACACGGCGTCCTGTGACGTGGGCGTGGTGGATCACCCGCCGGTGGCCGCCGCAGTGTGCCCCAGTGCGGCCGTGCGTGGCGTCGACGGGAGCTATTCGGCGCAGGGCTCCACGGATGATGGCGCCCTGACCCAGTACACGTTTGAGTTTGGAGACAACACCACGCCGGTGGTCCAGACCCAGCCGGTTGCCACGCACCGCTACACGGCAGGCGGCAGTTACACGGTGACCATCACGGTGCGGGACAGCGGCGGCCAGACAGACAGTGCCACCTGCGGCGTGGCGGTGGAGGAGCCTTGCGGCAACAGCCAACTGGATGATGGGGAGCTTTGTGATGACGGGAACAGCATGAGCAATGACGGCTGCAGCAGCACCTGCCAGCCGGAATGTGCGCCGGTGGCGCCGGGAAGTGGCTTTGGCGCACCTTCCATTGGCAACTACACGCGCATCTGCGCCACCGCCCACTGGGGTGAATGGTTTGGCTACACCGAACAGTGGTTCTCCTTCACGCGCACCGCGCCGTTCAGCCTGGAGGCCAATGTCCACGACGGGAACGGTTGGCAGTGCCCCACCAGCTACGAGCCACACCCGTGCGGCGCCAGCCTGCTCAATGCCCGCACCACGCTCTACCTGGACACCAACGCGGTGGGGTCCGGAGGTGGCTACTCCTGCGGGGACCTGTCTCCATCGGTGATTCCGGCGCTCAACAACCTGGCGGCCGGCACGTACTTCATCAAGGTGCGCGTGGACAGCAACGGGTCCGGTTTTGATTGCGCGGGTTCCGGCTCGTACATCATGGACCTGGCGTTTGGCGCACCACGCTGACCCGGTCACAATGTCATTCTGCGTCAGTTGGCGTAGCGGTAGGCCCAGGTGTGGACGCCGCTGGGCCCGCGCGCCAGGAAGATGAACACGTTGTCCAGCGGGATGTAGACAATGCCGTGCCAGGTGTCCGGCATGGACCCAATGGTCTGTCCTGGCGGGTCGGTGAGCATGGTGCGTGAGGTCCACGTCTTGATGAGCGGGTCATACACGCGGATGACGCCGTCCTTCACATCACCGGCAATGACCTGGTTGCGCGCGTCATGGTCGTACCCGGTCTCTGCGCTGCCGTGGATGTCTCCGGTGATGTCCGCCACGGGCGCGGCGTCACTGAGCGTGACGTCCGCCCGGTTCACGGTGACTTCAAACACGCCCACCGTGGCGCCGCGGGCAAAATAGTAGAAGCGGTCATTGGCCGGGAAATAGACCAGGTGGTTGGCGTATCCCATGCCGCGGTCCGGCCCAAAGCCAAAGTTGGCGGGTTGGGTGACGGCGTTGGCGCGAGGGTCCACCAGCCAGATGCCGCCGTTGCTCACCACCACAAAGGTGCCGCCCACCGGGTCAAACTCGGAGGCCGCCAACGGGTCCAACGCTTCCTGGTTGGTGAAGGTCCATTGCGTGGCCTCACGGTTGAAGTGCGCAATGTTCACCGAAACGTAGAACGGGTCTGAGCCGCTGGCGTTGGTGAGCGCACCGTCCACGCAGCCACCGCGGCCGTTGGTCCCGCCCAGAAGGTAGAAGTCTGACGGGGTGGCGTACCGTGGAATGGCCAACATGTCATAGGTGTGACGTGAGAACGGGTTGTTGGTGCCGGTCCAGCGGCCCATCTCCGGGTCATAATAGGTTGCGTTCATCTGGTTGCAGGGCGTGGGCGTGTACGCGGGCGCCCACGTCAGAGTGGTCAGGTCCAGGATGTCCACGTCATCCCGGAACACGGTGGCGTGGCCGCCGCCAAACATGAAGATGGCGTGACGGTGCGGGTCATAGGCAAAGCCGCTGTAGTCCATGATGCCCGTGCAGCCGTACGCGTTTTCCCCGGGGTTGGCGGCGCAGGTGTAGACGCCCAGGTCCACCGCGGTGTTGTCTGGAAGGGCTGCAAACCGCGGGTGTGGCGTGCGTGGTCCCGCATCAAAGCTGCCTGCGTCACGTCTTCCAGCATCCGGGCGGAACACCGCGCCGGCGTCCTGGCCGGCGTCGCCCGTTGGTGCCGCGTCAACGGCGCCTGCATCCAACGCCACAGACGCGTCAATCCCGGTCACCGCCGCGTCTGCGGGTGGGTCCTCACCGGTGGTGGTGCGGCATGCCAGACAAAGCAGCAGAAGGACGGGAGAACGCCGCGCGCCGTGTTTCATGGCCGCAAGGGTGGCGGCCGCGCGCATTGACGTCAAGAACTGGGCTCAGAACGCGTCCAGCCCCGTCAGCTCACGCCCCAGGATGAGGGTGTGGATGTCATGCGTGCCTTCATAGGTGTAGACGCTCTCAATGTTGAGCATGTGACGGATCACTGGATAGTCATCACACACCCCGTTGCCGCCCAGGATTTCACGCGCGGTGGACGCACACATCCGGGCCACCGCAACGTTGTGGCGTTTGCACATGGAGACGTGAGCGTGGGTGGCCTTGCCGGCTTCCTTGAGGCGCATCAGCTCCATGGACATGAGCAGCCCCGCCTGGATGCCGGTGTACATCTCCACCAGCTTTTCCTGGATGAGCTGCTTTTGCGCAATGGGCTTTCCAAACTGGATGCGGTCCACGGCATAGTTGCGCGCACATTCAAACGTGGCCACCGCACTTCCCAGCACACCAAACGCTATGCCGCCGCGCGCCGCGTTGAGACAGGCCAGGGGGCTTCGCAGGCCGTCAGACTTGGGAAGGATGGCGTCCGCCGGGACGCGCACCTCATCCAGGAACAGTTCACCGGTGTGGCTGGCGCGCAGGCTCCACTTGCCGTGCATCTCCTTGGCCACGTAGCCCGGCGTCCCCTTCTCCACCAGGAACCCGCGAATGCTCTCCGCGCCCTCGCCGGTCTTGGCCCAGATGATGGCGACGTCCGCGATGGTGCCGTTGGTGATCCAGCGTTTGCCGCCGGTGATGACCCAGCTGCCGTCTGATTGTTTCACCGCGCGCGTGGTCATGCCGCCGGGGTCACTGCCGTGGTCCGGCTCGGTGAGGCCAAAACAGCCAATGGCCTTGCCGGAGGACATCAACGGCAGCCACTTGTCCTTTTGTGCGTCAGAGCCAAACGTGAGGATGGGGTACATCACCAGGCTGCCCTGCACGCTCACAAAGCTGCGCAGCCCGCTGTCCCCGCGTTCCAGCTCCATCAACGCCACGCCGTAGCCGGTGTGGCTCATGCCAGCGCACCCGTAGCCGTGCAGGTTGGCGCCAAGCAGACCCAGTTGCGCAATCTTGGGGACCAGTGCGTGGGGGAACGTTCCGGCACGGAAGTGTTCGGTGATGATGGGCAGGACCTCCTGGTCCACAAACCGGCCCACGGCGTCACGCGCCATGCGCTCCTCGTCCGTCAGTCTGGAGGCAACGTCAAAGAGGTCCAATCCCAAGATGCGCTTCATGCGGAGCTCCGGTTGATGAGGCAAAGCTGCCCGGACACATACGCCGGGTGCACGCAATGTCAACCGGCGACGTTGGAAGTGGTTCACACCGCAGGGCCCACTCCGCCGCCAGTGGGCCCCATCCCGGTGTTGTGGCAGGATTTGCGCGTGTTTCACGCGCTGCTTGGAGGAGTGTTGCTGTTGGCCGCCGGTGGCGCGCCTGGGGTTGAGGCCCACGTGGTGGTGCTGCGCCTGGACGTGGCGCCGCCGTTCACGCTGGATGGCCTGCACGTGTTGGACACCGCTGCAGTTGAGATGTTGCGCCAGCAGCTCCCTGGCGTGCGCGTTTCGGCGCCGGGGGTGGCTGTGACCACGCTCTCCAGCGACGGAGAGACGCAACTTCGCGCCATGCTGGAAGACCCCAACGCGCTGGTGGACGTGGGCGTGCTGGGTGCCCTCCACGCGTCCCATCTGGTGTTGCGCAGGGTAGGGCCCGGCGCCAGCCCGGTGTTTTCCATGCGCGTGTTCTCGGTGGCCACCGGCGGTGACGTGGCGCGCGTGGAGGAGACGCTCACGCAGTTGGACGTGGCGGCGTTGCGGGCGGTGCAGGACCGTCTGGTGCGCTCGTTGTTGACGTCAGCCGGCTGGACCGCCGCACCCGCCGCCGGCCCAAGCGCAGCCGTGCCGCAGCAGGCGCTGTCTCCCGCAGCGCCCAGCCGTCCGGTGTGGCCCTTGGTGACGGCGGCGGCGCTGTTGGCGCTTGCCGCGCCCCCGGGCGTCCTGGCGGTCCTGGGTGCGGCGGCGGGCGCGGTGTTCTGGGTGGCGTTGTTCCAACCCGGCCTGGCCCGGGTCTTGGTGCCGCGGTTTCTTCCGCAAGGTCCACGGTTTGCGGCGCGCGTTGTCACACCGTTGGCCAGCCATGCCGTTGCGGCGGCGTTGGGCGTGCTGGCGGTCATGTTGATGGGCACCGCCGGCGCGGCGTCCGGCTATTGGCTGCGCCTTGAGGACGGCACATGAGGCATGCAGCGCTGTGGTTGTTGGGATGTGCGGTCACCATCACCACCACCGCGGGGTGCGTGACGGCGGTGGCCT
>Ga0154020_10006703_pt1 | contig 13493 bp, 14 predicted proteins | sample Klosneuvirus_201_FD_109709 | JGI IMG/M metagenome (GOLD analysis project Ga0154020, IMG submission 109709) | Active sludge microbial communities from wastewater, Klosterneuburg, Austria - Klosneuvirus_20160825_MG | ecosystem: Engineered > WWTP > Aerobic digester > Activated sludge | place... | reverse complement strand
GAAGAACACCGCCGCATCGTGGAGCGCGAACTGAACGCCGAGCGGCGCGACTACTACGAACTCATCTGGCACACGGGCGGCGCACAAACCGACATGGCCCGGCTCGTGGCCGGAAACATCAACTGGACCGATCGCGTGCTGAGCTACCACCGCGCGAAGAACGGACAACTGGCGCAGCTCCGCTTCGGCCAGGAGCTGGAGACCATCCTGCGCCGGTTGCCCACGTCCGGGCCACTGTTCCCGTATTTGCGGACTGTCCGTGAAGCCGATCGCGCCACGGAATTCCGGCAACGGTGCGATGGTCTGGAAATCAAGGGCGTCACCCTGCACTCCTACCGGTATAGCTGGGCGCAACGGGCCAAGACCGCAGGCTACCCGCAGCGGTATGCCCAGCAGGCACTGGGACACGCGAGCAAGGCGGTCGCGGAAGCCTACGCGGCGGATGCGCAATTTGTGCTGCCGTCGCTGGAAGAGTATGAAGGCGGACGAACCGTGGCGGGTAAGAGCAACACGTTGGTTGTGGCGAGGCAACCGGGAGTGCCCAGCGAGAAAACAGGAAAGGATCAGGTGCTTGCCTCACTGAATAGTCGAGTGCATTTGAACTAGCCACGCGACCGGAAGACCGAAGCGAGGTCTATCAACCAGGAATGTTGCGGCGCGTCGCCTCCGACGCCCATCATGAAATGCGACTTGCACATGCAGGTGTGCTTTTTATACGGCTGGAATCCGGTGCATTTGCCCATTGCCGCCACCAAGCGGCGGGATATCCGCAGGTCAAATTTTTGGCCAACCGGCCTTGTGGCCAGTTATTTCCGAGGAGGCGGGAATCGCGGTTGGATGCTCCATTTGGCGCACACACAGTTTCAGCAGTGCTTGCTCGTGTCCAGTGGCTCAGCCGAGTCGCGACCGACCGTGACATTGAGCCGCGACGGTAGATTGCCGAGCGCCAACGGCGGTTGGTTCCGTCGACTTGTCAGACCGCCTCAGTTGTTCTTTCTAAAACGCTTCGCACCTGAGCCAGAACTACTGTGGGCTCCGCTCCCTGCTCAAACAATGCTGCGGCTACAAGGGTCGCGAGAACCTCGCTCTTGAGTTCTGCCTGCTTCTCTTCTACGAAGCGACGCAAATCTGCTTTTGCGAATCCGATGCCAAGCAGAGCAAGCTGACAGTTTATATCAGCTACGATCTTTTCCGGCGAATGTTCCAATGCATAGCCTTCAATGGTCATACGAAGGACATTCTCTGGCAAATGGGCGCTGCCGGTATCACGAAAAACGCCCTTGAACGCATGGTAGTCGAATCTGGTTTTGGCACTCTCCATGATTGTAGCCGAAACAAAGTCTTCAGGGTGTTGCATATCTTGGTGGATTGGCGGCCTGCGACCCAAGCTCAGCCTCGCCGGGCCAGAGGCGGTTGTCCGAGCAATTTGAATCCGTCATTCATATAAGCGAGTTATGAGGTCTAACGACCCGGCCACGAGGTACGCTGGTTGCAACTGCGATGCTATCGCCGGTTCGCCGTCGCACACAGCCACGTTATTGTCATGCCATAAAAACAAGAAGGACAAGTGCCCCGCTAAAGGCAAGGCCGAACAGCAACCCCACAAGACACCCCGTTCGCGGACGCTGACAAAACTCATGACGCACTCGCCCTGTGGAGTCGAAGTAACGGACCCGTCGTTGAAATGCAAAAACCGGCAAGCGGCAAATCTCGCAAGTGCGCAGCGTATCCTCGCCGTATGGCCTTATGCTGCCGCATGAAGGACACGCGATTGGCAATGGAACGATCTCGAATGGGAAACGGGCGGCAAGAATCTCTCGACCGGTCTTTTGTGGCAGCCGAGCAGTACAGTCATTGCAAGTCTGCCCTGCTGGTGGTGAGAACCGGTTCTGCACACACTCCTCGCAAAAGTAAACCGTGATGATTCCATGGCCCACGCCGAGAGACTCCAAAGGACGCTCCCGCCTGCAAAACAAACACACCGCACCGCGTGCTCCACATCCGCACTTAGGGCACATAATTGCCGACTCGCTGACTTGGTGTCCGCAATTGACGCAACTTTTGAGAGTTGAGGTCGGCATAGGGCGAAATTGCCTAACGGCGCAAACAAAGCCACGCCGGGCAAGCGGCAGTTGGCTCCAGTAACTTTGATGAAAGAGGCGGGACGGCGAAATTGGGTTCCATGCGGTTTGTGTAATGGTGAGTGGCAGGGGACGCAAGGCGGGAATGAAACGCACGGTGTGCGGTACCGGCGTTTACTGTTTCAGGATGTCTCCAAATGCCTCCGTACTCCAAGAGCTTGGCTGCTCTAGGATCAGATGCGGGAACAGTCCGCTCTGGACGACAAGCCGGTGCGCGTCAGGTTGGAACTACGCAACGACCAATCGTTCAAAGCCCGGCTGCCGACCTCAGGCCAAACAGGTGACGGCGCTGGGGACTCAAAGTCTTCGCGCCCGTGGTCTGACAACAGCCGAATATATTTAGCCGAATTCGTTGACGCCTAGCTCCTGTTTCAACAACTGAGTTCTGTAAAGGCTGTGATTCTCAAACTTTCTCAAAATAGTTGGTCACAGTCCGCCAAAAGACTGTGTAAAGACAGTTGAGGCCAAAATAGTGCCGAAAATATGAATATACGAACCAAACGAAGGCGAGCCAATGAACGCTCGTTCTGGAGAATAACGGTGGCTGACATTGTTGCGGTATTAACCGCAATCAAACTGTTCACGCCACAGTGCAAGAGCTTTGTGGCTTGGCTTGTGGACTTGATGCACCGGTGAACTATTACCAGCGCCGAGGTTTCACCGTTGTCACGAACGACGGAACTGGCAAAAAACTGCTTCTCGGTCTGGGGAGACTTGCAGCGGCTCACCCTCCGTGGCAAACAAGGGGAGCCATGGGCCAAACCACCCTAACCCACGCCGTCACCCCGAAGCCGCCCTGCCTCACGAAGTCGAAATTCCTGTGGGGCACGCAGTGCCAGAAGCTGCTGTGGCACGCCTTCAACGCGCCGAATCAACTCCCGGATACGAGCGCGACGCAGCAGGCCATCTTTGATCAAGGTCATGAAGTCGGTGCGCTGGCCAAACAGCTCTACCCGGAGGGCATCGACCTTGGCGCGGAGGACAACGGCTTCCAGCAGGCGCTGGCGGCGTCGCTGGCTGCCGTCAAACAGCGCAAGCCAATGTTCGAGGTGGGCTTTGTTTACAATGGAGCGTATGCCCGCGCGGACATCCTCAACCCGGTCGGCCAGGACGCATGGGACATTATCGAAGTGAAATCCAGCACCTCGGTGAAAGACGTAAACCTCGTCGATCTCGCGTTTCAGGCGTTTGTCTACAACGGGTCGGGCCTGAACATCCGGCGTTGCTACATCATGCACGTGAACAGCGATTACGTGCGACGCGGCGCGATTGATCCGAAGAAGTTCTTCAAGCCGGTGGACGTCACCACCCAAGTGTCCACACTCAGCCGCGAAATTGAGACGCGAGCGGACGACATGTTCAGCGTCATCCGGCGGAAGCTGTCGCCGGAGATAAAGATCGGGCCGCATTGCGGCGATCCCTACGACTGCCCGCTGATGGACCTGTGCTGGGCTTTCCTGCCCGAGCAAAACGTCACGACGCTTTACCGCGCGGGCAAGAAAGCTTTCACGCTGATCAACGACGGCGTGCTGGCCGTCAAGGACATCCCAGCCACCTTCAAGCTGACGGAGAACCAGCAGTTGCAGCACGCGGCTGTCCTGAGCGGCAAACCGTATGTGGATCGACCGGCCCTGGCGGCGTTCCTCGGCCAGTTGAAGTATCCGCTGAGCTTCTTGGACTTTGAAACATTCAGCACGGCGATCCCGATGTTCAACGAAGTGTGCCCCTACCAGCAAGTGCCGTTTCAGTATTCGTTGCACGTTGTAAACGCGCCGGGAGCCAAGCCAGAGCATTATAGCTTCCTGGCCGACGGACGGAATGATTCCCGGCCCGCGTTCATGCGGCAGTTGAAAGCCGACCTTCCGGAGACCGGGTCGGTGATTGTCTACAACGCCAGCTTCGAGCAAGGACGCCTGAAGGAATGCAGTGAGCTGCTGCCGGAGTTCAAATCATGGAAACAAAAAGTCGATCGGCGCGTGGTCGATCTGCTACTGCCGTTCCGTGGCTTCCGGTATTACCACCCGAGCCAAGAAGGTAGCGCCTCTATGAAGGCGGTGCTCCCGGCGCTGACTGGTCGGAGCTACGACGAGCTGGAAATCAAGGAAGGCGGCACCGCGAGCATGGAATACATGCGTGTGACGTTTAGCGACGTGCCAGATGCGGAGCGCCGCAAGGTGCGCGCCGCGCTGGAGAAGTATTGCGGCTTGGACACCGAGGGCATGGCGTGGATTGTGGCTGAACTACGAAAGCTCGTCAGCCATGGCTAACCTTCATCGATACGCTTGGTCGCACTTGTCTTCAACCCCGCTCACCAACTTCGCACTGAGTAGGCCATGACCCGCAAACAACAGGTCAGGACTAGAACTACGTCGACATGAGGACTGTCCTTCTTCGCACGCCATTGTCGTCTGACTGGCTGAGGTTCACGACCGTCGGATGTGTCGGTTCCGGCAGCACTGGCGACGTGTATGAAGCGCAGATTGAAAACGGGACTTCAATCAACCGATTTGCGTATCGAGAACTAAGCGATTGCTACTCCGCCGCAATCGCCGAGAACGCGCCTCCTTTTTACGAACTCGGCAATGCACTGATAAGACTCAAGCACCCGAACATCCTTCCTGTGCATTCTTTCGGCATAAACATGAAGGCTCCGGGAGGAGATAAATTTGGCCTTGTCATGGATTTTGTGTCCGGCATGGACTTCGATGTTGAATTGCGGATGCGGCCAAAAAGTCTGGCAGACTATGCCAAGAAAAGGGACGGACAAATTCCAGAGCGCGATCTTGCCCCCCTTGTGCAGCAAGTGCTATCCGGCGCGGCTTTCGCGCACAGCATCGGTGTAGTGCACGATCACCTAAAGCCCAGCAACGTGATGCTAGAAAACGCGCCGAATGGGATGCTTGTGAAGCTTTCTGATTTTGGCTTGGCAGGGTTGGTTGTAGCGCCACGTGGCCCAAAGCTCGACTTGGGCGACGCACGAAATGATGTGTATGCGGTCGGCCTGATGTGCTTCAAGTTACTTACGGGCACAAATTTTCAGGCGGGTGGTTTTGCGGTTAAAATTGCGCAAGTAAAGCCATCCGTCTGGAGGGATTTTCTGGTGAAAAGCCTTCACCCGAATGCTGCCGAACGTTATGCAGACTGTGGAGTGATGCTGAATGCATTCGGCTCAGTGCAAGAGGACTTGGCCATGCGGAAAGCCAGAAGCACTAAACTGGAATTAAGGCGAACGCAGAGCCGCGTGGCGAAGGTGCTGGCCGAAAAGTCAAAAATGACCACTGCGACGAAGGATCGTCCGTGGACTAACAGCATGGGAATGAAATTTGTTCCGGTGCCCGGCACCAACGTGCTCTTCAGTGTTTGGCAGACTCGCGTGCAGGACTACAAAAAATTTGTTAAGGCAACCAAGCGGGAATGGCCGAAGCCTGAATTCCACCAAGGGGGGAATCACCCCGCTGTGATGGTGTCCGCAAAAGATGCGTGGGCCTTTTGCCGATGGCTAACGGATTTCGAGAGACGGAGTGGATACATCAACGGTGCGATGCGATATTCATTGCCTAGCAACAGCGAATGGAGCGTGGCGGTGGGCGTGACCACCTCTTCACAGCTCTATCCTTGGGGTGGGTGGTGGCCGCCACCGAAGAATGTCGGAAACTACAGTCAGAAGTTGGGTGTCGATGACTACGAGTTTACTTCACCCGTGGGCAGCTTCCCCTCCAACAAGTTGGGATTATATGACATGGGCGGCAACGTTTGGGAGTATTGCGCCGAGACCACAGATCGCGGGAACGTGCGGGCATGGTGCAAGGTGGCTGTTGCTCGCGGCGCGGCGTGGTCTAGCGACGGCGACATGGCGTTAAGGTCGGACTACGCCACTGACTTCAATGAAGATTTTGGCCTGAACTGCAATGGCTTCCGTTGCGTATTGGTAGGAAGCTCTACCAGTAGAGATCAAACCGTATCTTGATGCCGCGCGAAGCGCTTAAGCTGAGCGCTCTCATCCATATCACTCCACGCGACCGCAAAAGGCGTTGAGTGGTTCAGAACCGGAGTCTCAATTGACTCGCTTGCTGCCGTGCGCCACGCCTGCGCCCTTGGCCCCGAGCTTGATTCCAGCACCCCAACACTTCCAGGCCATCCCTGTAGCTGAGCCATCCCGGTAGGCCGCAGCACCACAGGATCGTTGCGGAGACACGCTCGCCCGCGATCCGAGACTTCACCTCGTGCTGAAAGCACACCTCGCCGCGCGCAATCAAAAACTGGCTGAGCGTGACATCCGCTGCAAACGTCTCCTGTCCTTCGGGGATGTCACCGCGCCGCAGGTAGATTCTCCAAACCGGATGGCGCTCGTCGCGCTCGATGCGCTGAACGTCAAAGCCCACCCCATCCAAGAACGCCGCCAACTGGCGGTGATGCGAGAATCCATCCGTGATCGGTGGCAGATCAAAACGCCGAGGGATCGATTCCTTCAGGCCACAAAGCGTATGCACGCGAAAAATCTCGTTCGCGCGGATGGCTTTCATCACCACTTTTGGAGTTTCACCCATGATTGCGGTAAAGTGATATTGGCGGACTTGAACCGTCGCTCATCAGGCACTCGCCGCCGCTTGTTTAGTTATTATGTCCTGGCAAGAACACCGTCTCGACGCCCCGAGAATACGACAATTTGCCAGTGGCCCCAGACTCCAAGATAAATCCGACCGTGATCCGGTCGCCTATGATCACCGGACCATCATCGCGGCCCGGATAAACCACACCTTCAGGGCGCAGGAACCCGCCCACGATGTCGCAAACCGCGCGGGTCACACTCGCGCGAGGCACACTGCCCCGACGCAGGTTCACCCGCCACACGGGGTGCGTGTCCAGGCGCTCGACGCTGCGAACATCGAACCCTGCATCTGACAGCAGACAGGCAATCCTCCGGTGGATGCCGAAAGCGTCGCCGCGCGCGGACGGCCTTACGGTCAGAGCGCGACTGTCGGGAATGCCAAACCTGCAACGCAGGCGCAACCGCTCCTGCATCTTGGCCATCCGAACCACATATTTTACTGTCTCAGGCATTGTCGTCTTCTCCAACTCGACTTTTGATTCTCAAACCTTTTGCCGCGCGCCTCAACTTCCACCCGGGCCTCGAACCAGATCAGGCTGGGAGCTCATTGAACAGATATTCTGTAAACATCGAACCGGCACTGCGGGTTTTAGCTCAACGAACATCAGTCTCACGATATAATCGGCAATCCCCAAGCTCGATCGTGTTTTCTTCCCTGTCCTGACGCCGCCCAATGAAATCCGTAAACTGATTGGTGCGCGCCACAACGTCTTTGATGGTTCCGATCAGCCAGTATCTGTCCTTTTCAAAGGTGCTCTTCCGCTCCCAACTGGTTTTGTCACTCACCAATCCAGCCACAAGTTTGGAGGGGTCTGAAACGATTGTGCCCTGCACGGCATACGAAACCGTGGCGCTTTGTTCCCCACCGAAGAATGTGGAGTCCAAGCGCACTGAGTTTGCAGCGCTGCTTACCGACGCCACCGTGCCCAACACCTTCACCTGCCTGCCAATGTGCTTTGCCTGCACAAACTTTGCCAGGGTGCCTGGATGCTCATTTGATTCAGGATTGTTCGCAAGGATGTCGGTGTCGAGGTTCCAACTGTGGTCAACGTCCGACTGACTCGACTCTGGAGCGGAGGCCGCTGTTTGCCCCGGATGAGCGAGAGGGATTGCTTCTGCCGATTTGCCCATCGCTGCTTGATCAACAACCTTGGCGACTTCTGCTATGCTGGTAGTGTGGCGCGGCACCGCTTCCTGAACACCCGCCTCCAATTTTGTAATCTCGGGCTGAACGACCGGGGGAGCCATTTCTGGCTGTGCTGTGATGGCCGCCGTGGGACCTTCAAGCGGGTTGGCCGAGGGCGTCTCGCCGCTCTTCACCACCATCCCGTTATCAACCTCATCCCGTTCCTCAATTGACTGAGAAGGACTGGCAGCTTGGAGGTTATGTTCCGTCCCCGTTGGTGGAACCCCTTTGCCAGAGAAAACGGGGGGCAACAGCACGGTAGCAAGACCAACAACGACGACCATGCCGCCCACGAGTAGTAGCCACCTCAGCCCCGACGCCTCCCCTGCGGATGGTTTGTGTGTAACTGGGGGTGGAAATGTGACCGGAGCTGAGATGGGTCCAGTTCGTGGCTCAGCAGCAGTTTGTGACGTTGGCTCGGTGCGGTGTGGCCGCGTCGGTCTGGCTGGTGCTGGCCCAGTCAGGTTCGACGGGGTTGGATCAACCGCTGAATCTGATCCCCTGCCTGACGATGCTGTTCCCACCTTAATCCCAAGCGCACGCTCGGCTGCTTCAATCACCTCATCGCTTTCACGCATCAATTGGTCATACTCTTCGTCCAGCCTGGCCTCTTCTCCTAAACCGCAGATTTCCATCAGCACCATCATGCGCGCCTGAAGCTGGCTGGCCAACTCAGCCTGACCTGCACAGGTCAGCTGTGTGAGGATCAGTTGCGGGGTGGCAAAGTCTAGGCCACCAGGTATCGAGTCCGCAACGCTTTGAAGCTGACCCTCGAATTCGCCCGGGCCAATTTTAGACCAGTCAACCCGGAGTGTATTGGGGAATTCTTTGGCTTTAGCTTCGATGCACTTTTTGAACTCAACTCCCAGCCTGCCGTCCTTCAACATGAGATCGCGAGTGCTAAGCAGCTTGCTGTTAACGGACGTGGCCCAAGCGGCAAACTCAGCCTTCGCTTTCATCAACCATGAATCCAACCGGGTGCGCGCCAGGTCGTGCTCCTTTAACGCACTTGCATGTTCATGTTCCGCCGCCGGGAGTTGAGCCCGTGCCTGCTTTCGGCGCTTTTGCTCACGATAGATCAAATAAATCCCCAAAGGCCAAACTAACAGGGTGGCGAAGACACAGGCTGCGAACGAGCCAGTCGAGCCTTTGGATGCCTGTGATAAAGACTTGAGGTTCTCGTCCGCCTTGTTGAACCGAGCTTTGGCCTTTTCATAGTTCGTATCCGCCAGCAATGCGTTGACTAGGCAATCGACCATCGAGGGCGCTGTTGGGGTTTCCAGCAGACACGTAGCCTGGAAAACGGAGTTACTCAAAGCCCTGAGCATCTCAATCCGGCCTTTTTCCAAGAAATACTCGCAGCGCCCCGCTGCGTCGGAGGCTTCCAGCCACTGAGTATCCCGCCGGAATTCAAGGTGGCGCTGCTCCTCACTTAAACGGTTCGCCTCCAGCCCTGCCCGGAGCAGCTGTGCGTGTGCGATTTCCCCTTGGATGCGATTAGCCTCCTCCTGGCGTCGCTTGATGCCCTCAAGCTGGATATTTTGGGCCAGACTGGAGGCCAGATGAGCCTTCTCAGCCCAGTTTGGTTTTTGAGGTTTGTCGCTCATGGACCCGTTCCCTTCGTTACGTGGAGCAAGCGGTGGTCGAGTCTTCGCAGCGGACGACAAATCAGCGGCACTCGCTTGGGCCGGAGCGCAGGTGTAAGCAGGCACCAAAACCGGCGCAAGACAAATCCAGCATATACACTGTGGTGCGTGGTCGGCGTTCCTGTTTCGGTGAATGATCGTGGCCTCCGTCCCGCAATATCGCCGCAAAATTGGCGAACGCATCCGCGCGCAGCGGAAGCAACTTGGCCTTAGTCAGGAAGCCCTGGCTGAGAAGTCCAATTTACATCCCGTTTACATCGGCAACGTGGAACGCGGTGCCAATAACGTTTCCATCGACAGTCTGATGCGCATCGCGCGCGCCCTGAAGGTTGCACTGCATGATTTGGTGAAGGACGTCTGACCGTTTGCTGCGATTGGCTTCGTCGAAGTGGCGGCACCCCGACGGAATTCAACCTTTGGACTAAGTCCTCGCGGCTGCTGCTGAAATTTTCTCGCCATGCCATTGCGATGTCTGCTGCACTGGGACGTTCGCTGAAACCAACCACACGAACATGAGCGCATCACTCGATAAATCTCAGGCACCGCCGCCCGCCGCCAATCCGGAACTGCCCGCCCCCTACCTTACAGCAGGTGGGACGCTGGTAATTCCTTTCAACTCCGATCCAAAATTCCACTACTGGAACGGTGGGCAGAAGGTCGCAAAGACGATGGCAAGCCTGCGGGTGCTGCCGATGGCGGATACTTCTGAAGCGCCTGCTCGAACAACGTGAAACCGATTTGCCTCGTCGTGTTGGTAGCGGTCGTTGTCAGCCTGGCGGCTTGTCAGCGTCAGCCTGGTGAATCTGCTCCATCGAACTCGGGCACCGTGAGCTTCAAGGGCTCAGGGGTATCCTTCATTCCCGGTGACGCTTGGAAGCAAGTCGGCAGCGGTGACTTTGCGGGGGCAGCACCGCCCGGCGTTTGCCTGCCGACACTCGCGGGCAAGGCTGGATTGATTCAGGTTCTGGTGTTGCCCGTTGACCGCTCTGACCCGCAGGTTGCCGCAGACGTGTTGCGCAAAGGCTTCGACGCAAACCCCAAGTCGATCAAGGATTCATTCAGACAGGAGAGCATCACCACCCAGAGTGGGGCACAAGTCATCTACGTCAGCTCCAGCCAGCAAGCCGACAAGCCGGGCATCAGCGAGAGCCACAATCACAACTACATCGTCAGAAATCGAGCGGGGCGGGTGGTGGCAATCAATCACGTCACGTTGACTCGCACCGATTCCGAGGCAGTTCAGCAGATGATACGGCAAACGTTGAAAGTGCAGTAGGCAGAAACCGCACTGGTCATCCTGTTGCCTATGATTGGTCCACTATCGGAGGCTTGGCAGATGGCAAAATTGGCGGCTTGGAGGGCGGAGGCTGAGCGACGGGCGGTGCAATCCTGACTGGCGGCTGGGCTGTGAGATAGGGCGGGACGCAGCCCACACTCGTGCTAGGCTTCAAAATCGCCAAAATGAGAAGCCGCAAACCAAGGCCAACGGCTCCAGCAAAACCACCAAAGACCGCTGCTGATTGCACAACGCGCGCTCCGCGTCGCCCATCGGCCCGAACGACATGCGCTTCTTCGACGATTTGAATGGAATTGTTCCAGATGGTGCCTGCGAGATTTGATAGCAGACTCAACCCGGCATCCATGTGGTCGAATTCAGCATTGTTCATCTTTGCTTCAAGTTGAGTGAGTCGTTCTCTCACCGCCTTTGGATATGGCGGCGTGTTTCCCCGCTTCAACCTTTGGATTTCCTGACCTAAGTCAGCTTTGGTGTTAATGACATCATCTACGTTTGCGTGGGAGCGCAACGCGCCCATACCACTTGCAAGCCGGGCCTCTGCGCTGAGTTTGGCAACAATTCCGTGCAGCGCCACGCTCGCACTGGTTTGCGCTGCATTGGTGTCTCCGCCCCGCAGTTCAATAAGAAATAGATCGCACTCATTGGTCTGGCTGACCAACCTAACGCTCAGCCAGTTCTTCAGGCTGACAGCAAGGGCAGCACGATTCGTTGGGGCGATCTTCAAAGCAGCCGCGCGGTCGATAACATCGGAAATTTCATCGTCGGAATTTGGCAGGCCAGTTATTTCAGCGATCAAGCTCTTCCGCCAGTTAGCTCGAAACTTTTGTGCCTGCTCGTCATTCGGGACCGATGGCATGGTATTCCAGTCCACTAAGAACATGGCCCGGGCTGTAAACTTTGGTGGCCTAGCCGCGACTCCAGTCGCAAGCACGGCGGCACCGACAAATAGAGCGGGAACAAAGCCGAAGAGAAGAATGACCCAAATCCGGCGCATGAACCGGAGTGTGATTTCTCCAGTTAACAGCGTCAAGCCGACGCGGAAGGGAAAGCTTTACCTGAGTTGGCCCGATTTGCTTTGGGCGCTTTTCGTGAAAGTCCAGCCTACTTGAGCCACAACACGGTGATTCCTTCGTTGGTGGCATTGATGTCCGGGTCGCCCCGCAACTGCGGCACCGCTTCCAGAAGGCTGAGCACGCTCGCGTTGAATATGGAGAAGTTCTCGCCCGCGATGCAGTCTTTGATCACACCTTCCTTTTTGCGCATCCCGAATGACTTGCGCAGGCCGTGGCAGAGCACACCGCCCTTGCCTGAAGAACCGTAGCCGTGGATTACCTTCAGGACCCGCACACCCTCGCGCTTGGCCTGCTTGATCTCCGCGATCACCTGCCGCCGCGCTTCGTCGAGCGTAGGCATTCCTGCTTCAACATTATAGGTCCGGAGCGTGCTCATGTTGATTTGGTCACAAAGTTTTACGTTTCACAAATGCGCCGCACTCCCTCCGCCGCGCCGAACGGCAGTCCAATCTGACCTTGAGGAACATCATCCTCGCGCGGATTGATCCGGATGAGCGTGCCGCCGTGTTCCGCCGCCACTCGCTCTGAGGTGCGGCGCACCGTGGGAATCGCGCTGCCCGCTCCCAATTCAATCACAGCCAGTTTGGCTGATGCAGTCGCCAGCTCCTTGAGCCATGCGTTGAAAAACACGCGCTGCGTGTTGGTGCGATGATCGAGCCAGGAATAGTCGTCAAACATCAGGATGTTGGGGCGGGCCAACGCTCCGCAGGTTGAACATCTGGGCAACGGCTCCTTTGCCCGGAAAACTTCTTCATCGACGGTCACCGTTTCATCATCGGCATCCCAGATGTCATCGGTGCACGACTTGGAACATTGGAGATGATGAATTGACCCGTGACATTCAACCATGCACTCCGCCGCGAAGCCCGCCCGCTGAAACTGCCCGTCCACGTTGGAGGTGAAAACGAAATACCCGCGCGGCTTGCTCCGGCCTACCGCCAGCAACTGGCTGAATCCTGCATGCGGCACGGTCTCGCGATACAGGTTCAGCCGGTGCCCATAGAACGCCCATGCGAGCTTGGGGTTTTCACTGAACCATGCCGGGTTGGCCATCTCCTCGAAGGCGAGGCCGAGCTTGGCGATCGCGGGATACACCCGCCAGAAACCCTGCTTGCCCCGGAAATCAGGCAGGCCGGAATCTACGCCCATACCTGCACCGGCAGTAATCAACAGCGCGTCCGCGTCCTGAAGGGCAGCGGCAGCGTGCTTGATTTTAGCCTCGATGCTCATGGCATAGCTGCGGACGAGACCGCGTTCAAAAGACCCAATGAAGGCGACGGTATTCACAACACAGCGGCGGGTGAAGTAAATCCGTTCGCCTTGGATGCAGCGGATGGGCATCCTTTGATCGGAACCTACTAAACTGCATGGCACGGCGCAAAAATAAGGATGCTGATTTGTTTGGGCTGCTCGTCCAGTTGGGCGGGCTGGTTTTCATGCTTATTTTCATGCTTGGCCTCATCTCACCTCAGGTTCGTAAGACAATTGCGAGCCTGGGTGTCATTGCGATCTTTTTGGTCGTCCTCGCCGTGGCAGCTTTG
>Ga0154020_10006702_pt1 | contig 13494 bp, 10 predicted proteins | sample Klosneuvirus_201_FD_109709 | JGI IMG/M metagenome (GOLD analysis project Ga0154020, IMG submission 109709) | Active sludge microbial communities from wastewater, Klosterneuburg, Austria - Klosneuvirus_20160825_MG | ecosystem: Engineered > WWTP > Aerobic digester > Activated sludge | place... | reverse complement strand
GTCCGGATCGTATAAGCCGCCGAGCAAAGAATACTTTGGCGACCCAATACGGACCACCTCTCTCACCCAGTACTGAAACTGCCGTGAGTGACGCGGCACGATTTCACCACCAGCAGCATGGATAGCGGCCGTCGATCCTGTGGCCGTCGCCACCCAGATGCCGCTGGATTTCTGCCCCTCCATCTGCGAGCCGACATGAAGCCGATAGCGGGTGGTCGCCGCAGGGCTGGCATTGCAAAACAATAAATCATTCAAGACGGGGAGTGTTTTTTGCTTTTGGCCAGAGGCGACACGGGTAATTTCGGTCTGAATCCTTGCCGCTGATTCTACTCGCAGTGATCCTGACGCAATTTGACCAACCAAAGTCTCAATCCCGGAAATATCGCATGCGCATAACCAGCCGACGCTGGTGGCGGAGGAGCGAACGCCGATGATCGTCGTATCATCGGCGAGATTGTGACTTGAGGATAACAACGTGCCATCGCCGCCAACGGTGATAACCAGATTGTATCGGTCCGCCGTCGGCCAAGGGGTCTCTCGTGAAATTTCAGTAAACGAAAGTCCAGCAGCTGTGAGGCGCGTGCGCAGCAGCTCCAATGAAGCATAATGTTCATCATGGGCCAGCCGCAGCCGAGCCAGGTCTGAAGCGGGCATATGCCCCTGGGCGACCTGGTCCTGAATATAGGACCCATACCACTCGAAATTGGTGGTTTTACGGACTAACAGTATGGTCGGTGGCCGCATGGGGTACCAAGTCCGCTTCTGGTGAATCGCCGGTTAGGCGGGGTGATTAACTCCCTGCCCCTTCACCGCCGGACCCTGCGCCATCTTTTTTAGCCTGGCGGGTATCCAACGTGACATACTCCGGATTCTCCCAAATCCTTCCTTTGGCTTCCAGGTCTTTTCGTGCGGTCTTTTCAATGGCTCCAAAGATCGCATATCCCTGACTGAAGGACGCTGAATCGGCGAGTTCCTTGCGCTTGGCGTCGTTGAACTTAGCCATATCAGGCTCCTTGCGATTCTTTAACCGCAGTATGTACCGGGTATCGCGTGCCTCGACGACTGCAGGATAGAGGTCCCCCGCTTTAATCAGTGTTGCAACCGCGTCGGTGACTGTTTTTTCCGACCCCAACCCCGGAATAAAGCGAGAGCCGACCGCGATATCCCCGGTCGATTTCCAAACCGCACCGGAACCCGGGTCTTTTCCTTCTTTAACCGAGACCATCGCAGCCGCTGCGCGTTCCCCGGCTACTTTCGGCTTACGCTCCTTTTCCACAAGCTTCCGCGCAATCGCGTTGGTCGCCTGCTCCAATGTCTCGTTTTTAGCGGCCTTCGTTTCCTCAAGCTTGATGACGTGAAACCCAAAGGGCGACTCGACCACGCCACTGATCTCACCCGCCTTGAGGGCAAACGCCGCATCGCTGAACTCTTTTACCATCGCCTCCCGATTGAAGAATCCCAGATCACCACCCTTGGCTTTGCCTGAAGCTTCGTCCGTCATCTCTTTTGCGATTTTCGCAAAGTCCGCTCCGGGAGCCTTTACCTTCATCAAAACGTCTTCCGCGCGTTTTTTGGCGTCCGCTTTAGTGCGCAGATTCGCTTCAGCTGAGGCGTTCCGCGCTCCGGTAAATCCCACAAGTACATGCCGCGCCCGCACCTGTTCGGTGGTCACATAGTCACTCTTGTTAGCATCGTAAAATTCTTTAACCTTTTTCTTTCCATCATCCGTAAGAAATGCCGTCACATCTCCATCCGAAACGTCGACTTTGATATCGGCCGGATCGAACTTCAGATACTCCACGTCAATCTTTGTCTCGGAAATCTTATAGTCCAGCTCCGCTGCCTTCCTGGATACATAAGACGTTTGTGTCACATACTCGCGAAATTTCTGTACTGTGAGGCTCCGACGATATTTCGCCATGAAACTTGCCTCAGAATAACCCTGATTGCGGAGAAAATTACCAAAGGCCTCCGCGTTAAAAGCCCCCTTCTCATCCTTAAACAGTTCCGCCTCACCGATCAGACGAAGCACTTCATTTTCACTGACGCGCATTCCGAGATTCTGAGCCTTCGCAAACAGAATGCGCTCGTCGACCAGTTGCCTTATCACCGAGCGCGACAGTTGCATGGCCTCAGGATCGAACGCGTCCGCATACTGCTGCTGCATGGTCTGGTAGGCATCGCGATAGGCCCGCTGGAATTCCTTGGAGGTGATCACATCGCCGTTGACTTTGGCCGCAGACCCTTTGGGTCCGCTCTGTCCACTCTGGGGATCACAGACACCGAAGAAAGTCATCGCCAGAAGCGCAACGAGAAGAATGCCGTAGCTGCCGGAGTTACGGAGCAGTTTAGTCTTATCAACATCCTGTAACGACTTGTTTTTCCAACGCAGCATCGACCGATTTCCTTTCGCCTGGGGATTCCTGGAACACATTCTCCAGTATTATGAACAGCCTTCTAGAGTTTGATGGAAAGAAACAAAATAACAAGGCATTTATTCTGTTGCAATGAGCGAGTAATTTTCCTACTTTTCGCATACGAGCCCTGAATACAAGAAACTCGGAGCGCATGGTCCGATATTGACCGTGTCCCCAGCGACGGCTTGGACCGAAAATGATCCAAGGCAATCAGATAAGGCTCTGTTTTGACTAACATAACACCCTATAGCGGCGCTTTAAGCGGAGGACTGCAGGATGATTTTCGATTGGCTCGCGGGCTTGTTTTCCAACGATCTGGCAATCGACCTCGGGACAGCAAACACTCTTGTTTATGTCAAAGGGATCGGCATTGTCACCAATGAGCCTTCGGTCGTAGCAGTCCAGCGGGATGCCCGTGGCGGCAAGAAAATCCTTGCTGTCGGAAAAGAAGCAAAGGAGATGTTGGGGCGCACACCAGGCTCGATCGTGGCCATCCGTCCCATGAAAGACGGTGTAATTGCCGACTTCGAGATCACTGAAGCCATGCTTCGTTACTTCATCGAACGCGCGCACAACCGCCGCACGATGGTGAAGCCGCGCATCATCATTTGCGTACCTTACGGCATAACGGAAGTCGAAAAACGGGCGGTCAAGGAATCTGCAGAATCCGCCGGCGCCCGCGAAGTGTACCTCATCGAAGAGCCCATGGCAGCCGCCATCGGCGCTGGTTTGCCGATTACCGAACCCAGTGGCAGCATGATTGTGGATATTGGTGGTGGAACGACCGAGGTCGCCGTCATCTCCCTTGCCGGCATCGTCTTCTCCAAGTCGGTCAGGGTCGGTGGAGACAAGATGGACGAGGCTATCGTTAATTATCTCAAGCGCAAATACAATCTGCTCATCGGTGAGCGGACCGCTGAGCATATTAAAATTTCCATCGGCACTGCCTATCCGGATGAGAATGTTCAGTCCATGCATGTCAAAGGACGTGATATGGTTGCCGGGATTCCAAAAACCATCGAAGTCAATTCTGAAGAAATCCGCGAGGCTATCTCCGAGCCGGTCAATACCATTGTTGAAGCAGTTCGGGTGACACTTGAAAAGACACCGCCGGAGCTTGCTGCCGACATCGTTGACAAGGGAATCGTACTGGCCGGCGGCGGCGCTCTGATTCGGAACCTCGATATTCTGTTGCGGGAAGAGACGGGTCTGCCAATCATGATCGCAGATGACCCTCTCTGCGCGGTTGTGCTCGGAAGCGGTAAAGCTCTCGACCAGATCGACATCCTGAGCAGCGTCACGTTGCAGTAATCGAATATAGAATTGCAGCCGGGTGGATGGCATAATAAGTCGTCCACCCGGTTACATTTTTGCGGTAAATTATGTTTGGCAGCCGAAAAGTCATCCTCTACATCCTGATTGGCTGTGCCTTGCTGTCTCCGTTCATTTTCTTTTCCTCGCCATTGCGCCCCTGGGAAACCAACCGGACCCTCCCGCTCGTTCTGCAGGAAATCACCTTTCCCGTGGCACGAGGGTGGCACGCAACGACGAATTATTTTTCAGAAATCTGGAGAACCTATTTTGACCTTCGCCACGCCGCCCTTGAGAATAGTGAGCTTAAGACAAAACTGAACCTCATGCAGGTTCGCATCCTCGATTACGATGAGCAGGTTCAGCAGACCTCACGCCTTCGAAAGCTTCTGGGATTCGCCCAGCACTACGACCGCAAGCTGGTCGTGGCTGAAGTGGTTGGCGGTAAGAGCTCCCATGCATTCAAGACCCTTCGGGTCGCGCGCGGTACTGCCGAAGGCGTCCGGGTCGGAATGCCGGTGGTCGCGGCCGATGGCGTGGTAGGCCGCGTGGTTCGTGCAAGCCGCAACGTCGCGGACGTACAGCTTCTCGTCGATTTTGATTTTAACGTTGATGTGTTGTTACAGCGAACCCGCGTGCGCGGTGTCCTTTCCGGGTATGCCGGTGATAACTGCCGACTGAACGTGCAAAAGGGCACGGAAATCCGCATCGGCGACACGATTACCACCTCGGGTATCGTCGGCGGGTTTCCCAAGGGCTTGCCGGTGGGACGCGTGATGCGGATCTCATACGAATCCGACAATGTATCGCAGGTCATCACGGTCGAACCCTGGGTCGATTACCGCCGCCTCGAAGAGGTCATGATCCTTTACGAGACCGACCCGGAATTGCAAAAAATATTCGAAACTGCCGGGCCAGAGTGGTTTGATAAGACCGTTTCAAATATCCACGCAGGTGGGTAATGCGCGACGCACAACTTGACGACATTCTAAAACAATCGCGAATCAACTGGGAAAAGATCGCCTTTTATCTTTATCCACGTCCCTATTCCGGCAGAATCTGGCTCGATATGATCTACCTCCTGCTCATTGCTGCGCTCGAGCAGGCTGTATTCCCGAAGGGGCTTTTTGGCTATATCCCGGTCGACCTGGTCGGACCGTGGCTTATTGCCAGCATCATCCTGCAACCTTTTTACGGAGCCATCATCCAGGTCTTGATTGGCGCGTGGTTTCTCGAAACATCAACCGTAGCGCCGGCCGGTATGTATCTTTGTGCCTACCTTGTCTTTACCATCGTCATCCATCTGGTGCGGAATTCACTGTCGTGGCGCCATCGTGTACCGTGGGCAGTTACCGTGTCACTGGCGATGCTATGGATTGTCGTATTCGAAGCATTTGTCATCGCCGTGACGCGCAATCCGCAGCAACTCGGATTTGAATACTGCCTCTCACAATTTGCCCGGCTCGCCATCTCGACGGGAATTGGCTACCTGCTGGCCCTGGACTGGATTCGCAGCCGTCATCTGGAGGAAAACTCCGGATGAAAAAAATTTTTCGGCGTGAAAGCCTTATCGTCGAAGGTCGCTTTATGTGGGCCAGTATCGTGGTCTTGGCCCTGACGACGATGCTGCTTATGCGTCTGTGGTACGTGCAGATCTACCGGGGAGACTACTACCGCCGCATTTCCGAGAATAACCGCATTCGCCGCATCGAAGTCCCCGCTCCGCGAGGTGTGGTCTACGATGCCAATGGCAGGGTCCTCCTCGGAAACCGCCCTTTTTACGACCTGGTGCTGATCCCACAATACGTGCATGACCGCGAAACCACCTTCCGCATTATCGCCCGTTTACTTCATATGCCTGTTAACAATCTCGACAGGTCCCTGCGCGCCTCTCAGGGGCAGCCCAAGTATCTGCCGGTGATCCTTAAGCGCAACCTCACGCTTCACGAAGTGGCGATCATCCAGTCGAATAAAGTATTTCTGCCGGGGATCGACGTAAGCGTGGCTCCGCGACGAGACTATCAACCGGATACCCCGTCGCATCTCGTCGGCTACCTCGGAGAAATCAGTCAGAAACGCCTGCAGGAGCTCAATTCGTTCGAGGAGGAGAATCCCTACTGGCCGGGTGACCTCATAGGAAAGCAGGGAATCGAAGCCCGCTGGGAACGCTATCTTCGCGGAAAGCGCGGCTATCGATTAATCCAGGTCGATGCGTTCGGACGCCAATCGCGCATCTTTGACAAAGATAAGTGGAATCTGCCTGAAGTTGCCGCCATTCCTGGTTCCGATGTTGTCCTGACCATCGACTCCCGCCTGCAGCAGGCCTCCAGAGATGCGTTTCGGGGAAAATACGGAGCCGTCATCGTGATGCGGGTGGACAGTGGCGAAATCCTGGCAATGGTCAGCGAGCCGGGATATGACCCCGGAATTTATCAATCAGGCCTGACAGGCGAAGAATGGCGTGCATTGCTTAAAAACCCTTTTCACCCGTTTTTGGATAAGACCACCGGAGCTGAATATCCCCCCGGCAGCGTATACAAGCCAATTATCGCCATGGCAGGACTCGAAGAAAAAGTTATCAATAACCAGTCGACATTTTTCTGCAACGGATCATACACCCTGGGCACCCAGACGTTCTCTTGTCACCAGCGGGAAGGTCATGGCTACGTCAACCTCCAAAAAGCCATGATGAAATCATGCGACGTATATTTTTACCACGTAGGCGTGGAACTCGGAGTCGATCGCATTGCAACCTACGCTCAGGCTATGGGGCTCGGTCAAAAACTCGGGATCGCATTAAATACGGAACGAGCCGGACTGGTCCCGACTTCGGCCTGGAAAAAGCTCGTTCACCGCGTGCCCTGGGCTGCCGGTGAAACCCCATCCGTATCCATCGGTCAGGGGTCGAATCTCCTGACTCCGATGCAAATCGCCAGTATGTACGCGACCATTGCCAATGGCGGCAAAGTTTGGAGACCGCACCTGGTCAGGAAAATCGTAAACCCCGTGGGGAAAACACTAGCTGAGGAAAGTACGTTTCTGCAAAAGGAAGTCAAAGAGATCAAACCGGAAACTTTTTCACTCGTGCGGAAGGCACTTACCGAAGTCGTCATGAATGATGAAGGCACGGGCAAGAACGCGCGCGTTCCGGGTCTTGCCGTTGCTGGAAAAACGGGTTCAGTCCAGGTCGTCAGCCTCAAAAAGAACCGCAATCAGAAAAACGTCAGTGTCATGTGGCGGGAGCACGCGATCTTCGCTTCCTTCGCGCCCGCAGAAAGTCCCGAGATTGTCGTGGTCATTGTCAGCGAGCACGACTCTGTAGGCGGTGGCGGTGCATCAGCCGCTCCGGTAGCCGGTAAAATTTTGAACTCCTGGTGGGACCTAAAAAACAGTGTTGTAGCTGTCAAATCTGCGCAAAAATCACCGCCACCCGACGCAGCTGTATCCGGCCCCAGTCGTGAGGAGTCACCGCAATGAGCAGCACTACTGAGACCCGCCGCAATGAGGGCGGCGCATTTCTTGTCCCCACCGGCGAAATCAAGGTCCCGGTGTTGATCAATACCCGCATCATCACCTCGATCTATGTCATACTTTTTACGATCGGCCTGTTTAACTTATATTCCGCGACGGTGGGGGGGCCCCTCTTCTACTCGCAACTCAAGAACTCCGGAATTGCGGTCCTCTTGTTTGTGACGTTCGGCTGGCTTATCTCACCGCGTCTGTTGAACCAGTATTCCTATTGGCTGTATTCCGGTGTATGCATTCTGCTTGCAGTGGTCCTCGTTCTGGGCGACATCCGCGGCGGCTCTCAGCGATGGATTGAAATCGGAGGATTTTCCGGTCAGCCCTCCGAATTAGCCAAACTCGCCTCGGCCATCATAACGGCGCGATTCTTTTACACCAACCGATCTGTCCACCCCTATCGCCTGCGCGATCTCTGGCCGCTTGCCGCCATGGTCGGATTGATTTTTGGACTCATTCTGCCTCAGCCTGATCTCGGGACCGCCGGCGTTTGCCTGCTCGTCGCAATCGGGCAACTCTGTTTCGTCAGAATCGATCTGCGCAGCCTGGGTATCGTCAGTGTGGTGGGTTTGCTAGGTGCCGGAGTTGGCTGGGGGTTTGTGTTGCACGACTATCAGAAACTCAGAATTCTTAACTTGTTTAATCCGGAGCTTGACCCCTCAGGATCCGGATACCATGCCATCCAATCCCTCGTTGCCATCGGCAGCGGCAACCTCTTTGGCAAAGGGTTTCTACAGGGCACTCAAACCCAGCTGCAATTCCTGCCAGAAAGACACACAGACTTTATCTTCTCTGTCTTCGCGGAGGAACACGGATTTGCGGGTACTGCGATTGTATTTGCCTTATTTCTTGGTTTGATTTACGTGGGGCTCGTTCTGGCGCGCCAGGCCAAAGACACGTTCAGCGGTCTGTTGGCCGTCGGACTCAGCGCTTTTATTTTCGTCGAGTTTCTAATCAACGTGGCCATGATTTTGGGACTTTTCCCGGTTGTGGGTATCCCGCTTCCACTATTCTCGTTTGGTGGAACTGCCCTTTTGAGCGTGTCTATGGGACTGGGGATGCTGGTAGCTATCGACAGAGAAAATTACGGTCGCTTCCGCAAGAGTCGTGGTTTCGCCCGCAAAGGCCGCGATATTGGAACAAGTTCCAGCTGATTTATTTTTGTTAGGAGGTTTCAGTGAAAGCCCTTGCAGATACTCTGAAAGATCTGGCTGCGCCAACAACATCCGACTCTGTTTGGACGCAGGCATGTTTTTCCGGTTCAGGGCCGGCCGATCTGGAGCGCTGGCGGCAAAGCGGTGGAAAAATATACAACGGCAAGGTCCGCGACCTCGTCATCACCCCTCAAAAAGTCCTGATGATCCATTCGGATCGCCTTTCCGCATTCGATCGCTTTATCGGCTACGTGCCTTTCAAGGGTGTGATCCTCACGCATATCTGCCGATTTTGGTTTGATTCGCTGCGGCAGGTTGTCCCCAACCATTTTCGTTCTTCCCCACACGACCGCGTATTGGAGGTGGAACCACTGACTCCGGTCAAAACGGAGGTCGTCGTCCGCGGATACCTGGCTGGCAGCATTATGAGGGCCTATGATGCCGGCGAGCGGGAATTTTGCGGCGTCAAACTACCTGATGGACTCAGAGCCTACCAAAAACTTCCCGAGCCCATCATTACGCCGACAACAAAAGCCGCCGCATTTGAGCACGATGAAAATACCAATGCCGCGGACCTCATCGCCAATGGCGTCTGCAGCGCTGCCGAATGGCAAACGATCACCACGATGGCCTTTCGCGTTTTCCAGCACGGCCAGACTGTTTTCGCCAAAGCCGGCTGGATTCTCGCTGACACCAAATATGAATTCGGAAGAGACGCGTCAGGCGGGATAAAACTAATGGACGAGGTACACACACCGGACTCGAGCCGCCTTTGGGAAAGCGCGACTTATGCCGGGCGTTGTTCTGAAAAACTTGCTCCCATCATGCTCGACAAGGAAAATATCCGCCGCTTTCTCATGGACCAGGGATTCAGCGGCCACGGCCCTGTGCCGCAGGTCCCGCGCGCCGAATTTATCAAACTGGCACTCATATACCTTCATGTTTTGGAGGCGCTTACCGGAGAGAAGCTTCAGGTGAACCCCACCAAAGCACAGACTTTGACCTCTATTCTCTGAACATAAAAAAAACAGCGCCGCACAGACAGATGGCCGCCCAGACGTAATTCATCGAAGGTTTAACGCCCATGTAGAAAAATGCGAATCCCGCAAACACCGTGAGCGTGATGACCTCCTGAATGATCTTTAACTGCGGCAGTGAATAGTGGACGAATCCCAGGCGATTTGCGGGAACCTGCAGGCAGTATTCAAAAAAAGCAATACCCCAGCTGGCGGCAATGGCCACCCAGAGTGGCTTACTTTGCAGATCCCGAAGGTGCCCATACCACGCAAAAGTCATGAACACATTCGAGAGAATGAGAAGCCCAATCGGATATGCCACCGAAGCCATTGTCGCAACCTGTTTACTTTCGTCGCCCGAGCCCTACCGCGACCAATCCCAGTGGCATCATGAGAGCAAAAAGCCAACTCATCGCGCTGGGGCCTCCGGCCGTCGCGAACACGACACCGCACCCGCCTCCAGTGCCTTTTCCTTTGCGACCGCCGGTTGCTGCCCGTGAGCCACCTTTGGCGTCAGGGCTGAGCTGATAGGGGTCAGCAGCGGGATCGGGAAGTTGCGTCGTCGTAACCGTGGGAGATTGAGTTGCTACTGAGGTTGGTGCCTCCTGATCGGGGGTTTTTCCCGAAGCTTTCAGTTGTTTTGCATACAACAACGCTGCGTAGACATCCAAACGACCATTTTTACTTTTCACTTCGTCAGTGATGGTTCCGATCTGGGCTGCTGACTTCATCAGGATTGCTTTTAGATCACTCGCCTTCAGGTCTGGGTAGAGCGACCAGACCAGTGCGGCCGCGCCGGCTGTGATCGGAGTCGCCTGACTCGTCCCGGAATAGACAGCCGCTTTAGTATTTGATGCGTCGTTAGAAGCACTGACAATCTGCCATCCGGGGGCCGTGATCGCAACGGACCCAAGACGGTTGGAAAATCCGGCGAGCTTGTCATCCTGTGTCGACGCCGCCACACACAAGACATGATTGTATGAGCATGGATAATAATAGGTCTCTTTAAAATCCTGCCCCGAGACACCGCAAGCCGCTCCTATTTTGCAGGACTCGTTTCCGGCGGCAACGACGATCAGGACATCCTCATTCTTGACCGCTTCCGCAAATAAATCGTCTTGAAACTTCGGTGACCCATCGGCATTGGCTTCGTATTTATAGCCACTGGCGTCAAAAGGGCCTCCGAGGGACATGTTCATGATCAGCTTTTGATTGGCGCGGGTTGAATCTGCGGCTTTCTGGGCCCTGTGTGCATCCACGGCCCATTTGATCCCGCGGGATATCATCTCACTTGTACCCGATCCATTCGCATTCAATACCGTTACAGGCATCACCTCGGCCAGATATTTCGATGCGTCTCCTCCGCGTCCGGGAATCGCCGCGATTCCCTGAATCCCCACGGAGTTTTTTGGCCGCGCTGCAATAATCCCGGCAACATGAGTTCCGTGCCCATCAGGGTCCGTGGTTGTCGTCTGTTCTCTCCCCGGTTTGGCGGAAGAGTCATAGCCAATGATGCCAGCGCTGTTTTTCCAAAGAGTACCGGTGAAATCCTCATGAGTTGACAAAACACCCGTATCTAAAACCGCGACCACAACCGGCTGCGCCGTCAGAAGCAGCGCATCGGAGACCTCCGTTTTGACCGCATCCGGCCAACGGATCATGTCGAGATAATACTGCTTTGCGTAATAGGCGTCTTTTGTGGCGCCATCCGGTGGATCGTAGAGGTAGAGATCGTTGATGCTGACGAATTTTTTTCCCGTGTATTTTTCCGTATCGACAATATCGAAGTAAGAACCGCCATCATCATCCTTCGAGTCTTTGAGCGAGGAGAACAACTGCCGGTTAATGGTCTCATTTTCCGTCGAAGGAAGATTGATTTGAACAAGGTCGCTCAGTTTCACGCCGTCATCCGTCACGGTTTCAGCATATTTTTCGTAATCATCTGCAAAACTCAGGGAGCTGCCATCGGAAAAGCGCTGCGTGAGCGAAGCACCGATTCCGGGGAAAAAGGATGTGACTTTCTCCTGCAACGAATCAATTTTCGCCCGCCATCCCGATGAGGGACGGGTCACGAAACTACCCGGAACGTTTCCGACTTCCCCGTTCAATGCCGCGGTGTCTTTCTGGTCCTTACCGCAACCGGTTAAAGCTGCACCAATACCAAGGACCGAGGCCAGGAGAATCCCGCGAGGGTATACCGCATTTTTGGATCGCATCAAAACGTCCTCACTACAATAACGGAAAGTTAATTTCCGAACATTGTAGCGGAACAGACCGGAAAGAACGAATAAAATCAGAGCCCCTGCGCGCTCTGGATGATACTGCCCGCCAGAACCTGACGGATGCGGGCAGAAAAGGCTTTCTGGCGATTAGGAGCGTTGACGGGGTAAAAGTAGGCCATTGTCTCTTCGATAAGGCGGCGGTCGACCGGCTTAAGGCCGAACCGGCGCGCATTCTTCAGCTCATGCAGGTAAGCCTGTCTCTCTGCTTCGCCGGTTCCGTCGAGTCCGATGGTATCCATGAGGAATATGATCGCAAAGTTTTGCTGACAATGAACCTCCAGCTCATGAGCCAGAGTCGATCCGAGAAGTGCCCAACTCTCAAAAGCGGCCGGTCCGATCGTCACGATGGCATCTTCAAATGCAAGGGTTCTGAGTGTGAGCCCGCGATCTTTCAGATCGGTATCGAGGCGCGGATGGGACGTACCCGAAGGAATCCGGATATTGTAGAAACTCAATGCCAGGTCAATGCTTTCCTGGGAAAGAGCTGGAGGGGTCGAAGGCAGAATGGTCGATACTGACCGAAGGTCGCTCCAAAATTTGCTCTCGACGGAAGCATTGCGGCTCGCTCCGATTAAAACCAGAACCAGCGCACCAAACGCAAATCCGAGCAGGACCGCTCTGGTAAGGGAGCCGAAAGAAGGAAGCAGTAGGACGGTTCGACGTTGATCCATTTTTTCACCACAACAGCAACAGCAACAACATGAGCAACAACAACGACAGTACGCAGCGATTCAAAACCATTTCCCGGCAGATCCCTGGTCCCGGGGGGCCAGGATTCGTCGACTCCCCATTAGCAATCCCGGGGCCAAGCTTTAATAGCCTGATTTCACGAGTTTTTTGCCAAGATCAATCAAATCCCGAGGCTATTTTGCCGGCTTTTCGCCAACAGGTGTCAAGACCTTGAGCATCAGGTGCGCGATCAACCTGCCCCGGTAGCGCGGGCTATGCTAAACTTTTACCTGCTTAGACCAGATAGAAGGTTTCATTCCACTGATCCCACTTTTCCCACTCATCTCCGGGTGGTGGCGGAGGCAATATATGGCGGGACTTATTCGGCTGCTTGTTGTTGTTTTGTTGTGTTCAACCTGTAAACCGGCCGCACACACTGGTAAAAATGCTTCCACAAGCGATCTGGCGGCGGCGGAAACCTCCCCACACGGCAACCCCCTTTTTAAGGCGGGAAATCGCGGCGGCACCGCGATACGCGATCATTATTTAGATACAGTTCAGCCTGTTATCTCAAGCCGGTGCGCCGCTTGCCACAATTGCAGCGATGCGCCCTGCCAGCTCAAGCTGACCTCCCATCGGCTCCTGATGCGCGGTGCAAGTAAAGAACTGGCCTACGACCGCAAGCGCATTTCTGAAATTGCGGCGACCAGGGATTTTGACGCCCTCAGTCCCTTGGACTGGCAGCGTAATAAGGGGTTTTTCCCGGTGGTCGGTCCGGATCACCAGTCTTCGCGAAATTCTATCCTCGGAATGCTGGTTGATCAGGGCAAAGCCAACCAACCCGGATTCAATCTACGGGACGCACAAAACCTGCGGGAAGACCGCCTGACTTTTAAGTTCACCTGCCCTGAAACCGAAGCCGAACTGCAAAAATGGGCTGCCGCTCATCCAGGCTCCGGTATGCCACTAGGCTTGCTTGCCATGTCGCCTTCCGAGAACAGAATCGTTGATGAATGGCTTGCCAATGGCGTGGAGGGGCCGGGACCAGACGCAATGGCAGAGCTTTATACGCCCAAAAACGCCGCTGTCATCGCCCAATGGGAGCAATTCCTCAACGGTCCTT
>Ga0154020_10006699_pt1 | contig 13500 bp, 11 predicted proteins | sample Klosneuvirus_201_FD_109709 | JGI IMG/M metagenome (GOLD analysis project Ga0154020, IMG submission 109709) | Active sludge microbial communities from wastewater, Klosterneuburg, Austria - Klosneuvirus_20160825_MG | ecosystem: Engineered > WWTP > Aerobic digester > Activated sludge | place... | reverse complement strand
TTATTAAAAATGAGCCAATTTTGATGCAAAATGCACCAGCGTCATTTTCAGTGATGTTAAATTACTTGAGAGGACTTGGTCTTGATGTAGAACTTGGAAGTAATAATAAAAATAACACGGTCGAAGAAGTTGAAGACGAAAATAATGAGCAATAAAAATAATGAATAATAATATGAAAACTATTGATACAAATAATTTTGATTTCATGACTCTAAAATTGGCAAGCCCAGAAAGAATTAAGGCTTGGAGTTATGGAGAAGTTACAAAACCTGAAACGATAAATTATCGAACAGGTAGAAGTGAACGAGGTGGTCTTTTTGACGAAAGAGTTTTTGGTCCAGAAAGAGACTACGAATGTTATTGTGGAAAGTATCGAAGAATTAGATATAAAGATATTGTTTGTGAAAAATGTGGAGTTGAAGTAACTCAGTCTATTGTTCGAAGAGAGAGAATGGGGCATATCGAACTTGCTTCACCTGTTGCTCATATTTGGTTCTTGCGTGGAGTGCCTTCTAGAATGGCGCTACTTTTAGGTGTTTCTGTAACTGACTTGGAAAAAGTTGTTTATTTTGCTGGATACATAATTACAAAAGTTTTCGATAGCGAAAAGAAAGAAATCGAAAAAATGCTCGAAAATGAGTATAAGAATAAAGTAAAATCTGCAGTAGATGAAGACACAAAAGAAAGACTTAAGGACTTGCTTCTTTCAGCTAAAAAGGAATTAAATGATATTCAAGTTGGTAGAGTTTTGAACGAAGCTAATTATCATCACGTTTCTTTGAGATACGGAACAGCTTTTGAAGCATCGATTGGAGGTGAAGCTATTTATAATATTTTCAAGGGAATGGATCTTGAAAGAGAGAAAGAAAATACACAAAAAGCTTTAGAAACAGCAGGTTCTGCAGAAAGAGAAAAACTAGAAAGAAGACTTGGTTTGCTTCGATCTATGATTTACTCAAAGATTCGACCAGAGTGGATGTTTATGACAGTAATTCCAGTTATTCCACCAGCACTTCGACCAATGGTTGCCCTAGACGGAAATCGTCATGCAACATCTGATGTAAACGATCTTTACCGAAGAGTTATAAATAGAAATAATCGTTTAAAGAAACTAAAAGAAATTGGTGCTCCAGACGTAATCTTGCGTAACGAAAAAAGAATTCTACAAGAAGCTGTTGATGCTTTGATCGACAACTCTATTTCAGCTGGTGGAGATGCTCCAGCTATGAGTCAGTCACAAAGACGAGCTTTGAAATCTTTGGCTGATAACCTAAAGAGTAAACAGGGTCTTTTCCGAGCAAACTTGCTTGGAAAACGTGTCGACTACTCAGGACGATCTGTTATTGTTGTTGGTCCACAGTTAAAACTAAGTCAATGTGGTCTTCCGAAACATATGGCACTTGAACTTTTTAGACCATTTGTTGTTTCAAAAATTCTTGAAAGAGATTTGGCTTTCTCTAAACATATTAGAGCTGCAAATAAATTGATCGAAGAAGGAACACCGGAAGTTTGGGCGATACTTGAAGAAGTTATTGTTGGAAAACGTGTTCTACTAAACCGAGCTCCAACACTTCACAGACTAGGTATTCAGGCTTTTCAACCAGTTCTTATTGAAGGAAATGCTATTCAGCTTCATCCACTTGTTTGTCCTGCTTTCAACGCGGACTTCGACGGAGACCAAATGGCTGTTCATGTACCTCTTTCAGTAGAAGCTCAAAAAGAAGCAAGAGAGCTTATGTCAGCAAACAAAAATTTGTTCAAGCCACAAAACGGAGACCCTATTGTTTTGCCTAGAATGGAAATGGTTGCTGGAGTTTTCTGGCTAACAAAAGAAATGGCAGGTGAAAAAGGTGAAGGAAAGTATTACGCTTCTCCAAACTTGGCAATTCTTTCTTACGAATACGGAGATGTGTCACTTCAGGCAAAAATAAAAGTTATCGGAACTGACAAAAAGAAATACGAAAAATTTGAAGGAAAAATATTTGAAACAACAGTTGGAAGACTTTTGTTTAATTCAATTTTGCCAACAGACTTTTCTTTCGTTAATGAACAAATGACATCAAAGAGACTCTCAGCATTGGTTGATGAAATTATTTTCCACTACGGTATCGATGAAACTCCACAAATTTTAGATAAAATAAAAGAATTTGGATTTAAGTACTCAACATTCTCAGGAATTTCTTGGGGTATTGATAACGTTAAAGTTCCAGAACAAAAAGTTGGAATTGTTAAAGATGCTCGAGGAAAGGAAAAAGAAATAATTAGTCAGTATGACGAAGGTTTGCTTTCTGAAAAGGAAAAATATCAAAAAGTTATTGAAATCTGGGAAGCTGCTAAAAAAGAAATTGAAAAATATATTCCTGAAACCTTGGATCCACGAGGTTCAACTTATGACTTGATTATTTCAGGTGCTAGAGCAACTATGGGGTCTCTTGTTCAGATGGCCGGTATGAAGGGTCTTATTCAAGATACACAAGGTAGAATTATTCCTTTCCCAGTTATTCCATCTTACACAGAAGGACTTTCTCCTATTGAGTATTTCATTACAACTCACGGATCACGAAAAGGTTTGGCTGACACAGCTTTGAACACTGCGAGAGCTGGATACCTAACACGAAGACTAGTAAACGTTGCTCAAGACGTTACAGTTACAGAACTTGATTGTAAGACAAAAAATGGAAAAACAATGAGAGGTGAAAATCTTTCTGGAATCGAAATTCCACTTGCAAAGAACATTAGAGGAAGAGTTTTGCTTGCAGATGTTAAAGACAAGGATGGCAATGTTATTTTCAAGAAAGGACACCTTGTTACAAAAGATGATTCTGAAATAATTCAAAAGAGTGGAGTTGAAGAAGTTCAAGTACGAACTCCACTTACTTGTGAATCATTACACGGAGTTTGTCAGGCGTGTTACGGAATGGATCTTGGAAGAAATCATATTGCCGCTCTTGGTGAGGCGGTTGGTATTGTTGCCGCTCAAGCGATTGGAGAACCTGGAACACAGCTAACACTTCGAACTTTCCACTCTGGAGGTGTTGCGGGAGTTGATATCACTGCAGGTCTACCTCGTATTGAAGAAATTTTTGACGCTCGAACTATTAAAAATGCTGCAGTTATTGCGCACGAAGACGGTATTGTTCAAGAAGTAATTGATACGCAAAAAGAAAAGAAAATTATTATTTTGGCTAATCCACGAGGGGCGAAAAAAGCTTCTGTTGAGGAATACGAAGTTCCAATGACTAGAAAAATAATGGTATCTCGTGGTCAAAATATTACACAAGGAATGCTTATGACAGATGGATCAGCAAGTCTACAGGAACTATTTAAATTTGCTGGAATGGAAGAAACTGAAGAATACATAATCCGAGAAATCAGAAAAGTTTACGAGCTTCAGAGTGCGTCTATTGCTCGAAAACATATTGAAGTTATTATTCGTCAAATGTTCTCACGAGCAAAAATAACAGAAGCTGGAGACACAATGTTCCCAGTGGGCGAAGTTGTAGAAAAGATAGAGCTTATAGATGAAAACAAGAGAATAAAAGCTGAAGGTGGTAGGGAAGCAAAAGGTGGACCAGTGCTACTTGGTATTACACAAGTTTCTCTTACTTCAGCATCATGGCTTTCATCTGCGTCATTCCAAAATACAAACAGAATGCTTATCGACAATGCTGTGCGAGGTGGAGTTGAAAGACTAAGAGGCTTAAATGAAAATGTGATTGTTGGAAGATTGATTCCAGCTGGAACCGGATTTAAAAAAGGAGTTAAATAAATGCGAAACACAGCAGAAGAAATAAAAGAACGGCTCTCAATAACTGAGGTTGTATCGAATTATCTGAAGCTAGAAAAAGCCGGAGTAAACTTAAGAGCTCGTTGTCCTTTTCATACTGAAAAGACAGCGTCCTTTTATGTTTCTCCCGGCAGAAATTCTTTTCATTGTTTTGGTTGTGGAAGGAGTGGTGATATTTTTACTTTTACAGAACTTATCGAAGGAATGAGTTTTTCTGATGCACTTCAAAAGTTGGCTGAAAAAGCCGGAGTAAAAATTGTAAAAGGTGAATTTAAAGATTCAGCAGGTTTAGCAAAGAAAAATATTACAAAAATAAATGAAGAAGCTGTAGATTATTTTGAAAAAAATTTAGAAACAAATAATCAAGCAATGGAATATTTATTGGAACGAGGCCTAACAAAAGAAACAATTAAAGAATTTAGATTAGGGTTTGCGATAAATTCTTGGGACGGAGTCTTAAAAGTTCTACGTGAAAAAGGTTATAAAGACGAAGACATTATTGCTTCTGGTGTAGTGGCAAAAACAGAAAGAGGTTTGATCGATAGATTTCGGGCAAGGATAATTTTTCCGCTTATAGATATTTCAGGTTCTGTTGTTGGTTTTTCTTCAAGAATTTTTCCTGCTGATAGAGAGGGTCCTAAATATGTTAATTCTCCAGAAACTTTAGTTTTTCATAAATCAAAGTTTTTGTATGGACTTAATTTTGCTCGTCAGGAAATCTTAAAAAAAGGGCAAGTTATTATTGTTGAAGGGCAAATGGATTTAATGATGGCACACCAAATAGGTGCAAAAAACACAGTTGCTGTATCTGGAACCGCTCTAACTGATAGCCACTTGTCTCTTTTAAAGAGATTTACAAATGAAGTTGTTTATTCTTTTGATTCAGATGAAGCAGGGAGAAAAGCCGCAATTCGAGCATTTAAGATATCTTTTGAAAATGAATTGCTGCCAAAATCTGTTATATTGGACGAAGGATTAGATCCTGCTGATATGGCAAAAAACGACAAAGATAAACTACTAGAAGCATTTAAGAGTTCAGTTCCGGCTATAGAGTGGATAATAAAAACAAATAAAACCAATCCAAAGTCTCAAAGTTTCTTGAGTGTTATAAAAGAAGAAGTGTTACCCGTTGTTGCAAAAATTCAATCTAATATCGATAAAGACTACGCAATAAAAATGGTTTCAGAAATATTGGGAGTTAGAGAAGAAAGTGTTAGGGATGACCTAGCGAAAGTTAGAGATACTGAATTTCGACAAGTTTATGAGGAAGAGAAAATAATTCCTTATGTAAGCCCTCCAACTATTCAAGAGATTATAATAGACAAGATAATTGGAATCATTTTACTTTTAGTTGAAAAAGATGCAGAATTTGTAAAAGTTATTAAAGATAAAATTAAAGAGGTGATAAATTTAGATATAGATGACCGCTTAAAAAATTTAGATGAAATTAAAAAAAATGATTTAATTTTTCAAGCAGAATTTTATGCCGAGAATGAAATAGAGCAGAAAAGATTGATAGAAGAATTGGTTGAGAATCTCGAATTAGATCATCTTACAAAATTATTTAGTGAAAAGACTATTACATTAAGACAAATTGAAAGGAGTGGAATTGAAACAGGTGAAATATTAAAAGAATTAACCGAGATAACAAACAGGATTAATAACATAAAAATTAAAAATTTTAACAAGCAATAAATTTATGGCAAATAAAAATAAAAAAACTGTAAAGAAGGCAAAACCAAAAGTAAAAAAAGTGGTTAAAAAATTGGTTAAAAAAGTTTTGAAAAAGAAACCAGCAAAAAAGGCCGTAAAGAAGGTTGTAAAAAGGGCCGTAAAGAAACCTGCTGTTAAAAAAGAAAAAGGTAATAAAAATTTAACACCCAACCAAAAGAAAGAACTTGAAATGCTAAAGAGGGCAAATTCTTTGGTTACAAAAGGGAAGAAAAGGGGTTTTATTACGTACGACGAAATTTTGAAAGAATTGCCGGATATTGAGTCTGATATTTTACTATTGGATGAACTGTACGAAAAATTAGCTTCTGCGGGAGTTGATGTTTTGGAAGGTGGAAATTTGCTTGATATAGACGCCAACACTAAGGCGTCAGATTTGGGTCTTTCAAGAGATTCGAGTAGTTATGATTCTGTCCAAATGTATCTTAAGGAAATCGGTCAATTTTCTTTGATTACTGCCGCTATGGAAAAAGATTTAGCGCGAAGAATTGAAGCTGGAGATCCTGAAGCTAAAAATCTTCTTGTTCGAGCAAACCTTAGATTGGTAGTTGCTAATGCTAAAAAATACGCACAAAGAAGTGCTGACCTTACCTTGCTTGATTTGATACAAGAGGGAAATTTGGGATTGTTTAAGGCGGTAGAAAAGTTTGACTGGAGAAAGGGTTATAAGTTTTCAACTTATGCTACTTGGTGGATCAGACAGTCTATTACCAGAGCACTTGCAGACCAATCAAGAACTATTCGTATACCTGTTCACATGGTCGAAACTATTTCAAAATATAAACAAGTTGTTAGAAGATTGTCTCAAGAGTTGGGGCGCGATCCGCTTGCTGAAGAAGTCGCAACTGAAATGGGGTTAGATATTGAAAAAATTAGAACTATCGAAAGTATAAACCAAGACACGATGTCACTAGAGGCACCAATTGGAGATGACTCAGGAGACGACAAGTCAACTCGTGGAGAATTTATTCCAGATGATAAGATTTTAAGACCTGACCAAGAATCTTCACGAAGAATTCTTCAAGATCAAATCAAAGCAGTTCTTGATGAATTGAATCCAAAAGAGAGAAAGATTTTGGAAATGCGTTACGGATTAACCGACGGAATCCAGCATACCCTTGAAGAAGTGGGACAAGAGTTCGGAGTTACTCGAGAACGTATTCGACAAATCGAGGCAAAGGTTCATGACAAATTACGTGCACACGAAAGAATCGCAAGACTAAAAAACTATTTCGATTAAACATAAAAAGCGCCTGAAATTTCAGGCGCTTTTTATATTTAATACTTCGAAAATCTCAGTATAAAGTTACCTCATAATTCGTGTTACTCAGAATAAGTGTTCCCTTATTTATTTTTTATCGCGTCGATTTTTTCTATAACTTTCGCGTAAGAGAGAGCTCCATTTATAGTGTCGACAATAACTCCATCTTTTCTTATTACAGCAAACGGCGTGCCCATTTTGTCAGTTAAAGTCTTAACTTCTTCAATATCAGCATCAACTTGAGCGCTAATATTTGGATCTAATAAACACTTAGAAAACAAATCTTTATTTAATTCAATACTTTCCGCTATTTCTGGAAGCATTGCTGGAGGTAGTCCGTCATTTGAAGTTGTAGAGTCAAAAATTGCATCTAAGTACCTCCAGAAAATTATATTTCCACCTTGTTCTTCTGCGCATTCTGTTGCCACTGCTTCGTTGTAAGCGTACTTATGTAGACCGCTTAGTGGTAGGTGTTTATATACCCACGCAACTTCACCTTTGTAGTTATCTATAACTTGGTGCATTGTTTTGTGGAAGTTTTTACAAAACGGACACTCTGTATCTGAATACTCTGTTATTACAATTTGAGCTGTTGGCGAGCCTAGTCTGTGATCATTTACAGATGTTTCTGTCGGCTTTACTTCCCATGCGTATGTATATTTTTCAGCAGTGTCTTTTGGAAGAATTTTATCGCTAGTAATACCTGTTGTTGGTAATTTGAAAAAAATTGCTACTGCAATAATAATTCCAGCTAAGACTATTGCTTGTGGAATGTTTAATTTTTGGTTTTCTGTCATATTTAAAATTTTAACATATATTTAAAAACCACCTTTGTCTAATAAGTCTTTTTGTGATAGAATCACCGAGATGTCAAATAATAGTTTAAAAATAAGCCAAAAAATCCTTAAAGAAATAGCCTTTGCTTTTGTTCTGATTGGGGCCGTAAATTGGGGGCTTATTGGATTATCTGGTGTTATAAAACCTTTCAGAAATTTAAATTTAGTTAATCTTGTATTTGGAGACTATCCAATGGTTGAGTTTTTTGTATATATTCTTGTTGGAGTTTGTGGTCTATATCTACTTTTAAGTGAAGGGAGAGATTTCGGTAAAAAATAAATGAAAAATTCGTTGCAGATTTTTGTGTACGCGGTTACTTTTCTGTCTATGTATGTACAGATTTTTTTTCTCGTAACTTTTTTTGAAAAAAGAAAAAAAATTGAATACAGAAAAGGTGTTTTAAAATTAGATGAGTATCCGACAGTGTCGGTAGCTGTTCCTTGTTGGAACGAAGAACATACCGTTGAAAAAACAATGTACTCGCTTTTGGAATTGGATTATCCAAAAGATAAATTAACTATCATCGCGGTTGATGATGGAAGCTCTGATAATACTTGGCAAGTTTTGCAGAAGTTTAAGGACTACCCAAATGTAAAATTAATAAAAAAAGAAAATGGCGGTAAACATACTGCAGTAAACTATGCAATTGAAAATTCTAATGCAGAGTTTGTCTCTTGTTTAGACGCTGACTCTTATGTAGATCCGCAAGCGCTAAAAAGAATAATAACTTATTTTCAAAGGGACCCAAAAACTATGGCGGTTGCTCCTGCTATCTTAATCGATAAGCCAAAGACCTCAATACAAATTATCCAAAAAATAGAATACGAGTGGGCTGTTTTTTTGAAGAAAATGCTGGCTTTGGTTGGAGGTATTTACGTTACCCCTGGGCCATTTTCAGTTTTTAGGCGAAGAGTCTTTACAGACTTGGGCCTTTTCAGAAAAGCTCACAATACCGAAGATATGGAAATTGCTTTTAGAATGCAAAAAAATCACTATAAGATCGATCAGTGTAATGATGCTTTTGTGTATACAACAGGCCCAAAAAGCGTTATGGCGCTCTATAAACAGCGGTTAAGGTGGATTTATGGGTTTATAATGAATACCATAGATTATAGGGGAATCCTGCTTAAAAAGGAGTATGGAACCTTTTCTCTTTTGGCGGTTCCAGCTGGATTCGTTTCTATTGTGGCAGTACCTCTACTATTGGGTTTATCGTTGTATAAAATAATAAACAAAATAATAATTTACGTGGCAAAGGTTAGAGCTGTTGGTTTTGATTTTTCTTTTGGTCTTCCTAATTTTGATTCATTTTTTATAAGCTCAAATGCGTATTTGTTTGTAGGACTAACTCTTTATCTTATTGTTATGTTAACGATTGTTATTGGTAAAAGAATGGCCACAGGAAAGTATCGTTTTGATATAAGAATAATTTATTTTATGGTTACATTTAGTTTAATAGCCCCATTTTGGGTCTTAAGGGCGCTATTTAATGCAGTATTTGCAAAAAAGACCGCTTGGAGGTAAAGTTTACTTTATGAATACAGAAGAAAAAAATGATTGGAAAAAATACCTTATAGTCTTTTTTATAACACTTTTTGTGTTTGTCACAGCTTTTTATGTTTCTGGAAATATGAACGAAAAAAAGCTTGAAGAGATTAGGAGTATAGAGGATACAATTTCTATCGATATTTTGTCACTAGAAACTCAATTTGACCTATTTGAAGAGCTTTCTTGTGAAAGTATAACTGACTCAATCTTGTCAAAAGAACTAAACGAACTTGCTACTAAAATTGAATATGGAGAAAAGAATTTTGATAGTTTGGGAGATGAATTATTTACGTTAAAAAAGTATTATTCACTTCTTCAGATTAAAGATTTTCTTTTGATGCAAAAAGCCTCTGAAAGATGTAATTTAAATATTGAGTCAATTATTTATTTCTATGGAAGGGAGGACTGTAAGGATTGCCAGAAGCAAGGTTACGTTTTGACGGATATTAGACAAGACTATCCAGAACTTCGAGTTTATTCTCTAGATTACTTTTTAGATTTATCTGCTATTGAAGCATTGAAATCTATTTATAAAGTTGATGAAAATTTGCCAGCCTTGATTATAAACGGAAAGACTTATAAAGGTTTTAAATCACGAGAAGAAATAGAGAAGATAATCCCAGAACTAATAAAGATAAAGGAAAAGAGGGAAGCCGAGGCTAAGTTGGAAGCAAAGAAGGCACAAGAGGAGGAAAACAAAGAATAAGAACAATAAAAAAAGCCCCGTTTGAAACGGGGCTTTTTTTATTTGGAGCCGGAAGAGGGGTTCGAACCCACGACCTACGGTTTACAAAACCGTTGCTCTACCAACTGAGCTATTCCGGCATCTTTGGAATATGTGTTTCAAGATAACTTTTATCTCGTGTCTTTTGATATCTACCAAGACAGCATATTCCGGCGATAGGACAATATTAACCGAAAAAATTAATTTGTCCAATTTGTCTTTTGATTTAAAACTTTACAACTTTTTACTCGTCCTTTTGCTTTATTCTTTCACGCATCTTTTTCATTTTATGTTTGTAGTCAGAAACTGTGGTTAAAAATGTCGAGACTGCGCCATTTCCATTTCCTTCAGGTCTAGATGCGAGTTTATCTTTTATGTATTTATTTGTTCTGTGTGTTAAGACTACCCAAGTTTTTAATATTGTTATGATTGATTTGTGAGTGTTTAGTCTGAATACTTCCCAAACATGACTCGTAATATCAGCCACTTTTTCTCGAGAAACAAGTGTCTTGTCGTTTATCTCTTCACCAACAAGTCCATGTTTTCTAACAAAAGCAACTTCTCTTTGTAATAACACAGAGAGACCAATAAGACCTATTAAAAATATTATTATCCAAATCATTTTATTAACTAAATTGAAACACTTTGAGTACTCTTTATTTTAGCATTTTTACTTTCCAAAAGTTTTCCAACGGTGATGTTTTGATCCTTAATGAAAGATTGCTCTGTAAGAACTTTTTCTTTAAAGTATCCGGCTACTTTACCAATCAACATTTTTTCTTGGATATCAGCAGGCTTTGAAGAGTCCACTTCTTCTTTCATAAGGGCAGTTACTGCTTCTTTTGTTTCTGCAGGGATTTCATCAAGGGTTGTAAATTCAGGTCGCATGGCTGTTATGTGCATTGCGATATCTTTGGAAAGATTCACATCTCCGCCGTCTAATATTGCAATTGTTCCTTTTTTACCGTCATGAATATAAACTCCGATATTTCCAGAACTTTTTTCCAAGATTTCAATTTTTCCAAGTTTAATGTTTTCTCCGATCTTTTGAACAACAAAATCAATTTCTTCTTTTGAAACTTCGTTTGCTTTTTCAGCTCCATCTTGTAGGGCAATTGTAGCTAATTTTTTACCAAGAGCTTGAAAGTCTGCATTTTTAGAAACGAAATCAGTTTCGCATTGTAAAGTTACAATAGTGATTTTTTCAGCAGTTTCTTCTACTGTTATAAAGCCATCTTTTACTTCTCGATCAGTTTTTTTGGCAGCAACTTCTGTTGATCGTTTCTTTAGTATCAATAAAGCTTTTTCTCTGTCTCCACCTGAAGCTTCTAACGCTTTCTTGCATTCCATTATTGAAATGCCTGTTTCTTCTCTTAATGACTTAACTTCTTCTGCACTTATCATAAATTTTATATTTTTTTTAAAAACCTGCCCGACTAGTTGGCGGTTTATTTATTAAACAACATTGATAATATTAAACTCACACTTGAAATTGATGAATCGTTCGCAAGGATAGGGTAGTCTATACCGAGTATGTTTGTGTCTGTATTTGTTATTGCAACAACTGGAATATTCATTTTCTTAGCTTCTTTCTTTGCAATATCTTCATATTTTGCGTCTATTAGGAAAACTGCGTCTGGCATTTCTGTTATTCCAACAAGTCCACCAAATGTTTCGTTAAGCTTTTCAGCTTCTTTTTCCATCATACCTCTTTCTTTTTTAGTGTACTTGTTTATATCTCCAGTTTCTTTACTCTTTCTGATTTCTTCAAGTCTGTTCAATCTCTTTCTGATTTCAGGCATGTTTGTAAGAGTTCCTCCAACCCATCGGTAAGCCATACTGAAATTTGTAGTTTGGTCAGCAAATTTTGAAGTGATATCTCTAACTTCTGGTTTTGATCCAACAAAAAGGATTTTCCCACCATTAGCCTTTATAGAATCCAAGAATGCTTTTGCCTTTTCGATATCAGCAATTGTTCCGTTGGCGTTTATAATATCTGTTCTATTTTTTGTAACTAAAATACGCCCTTTGATTGAAGGGTGTCGTCTTGTTCTGGTTAGTCCAAAGTGGGCTCCAGCATTTAGTAATTCTTGGATTCTAGGATCCAACTGTTCTGTTTTTTCTGTACTCATAAATTAACAGGAAAGTTCGACAATCTGGTGTCCGCAGTCGCGAGAGCTTCCTTATCTCATTTATTAATTTAAATAATTGAACACTTTTGCCTTATTTGGGAAATAAAAATCCCCAAATGGGATAGGAATAGAATAGCATAAAGATGGGGAGGTGGCAAGACATATTTATTGACAAAAGAAGTGAATATTGTAGAGTTAATAAAAAATTAAACAGCCAACCTCTTGCTGTATAAGAAGGGGAATTCTTTAATAAAAACTATATTAGTCATGACAAAAGTCGCAGACGAAAGACTGGGTGCGTTTATGCGTTTCCAGCACGATATTACCGAAAGGGTAATGAGAGGATCTTTGGATCCAGAAGAAGTTGAAAATGCACTTCGTAGTTTAATTGGACAAAGATCAAAAAAAGGAATCCTTAAACTGATTTCTGGAGCTGAAACGTTGATGCTTGATGCACTCGACGGCAAAGAGACATTGGCAACCGCTAAGGAAGTTTTCCTGTCAGGCATTGGTCACGACTTCGAAAACTGGCACACCAACAAAGCCGGCATCGCAACCATTGAACAGGCAGTGGATGTTCACGAACTGATACAGAATGCCACCTTTGCACAGATGTTCTGTTCCCTAGGAACTGATCTGGACAAGCTGTGTTTAACACAAGCCCAGATAAAAAAATTTTGTAAAAAGCATCCTCAGTGGCTGCACCAAAACGGATATATGACTTTCTTCCTGTTTAAGGTTGAGGACCAGTTCTTCGTTGCCCGCGTGGACGTGTTCGTTGGCGGCTTGCGCGTCCACATAAATCGGTTCAAGGACGGCCACGTTTGGTTTGCCGAGTTCTCCCATCGCTTGGTGGTTTCGCAACTGACCGCTTAGTATCTTGTGCTAAAGACCCTTATTTTCTTAATCCCTTTGATTCTTCGGAATTGAAGGGGTTTTTTATTCTATGGAACTCTTCGCACGAATAGTTCCATAGAATCGTCGTTATTCACATTGAGAAGTTTTGATTATACGAACACGCGAGGACGAGCGTTCCGAATGAAAAAACAATCTGTTTGAGCAAGGCGAGTTATTGTTTTTAGCGAGTCCGAGTGTTGTGAGTATTCAAAACTTCTCAGTGGTGAGAGCATTTTTGGTTACTTTTTGGTGGTTAAAAAGTAACAAATCAAACCACCTTTGGTGGTTTTTCAAGTCTTTTTTATTTACCAAATATAGAGTAGTATTGTCTCTATGAAGCAATCAAATTTTGTAACTCGAGCCGAGAAGACGGTTTCTGGGGAAGAAACCTCAAAAAACGCTATTTTACTTGAACAGGCAGGCTTTATAAATAAGCTTTCGTCTGGAATTTATAGCTTTTTGCCAATGGGACTTCGGGTTCTTAAAAAGATTGAAAACATAATAAGAGAAGAAATGAACACTGTTGGTGGTCAGGAAATTTTCATGCCAGCACTTCATCCAAAGGAAAATTGGGCAACTACTG
>Ga0154020_10006698_pt1 | contig 13502 bp, 8 predicted proteins | sample Klosneuvirus_201_FD_109709 | JGI IMG/M metagenome (GOLD analysis project Ga0154020, IMG submission 109709) | Active sludge microbial communities from wastewater, Klosterneuburg, Austria - Klosneuvirus_20160825_MG | ecosystem: Engineered > WWTP > Aerobic digester > Activated sludge | place... | reverse complement strand
CGTGGACGCCGCCAGCTTCGACTCGGGCAACGACGACTTCGTGCGCGAGGGCATGGGCACCTTCGTGACCGCCTGGGGCAAGGACGTGCCGGTGCGCTTCAAGTCGATCGTCGACCGCATCGAACACGGCAAGGACGGGGTCACCGTCCACATCACCTCGGGTGAGCGCTTCCTCGGCCGCAAGGTGCTTGTCACGGTGTCAACAGGCGTGCTCGCCGCCGGCAAGATCGCGTTCGCGCCCGCGCTGCCACAGTGGAAGCTCGACGCCATCGCCGGGCTGCCCATGGGCCTGCTCAACAAGGTGGTGATGCAGTTCAAGAGCGACATCTTCGGCGCCACCCCGGACAACTCCTGGACCATGTGGGACGGCCCTGGCAGCGACAACATCGCCTTCGTCATCAAGCCGCTGGGCGGCCCCCTCGCGGTCGCCTTCTACGGCGCCAGCCAGGCCGTCGGGTTCGAGAAGGATGATGCCGCCGCGCTGGCTCACGCCAAGGACGCGCTGCGCCAGATGTACGGCGCCAAGGTCGACAGCGAGTTCGACAAGTCGGCCCTGACCCACTGGGGCCAGAACCCGTGGAGCCTGGGCTCGTATTCGGCCGCACGCCCCGAGTCGTCGAAGATGCACGCCGAGCTGGCGCGTCCGATCGACGACCGGGTCTACTTCGCCGGCGAGGCCTGCTCGCGCCCGGTCTTCAACGGCAGCATCGCCGGCGCCTACGAGTCCGCCGTGCTGGCGACGCAGGCCATGGTCGCCAGCCTGGGCAAGTAGGCCCGCGCGGGCTACCCGTCGAGCGACTGCAGCCAGCCATCGACCTCGCGGTGCACCAGCTCGGGCCGCTCCAGCTGCAGGAGATGGCTGTGGCCCGGCACCACGCGCAGCGTCGCGCGCGGCATGCGTGACGCCATCACCTCGGCCAGCGCCGGCGGGGTCAGCTGATCCATGCCGCCCGCGAAGATGATGGCGGGCGCGGCGATCTCGGGCAGCGCCTCCTCGGCGCTGTGGTGGACCCAGCTCGCGAAGATGGTGCCGATGACCCGCGGGTGCATCCGGCGCACATGCGCGAACAGCTCGTCGAGGATGCCGCGCGGCAGCGAGTCGCGCCGCGCCCCGCCGGTCAGAAAGGCCATCTCGCGCGCGATCCCGGTCGCGATCAGCGGCGTCATCAGCCCGCGCGCCAGCGGAGCCACCGCGAACAGCATGCGCGCCGCCGTCGCGGCCGCGCGCCGCCCACCCGGGCCTGCGCCCAGCCGATCCAGCGGGTGGCCATAGGTCCCGCACAGCAGCGCCAGCCCACGCACGTCGCCAGGCCGCTGTCGCGCGTGCTCGAGCGCGGCCTGCACGCCCATCGAGATGCCGGCCAGGATCGCCGGCCCGCCGCCCGCCGCCGCCAGCACCGCGGCGCCGTCGCGCGCGAAGCCCTCGATGCTGACCGCGTCGAGCTCGCGCGGCACGTCGTACGGCCCGTGGCCGCGATAGTCCCAGCTGATGACCGAAAATCGCCGCGCATAGTGCTCGATCCAGAAGCGCCAGTGCAGCGCGTCCGAGACCAGCCCATTGTACAGAAGCATGCGCGGCGCGCCTGGATCACCGTCGATCCGCCAGCGCACCGTGTCCTGCCCCACGCGCAGGAAGCGATCGCCCTCGCGCATCGCGCTAGCCCACCGCGCTGAGCACCGCGCGCTGCACGGCGTCGTAGTCGGCCGGCAGATCGACCGGGCGGTTGGCGTGCTCCGGCGTCACCCCGGCCAGCGTGCCGCCGTGGTAGCCGACCTTGAAGTCGGTGAACTTCAGCCCATTCGCCGTCGAGATCACCACGGTGCGGTCCTTCTTCTGGATGACCCCGCTGCGCACCAGCTTGATCAGCACCGCCAGCGCCACCCCGGTGTGCGGGCAGTTGAACATGCCGGTGCGATCGGCCCAGGCCGACGCCTCGGCCAGCTCCTGCTCGCTGGCCTGCTCGACCACGCCGTCGAACTTCTTGAGCGCGCGGATGGCCTTGTTGATGCTGACCGGGTTGCCGATCTGGATGGCCGACGCCAGCGTGGTCTGCGCGGTCACGGCGTGGAACTCCTCGAAGCCGCGCTGGTAGGCCAGATACAGCGGATTGGCGCGCGCCGCCTGCGCCACCACGATGCGCGGTCGCCGCGCGATGAGGCCCAGCTCGAACATCAGGTCGAAGCCGGCGCCCAGCGCGCTGACGTTGCCCAGGTTGCCGCCCGGGATGATGACGAAGTCGGGCACCGACCAGTCGAACTGCTGCACGATCTCGACCGCGACCGTCTTCTGCCCCTCCAGGCGCAGCGAGTTCATCGAGTTGGCCAGGTACACGCCGGGCTCCTCCGACAGGCGCTGCACGATCTTCATGCAGCCGTCGAAGTCGGTGTCCAGCGCCAGCACCTGGGCGCCGTTGGCCAGCGGCTGCACCAGCTGCGCCACCGTGACCTTGTTGCGCGGGAGCAGCACGCAGGCCTTGATGCCGGCCGACGCGCAGTACGCCGCCAGCGACGCCGAGGTGTCGCCGGTCGACGCGCACGCCACCACGCGGATGACCTTGCCGTCGGCGATCATCTGCTTGACCACCGACACCAGCACCGTCATGCCGAGGTCCTTGAATGACCCCGAGTGCGAGTTGCCGCACTGCTTGACCCACAGGTCGTCGAGGCCGAGCTCGCGCCCGAAGCGGTCGGCCCACAGGAGATTCGTCACGCCCTCGAACATCGAGACCACGTTGTGGTCGGCGATGTGCGGCGCCACCCACTCCTTCTTGCCCCACACGCCCGAGCCGTAGGGCCACTGGGTGCGTGCATAGCGCTCCTCGAACAGCTTCATCCAGGCTGCGGCGCTGCGATCCTTCAACGCGGCCACGTCGTGCGTGACCTCCAGCAGGGCGCTGCATTTCGGACAGCGGTACATCACCGTGTCCAGCGCAAACTCCCCCGCACATCCATCGATACAGCGGAACCAGGCTCGGTAGGCCATCGCTTTCGTATAGCACGCGCGCCGGGCCGCCTGTACGCTCAGCAGCCGTGGCTCGCGCGCAGGTGGTGAAGATCGACGAGGCGGCCTCACGCATCGCCGACGGCGCGCGCGTGATGATCACGCAAGCCTGTGGCGAGCCGCGCGCCCTCATCGCCGAGCTGCTGCGCCGCGCCCGCGAGGGCCGCTTCACCCGCGGGCTGACCCTGGTCGGCGGCGGGCTGCTCACCGGCTACGAGTTCCTGGCCGAGCCCTCGCTGTCCTTCGAGTCGTGGCAGATCATGCCGGCGATGTTCCCGCACCTCGGGGGCGGGCGCTGTGCTCTGGTGCCGCTGCGCTACTCGGACATCATCCCCATCTTCTCGCCCGGGGGGCGGCGCGCCATTGACGTCATCGTGCTGACCGGCTCGCGCCCCGACGAGCGCGGCGTCATCTCGATCAGCGCCTCGCCCAGCTACGCCTGGGCCATCGCGCGCCGTCGCCCCAAGCTGATCATCGTGGAGGCCAACGCCCGCCTGCCGCGCGCCCCCGGCACCGCGCGCCTGCATGTCGACGACATCGATGTGCTGGTCGAGGTCGATCACGAGCCGGTGCCCTACTCGCCGCCGCCGCCGGGTCCCGCCGATCGCGCCATCGCGGCGCACCTCGGCAAGGTGCTGCCCGAGGCGCCGACGCTGCAGGTCGGCTTGACCGCGCTGCCGCTGCTCGACGCCCTGGGCGAGCTCGGGCTGCGCAACCTGCGCCCGTTCGGCCTGCTGGTCGATGCCCACGCCCGGCTCAGCGACAAGGGCGCCCTGGACCCCACCGGGCGCATCCACGCCGGCGAGCTGATGGGCACCCGCCGGCTGTGGGACTTCGTGGCCCGCGACCCGCGCATCTGGCTGGACTCCGCCGAGGTCACCCACGGGCCCGGCCGGATCGCGCAAGAACCGCGCTTCTGTGCGGTCAACAGCGCGCTCGAGGTCGACCTCACCGGGCAGGTCAACGCCGAGTCCCTGGGCGACAGCCAGGTCTCTGGCATCAGCGGCCTGTTCGATCTGACCCTGGGTGCCACCCAGTCGCCGGGCGGGCGCGCCGTCATCGCCATGCCGGCCACCGCGGGAGATGGCGCGCGCTCGCGTATCGTTGCGCGATTGTCGACTGGCTCGCGGGTCACCGTGCCGCGCCACCTGGCCGACGTCGTGGTCACCGAACATGGCGTCGCAGAGCTGCGTGGACGCACCACCGAGGAGCGCGCGCGCGCCCTGATCGCCATCGCCGATCCGGCCTTCCGCGAGGCCATGGAACGAACCTGGGTCGATCAAATTCGCGTGTGATCTTGGTCGTTTGTCTAAAGGACTTTCGTTCGACACGAAGTTGGACTACATCGTCTTACTGTTGCTCGGTTGATGGAGATTCGGATGTCGCTTGGTTGGCTTTCGCGGGCGCTGGCGGTGGTCTCGCTGGCGGTGGTGGTTTCGGGTTGCGGCCCCTCCGAGTCTGACGGCGAGGACGGCGGCGGCAGCACCGACGGTGGTCCGCCCGCGTGCAAGCCCGCGGAAGACTCCGATCAGGACGGCATCCCGAACGCCGTCGAGACCTGCACCCGCGATACCGATCAGGACGGGCGCCCCGACTACTTCGACACCGACGCCGACGGCGACACCATCCCTGACGCGCAGGAGGTCGGCGCAAATCCTGCGCAGCCGCGCGACACCGATGGCGACGGCGCGCCCGACTACATCGACAAGGACTCCGACAACGACGGCGCCAGCGACGGCAACGAGGACCGCAACCACGACGGCGTCCTGGGCAGCTGCACCACCACCTGCTCGGCCGGCGGCGGCTGCATGGCCGGTGAGTACTGTTCGCTGCGCCCCGGCGCCGCCATGGGCGTGTGCACCAACCTGACCTGCCTCGAGGGCGAGTCGGATCCCTACAACAACGACACCGACGGCGACGGCACCCTGGATGGCAGCGAGGGCACCGCGATCTGCAACCCGCGCGGCGAGATGGGCAGCTCGGGCCTCAAGGAGGTCCAGTTCCGCACCAGCGCCGTGGGCAACTGGAAGGTGGCGCTGGAGCTGGCGTCGTCGTACCAGGATCTGCTGCTGTCGGGGACCGCGCCGACCGCCGCCGCCGCGGTGTTCGACCTCGGCGCCGACGAGGTCGCCGGCTTCATCGTCGCGCTGCCGGCCAGCTCGGCGGGGCCGCTGACCGAGGTCACCGCGCTGAACGCGCGCATCATCGGGACCGCCGGCGTCGGCCCGGGCGGCGTGCTGTCGTCGGGCTCGATCGGCAAGTCGCTCGACAACTACGACACCGCGCGCGGCGTCACGCTGGAGATCAACGTCACCGGCAGCTCGGACGTGTCGACCATCCGCAACGCCACCGTGGCTCGCGTGCTCAACGTGGCGGTGGCCAGCCTGGGCAGCGTGCCGGGGCCGTTCGGCGCGACGACCAATCGCTTCGTCATCAGCTACCAGGTGCTGTTCCGCAGCGCCACCGACATGATCGTGATGGGCGCGGTGACCTCGCGCGCCGGCTATGACGATCCGATGCGCACCACCGGCTGGCACGCCGAGGATCTCTCGAACGGCACCGGCCTGGCCACCGCGTCCAACACTGACGCCGTCGAGTGCGAGCAGTTCGTGGTCAAGTCGATCCCCAAGGCCGACATCTTCTGGATCATCGACCAGTCGGCCTCGACCGACGAGGACCGCACCCTGATCGTCGACAACGCGGTGCGCTTCTTCAACCAGGCCACCGCGCAGGGTCTCGACTTCCGCATGGGCGTGACCGACATGGACAACATCAGCCTGGGCAAGCTGTCGCGCGGCCCCTCGGCGGCGATGGCCTACGGCGCCTTCATCTCGCCCAGCGAGCGCACCGTGTTCGAGGCCGCCATCCGCGATCCCTCGGGCAGCGGCTCGGGCGACTGCTGCGACGAGCACGGCTTCGGCCAGGCCGTCGATGCGGTGCGCCGCCACCTGCCGCGCTCCAGCGCCGACGCCACCAAGATCCGGGACGACGCCAAGGTCGTCGTCATCATCGAGTCGGACGAGTCGACGCAGGAGCTGTACTCGGGCGGCACCTACCCCGATGGCACCACCTTCACCGGCATCAGTGGCATCACCAGCACCAGCCTGTCGGCCGCGCAGATGACCGAGGTCGCCACCCGGGTGGCGCCGTTCGCGACCTTCTTCAAGAACAACATGGCCACCGTGCACACCATCAGTCCGCCCGCGCCGCCCGCTGGCGGCAGCATCTGCACCTCGGGTGGCGGCACCGTCGGCTGGGGCTACCCCGAGCTGGCCGCGGCCACCGGCGGCCAGTCGGCGTCGATCTGCCAGATGGATCTGTCGCTGACCATCAGCCGCATCCTCGACGACATCTCGGGCGCGGCGTCGCCGGTCGTCCTGAAGAAGTTCCCCATCTCGCTGTCGATCGCGGTCGCGCGCGACGGCATGGTGCTGGCGCGGTCACGCATGCGTGGCTTCGACTACCGCTTCGCCGGCAATTCGATCGTGTTCTTCGGGCTGCCGTTCGACGCGGCGCGCCCGAGTGAAGTCACCGTGAGTTATCGCCGTTATCAGATGCAGCGCCCCATCGATTGAGGATGAATATGAAATCAACACTGCTGTGCCTCGGCCTCGCCGCTCTCCTTGCCGGCTGCGGCCCCAACGCCGCCGACGACGAGCTCACCGATGGTGGCGACACCATCCCCAAGTGCAAGCCTGGCGAGGACTCGGATCTCGACGGCATCCTGAACTCGGTCGAGGGCTGCACCCGCGACACCGATCAGGACGGTCGGCCCGACTACTTCGACACCGACTCCGACGGTGACACCCTGCCCGACGCGCAGGAGGCCGGCGCCAACCCGGGCATGCCGCGCGACACCGACGCCGACGGCGCCCCCGACTACATCGACAAGGACTCCGACAACGACGGCGCCTCCGACGGCAACGAGGATCGCAACCACGACGGCGCGCTGGGCACCTGCGCGACCTCGTGCAGCGCCGGTGGCGGCTGCGCGGCGGGTGAGTACTGCTCGATCCGCCCCGGTGGCTCGGCGGGCGTGTGCACCAACCTGATGTGCCTGGGCGGCGAGACCGACCCCTACAACAACGACACCGACGGCGACGGCACCCAGGACGGCAGCGAGGGCACCGCGATCTGCAACCCGCGCGGCGAGATGGGCACCACCGGCCTCAAGGAGGTGCAGTTCCGCACCAGCACCACCGGCAACTGGAAGATCGCGCTCGAGCTGGCGTCGTCCTACCAGGACCTCCTGCTGTCGGGCACCGCGCCCAGCGCCGCCGCCGCCGTGTTCGACCAGGGCAGCGACGAGGTCGCCGGCTTCATCATCGCGATGCCGGCCAGCCAGACCACCCCGGTCCTCGAGGTCACCACGCTGAACACCCGCATCGTCGGCGCCTCTGGCGTCGGCCCCGGCGGCCTGCTGTCGTCGGGCTCGACCGGCAAGTCGCTCGACAACTACGACACCGTGCGCGGCGTGACCGTCGAGATCAACCTGAGCGGCACCTCCGACGTGTCGAGCATCCGCAACGCCACCATGGCGCGCATCCTCAACGTGGCGGCGACCAACCTGGGCAGCCTGCCAGGGCCGTTCGGCACCACCACCAACAAGTTCGTCATCGCCTACCAGGTGCTGTTCCGCGACGCGACGACCATGATCGTCATGGGCGCCGTGACCTCGCGCGCCAGCTTCGACGATCCGACCAAGACCTCGGGCTGGCACACCGATGACCTGGGCAACGGCACTGGCCTCGCGACCGCGGCCAACACCGACACCATCGAGTGCGAGCAGTTCGTCGTCACCAAGGTGCCCAAGGCCGACATCGTGTGGCTGATCGACGAGTCGGGCTCGACCTCGGAGGACCGCGCGCTGATCGAGATGAACGCGGTGTCGCTGTTCCAGATGGCGGCGGCGACCGGCCTCGATTTCCGCATGGGCGTGGCCGATCTCGACGACGGCAAGCTGGGCCGGCTGTCGCGTGGCCCCACGGTGCCGACCGCGTATGGCAACTGGATCATGCCGACCGAGGCCACCCTGTTCGCGTCGGCCATCCGTGATCCCTCGGGCAGCGAGGCCGGCGATGGCGGCACCGAGAACGGCTTCACCCAGCTGGTCAACGTCATCAAGAACCACACCCCGCGCAACGGGGGCGATCCCAAGACGTTCCGGCCCGACGCCAAGATGGTCTTCATCGTCGAGAGCGACGAGGCGCCCGAGGAGCTCTCGGACGGCATGACCTACCCGGACGGCTCGCGCATGAACCCCATCGCCGGCCAGCCCAACAGCTCGATGACCATCCCGCAGGCGCAGCTCGACATGGTCAACGCCGCGGTGATGCCGCTGGCCAACTACCTGCGCGCGAACGACGGCGTCTTCAACTCCATCGTGCTGCTGCCGGCCAACCCGACCTGCAACAGCGGCGGCGCCACCGTGGGCTGGGGCTACATCCAGCTGTCCGACCAGACCATGGGGCAGTCGGCGTCGATCTGCCAGACCAACATCAACACCACGCTGACCCGCATCCTCGACGACATCAATGGCGCGGCCTCCCCGGTCGAGCTGTCGAAGTTCCCCATCTCGCTGTCGATCGCGGTCGCGCGTGACGGCATCGAGCTGCCGCGCAGCCGCATGCGCGGGTTCGACTACCGCTTCGCCGCCAACGCCATCGTCTTCTTCGGGCTGCCCTTCGACCCGGTGCGCCCGAGCGAGGTCGTGGTGTCGTACCGCCGCTACCAGATGCAGCGCCCGATCGACTAGCCCCTCGAAGCGACGCTTCGAGGAGCGCGGTTCCGCTCCGACTCCGCTCGTACATCCCATGCGTCACCTCCTCGCAATCGCAGCCCTCGGCGTCCTGCTGCTGGGCTGCGGTTCGTCACGTGGCGACGACGACGTCGTCGTCGCTGACGGCGCGGTCGTGGATGGCGCCGTGACCGGCGACGCCGCGCTACCCCCGATCTGCAGCGACCTCGGCCGCAAGGCCATCCAGTTCCGCAGCAGCCCGGTTGGCGACTGGAGGCTCGCCCTCGAGGCCTCCGCGACCTACCAGGAGCTGGCGCTGACCGGCGCGCCGACCGCGGTCGCCGCGGCCTTCGACCTCGCCGGCGCCGGGGTCTCCGGCTTCATCGTGGCCCTGCCCGCGAGCCAGGCCAGCCCCAGCGCCGAGGTCAACGCGCTGAACGCGCGCATCCTGGGTGCCAGCGGCGTCGCGCCCGGCAGCATCCTGTCGTCGGGTGCGGGGGGCAGATCCCTCGATGACCATGACACGGTGCGCGGCGTGATGCTGGGGCTCGACCCGACCAGCAGCTCGGACGCCTCCAGCGTGCGCAACGCCATCGTCGCGCGCATCGTGCAGACCAGCACCGCCAATGTCGGCAACGCGCCCGGGCCGCTGGCGACCACCAGCACGCGCTTCGTGGTCGCCTACCAGGTGCTGGTGCGCGACGCGACCACGATGCTGGTGCTGGGCGCGGTGACCACACGCGCTGGCTTCGACGATGCCACCCGCTCGGCGGGCTGGCAGGTCGAGGATCTGTCGAACGGCACCGCGCTGGCGCGCGCGAACAACGACGACCTCCCGGCCTGCGAGACGCACGTCCTGGACCGGGTGCCGCGGGCGGACATCCTGTGGATGCTCGACGAGTCTGGCTCCACCAGCGACGACCGCATGCGCATCGAGGCCCACGCCACCCAGCTGTTCGCGCGCGCCGTCGCCCAGGGGCTGGACTTCCGCATGGGCGTGACCGATCTCGACGACGCCTCGCTGGGCAAGCTGTCGCGCGGCGCCGCGGCCACGCCGGGCTACGGGGCCTGGATCCTGCCCGGCGAGCCCGCGGTGTTCATGGACGCCGTGCGTGATCCCTCGGGCACCAAGGCGGCCGACGGCGCCGCCGAGCACGGCCTGACCCAGCTCGCCAACCTCATCAGGTTCCACACCCCGCGCAGCGCCACCGACCCGCTGATGGTCCGCCCCGGTGCCGCCCTGGCGGTCATCATCCAGACCGACGAGTGGCCCGAGGAGCTGGCCGTGGGCGGCACTTTCCCGCTGGGGGGCAGCTTCACCGGCGTCAGCTTCTCCGACCAGTCGCAGGCCCTGACCGCGGCCCAGCAGGCCGAGCTCGAGACCCGCATCAGCCCCTTCATCGCCTACGCCAAGACCAGCGGCGCCACCGTGCACGCCATCGTCACCCCGACCATGGACCCCGCCTGCGCGGCCCTGGGCTCCAGCATTGGCTGGGGCTACTTCCAGCTCGCGGCGGGGACCAGCGGTCAGTCGGCGTCGATCTGCCAGGCTGACCTGTCCACCACGATCACGCGCATCCTGGATTCGATCAGCGGCGCGGCCTCGCCGGTGGTGCTGAGGCGGTTCCCGATCTCGTCATCGCTGGCGGTCGCGCGTGACGGTGTCGCGCTCTCGCGCAGCCGCAGCGCCGGCTTCGACTACCAGTTCGCGTCCAACGCTTTGGTTTTCTTCGGTGTTCCGTTCGCTCCGGCCAGCCCCAGCGAGGTCACGGTCAGCTACCGGAGCTACCGCATGCAGCGCCCGGTGGACTGAGGCGGGCGGCTTCCGATCCTGTGCAAAACGGCGTATCCTCGTGGATCTAAGCCGCACTGGAGACACCCATGGCCTCGACTCGAACCCGCTTCACTCTCTTCTCCCTGGTCCTGGCGGCGGCGGTGGCGGGTTGTGGACCTTCTGACAGCGACGTCCCCCCCGGTGGCGATGGTGGCGTCGAGCCTCCCAAGTGCAAGTCGGGTGAGGACGCCGACGGCGACGGCATCCCCAACCAGGTCGAGGGCTGCACCGCCGATCCCGACAACGACGGGCGACCGAGCTACTTCGACACCGACAGCGACAACGACGGCATCCCGGACTCCATCGAGGCCGGCCCCAACCCGGGCATGCCGCGTGACAGCGACGCCGACGGCACCCCCGACTACATCGATCAGGACAGCGACAACGACGGCGTGCCCGACAAGTTCGAGGATCGCGACGGCAACGGCGTCATCGGCAGCTGCACCACCTCGTGCACCCAGGGCAGCTGCGGCGCCGGCGAGTACTGCTCGCTGCGCACCGGCGCCACCGCTGGCGTGTGCGTGTCGTACATGTGCCTGTCGGGCGAGACCGATCCCTACAGCGGCGACACCGACGGCGACGGCACCAGCGACGGCAGCGAGGGCACCGCGATCTGCAACCCGCGCGGCGAGATGGGCACCACCGGCCTGAAGAACGTGCAGTTCCGGTCCAACGCCACCGGCAACTGGAAGGTCGCGCTGGAAGAGGGCTCGAGCTACTTCGACATCACGGCGCCCGCGGGTGTGGCCGCGGTGTTCGACCTCGGCGCCGACGAGGTCGCCGGCTTCATCGTGTCCACCCCGGTGACCTCGACCTCGGTGGCGATGGAGGCCAGCGCGCTCGGCGCCAGGCTGATCACCGGCGGCGGCGTGGCCAGCGGGCAGCTGCTGTCGTCGGGCTCGGTCGGCAAGTCGCTCGACAACTACGACACCGTGCGCGGCGCGACCGTCGAGATCACCACCAGCGGCAACAGCGACGTGTCGACGGTGCGCAACAACGTCATGGCCAAGCTGCTGAACACCCAGGTCGCCATGCTGGGCAACCTGCCCGGCATGTTCGGCAGCGCGTCGAACAAGTTCGTCGTGGTCTACCAGGTGCTGTACCGCGACGCGACCACGATGATCGTGATGGGCGCCGTCGGTCTGCGCGCGTCGTACGACGACGCCACCAAGGCCTCGGCCTGGCACATGGAGGACCTCTCGAACGGCACCGGCCTGGCCACGGCGTCGAACACCGACGTGGTCGAGTGCGAGCAGTTCATCGTCACCAAGATCCCCAAGGCCGACATCATCTGGCTGATCGACGAGTCGGGCTCGACCGACCCGGATCGCGCGCTGATCGTGGCCAACGCGACCACGCTGTTCACCCGCGCGGTGGCCCAGGGGCTCGACTTCCGCATGGGCGTCACCGACCTCGACGACGGTTCGCAGGGCAAGCTGTCGCGCGGCAGCGGCGTGGCCCAGAACTATGGCCTGTGGATCCTGCCCAGCGAGGCCACCGTGTTCAGGAACGCCGTCACCGATCCGTCGGGTAGCAAGGCGGCCGACGGCGGCCTCGAGCACGGCTTCACCCAGCTGACCAACGTCATCGAGCGCCACCTGCCGCGCTCGACCACCGACGCGACCAAGATCCGCACCGACGCCAAGCTGGTCGTCATCATGGAGAGCGACGAGAGCGCCCAGGAGCTGGAGTCGGGCGGCACCTTCCCGCCGCCCGCGGGCGGCACCTTCGCGCGCGTCACCGGCATCCCCAACAACTCGGCTACGCTGAACGCCAACCAGCAGAGCGCGGTGGCGGCGATCGTCACGCCGTTCGCGAACTACATCAAGCTGCAGGACTCGGTGTTCCACGCCATCGTGCTGCCGCCGTCGGTGCAGCGCTGCAGCGCCAGCGACATCGGCACCGTGGGCTGGGGCTACATCGAGCTGGCCGCGGCCACTGGCGGCCAGTCGGCGTCGATCTGCCAGGCCGACATCACCACCACGCTGACGCGCATCCTCGACGACATCTCGGGCGCGGCGTCGCCCGTCGTGCTGAAGAAGTTCCCCATCTCGCTGTCGATCGCGGTGGCCAAGGACAACGTGCAGCTGACGCGCTCGCGGGCGACGGGCTTCGACTACCGCTTCTCGTCGAACTCCATCGTGTTCTTCGGCGTGCCGTTCACGCCCAACGTGGCCAGCGAGGTCGTGGTCAGCTACCGCCGCTACGAGCAGCAGCGTCCGATTGACTGATTCAGGTTCTGGTCCTGGCGACGGAGGGGTCGGCGTGGCCGAAGAGCTATCGAGGCTGGCAGTCCTTGCCGGCCGCTGGCAGGGTGACGAGACGCTGTATCCCAGTGGCGACGACCCCGGCGGCGCGGCGCGCTCGCTGGTGACCGCGCGCATGGTGCTCGACGGGACGTTCCTGATGACCGAGTACGAGGCCGAGCGCGAGGGCCACCTGCCCTACTCGGGCATCGGCGTGACCGGCTGGGACGACGCCATGAAGTGCTACACGATTCACTGGTTCGATTCGCTGGGGCGCAGCAGCGCCCTGCCCGCCACCGGCAGCTGGGACAAGAACGTGCTGCGGCTGGAGCAGGCCGATCCGGGCGGCCGCATCAGGTACCTCTACGTGCTGGAGTCCCCGCAGAGGTACCTGTTCAGGATCGAGCGCACGGTCGCAGGCGAGTGGCGGGCGGTGGTGCAGGGCAGCTATACGCGGCTCGACTGAGCCCTACTTGGCGGGCATCGGGATGGGCTTGAGCACCGAGAACGCAGCGCCCTGGGGGTCGGCCAGGGTGGCGAAGCGGCCGGTGTTTGGGATGTCGGTGGGCGGCACGAAGACCTGGGCGCCCATCGAGGTCGCCTTGGCGACGGTGCCGTCACAGTCGGCGACCGCGAAGTACAGGCCCCACATCGAGGGCGCGCCGGCCATCTCCTTGGGCTGCG
>Ga0154020_10006696_pt1 | contig 13502 bp, 11 predicted proteins | sample Klosneuvirus_201_FD_109709 | JGI IMG/M metagenome (GOLD analysis project Ga0154020, IMG submission 109709) | Active sludge microbial communities from wastewater, Klosterneuburg, Austria - Klosneuvirus_20160825_MG | ecosystem: Engineered > WWTP > Aerobic digester > Activated sludge | place... | reverse complement strand
TCACATCCATGACGTCTCGCGCCGCCAGCGGACCGCCGCCTACCACGTTCGTCTCGCCGGTGTCGGCGTGCGGCTTACCCACAACCTGCTCCACGATGGCCCCCACCAGGCCATCGGGCTCGCGGGCAATGACCATCTCATCGAGTTCAACGAAATCCATCACACGGGCATGGAGACCGACGATTGCGGCGCCTTTTACATGGGGCGGAATCCGTCCGAGCGCGGCTCGATGCTGCGTTTCAATTACTGGCATCACATCGGCAGCACGCGCAGTCATGGCAGTTGTGCGGTGTATTTCGATGATGGTGCGGGCGGGCAGACGGTATTCGGCAACATTTTCTATCGGGCTGCCGGCGGCGGTTTTGGAGCCGTCTTCTCGCACGGTGGGCACGACAACACGGTGCGCAACTGCGTCTTCATTGAATGTCCCCTCGCGCTTGGCAGCGCGCCGTGGGACGACAAACGCTGGAAGGAGTACCTGAACGAACCGCTGTGGCAGGAGAAGCTGCTCAAGGACGTGGACATCACCCGACCGCCGTACGCCGATCGCTATCCCGAACTGAAAGGCTTCATGGAATTTGCCGGCGCGCCGCGCCGCAATCACGCCCGCGCCAACTTGATCGTGAAGTGCCGCGCTGTGCAGACTGGCAACTGGGACGTAACCGACAGTTTCGTAACCGACACCGATCCGGGCTTCGTCAACGCCGACCGATTGAATTTTCAGCTCCGCAACGACTCCGCCACCTTCTCGGAGATACCCGGTTTTGAGAAGATCCCCTTCGAGCAGATCGGTCTGCAACAAGATGAATTTCGCCGCCGTACCGTGAAGAGTGGACCCTGAGGCCGGGAGCTATGGCGAGCACTTCAGTAAATTTTTGATCAAGGTCCTGCGGAGGCTACCGGCTCTTAGCTGAAGATCTCTCAATGATCCAAGAGGTATCGCGGGTTCCGCTGGCAGCGATAAAGCCATTGTATTGAACCTTTTTCACCGGAACAATCGTGCTGGCGTCTTGCCATTTCTTGATTTCCGCGTGGCCGTCGGCAAAACCAAAACCGCAGGCGCCATTGTGGTAGCTGGCCGGGAGATCAACCCAATTCTTGGGGTCGTTCACGTTGATGATGGTCCAGCCGTCGTTGATGCTGTCGGGATGTTCATCCACAAATACCCACAGATTGGCCGGCGCGGGTTTGATAATGTCGCTCATTTTGTCGTACGCCCACCAGCCCGTGGCGCCGTGCGCATCGCCTGACTTGTGTTCGCCTCTATAGGCGCCGCCTTCGATAAATCCATTCATCCCGACACTCCGAACCCGGGGCAGCGTGGCGTTACCCTCCCGGCACATGTAGATGTCCGCAGGACATTTGTAGATGCCAACGCTCTTGGTGTAGGAGCCAAGCACCGCTTTCAGAAGGAAATTCACATTGGTGTTGTCCGTGTTGCCGGGGTTGAAGTCCAACCATCCTGGGACCCAACTCAGGGTATAATCTTTCGTGCCTCCGTCCCGATTTGGTGCCAGCTTATTCTGGTTGTCATCCGCGTACATGATCCACGCCAAAGTCAGTTGCTTATTGTTCGACATGCAGGAAATCCCTTGAGCCTTGGTTTTGGCCTTGCTCAAAGCGGGCAGAAGCATGGCCGCCAGAATGGCAATAATGGCGATAACCACGAGGAGTTCAATCAGTGTAAAAGCGCCTTGCAACGCTGGTTGTTGATTTGAGGAATGAGCTTTGACGACGGTTTTGTTTCGCATATTGATTGCTTTCTTACGGCGGCTTGTTGCAACTATGTTTATCACCAGTCGGATTTCTTCGCAAGCCGGCCTTTGACCGCGATTCGTATTTGGCAGCCCAAACCCTCGGGCTGATCGTTCACGAAATTGTCCGTTGGCGAACTTGATCTCGACGCTGCCGCAGCTTTCGTGAACATTTCTCCGCCAATCGCATGAAAACTCCGATGAAAAGCAATCGTGCTGCCGTTCAGACCATCTTGTTCTCCTTGCTCGCGATCAACCTCATGGGGGCAAGCGAGGATGGCTTCCGTTCCCTCTTCGATGGGCGATCACTGGCCGGATGGGAAACACCCGATGCGAGTTATTGGGTTGTGGATGCGGGAGCGATTACCGGTCGCATTACGAAGGAGCATCCGTGCCCGGTGAACCAATATCTCGTGTGGCAGGGCGGCGAGCTGGCAGATTTCGAACTCAAGCTCAAGTCGCGCGTGAACGGCGAGGGTGGCATCAATAACGGCTTCCAATTCCGCAGCCGGCTGCTCCCGGATCACGACGTCTGCGGCTACCAAGTGGACAATAATCTCCAAACGCCTTGGCTCGTGCGGCTCTACGACGAGTTTGGCCGTCACACGCTGGCGTGGCGCGGCGAAAGGGCGGACTTTGATGCCGAGGGCAGCCGCGTGATCACGAAGCTCGCGGAGGCCGAAGGCCCGGCTTGGTTTCGCTTGGAAGACTGGCACGAGTATCACCTGACTTGTGTTGGCCCCCGAATCACATTGCGCGTGGATGGCCGGCTGGCCGCGGAAGTCGAGGACAACGATCCCCGACGCCGGGAACTCCAGGGCATCCTGGCGCTCCAGTTGCACAGCGGTCCGCCCACGGTGGTGAAGTTCAAGGATATCCGCCTCAAGGTGATCAAGGCGGCCACGAAGCGACTTAAAACGGGTCGCTTTCTGGTAACGCCACGGCAGCTGGCGCTACGGCGGGAGGCGATTGCCTGGTGGCCGTTGGACACCGGCGGTCATGGCGCGCAACCGCCGCTGCGGCACATTCCCGGCTGGGAAAAGTTCGAGCTGAACGTGCGCGCGGCCGGCCCCGGCGCAAGCGCCAACACGGATGTGGTGGTCCTTGACGGTGCTTACTTCGATGCCGGCCCGGATTTGTCGGGCGGCACGGAAGCGCTGACGGTGTATGTGCGGGCGCGAGATCCGCGCGGCGTCTGGGACGCGGCGTTGTTCGGCAAGCGCGGCAGCCGCGAGCAGGTTCAGTTCAATCTCTTCGGCACGAATCTGCCCGAGACGCCGGGCGGCGACCTTGGATTTGAAATCCGAACCGACCGGGGCTGGGTGATGGTCAGTTTCCCGGTTTCACAGATCGCGGCCACCGCCTGGCTTGACTTGGTCGGCAGATTCGATGGCAAGACTCTGGACCTCTTCTGCGATGGCCGACGCATGGCCGGCAAGCCATGGAGCGGTGACTTGCAGAAGAATTCGGAACCGCTGCTGATTGGCGCGGAGACGGACGCGGGCAAGGTGGTCCGGCACTTCCGGGGGGAATTGGAAGCGGCCGCCCTTTGGTCACGGGCGCTGACGGACGACGAATTGGCGATGCTCAGCGGGGTGGAAAAACCCGGCAAGGCTGGACGTTGAAGAACGGAACCGCGCGTGGAATTCTGGCCGCTCTCTCAGAAAGTAGGAGACGACGTGAGGAGTCTCTAACTCATCCTTTTGGAACCGGAAAGATTTGAAACTCGTCACCTTGTTTCCTGCAAAGTGGGGAGTCTTCCAACGGCCAACTGCTCCCACGTCGGTGGAGCGAAGCGCGAATTCCCGCTCCAGCGTCACGAGGATGCGCTGGCCGCGCCGCGCTGCGGCACTTACTCCCTCTCCCCCGCCGAGGGGGAGAGGACTGGGGTGATGGGCCTCATGTTTTCGCAAAGTCGGTGACGATGGAACGGCACGAAGTTGTCCATCAGACCGGGTCAACCCAACTCCCGAATTAACACGAAGCGCCGCCCACCCGCCTCGTGGGAATTCGAGAAAAGCCGTGCAAATCGCGGCAAAACTTTCTGAAAATAGCCGTTGACTTTCCTTTGGGGGGGGGCACCATGCTGACGATTCGCTACAACGGAAGAAAAGGGAAACCAAAATGGCAAGTGCCCCTATTCCGAAACACGGCTTCAGTTCCCCGGGCTGCGATGGAAGGAGATTACCCAAGCACTGCTCTCACCGGGCCGCCCGCCCTCGAAGTGTTGCGGTAGAGATTGGAAATATATCAATACCAAGAACCGACCCCTTTCTGTCCGGATTACTCACCATACTACTACTGACATGTAGCGCCAGAATCTGTATTGCGGGCAGTTATGAAGCAATGGGTTACCTCACGTATACAGCTTTCAATGCTTCAGGCAATCCATCTTACAAGAATGTGATGATGTTCGACGTGAATGTTGGTGCAATTAACTGGCGGATCCGTACGGAGCCTGTGATCGAATGCGAGGGGGGCATAGGGTATTATGAGGCATCTCTCAGTACGAACGATTGCATATTAATGGTAACTGGTTTGGAATCGGCATACAAAAGCTCAGAATCACCGTTTCAGAGTTTGCGCACAAAACTCAAAGAATCGAAAAAAGACGATGTTTATTTTGCGACCGCCAACCCTAAAATCCAAACCGCCATTCCCAACTCGTTTTCGGGTTCAGCTGCGTTCAAGAAAATGCCAGTTACGTCCGAAAAGGCTACTGCTAATCTGGTGGACAATGTCGCTATTGCTGATGTACTGCAAAGCAAATATCCGCGAGTGGATCCGTCCTATGTTGCGTTTCTTTGCTTCGCCTTCACTCCGCCCAATGAACAAAAGGATGGTACAAACAAAATGCTACTTCAGATTTGGGATGATGGAAATCGACAAAAGACTCGCTTTCGACACGCTAGTTGGAACCAATTTGCGGAGCCCCCTCACCTCGTTTCGAGTGCGGTCTATGGTTGGGTGGGCAAACAAATTCTTCCGAATGGCACGCTAGAAGACATTAACACATCAGATGTAAGCAAACCGTTCGACATGGCGGCGCGTTATGATGTTGATGTCCCAACGAATTGCAGCGGTTTGAAGTTGCCTCTCAGTTTCAAACTCACTCGCTTCGATACGGAGCGGTCGGAAAACAAAGAACCGAAAGTAGTATCCACTGTTGTTGCTTCAGTAATTAAGGTCAGCCTTCTTACTTCAAATGAATCCCTGGAGGTCAAGGTGCCTGGCAAAACCTTTGTCAGCGATTACCGACTCTCCGCCGGAGAATTGAAGGGTGCACATCTCGGATACTTGCTCGATTCGAACACCCCACCCACTACAGAGCAAATTAAGCAAGGCAGCCTGTACAAGCGCACTTCCGAGATCGCTAAAACTTCCCCACCAAAGCCCTATTTGCGTTGGGCATTGCTCGCATTTCTGTTGGCGTTCCCAGTGGTTGCTATCATTTTCTGGAAGTATTTGGCTCGAACTAGAGAATCGAGCAACACGGTTCCATCGCAGTAAACTTTGAACAATGAACATAACAAAAAGGCAGAACCATGAAACGAACTACATTGCACATGAATAAATCGAACTGGCCAAGATGTTTCCAACGATTGATGACTATACCGATGGCGCTTGCGTTATTGCTATCGCTGTTTTCAGAGCAGTATATCGCTGACGCCTTCGCGGCCTGTGCAACACCAAAGGACGATCCGAATCCGAATTGCGGCAACAATGGAACGCCTTCTGGGGGGTGTTGGAAGGTTGAATTAAGCCCGACTCCACAAAGCTGCACAGGGCCTAATATTAATAATCTTGTGTGTTTTCAATATTATGTTTCGGGCACGCTGACTCAGTATACTCATTCTGGGACGGCTTGTGGCTGTGACACAGGCGGTTGGGTTCAGGACGGACCTACACAGCAAGGGCAAGTTCTACAAGCATATAATAATGACACGTCTTGTGGCGGCTAGTCGTTGGCGTTACCTCGGTTTGGGGGACAGATAAATGGTACGATCATGCGGATAAATGGACCTAAACAAAGCAACTGCAAAACATGTTGCGGACGCCGGAGGTCGCAACTACAACTTCTTTCCGAATTGTTTCGTACTCAGCGCCGGGTCGATTCTTGCGATCACTGGAATTGCCAAGATTTGGAGTGGGTTGGGCAATTCCAAGTTCCTGGCAGTTGTTGATCCCATTATCGGCATCAAGTTTGGGCAATTGATGCTGCTGGTTGGATTGGCGGAAATTGTGATCGCGCTGGTCTGTTTTTTCAGCAAACGGCAAACACTTGCGCTCGGGTTGGTGGCTTGGATGTCCACCAACTTTGTGGTGTATCGCCTCGGTCTTTGGTGGATGCATTGGCATCGTCCGTGTAATTGTCTCGGCAACCTCACGGACGCCCTCCACATCTCGCCGCAGACCGCAGACAACATCATGAAAGCGCTGCTCGCCTACCTGCTTATCGGCAGCTACGGGTTGCTAATCCGCCAGTGGCGACTTGGCAACAGGCCCGAATTGTTGAGTGCAAATGGTAATGTGTCACTCTCGACAGAGAACTAAATCTAGATGGCGGACTGAAATTTAGCCAATTCGTATGAATTACACGGTGACCAAGCGAATTCTAGTTCTGTACCTGGTGTTGCTAGTGAGTTCTTCCAATTCCGGGGGGCAGAGTTTTTCAGTTGAAGGTGAGATTGAGACCTTGGGGTTTAAACCCGGACAAAACTCGCCGGTGGAATCAAAAAAAGCTCGCTTTAATATCTTGGTTGATGGCTGCAAGTGGCTAGTACGAGTCGTTGAAGAGGGTAATCCGTTTGACTATTTCGAGTGCGGAGGAGATGGGCGCGAAGTGTATTCATTGATTGGTCTTGCCAATCACAACCTGGATTTGCTCAGCCAAGGCAAAAAGGCTGGTGCAAATTCTGGGGCGGGCTTTATCCAAAGCGGTCCTGTCCCGCATAGCTACCGATCGCCCTATGCGTCAGTTCTCTGGCTGGCTTACGCCTCTTCGTGTTACTTTAATTCGATTTCAAACGGACTTGCTGAACCTCTTCTGTTCTACGTCCTACAGGACCGGCATCTTCATCGTCACGGATTTCATCAGCGGGTAGATCTGCAGCGTTTTGATGCGGTGCCGAGGCTGTTATCATCCGTCGCGTATCACGCTGATGGGAATTTGTATTACTGGGACAATGAGGCTTTGGTTGCGGTAACCCCACCCTTAAAAAAGGTCCGCATTCCTCCTTACGACAAAGGGTTCACCAATGCTTACTTTACAGTAACGGTGACGACAAATGTGAATAACCATGTTCTTCCACAGCGTTTCACATTTGTTATTTACCACCCTCAGAGAAACGGCAAGAGCAGCGATGATTTGTTCGGTTTGCGCTCGTTCTCAGGTACGGCCACCGCAGTCAAAATTGGAACTGCTCTTAATGATCACAGACCTAGCGTTAATGGCATGATCACTGTGGCTGATGAACGGGTTGTTAAAAGTGGGGAAACCCCAAGAATTGAATACGAGGGAACCAATCGCTGGCCCGAGCAGCGCGAATTGGACTTAAACCCTGAATATCGGAATCAAATCAGAATTCAGGCAGCCGTAGCCAATGAACTTGTCCGCCAACCTAACGTGAATCCCGGCCATCGAAGGTCAATCGTCCTAGCCTGCTTGGTGGCGTGTATGTTGGGGTCCTTGGCAGTATTCTTGTTGTTTCAGCGAAGGTCTGCCAAGACTGACGCTCGTTAGCAAAACAAAACCAAAAATGAAAGGAAACGTATGAGAAAAGTAGTTCGAGTTGTAATGTGTGCGCTGATCATCAATCTGCATTTGGCGGCGTCTGTGTTTGCCGATTGTGAGCAAGAGCCAACCAATGTGAGCAAGACGGATTGCGCGTACCTCGGAGAGGGTAGTGACTGTTCGGAAACCGAGGCAGCGATAAATTTGTGGTGCAAGCCAAGCACACCAAATTCAAAATGCATTTATGTCATGCTAAATCCGGATTTGACGGTTCCTACGGTTCGTTCCGATGGCACCTGCGAGTATGACAACGGTGTACTTCGGTGCATGGTGACATCGGCTACAAGTAGTTCGATAATAACCAATGTAAAGACGATTGGCGGAACTTGTGCCGGATGAATTGACAACGTCCGTTTGGGTTGCCACGGCAATCTCCTGACGTCCTCCACATCTCGCCCCAAGCGGCGGAGAACTTCACTTCATGAAAGTGCTGCTGGCCTATTTACTCGTCGGCAGTTACGGGTTGCTGTTTCTGCTTTGGCGGCAGAACCGTGCGGTTACGGAAGGAGTTCAAACGGTTGCGAACCCGGTATGAGGGAGTGCGTCGCGTCGGCCAGCCCGCGCTCAACGATGAACCTGGAAAACGCGGTTGGATGAGCCGCGAAAGAACGCAGAGATCGCAAAGATAGGAACATGATTGACGCCAACTGTGGATATTCTTTTCATCCAGTGGGTGAAACCCAAAGCATCGGTTCGGTTAAGCCTTCTCTTTCGCGCTGCGTTCTTCGCGTTCTCTTGCGGCCATTTGAACCTCGGAGGTTAGGATGAGTCTGCCCCGAACACTTGGACTGGCGTTCAAGGCGGGGCTGCTTGGGCTGTCATTGATCGTTTGCCTGGGTTCGGAATACCTGCATCGCGCCGCTTTGCCGTGGCCATTCCTGAATCAAGCTCAGGCCGAAATCTACGCGACGTTGCAGGCAGCGGATGTGCAATGGCTCGTTGTCATCTGCATCTCCGTCTATTTCATTGGTTTCATCTGGCTGCTCCGCTCATGGAATCGGGAGGTGAATCTTTGGCGAGACGCGCCGATGCCAGCCGGCCTTGCGCTGTACGCCATCGGTGCGCTGGCGTATGCATTGCGGTACGACCAAGCGTCGAAGAGCACCGATGCTTTGCTCCTATGCTTTGGGCTTACTGTGTTTCTTGGTTTCCGGTTCTGGCATGCAGTTGAAGCGAAGCGGAGCGAACCATTCAACATTGCGGGAGTGATTGTTGCCTTCACGCTCGTTCTGCTTTCCATCAGCGCGGTGTGGCGTCCCGAATCGTTCCAGAATTTTCAATATCGTGGCCAAGCACGTTGGAGCGGGCTGTGGGCCAATCCGAATACGTTTGGGATTTTGATGGGGGTGGGAGTTGTGCTGGCAATCGGGCAAGCCGTCTTGAGGCTAAAGTTGAAGGTCCAAAGTCGGTCAACTTCGGAACCCGGATTGCGGAGTGCAGAATGGTGGCACTGGGTGAAGATCGTTTCGCTCCTAACTGCTGCGGGATTGTGCGGGCTGGGGTTGGTCAAGAGTTACAGTCGCGGGGCGTGGCTGGGGACGGCGGTTGGATTGGCGTTCTTGCTTTGGAATTTGATAAAGACAACTGCCCACCGCACCGGAAACTCTCACCCCCAGCGCCTCTCCCATCCGATGGGCGAGGGTGGCGTCGGACTCTCCCCACTCTCCCAGGAACACCTCATCCGGCCTTCGGCCACCTTCTCCCCATCCGATGCGGAGAAGGGAGCGCGAGGCGGAGAGGGAGAATCACTTTCGTGTAGTTCGTATGTTTCGCGGTTAAAAAAGAACTGGCTTCCGACCTCGGTCATTCTGGCATCTGTTTTCGTTCTGGCCTTCTGGAACTTCCGGCACACGGATCGCCTGGTCGCGCGCCGGGCGTTCTCCGTTGGCAACGTGAATGATTTTTCATGGCGCAACCGGGTGGCGGCCTACCAGGGGTCGTTGCAAATGATGGCGGAGAAACCGTGGCTGGGTTTCGGCTGGAACCAACCGGGACAAGTGTATGACGAGTTCTATCGCACGCCGAAAGTGGCCGAAGGAGCTGCCATTCAAATGAACGACTATTTCACGCTCGGAACGACGCTCGGGGTCCCCGCGCTCCTGTGCCTTGTCGCCTTCATTGGCCTAACACTTGGTCGAGGGTCGAGAGTCGAAGGTCGAGCGCCTGTTGAACCTCAGCCGTCCGCCTTCAGCCTTCAGCCTTCCGGCTTCTGCCTTCCGTCCGTCTGCCGCGCCGGCGCAATCGTCTTGCTCGTCGGATTCTGGTTTGATGGCGGGTTGTTCAAACTGGCCACGGGGGCCATGTTCTGGATTCTTTTGGCGCTCGGCAAAGAGGATGACGAATGAACTTAGCGCGGCCAATTAGATTTTGTTTGCCGCTGCTCCTGCTGGTGGGTTTTGTCGCAGCCATGATGTGGGCCAAAGCCAGCGACCCGTTCAGGCTGGTGGAGTTCTCGCTCAAAGCGGCCAGCGGTAAAAAAGTCAAAGGCATTGCGGTCCTGCCCAAGCCAGTCGGAAAGCATCCAGTGGTCATCTATCTTCACGGCGCGGGTGGGAACTTGCTGGGCACCGGCAGCGAATTGCGACAAGTCGCCGAACTTGGGATCGCCGCCGTCGGTCTCGAATATAACCAGACCAACCAAAGCCTCTTCGACGAGGAATTCATGGCCCTGCATCAATATCTCCAGCGGCAGGCCTGGGCGCAGAGTAACGCCACCGCGTGGGTTGGGTTCAGCCTGGGTGCGCAACGAACATTGAGTTTTGCGCTGCGGCATCCGGAATTGCAGCCGCAACTGCTGATCCGCCGGGCCGGTGGGTGGGTGGAGGAACTCAATGAACAATTCAAAATTCAAAATTCAAAAACTCAAGACGGAGAACCGGCTGCTCATCCTTCATCCTTCATCCTTCATCCTTCGTCTCCCATCCGCTGCCCTGTCCTGCTCATCCACGGCGAACGGGACGAGGTCTTTCCTGTGGCCGATTGCAAACGGCTGGCGGAACGATTGCGCGCGAATGGAACGCCGGTGGAAGTGCGGATTCTTCCGGAGTGCGGGCATGTTTTCGGCGAAGATAGCGGCCCCGTCGTGCGGGCGTTGGCGGAGTACTGCGCAGCGAAATTGCCGTTGACGGATTACGCCGGGGTCGTTCCCGGTTGCCGGTTGACCCCGACAGAGGCACGGAGATTCAATCTGGCGATGCGCCGGGCCGGCCAGCAACGGCGCGAACTGTGGCGGGCGGTGACGACCTCGCGGGAACCCGAACGTCACACGGTGATGAACGTCATCGGCGGATTGGAGGATTATGATCTGGCGCATATTTCGGCCGTGCAGTTGGAAGAGTGTGTTGATCTCGCCTGGCAGGCGCGGCGGAAATATCCCTGGTGCCGCGACGCGCCCTTGGAAATCTTTGACAAGTTTGTGGCTAATCCGCGCATTTACGAGGAGCCGTTGGGGAAACCTGCATTGCCCTTTGTTCGCGGTCCCGCGCCGCGCGTCAAGTATTGCCGGGACACCGGCGAGGCGAGTGATGCGATCGGACGCTGGCTGTACTCCCGGCTGCGCTTTCGCACCGCTCCGGCGGCCCCGGAATCTGCCATGGCGGACTTGATCAGACAAAGTGGAGCGTGCCGCGAAGGAGCGATGATGTACACGTATTTGGGGCGCTTGGCGGGATTGCCGATGCGGCCCGTGTACGTCATCTGGCCGACGTTAGGCTCGTGGCATTGGTACACCGAAGTTTGGGACACCGGGGAAAAACAATGGCACGCCGTGGACAGCGCCAACCAGGATCGGACTTATCATACCTCATGGGTTTTGAGAGTCCGCAAATCCACGATTCTCCCGACGACCGGTGAGCGCGGGGGTTGGAATGCATTGGATGAGCAACGCTGGGAGGCGTTCACGAATAGCATCGGGCTGTTTTATCCCAGTGGTCAGGTGGTCGTGCGGGTGTTGGATGGGGAGGAGCCGGTGAAAGGCCAGCGGGTGGTGACGCAAGCTTGGTTGAGCAACGAGGTGTTCTCCGTCCTGGCCGCGCGAACGGATGAGAATGGCGAAGCCCGCCTGACCTTGGGCCAAACCGCCCGCCATCCGTATCGCCTGCTGATTGACAGGCCGGGCGAGAGCGACTGGCAATGGTTGACTGTCCAATCCAACCAGACTTACACCGTGACGTTGAACATGGGAGACACCAAGCCGTTTGATAAATCAACGGAACCGCCGGCCCCGGAGTTTTCCAACAAGGGGGAAACGAGATGAGGCAGATTTTCAGAAGTGAAACGACCACAAAAAGGCACAGAAGGCACAAGATTCTTAGCCGCGAAAGAACGCATAGAACGCAAAGTTTCCCCCTCTCCGCTCCAGCAGGGAGGGGAGAGGGACGGGGTGAGGTGAGGGTTGGGTCTTATCATTATGGTTTTTGCGTTTTCTTGCGGCAATTCATTCGGCTGCGTTCACCCGGTTCCGGAGCGCGGGCGGTCCCGCGCCCGCAGCACTCACGCACGACGAAAGCCATCAGATTTTTCCAATGCTCGCCTTGCTGTTCCTGCGCTGCGACCGGGGGACCGGTCGCGCTCCTTCGGCTGCGTTCACCCGGTTCTTTGCGCCTTTTGCGCTTTTTTGTGGCGATGCAATGTGAATTTTAGGCAATGAATCCACTAACCAAAAAGTTGGTTGATCGGGCTTCTGCCTGGTGCCACCAGGCGCAACAACGCTCGCCGCGTGGGTTCACGGCTGGGGTCTTGATCGCGACGGCGGTGCTATCAATGGCGCACTACACCTTCGGAGACTGGATGATTTATCCGGAGGTATCGCTATGGAAAGAGCGTGCTTTTTGGGCGGGCGTTCCTTTGGTGGTCTGTGTGTCCCTGCTGCATTGGGTCATTTGGACGGTGGTTTCGCTCGGGCGATTGAAATCGGCGACAGTCATTCTGGCCGCCGCCGCAATATTATGCCTTGGCGATTTGGTTTGGTATCTGGTCTGGCTAAACCTCAAGGCCGTTGGCTTGGATTACCAAAAATTCGTTGAATACTGGGATTGGTGGGCGTATTGGCTGTCCGTGGTCGTGGTGGTCGGAAATCTGTTCCTGGCCCGACGATGGTGGCAACTGGTTCGCCCGGTCAAGCCACGGGAAGCCAGGACTTTTACGCGCCCGGAACTGCTGTTGAGGGGCGTCGCCGTTTTCCTGGCGTGGTGCGCGGTCATGCTCACCGCGATCCATCTGGTTTTACCACGAATGGCGGTGAACGATTTCACGCTCGACATGGCGGATGCCTTCCTGGTGCGGGAGGAATGGCGCGCGGATTATGATTTTGTCGTGCGGAGTGGGGTGAGTCGTGGGAAACGGCTGGGGGCGTTACTGGACCAAGCGAGCCTTGCAAATCTGCAACGGCGCCATTTCTACCCGGAGCTGAACGAGTCGGTTTATCGAGAATTTGTGTTGTCCCCGGTTGTGGATCGGCTGCCGTTGTCCGAATGGGATTGGCGGCGGACGCTATGGGAAAATTTTTATCCGCGTGTGCGCCGCGAGCACGATCCGGCGCTAGCCGCCCAGACGGTGGTGCGTTATCTGCGCGAGCGGGTGGGGATCGATCCAGCGTATTCATATCGGGTTGGGGTGGAAACGATTTGGACCCAACAAATGACTGATGAAATCGGGTTTGAACGAATTTACGTCGCCGCGTTGCGGTCAGTGGGCATTGCCGCGCGTTTGAACGCCGGCCAACGGGCGGAGCTATGGGCCGGCAACGTCTGGCAGGAAACACCACGACCCATCGTCGCGAGCTGGTCAACCCGTGGCGAAACAAACAAATGAAGCCTCCCCGACCATTTGATACGATTCAACTTAACCCCACTACAAACGACCGGCTCGGGCCTGTCCTGGAAAGCAATAAAATATGAAATCAATCCATCACCGACGAAACCTCGGAGCGTTCACGCTGATTGAACTGCTGGTCG
>Ga0154020_10006694_pt1 | contig 13505 bp, 6 predicted proteins | sample Klosneuvirus_201_FD_109709 | JGI IMG/M metagenome (GOLD analysis project Ga0154020, IMG submission 109709) | Active sludge microbial communities from wastewater, Klosterneuburg, Austria - Klosneuvirus_20160825_MG | ecosystem: Engineered > WWTP > Aerobic digester > Activated sludge | place... | reverse complement strand
TAACTCCGCTCGGGCGGCTGCGGCATACCGGTGGGGCTGTGGCGGACGTCGCCGTTCACTGCGTGGAAGCCGCCACCCGAAAAATGAATGCGGTGGTAATGGCTTGGGTAGTTTATCCCAGACCAACTATGCGGCAGAAACTGATCGAGCGAGGCATCATACATGGCGGCGACGAGTTCGGCAGCCACCTTGTCTTTTTTCGGCCCGCTGATCTTGATGCGCCATTCCTCCTTGTCGCCCGGCGCGAGTTTGTCGCGGAAGGTTTCGTAGGTGATCGTCAGGTCTTTGTTGCTCCAGGGTACCGACACGCCCGCGGGGCCAACCTGGTAGAACCGGTTGTGGCGCACGGCAAAAGCGTTCATGGACAAACCGCCGCGATCGCTTTCCAACACGGGCGTTTCCACGGCCTGCGCACCCGCTACGTCTATCCAGCGAGGGGCCAGATTTTTGCCCTCCCGGCCCAAGAGGAACAGAAAGCGCAGCCGCTCCCCGCCGCCCAGCCATAGCCGGGCGGTCTCGCCGGGTTCACAGGTGCTTTTTTCCAAAATACCACCCGGGCCGTCGAATTGCGTGGCACGGTTTTTTGCTTCCCACACCCGCACGATGCGTTTGATCTCGATCGGTTCGCCGAAAGCATCTTTGGTTTTTAGTACCACCTCGTAGTGGCCGACAGACATGCCGCCGTCGTTCAGGTTAATTTTGGTGGTCGAGCCGGTGTTGAAATTCAGGGTGCGCGTGAAATCCTGCCGTCCCCACTTTTCGGGATTTTCCTCGCCGTTCCAGGGGTACAGCGGAAAATCGCGGCGGAAGTCTGCTTCCGCCAGGGTCGGCACGTCGGGATTTTCCCAGTAACGTTTCACAAACTGCTGCCGGGGCGACACGAGGCGTGTGATCTCGATGCTGCCCGTTGCGGCCTGAAACTGGCCGGCGGTGTTGGTGGTGTTGAGGGAAATGCTGCGAAGGCTGTCCAGTTCGATTTCCTGCGGCAAACCGAAGTCCACGTTCAGGGCCACGTACCCGGCGGTCAACGAGGTTTCGCTGCTGCGCGTTTCGCCGGTGATGTCGGTCACGTCGGCCATGACCCGGAAATCGAACATCGGTTGGTCTTTTTTCGGGATGCTGCGGTCGGGCAGGGCCGTGAATGTGATGTCGAAACCGCCGTCGGCGCCGGTGGTCGTTTCACCGTTGGCGATTTCCATGGTTTCCGAAATGAACGGTTTGGTGATACGCCACCAGTCCCACCAGGGGAAGCGCGCCTGGCGCACCACGCGGTAGCGCACCTTGGCGCCGTCCACGACACTGCCGGCGTAGTTTTTGGCTTCGCCGCGTACCGATACAGCATCGTTCACGCGGTAGGCGCCTGTCACGGGCTTGAAAGTCACTTCAAATTTCGGGCGTTTGTACTCTTCGACGTTGAACCAGGCACCACCATTCAAGCCTTCGGCCTCAATGCGCATTTGGCCGGTGAGGCCGGACGCAGGCGCCTGGAATGCGCCGTTGAAGGTACCGAATTCGTTGGTTCGCAGTTTCAGGCGATTTTTTTCCTGACTGTTCGCATCGAGAAAACGTACTGTCACGTCCGTGTTCGGGATAATCGTGGGCATGCTTTTTTCGTCACGAAGCAACAAGACTCCTTTGAAATACACCGTTTGTCCGGGGCGGTACAGGCTGCGGTCGGTAAAAAACAGGGTTTCCCGGTTCGGTTTACGCGGTTCGGGGCGGTAGTTGTTGAAATACTCGTCGAGCCAGAGGGTGTCCTGCTCGTGGCTGAGGCGCACGTGGAAGCCGCGGCGCGTGTCAACCTGAGGCTTCAGTAAACCGCCGCGGTCGCTGAGGGCCTGCGTGAGGCGGACACGTACGTTGCGGCGTTCTTTGTTATCCCATTTGGACTCGTAAAACTCGCCGTACACGCCGATGATGGGTGAACCGGTTTCGCGGTTGACCACGGCAAAGTGCTGGTCACCGTTTTGGTCGAACGACACGGCGGCAAGATTGGAGCAGGTGAACGGGGCGAAAACCGCCGGGTGCGCGGCCCCGGCAAAATCGTCCGAGCCGGCCACGAGCACCACGTAGCGTCCGGCGGGCAAGGGATCAAGTTTGATTTCGGTGCGGTGGGAGCGATAGTCACCGGGGTCTTTGAGGTCCCACGTGCGCTGTCGCACCGCAGGCAATCCGTTCAGGTAGGTCAGCCGTTGGTCCCATTCCACCTGGTCGAACGCGGTGGGATCGTTGGGCACCTGCACGACCTTGACCCATACTTTTTTCAGATTTTTGAAGGAAATCGCAGCAAGCAACGGCTTGTTTGGCAGTGCCACGTGTTCCGTTTCGAGGGTGATTTCCTCCCGGCGCAGGTCGTACAGCAAGGCAGCGCACTGTTTGGCCCCGTACGTATCGGGGTGGCGACGAATAGCGTCCTCGCACAGGTCGGCTGCCTGTTTCAGCAAGGTAGCATCGGCGTTAGGCAAGCCGGCCTGCTCCATCAGCGCCCAGGCCATTTTGTGCACGATCTCGGCGTCCGAGGGGTGGTTGTAGTGCGTTTTGTGCAGGATTGCAAGGGCCTGGCGGTAGCGCTCGGCCTTGTCTTCCAGCACGGCATTGTTTTGGACAAATTGGAGGCGCAGCAGTTCAGCGTCAATCAGGGCGGCTTCTTCGCCGGCGGCGAGGTGTGCAGCGATGAGGCGTTGGAACAAGCGGACAGCGAGCCACTTGCCGGAGCTGGTATCGCGGCTCTGGAAGTTAAATTTTACGAAATCAGCAGCAGGCGCGAAGGCTTCGGGCTGGTCGAGATAAAACTTGTAGGCCGGCTCGGTGAGGTAGCTGCGTTCGTTGGCGAAATGTTCCACGGCGCGGTGGCCGAGAAAGTCGAACAGGTTGGGGCGCAGGGGTTTGGCGCCTATAGAGTCCGCACGTCCCGGCCGGGAAATGTCGCGCAGGTAATCGGCGGAGATTGGGCGCAGGGTGGACTCGTTTTGCACGGAGGCGCGGTAGAAGTCCAGCGCCCGGCGTTCGATCTGCTCCGCCGACCAGGTCAGGATATCGCCGCCTTCGCCTTCGGCCAGGGGCGTGCGGCCCTGGATGCGCCAGCCCTGGTTTTGGAGATAGGTGGCGTACAGTTCGCCGAGGAGGCTTTGCAGCACGGAGCGCTCCGGCTCGCCCGCTGTTTTTTCGTCGTTTTCGAGTACCTGGACGGCTTTCACGAAACCATCCTCTTCCAGCATGGTGATGTATTTGCCACGGAAAAGCAGGGTCTTGATCGTTTGCGGGCCGTTGCGGTCGGTTTTGGCCCGGGCGTGCAGGGCTTCGGTGCGTTCAAGCGCGCTTTTGAACAGCCCTTGTTTTTCGAGGCTGTCAATGGCGCGCCATTCCGAGGCGTAGTCGCCGGAAACGGGAGCGGGTGTGCTGGGCATGGGCATGGAAACGGGTTGGGTGCCTGGCCCGTCGGGCACTTTTTGAGCAAATTTGCAAAAAGCAAACGAAAGGGCGAGCAAAAAGATGGTGGAGCGTAGCATGGTGGATGGCTGTTGGTTGTTGGCAATTGGCCGTTGGCATGTTGGACGAGGCAGGATAGATGCAGGTTGTGGTGAAAATGCACAAACGCGAAAAAAATCTTGCTGCGCTTGCAAAGGAAAGAAATTTTCCGGCAAGGGCGGGCGGGTGTGTGAGCGCGAAGAAATCGGTTGGGGTACATAATTTTTATTTCTATTGCCCATCCCCGACAATACCACAACGCCGATTCCGGTAGGTTTGTCGCCGAGGCGGACGAGCCAAACCTGCCCGGTCAAATTTCCATGAAAAAAACGCTATTCCTCCTTCTTGTCTGGCTGTTGCAAACAAACCCGGCCGCTGCTCAAGGGCCGGGCGATTACCAGTCTAATGTCGTAAACTTAAGCGCCGCGCTTGGTGTTTTCACCAAGCGCACTCGCACTCGGTAGCGCTTGGTGAAAACACCAAGCGCGGCGGCAAGAAGTGCTGAGTAGCGTTGTATTTCCCGATTTAAACGTGCCGTTGGAGGAGGTTTTCGTTGGGGATTGAAGGATGTCACAGATGCACACAGATGCACACAGATGCACACAGATGCACACAGATGCACACAGATTCACACAGATTTACACAGATTTACACAGATATGCAATACCCCAAGAGGTAAATCTGTGTGAATTTGTGGTGCATCCCCCCTACCCGAACATCGCCTTGTCAAACCGCAACGCCACTTCGTTCCAGTTGACCACATTGAAAAAAGCGGCGATGTAGTCCGGGCGCTTGTTCTGGTGCTTCAGGTAGTAGGCGTGCTCCCATACGTCGAGACCGAGGATGGGCGTGCCGGTTTTGGACGCGATCTGGAGCATGAGCGGGTTGTCCTGGTTGGGCGAGGTGGCGATGAACAAACCCTTGTCCTTGCCCACGCACAGCCAGGCCCAGCCGGAGCCGAACACGCTCTTCGCCGCATCGGAAAACTCGGTTTTAAATTTATCGAACGAACCGAAGGTCGTATTGATCGCCGTGGCCAACTGGCCGGGCTGGAGTGCGTTTCCGCCGGGTGTCATAGTTTGCCAGAAAAAGGCGTGGTTCCAGTGACCGCCGGCGTTGTTGCGGATTTTTTTGTCGGCATCGGCGCTGGTGATGCGGGCGATGATGTCTTCCAGTTCGTACTCGGCGTACACGGTGTCCTTGACGGCGTCGTTCAGGTTGTTCACGTACGCCTGATGGTGCTTGCCGTGGTGAATTTCCATGGTTTGTTTGTCAATGTGCGGCTCCAGGGCTGCCGCGGCGTAGGGCAAAGCCGGCAGCGCAAAGGGCGTGGTGCGTTTGACTTTTGGCGGCTGGAGGGTCATTTTTTGAGCGCCATTGGCTTTTTTGCCCGGCGAGCAAGCCGAGACGAGCGGCGCCATGGCTGCGCTGATGGAGAGAAGAAGACCGGTTTTGAGAAACGTGCGTTTTTCCATAATGAAAAGGCAGATTTAAATATTGGATGAGAAAATAGTAGTACTTGTGCGTGCAAGGATACGGACTATCGAACTACAGAAAAAGGTCAGAAATCATCAAATCCAATTCTGTAACGTAACGCCGAATCTCCCCGGCCAACTCTTCCAACTGCGCCACTTTGTCCGGCTGGAGCGCCATTCCCTGCATCGCTTCTTTCATTTTTTCCTGCATTTGCTCCACACTCAGTTGCCCTGTCCGGTTGGCCGCTACGGCATAAAACCAGGGGATGGTGGGCAGGTACCCCGACTTGACAGCATACGAACGTTCGAGTTCGAGCAGTCGGTATTTTTCAGAGAGGTGGATGATTTTTTTGAAATTGTTTTGCGCCAGCAGGGCTTCGAGGTACGCGCTGAAAAACGCGTGCCACCGGTGTTCGAAAATCTCTTTCCGATAGGCCCGCAGGTAGGTATCAGCGTAGTTCTCAGCTGCGCGGTGCTGCCCCGTGTGGTGCAGGCAGCGCAGGTAAAGGGCCACGAAGCCAATCTTGTTGTGAAAACTGTGCGTGGTGCGGCTCTCCGGCAAGGCAGTTTTCATCACGCGCAGCGCCTCGTCGTATTTTTTCCGGCGCAGGAGCACCCCGCACAAGTTGTTCGCATAGTGGATGTAGTCGGCAGTTTTTACCCGAATGGACAGGTAGCCGTAGTACTCGGCCTCGTCGTATTCCTGAAACCGGCTGTGCAGGAGCAAGCGGTTGCCGTAGTAGTTGATAAGCAGGCGCTTGGAGTAATATTTTCCCTGGCTGAAAAGCCGGTCGAGCGTTTGATACTGCTCGCGCAGCGGCTCGAATCGGCGGTAGTTGTAGTAAATGAACGTGAGCCGCACGAGCGCCATGTAGCGGTTCCAGCCGTTGAGGGTGTTGTCGTGAAACACCTCGACGAGCCAGGGTTCCCATTGGATGCTGTCGGTCGCGCGGGTGGAGTATTGCCGCACGATATCCTCAGTAGCGGCATGCAGGCGTTCGCGCACGCTGTGGGCGCGGTCGTAGGCGGCGCGGTATTTTTCCAAAAACTCTTCCACCGCGCTATGCTCGGCATAGCGCATACGGATGAGCAGAAAATGCCGGTACAATTGAGCCAGTTCGTAACACTTGACAAAATGGTAGGCCGTAGGCATGGTGGCTCGAAAATGTCCCAGCAGGCGCTCTTCCTGCGCCGGCGAAATGCTGTCGGTCTCGATTTCGCGCTCCGCCGTAAGTAGCCATTCGTATTCGGTGTCCACGTCGGAGGCGTGCAGGCGCTCCGTGATCCAGAGTTTCAGGTTGGAAAATTTGCGTTTGTCGAGCGTTTCGTCGTAGGGCTCGGCGCCCTCCAGGCGACGGCAGTTGCGATCCACTTGCTCCAAAATTGCCAGTTTGGCCTTGTCGTCGAACTGTTGCACGGCGAGCAGGTAGCCCGTCTCGTGCGGCAAGAGGGATTGGGCAAATTCCGTGAATTTTTGCAGTTTGTTTCGCATGGCCGGTAGCGGCCAAAGATAGGAAAGAAGTCGTTCACTGGGTCACTCAGAAGGGAGAAGAGGTTTGTCGTTCAATTGGGTTATTAACTGCATTTTCGTCTTTTTGTCCACATACTGCAAGGCAATTCTGTTCTCCGGCCTGTGGTCAATGGTGTAAAGCACGAACAAGAAAAACCACTCCAGGGGTTTCATTAGCATGTACACTACATCCGAAACGATTTTTACCTGGAAAACACCGTAGTATTGATGAATTATAAGGCCAACCCGATTGTAGTTTTTACGGACAAGCGCATGCGTAGCGGGAAACTTTTCCTGCATTAAATCTTCAAATGCGTTTGAAATCAGCAGTTGCCGGTTGCAAAGTATTCGATTGCCGTTTCTTACGCCATATCGGATTGGCCTTACGATCTCCCGGTGACCGTTGGCCCCCACGGAACATAAAAAGTGCCCGCCACAAACGACATTTTTGCACTCATGGTCCAATGCCGAAAAACCATGCTTGTAGGTTTCGGTGAACGCTCGAATGAGTGCATCGGGCTTTTGTCCGAACAGCATCAGAAGCAGGCTAACCAGCATGGTCAGCGGGACAAGCAGCGCAGCCATCAGGGGAAACTTCATAGCCGGTTCCAGATTCAGTACATACCTGGCTAATTTGTCAAAAACATTGTCGGTCGAAGTCTCTTCTTCAAGAAACCGGCTTTCCAGCATCGCCTGATGCTTCATCAATTTCATCAGGATCAATAGGATGATCGGAATATTTCCAAAAATCCAAATCCCCGGCAAATGAAAACACAACAGCACATTGATCGCAAGCCCGAGCAGCAGCAGCAGATTTAACAGTAATTCGGGTACCGGCGGAAACAGTCTTGTTCGACACAATGCTACCACATACGCCGATTGGCATAACCCGATCAACAGGTAAATACCCGGTCTGTGATCCGGCGAAAACACAGCAGTTGTCCCGCAACAGTCGTTTTTATGACCAACCTCGACGGCCAAAAAAACTATCGGAACGATTAGTACCGTCCAAACCTCGGCAATTGTAAACACGGTTTTATCTCTGCGGACATTCCTGTTTACAAATAAAACATACAGGAATCGCAACAGTACATACACGGCAATAACGATCACCAAAAGGTAGAAAGTCACCATATCCATGAAGATGATTTCATTGTTGAGCAATTGTGATGGCTTTTGTACCGTAAAGGAATGAATTCCAGTACGTAAACCAAAACAACGTCAGCATGTATGCAGATGCTGCCTGCCCCCCCTCACAGCGTCAACCCGCCGTCCACACTAATCGTCGCGCCGTTGATGAAACCCGCCTCTTCGGAAGCCAGGAATGCGTACACGGCGGCCACTTCTTCCACAGTGCCAAGCCGCCCGACGGGGGCTTTTTCCTGCATAGATTGCACCACCGTGTCGGGCAGGGCATCCACCATTTCGGTACGGATAAACCCGGGCGCCACGGCGTTGGCGGTGATGCCCTTGCGGCCAAATTCCCGCGCCCACACTTTGGTCATGCCGATCACGCCGGCTTTGGTGGCGGCGTAGTTGGTTTGGCCGAAATTGCCGTACAAGCCCACGACCGACGCTGCCGTGATAATACGCCCCCAGCCCCGCGCTTCGAGGAAGGGGTACACGGCTTTGGTGCAATTGAACACCCCCGTCAGGTTCACGCCGATGACCTGATCCCACTGCTCGGGCGTCATTTTTTTCAGGGTGGCGTCGCGGGTGATGCCCGCATTGTTGACGAGCACGTCAATCTGGCCAAACGCCTCGGCAGTCAGGCGAGCCGCTTCCTGCACGGCGGCGTAGTCGGCGGTGTTGACCTGAAAAAAACGCGCCTCCCGGCCCTGTGCCTTGCATTCGGCTTCGAGAGCCAGGCCCCGTTCGGTTTGAACGTCCCAGATGGCGACGCGGAAACCGTCGTGCAGGAAGCGCAGGACGGTGGCGCGCCCGATTCCGCCGGCCCCGCCGGTGATGATGGCTACTTTGTTTTGTATGGACATGTGTTTGTTTTGTTTGTGTCACAGAGACTTGCGCCCTCGTAGAGTAAAGTGTCACAGAGGCTCATAGAGGGGCAAAAGTAGAACAAGCCCAACCTGCCGGCATACGATTTCCGGATTCAACAGTTTTGTCCGGTCAACCGGGGATTTTTCAAAATTTTCCGATCCGAAATACCGGAACGACAGTTTGGGAAACTGTCTGGTTTTCAAAGGCTTGGTTTTGGTTTTGGTTTCTTTATTTTTGAAAAAATCAATTTTCGCCGACTTAAAATCGGTGGAAAGTCAAGGCAAAAAAACATCCGTGCGTTTGGCGCAAAGCAATAGTTTTTGGTTCGGCGAAGCGAACGGTCGCTCTACATTGGCTCGCCAACCGGAACTACCGGCTCACAAAATTTTCTACGGAACATGGATAACCGCGCATGGGCAACAGCACTTTTACTGACGGCATACGCCGCCGTGTTGCTGTATTTTGTGGTACGCGCCGCGCGCCGCACACGCTCCCTGGCCGACTATGCCGTGGGTAGTCAGGGCTTTTCGCCGGTGGTCGTGGGGCTGTCCCTCGCGGCAAGCATTACCAGTGCCGCCACCTTTATTATCAATCCCGGCTTTGTGGCCCTGTACGGTTGGAGCGCTTTTTTGGCCATGAGCGTGATTTTGCCCATCGGACTGATCGGCTCGCTGATCGTATTGACGCGCGCATTCCGGCAGTACGGGGCGAATGTGAAAGCCCTCACCCTCGCACAATGGATGGGCAAACGCTACGAAAGCCCCGCGTTGGGGCTTTGGTTTGCGGGACTGTCGCTGCTGCTGCTCACATTTGTTGTGCTGATTTGTGTGGGCCTGACCAAAGTGATTGCTTCATCGTTGGGCGCGGGCGAATTGCCGGTACTGATCGGTGTAGTCGTTTTTGTATTCGGCTACATGATGTTTGGCGGCGCCAACTCTTTGGTGTACACCAACACGATTCAAGCCGTGCTGATGCTGATCGTGGCCGTGATAATGCTCGCCTCCGGCTGGGAATATTTCGCAGACGGCATCGGCGGTTTTGGGGAGAAATTAGCCGCCATTGATCCGCTGCTCACCCAACCCGTAAACCCGAACAGCGCCTTGTTTCGCGACTGGTTTGAGGTAGCCTTTTGCAATTTCGTCGTAGGCGTGGCTATTGTTTGTCAGCCGCACATCGTGACCCGCTCACTCATGCTGCGCTCCGGCAGCGACGTGAACCGTTACCTGCTGGTGGGCATCGTCGCCGAAATCGTGTTTTTCTGCGTGCTTTTTACGGGTTTTTACGCGCGTCTGCATTTTCCCGACCTGGCGGTGGACGGCGCCCCTTTAAAAATGGACGGCATCATCCCGGCCTATGTAGTCGCGGTTTTCCCCCTTGGGGCGAGCCTGTTGGTTATCCTCGGTCTGCTATCTGCGGGCCTTTCCACGCTGGAAGGATTGATTCAGGCCCTGTCCACCACCATCACGTCCGATCTGATCGGCCCGTTGGCCGGCAACCGCCTCGGCGACGGCGAGCAGCGGCTCCGGCGTTTGGCCCGGTTGAACAAATTCGTGATCATCGGACTGGCTACGATTTCGATTGTCTGGAGTTATGATCAATTGCTGCACCCGAACCTGAGTGTGGGTATCCTCGCCCAAAACGGTGTGTACGCCTATTTTTCAGCGGCTTTTGTGCCGGTGCTGTTCGGTATTTTTTTCAAAAACACGCCCTTGAAAGCAGTAGCAGCGGCATCTGCAACGGCGGTGCTGGTACATTTCGCGGTGTACTACGGCGAACTGACGCCCTACACGACCGGGGCGGTACGCAACCCGGCGGTAGCGTCGGCGCTGGCCATCCTGAGTTCGGTGGCGGTAGGTATCGTTTTTTTGTTTGGACGGAGGAAAGCACCTTTGCGGGATCAAATACTTGACCAACAATGACGTACGCTAAAAAAACACTTTTCGCCCTGTTCATCGCTTTCGCGGCTGTCCCAATGATGGCGCAAACCTCCAGTATGCAGGACCTGCCCTACCCGAACGACACCAAAACCGTCACCCTGCCCGGCGGTACGGAAATCGCTTACATAGACCGTGGGCAAGGACCGTACACCCTGTTGTTTGTGCATGGCTTAGGCACCTACTTCAAGTCGTGGCTACACAACGTCAACACGCTGAGCATGGAAAACCGCTGCATTGCGCTCGACCTGCCTGGCTACGGAAAATCGAGCAAGGGCGACTATCCGTTCGGCATGGCCTATTTTGCCGACCAGATCAGCCAGTTTTGCAAGGCGCTCGAACTGGAACAGGTGATTCTGGTGGGGCATTCGATGGGCGGGCAGATCGCACTGACACTTGCTTTGCAAGACAGCACGCTGCTGAAAAAACTCGTGCTGATCGCTCCGGCGGGCATCGAGACGTTCACCGAGGCGGAAGCCAAATGGCTGAAAACCGTGTACACACCGGAAGTGGTGAAAAACGCCTCGCCCGACCAGATCCGAAAAAACTTTGAAGCCAATTTTTACATCTGGCCCTACGACGCAGAATACTTGTACCGCGAACGGCTTTTCATGCGGGAAACGTCCGAGTACGACGGCTGGTGCCGCATGATCCCAAAATGCGTGGCGGGCATGCTTGACGAGCCGGTGTTTGCAAAACTGGATAAAATCAACATACCGACACTGATCATTTTCGGGGAAAACGACGCGCTTATCCCCAATATATTCTTGCACAAAACCCAAAACACTCTTCAGATCGCGCAATTAGCGCAATCCGGAATTCCGGGTAGCCGTTTGCGCCTGTTGCCCCAGGCCGGGCATTTTGTCCAGTGGGAACAGGCGGCTTTGACCAATCAGGCTATCCGCGAATTTCTGGAGGAGTAATCCGCACTATTACGGCCTTACGCCCGCTGTTCCGGACAGCGGCGCGTACCCTGTGGCGATGCGCACCGGCGCGTCGGAGGCTGTGCTTTTGTCAAAAAATAACGTTTCACACATCGCTCAACCACACTTTGCTATGAAGTCTCTGATTACTACACTGCTCTTGACCTTCGTCGCCATCGGGCTATATGCCCAGCGTGGCTCCGTCACCGGAAAGGTGACCGACAGTTCCACCGGAGAAGCGCTCCCCGGGGCCACCGTGGTGGTGGATGGCGCCACAGGCGGTACGGCTACCGACCGAAACGGTTCGTTCTCGCTTTCGGCGGAAGCCGGCTCCCGTACGCTGCTCATTTCGTACATCGGCTACCAAACAGCCACGGTTCCGGTGAGCATTTCCGCCGGCCAGGCGACTACCGCCGACGTGGCCCTCGAATCTACCGGTATCCGCGGCAGCGAGGTCGTCGTATCGGCATCCCGCCGTGCTGAAAAACTGACCAACGCGCCCGCCACCATTTCGGTGGTAAACGCCAAGGCTATCGCCGAACTGCCCACGTTTAACGTGGCCGAACTGCTTGGCCGCCAAAAAGGACTCGACTACGTGCGCTCCGGTGTGCTGGGCATCGGCGTGAATGCGCGCGGTTTCAACAGCGCATTCAACCCCAAGAACCTGCAAATCAACGACAACCGCTTCTCCTCGCTCATTGCCACGGGTTTGCCACTCGGCGCCCTGAGCACTACGGTGAAAGAAGACATCGAGCGCATCGAGGTGATCCTCGGTCCGTCGTCGGCACTGTACGGCCCGAACGCCCACAACGGTCTGCTGAACACGATTACCAAAGACCCGCGCACCTCGGAAGGCACCACCATCGCCGTCGGCGCCGGTAACCAGAGCGTCTTCACCGGCCGCCTGCGCCATGCCATGAAACTGAGCGACAAGTTCGCCTTCAAGATCAGCGGCGAGTACACGCAGGGTACGGAGTTCGACTTTGTGGACACCGTATATGCCGGCGCAGCAGCCTACCCGGAATACCTGCTGGACCGCGACTTCAACTCCCTGCGCGGCGAAGCACAGGTGTACTACAGCCTCGACGAGACGTCCACCATCATAGTCGGCTACGGCGGCAGCAACAGCAACAACATCGGAAACACCAATGCCGGGCGCAACCAGATCCGCGATTGGCAGGTGCACTGGTTCCAGGGCCGCTTCGTGTCGCCGCGCTTTTTTGCCAACCTGTACTACACGATGAGCAGCACCGATTCCACCTACGCCATGAACCGGCGGACGGTGAACTACTGGTCGTATAAAAATGCGGGAATTGATGAGGCGACGGCCCGCCCAAAGTCTCTGGCGTTTCAGTATGTCCCGCTGTCGCCCACTTCAGGGCTGGAGTTTCCCCGTGGCGCCTTGTTTCAGGATGTGTCCAATCGCCTGAACGGAGAAGTGCAGTACAACAATTCGCTGGGCAAGATCGCCGATTTCATCGTGGGCGCACAGTACCAGCGCGACGTAGCCGGCAGCAACAACACCTACCTGCTGGACCGGGAAGGCAAGATCGAGGTTGCCCAAATTGGTGGTTACCTGCAGTTGGAGCGCAAGTTTGGCACCAATTTCCGCGTAGTGGCCGCCGCCCGCGCCGACAACCACGACCTGTACGGCTTCAACTTTATCCCAAAAGGCGCGCTCGTGTACACCACTGACAACAGCTCCCTGCGCTTCACCTATGGCGAGGGCATCGCGGCGCCCACGATCCTCAATTTGGAGGCCAACATCTTCGGCGGCTTGTTGCTCGGAAACGGAGCGGGCTACACCGTCCGGGAGTTTGACATGACCGACGGCTCGGTGACGAACGAATACACCGTGGACAAACTGAAAGTAGAAAAAATCCGCACCTTCGAACTGGGCTACAAAGCCCAGGTGGGCAAACGTCTCTACCTCGATGCCAACGCCTACTACAACCAGTCGGAAAACTTCCTCAGCCCGGCGATCAATGTCGGCACCGACCGCGGCGCGCTGGTGGACCACGACAACAACCCGGCCACGGCAAACATCCAGCAGTACCGCGGCTACGTGGTCAAACGCGGCGACCGGGCTATTGGCGACTACTTCAGCACCACGGCCATGCCCGACGGGAATGCCGGCGCCGACCTGCTGCTGACCTACGTCAACTTCGGCTCGGTGAACACCTACGGCTTTGATTTT
>Ga0154020_10006693_pt1 | contig 13506 bp, 14 predicted proteins | sample Klosneuvirus_201_FD_109709 | JGI IMG/M metagenome (GOLD analysis project Ga0154020, IMG submission 109709) | Active sludge microbial communities from wastewater, Klosterneuburg, Austria - Klosneuvirus_20160825_MG | ecosystem: Engineered > WWTP > Aerobic digester > Activated sludge | place... | reverse complement strand
GGATGACTGGGGGCTGGCTCCCTTAACCGACGAGCATCGCCGGGATCTCTTGGAACTCCTCGATGATCGCCACGGGCATCGGGCCACCCTCGTGGCCAGTCAACTCCCGATCGATCACTGGCACGCGGCGATCGGGGAGCCGACGCTGGCCGATGCCATTCTTGACCGACTCGTGCACAATGCCTATAAGATCACCTTGAAAGGAGAATCGATGCGCAAACGATTAGCCAAATCAGACGGAAGTCGGCCACCAAAGACAGATCACTGAGGCTCTGCGTCGCGGGGCTCCGAGGGGTGGCCGGATTCGCTCGGAATCGGCGGCCGGATTCAGCGGAATACGCACCCGCCGGGGTTCTCTCAGAATTCAAGCTGCGCTCGCCGCGCGGCTTCCTTCCCTTGTCGGGCTACGTAGAGGTTAAACTGAAGTCCGTTGAATTTTGAATGAGTGGCTCCCTCCGTGGAATACTCCCCGTGCGTATCTCGACCAAATTGACGCGCGATTCTGGGGAAAGTGAACAGCGCGCCGGAGAACGTGAACGCGTCGGAGCGAACCGACGCTCTCTGAGTGAGTTCGCAGGCAATGCCAGGGAGAATGGACCATCGAGGTGGTCGTCTACTCTCGCTAAGCGCTGTTTCGGAACGGGACCCACGTCATCACCTCTGTTCTGTCACATCACTTTTTATGAAAATGTCTCCGTAAGGATAACCAGGCAGAGTATCGTTCAAGTCCCCAGGGAACCATGCAAGAAATTCTGTCAACGGGATCCATTTTTTCAAGTGAAACATTGAGGTTTCTGCGGGTGTGATGTTAGCGTGGCTCGGGCCGAACCGGATTAGCTTCTCTAGACAGGTTTTGGTCTTGCGAATGTCACGGTCATTTAGGTGAAACTCGAAGGATATTAAAGAAATAGGCTGCGTGAGCCCTTCTAACACCTCTAGCTCCCATCCCTCCACGTCGATCTTGCAATAAGATGGGCTGCCAAAGCATTGAATCGCAGAATCGAGGGTAACCACTGGCACGTTGTAAGTGGTGAGTACATTGCCCGGCCATTCGACGGCAAGGCCGGACGAACCGTGCGACTCGCGGACATGAAGAGTGGCGATCGCTGCACCACTTCCGATCGCGGTCGCCACAAAAGTCCAGTCCCTGTGATAACCACATCGCGCCTGCAGTTCGGGAGTTACCAAAGGGTTCGGTTCGAAAGCCACAACGCGTGCGCCTGCCTGCAACAGAGCCTCAGATTTGTCACCGATGTTGGCACCTACATCGAAGCATAAAGCGCCTGGTGATAGCAGTGAACGGTAGAATTCGATATCGTTGCGCAACGCTCGAAGAAGGTGCGGACGGATTCGCCGATTAAGCCATCGCGCCGGACGATAAAGACCTGTGGTGATCGAGACACGCTTTGCCGTTGCCAACATTGTCATTAGTGACATCGCAATCTCCTTCTGCTCGATAACTTGAGGTGGCTCCGATTGGTTGGACAGTTTCTGCCGGTTCTTACTCAGAAGTCAGCAATTTGAACGACAGCATATCCAGCATCCATGCCGGTTTCAGGGCGGTTTGTGTCGCCTAAGTTGCTGACTTCTGAGTAAGTGGTGCCTGGCGGTGCGCGCCTACGCGGCGGTGGGCCGTGCAGGCTCATTGTCACAATACACGCGATCTGGCGTGCGTCCCTCAAACGCGCGATGCCATCCACACAACGAGGTCAAGCTCGGCTTTGTGGAAGGGCTCAATAACAAGATCCGGGTGATTCAACGGCGCGCCTGCGGCTATCGGGATGAGAAGTACCTGCTGCACAAGATTCTCACGGCCTTCTTGCCTAGAAAATGAGCAACATTCACTCACACAAATCTGCGTTGAGCCAAAAATCATTATCCAGCGCCAGTTGCTCAATCTTGGCGTGCAAGGGCTTAAGATCAGGTGTGTCGGCCGGCGGCTTTGGCCCGCCAAAGACATCCGCGGCCTGGGCCAGCAATTGCTGCTTCCATTCCGTGATCTGGGTGGGATGGACGCTGAATTGCTCGACCAATTCGGCCAGCGTCTTGTCGCCTTTAACTGCAGCCAAGGCCACCTGGGCCTTGAAGGTCGCTCCGTGATTCCGTCTCGTTCGCTTCATCGCCTCGCTTCTTTCGTTGACCACCCCTCGGCGGGGCGGGTGAAGGCCTAAAGTGGACCCCGCCGTCAAGACAGATGTCATCCGAATTTAAGCTAGGCCCATTGTTCCAATTGCAGCGGAGCAGCGCTGCCCTGTTACGACGCCGACATGATCGGGGATACTCGCCCCACCGCCCTGGCCATCGGCATACACCGTGTTCGGCGTCCGGTTGTCCAGTGACTGGTGCGGGCGCTCTCCGTTGTAGAACGCGAAATATTCCGCCAGGCCAAGGGTCAACTCGGTGACCGTGCCGTATCCCCTCAGATACACCTCATCGTACTTGACGCTGCGCCACAGCCGTTCGACGAAGATATTGTCCAGGGCGCGTCCACGCCCATCCATACTGATGGCGATGCCTCTTCTCGCTTGAGTACGGCCGTGAACACCGCGCTGGTGAACTGCGAGCCTTGGTCACTGTTGAAGATTTCCGGCTTGCCCACGAGGCTCAGCGCGTCCTCGAGGCAGTCGACGCAGAACGACGTGTCCATGCTGTTGCTGATCCGCCAGGCCAAGACCCGCCGCGAGTACCAGTCGATGATCGCCACCAGATACACGAAGCCGCGCGCCAGCCGGATGTAGGTGATGTCCGTGCTCCAGACCTGATTGGGCCGGCTGACCTCGAGGCCGCGTAGCAGGTAGGGATAGATTTGATGGCCAGGATGCGTCACGCTCGTTGAGGGTCCCGGGGCCATCCCTGCCAAGCTCATCAGGCGCATCAGCCGCTGCACCCGCTTGCGGTTGACGGCGTACCCCTGGCGCGCCAGATACACGACCATCCGTCGGCTGCCGTAAAACGGCCGCCGCGTGTACTCCTCGTCAATCAGGCCGCACAGCAACAGATCCTCCTCGGATGCCTCGCGTGGCGTCTGCCGTCCGTAGAAGGTGGCTCGTGCCACCCCTGCCAGTTCACATTGCCGCGCGATCGCCAGTCCCTCGCCGCGGTCTATCCAGCCCATTCGCGTTGCGCCGTTCATAGTCCGGACTTTTTTTTGAGCCAGTCCAGCTCCATCTTCAGCCGCCCGATCTCCCCGTACAGGCGCTCTTCGTCGGCGTGCGCCGCTGGCTTTGGCCCGCGCTTGCGGTCGAACAACGTGGCCGCTCTCTCCATGAGCTCCTTCTTCCACTGCCCCACGACGACTGGATGGACTCCGTACTGCTGTCCGATCTCGTTGAGCGTCTTCACTCCGCGCACCGCTTCCATCCCAACCTTCGCCTTGAACTCCGCGCTGTGCACCGTGCGCTTCTTGCCGTCACTCATGCCATTATCCTCCCGGGACAACAGCTTAAACCGGTGTCTCAAATTTGGGGGCCACTTTAGCCAGGCTACCACTTATCATACTGTCCGAATTTCAGGAGCCCTCTCTAGGATACCCAGCAAGCCGGGATGTTCAGTTATCTCTCGCCGGAGGAGCGGGTTCCGGCGACCCATCCGCTGCGGCCCATTCGGCAGTATGTGGACATGGCGCTAGCCGCGTTGTCGCCCCAGCTGGCGCGGCTCTATGCCCGAACCGGTCGGCCCTCGATTGCCCCGGAGAAACTCCTGCGTGCCCTGTTGCTGCAAGTGCTCTACAGCCTCCGCAGTGAACGGCTCTTGATGGAGGAGTTGCAGTACAACCTGTTGGTCCGTTGGTGTGTCGGTCTGGATCTGGACGCGCCGGTGTGGGATGTGACTGTCTTTACCAAGAACCGGGACCGTTTGTTGGCGGGGGCGGTGGCCACGGCGTTCTTCGAGCAGGTCTTGGCGCAAGCCAAGGCCCAGCGCCTCTTGTCCGACGAGCATTTCACGGTCGATGGCACGCTGATCGAGGCCTGGGCGGGCCAGAAGAGCTTCAAGAAGAAGACGGACGTCCCGCCCGCCTCGCCGACGGATGATCCCGGCAATCCCAGCGTGGATTTCCGGGGCGAGCGACGGACCAACGCCACGCATGCCTCGACGACCGATCCAGAGGCCCAGCTGTACAAGAAGGCGGCGGGGCAGGCGGCGAAGCTGTGTTTCCTGTGTACCGCTCACGATTTCTTGGACACGGTTGTTGCCGTATTCGCCCCGACCTGTGGGTCGCATTGTTCGGCGATCGTCGCGCCCCGGCCAACTGTGTGCGTCGGCTTTTGAGGGCCACTTCACACGAAGCCCCCAATCCTCGACGAGCGACCTCGTCATGCGGCCTCCCGCGTGACCAGCAGGTCCCGACGTACCTGGATGGGCGAGCGAAACCCATGCCGCTCGATGAGCCACTGTTCATTATAGAGATGCAACCAGTCGAGGCAAGCCTGGCGGAGCTCCTCCACGGTCTGGAACGTGCGCACCCATAAGAGTTGCTCTTTCAGCGTCCGAATGAACCGCTCCGCCACGCCGTTGCCTTCTGGGGCGCGGACAAACGCCGGACTCGATGTGATGCCCAGGAATCGGAGTTCGGCCTGGAAATCGTCGCTCATATATTGACTGCCGTGATCATGTCGCACCTGCACGCCCGTTGCGATGCCCGCGGAGACGGCGCCGAACTGCTGGCGCACCCCTTGGCGAATCGGTTCTAAGGCCTCGAAGCGGGTGGCCCGCTTCGCCGCATGGATGCCGATCCCTTCGAGCGTACAATGATCCACGCCGATGAAGACCGTGACGGCTCCGTCCGCCACCGTCACCGTGCTGGTCGCATCGGTGCCCCACATCTGATTCGGGCGCTCGGGGGTGATCGTGCCATCGTGGACCCGCGGCCCCACGACGCGCGGCACTCGACTGGGAGCCAAAAGGTCGGCCTGTCGCATGAGTCGGAGCACGCGGGGTTTGGACGTGCGAATCCCCTGCGCCCGCAGCCGTGCCCAGACTTTGCGGTGCCCCTCCCCGAGAAACGGCGAGGTGGCCAGCACGTGGCGGATATGCGCGGTGAGCCCCTCGTCCGTGTACAAGGTCTTCGGGCCCCGTTTCACCGGCTCACGGGGCGGTGACACGCGACGGCCCGGTTGGGCATAAAACGTGGACCGACTCAGGCCCCATTCCTGACAGACCCGGGCCACACCATACGGGCGATTTGTGGAAGGTGACGTGGTGTGGCTCATCGCGTCGATCTCCCGGTGGCTAAAGGGGCGCCACCTCGGAGACGCTGGACCGCTTCTCGCGACAGTTCCAAGCGCATCGTCAACTCTCCGACTAAGGCCTTCAGCCGCACGAGTTCGTCGTCGTGGCCATCGGTGGCCCGGCTCTTCAACCCCGCCTGCCCACTGGCCACGAACTGGTCCCGCCACTCTGACACCTTTGCGGCGGTGATTCCGGCTTCCCGCGAGACCACATCGAGATCGTCGCCACGCAACACACGCAGCACCACGTCCATCTTCTTGCGCGAGGAAAACCGCCCTCGCTCTGCTTTCGATTTCGCCATGAACACCTCCATCAATGATGGGGACAGTATGCCCCAATGGTGTGTCCAAGGAAATCGTGGGGCGGAGGAGTCCCCCCTTCAATTGCCGTGAGTCGTTGGCAGCGCTCATCGCCGGCACAGTGGCGTGTGAGTTCGTGGTCGACCGCGGTCACCCGGGCATCCAGCCCCCGCAGCTCGTCGTGCAACGCCGTAAAGGTCATCCGAGCGAGGGGCGTGAGGGTGTTGGTCGGATCTTCGAGGAGTCCGGAGAGAGCATGCCGTAAGTGGCTAACTTGCTGGGGCACGACGACGCCATAGTCCGCAAGGAGCCCGCGAATCTGATTGACCAGGGCGGTGCGCACCCCGATCAGGCGGCGTCGCACCCGATGAACATTCTGCAGGTCTTGCTGCGCGACGGTTTTCGGGGTCACGAAGCGCATGGTCGGACGCAGCACGGCCTCACAAATGGCCTCGGCATCATTGAAGTCGTTCTTGTTGGTCTTCACGTAGGGTTTGATGAACTGGGGACTGATCAGGCGTACATCATGGCCAAACGCCTGCGAGGTGCGACTCCAATGGTTCGCTCCACTACAGACTTCGAGCCCGACGCGGCAGCTGGGGAGATTGGCCATGAACTTGACTAAAGCGGCTCGCGAGAACCGCTTCTGGAAGACCGGCCGCCCGGCGACATCCCGCCCCTGCACGTGAAATACGGTCTTGGCTAAGTCGATGCCCAACGTTGTCATGCTCATGATTCCCTCATCCTTGAAGTGGTGGACTCACGTGATTACCATCATGCCAAAGTTAGAGGGATGGATCCATCCCATTAGGATACAGCATCGCCACCGCTTCTCGTTTGTACTCGGCTGAAAACTTCCGTCGTGTTCCCATGACACCTCTCCTGGCCCATTATGGGCCTCAAGTCGGGTGTCCGTAAAATCAGGGCAGAACCCACCCGAGATATTTCAAGCCAAGTGCTCACCCGTTCCTGGCACACCTGTCATCAGAAGAACTTTGTTTGCCTGAAAAAGCCTCCCCAACAAAGTAGAGCGCTCCATCGCGGCCAGTCCACCTAATAGTCCAAGAGTCCGGAACATGGAGAAAAATGTCTGGCAATGCGTCTCCGTAGTGGTCACTCACAAAAGATGCCCATTTCTTGTCGAGCAGCACATAAACACCATGTGGAACTTGACTAGGTTGTAGACCGCGGAGGTTACAGAAATGGGTAATTTTCGGATATCGCCATAAAAAATTGAGGACCATAGGAGTTTGGCTGTCAGAATAAATGGTATCCTGAGGGCCAACTATGCTGACGACGGAACGCTGAACTGGGCTATTAGTACCCTCCTTTGCATAGCGATAAGTACCCCAGCACGAGGCCGCCAACATCATTACTGATAAGATACTTCCCCAAAAAATCCGCTCACGCTGCAATTGGGCAAGTGGATTCCGAGTAAATAGAAAGGTGATAAACCAAGCCGTCAAGAGTATTGCCGGCAGAAGTAGCGGATAAAGATACCTGTCAAATAGCACAATTGGCTGATACGCCCTTAGTGATGACGAGCCAAAATTAAACATGAACACCAAAGATAGAAACCACAGTGACAGAAACATGTGAGTCCGAACCCTGTGGATCAGCATGTAAGGAACTGCCAGTATGGCTGCAGTCGTCACAAACCCAAAATTCTCGTTAAAAAGAATTGTGCGAGGTCCGTCGACAATCAATCGACGGACGAGGGCCGACCAATAGGCCCCGGGCTTCCACCCGAAATCACTGCCCTCTGTAAAAAACCACGATTTCGTCATTTCATAGTTTCTTTCTGTTTCATGCAACCGAAACAGCAAATCATTTTGAGCAAGGTAGTAAATCGCAGTCTCGCCCAAGTAAACGAACAAAAACGCACCTGCACTTGCAAGCAAAACAATCAAGTTGTCCTTGCTTCTCCAGAGCCGCCATAGCAAGAACATGCTAATGAAGGGAAACAAATAAAAAATTGTTTCTTTGCACAACCACGACATACCGAATGCAAATCCTGAGCATGTTGAAAATAAGAATTTTCTACTGCCTAATGATTGGTTAGCGCCATACCAAAGAACCACCACTCCAACATTTGCCCAAAGTGCCGCCATCGCGTCCGGCAGGAGCCAGGAGGCCATACGCACATCAATTGGAATTACGGCTTGAATGGCAGCGGCTGCTAAGCCAGCGAATTGACCTAACAAAGCGCGACCCGCCCAGAACGCGAACAAGATACTGAGCATCGAATAAAGGAATGGGAAAAACAGTGCAGCGAACTCTGTAGTTCCAGCTACTCGGAAGGAAACGGCTACTGGAACTAATAGGCCTACGCGCAGCGGCCAAACTGGTGGGCCTTCGTATTTCCCGATTTGATATTCACCGTGTGCCATCTGATGAGCCAACCAGGCATATTGCTCATCGTCATTCGGGGAAATACCTGCAAAACATATGATTCTCAATAAGAAACCGACCGCAAGGATACTGACTAGAAGCACCGCCGCGTGCCTTGAGTCAAAATTAATTTGATTCGATGCTGAGTTAGACAAGGGCGATTTCCTTCACTTATATCTCTGGGCTTTCTGGATCGTCCAGGATCTGCGGGCGGTGCAGGTCACGCCCCATGTGGCCCAGCATACGACGAACCGTGCCAGTGCGATTGATGGCCGGACCACCCACCATCCCGGCTACGCTGTGAGTCCACAGAAACGGAAACGGGTTGAAGAGGTCTTCGGCTGGTTGAAGACGGTGGGGTTGCTGCGGAAGGTCAAACTCCGTGGCGTCCGGCGAGTCGGCTGGCTCTTCACCTTCGCCGCAGCGGTCTACAACCTGGTGCGGATGCGCAATCTCGTGGAGGCCGCGATATGAGCCGACACGGTCCTGCCGCGCGCACCGTGGCCCACAGCAGGCCTCCACGGTGGGAGGCCACCCCATCACGGAGGAGCTACGGCGGCTCGTATGATTGGGTTTGGGGCGCATCGGTCTCCTTCAACCCGGGTTTTTCCGCAGCCTGCTAGAGAGGTGTCTGTAAATTCGGGGAAGGTCACTCTCTCCCATAGTGCAGGTCTCCGGGTTTAACCACACCGTCCTGATCGGTCCAATTGCGTGTGTGGCGGGACCAACGCTCCGGGTGGCGAAGCCGGGCCTGCTCGGAGAGGGCCTGCCGCTGCTTGAGCATTGCCCGGTCATGGCCCGCATGCCGTGCGCTCGGCGTGGGTCCATGGCTCTCAACAGCCTCACGCCGGCCGAGAAACTCGCGACGTTCACAGCCTCGCCCCCGCTTTCGTCAGGCACCGTCCTCCCGAATCCGGGGCCCACCCTCACCTCGACCATGGATCAGCCACTGATCGCTTGTCCTGAGCCAGCTGTGCGAACCGTTTTTTCTTACAATCACGACCTAAACCACGGCGCCACTTATTGACAAGTCCTTACATCGTCAGTCGAACATGTGAATTTTCACGATTTTTGCTCGAGGACTTGCCGCACAACAGAAATGATTTTCGTGAAATGTTCCTCTGTAGAATAGTACTTGGCCTTTTGTGCCGCCCTACTCGCCATCTCGTTCATTACTTCAGGTCGATTCAATAGGAATTCAATGGCATTTCTCAAAGCTGTGGGGTCTTTGGGGCTAACCAGGAAACCATCCTTCATATGCTCTATATAGTCACAAGTGCCTTCTGGATCATTAACGATCGTGGGCTTTCCAAGCCACATTGAATTTAAATAGGTCTGTTGGCCTCCAGTGCGGATTTCTCCGCTCTCTAAAGAAACAATATTCATTAAACATCCAGCCATTTTCCGCAAATATTCCTCGTGACTAAAGCCTCTTACTTCGACATTTTCCGGAATACTTATGTGTGAAAACAGTTCTGGGCGAGTGCTGGCTATCAAAACCTTCAATGGAAGCCCACGTACAGCCAAGAGTAAGGTTTCGTAATCACGCCCCTCATTCCCCCCACTAAAAATGTAATCGCCGCTGTAGGGACTTGGATTGACTGAGTCTAAGGTCGTATGGTAGGGGACAAATATAAACTTCTCTTGTGGAATCTGAAAGGTTTCAGAAAAGGCTTTGATGTCCCGCTTTGCCCAAACAATGAATCGGTCTACGGATTTGCTTGTAATTTTTAAGATTGTCCTGTGAAAAAGATAACGCAATCTATTTGCACTCTTAATCCATAAGCAATCAATTTTCACACATGGGACGGCTCGGAAAGGCAATAGTGTTTGCAGTAAAGCAAACAGGTAATCACTTGGCCCCCCTCCTAATACGACACAGTCGAAATTCGACCTCTTGCAGTATAGGTTCAAAGCTAACTTAAGAGAGGACAATAAGTCATCTCCATTTGGTGGTAGGTACGTCGTGACATCTCTCCAAGTTGGGCTTGCCAGCTGACCGCCATGGTTGGTCAAAATTTTGAGCGTTTTAGACTTGTTTTTCATGTTTTGCGTTTTCTTTCTGATAATTTGTATTTAGTTAATGATCTCCTGACGCTTCGCGATTCTCTCTCCTATTTAGGGAAGGTATTTCGTTCGCCACTTATAGAAGGTGGCGTCCGAAATGCCGTCAATACCACTGTTGCCGGAACTTGACCTTGAAAAATTCGTCGCGCACGATGCGGCGGAACCGTTCACAGAAGGCGTGGTGAACAGAGCACGCACCTTCGTGTTCAGGTGTTCGCTCAGATTGACTGCCTGTGGTAATTCGTGCGGGTGCTGGATTGGGCGGCCGCAAACCCGCGCCCGTTGTCAGGCAAGAGATGCTTCACCGCGACCCCATGCGCATTACAGAACAACACCACCCGCTCATACAGACCATCAACTGCTGTCATAGGCAGCCCTGATAAATAGGGTTTTCGACAGCCATGCGAGCAAAAGGCATCGACGATGCTCTGCAGGTAGATGCGAGCCGTCGCAGATTGGACCAACAGTTACTTTGCTTCATCATGGAAGTTGTCAATAAGTCCGTTGAAATTCCCTGAGCGGCTTCCATGGTTGTCTCACGCTGCCTTCTTCGTCTGAACCAGTTGCTGTTCCGCATGCTCAGCCTCGATGGTCGCGATGACCTGCGCAATCCCCGCGACGCCTTTCACCCGCCTGAACTGTTTCTCGCAGTAGAGCAAGACCGTCCCCAGCCACCGCTGAAGCATCAAGCTGCCCCGTGTGCGCTTGATATTCCGCTCGCTGTGCCGGACCAACGAGAACATGCTCTCGATCGGGTTCGTCGACATCAGCGTCTTTCGGAGCAGCGTGGGCACCTTCAGCCGATGCAGGGGCAACAACTCCTCGAAGGCCTCCAAGAGCGAATCCGCTGCCGACTCGTTCTTGGTCCGCAGCCACGCCTCCAGTTCTCGTAGCATCTGCTTGGCCTCGGCGTAACTCGTCTGTCCCAGCGCCGTGGTGAGCTGGCGATGCGCCTCTTTGCGGTACGGCTTCGCCAGGTGCCGCTGTAAGTTCCGGCTTTTATGAATCGCGCACAGTTGGTGCACCAGCTTCTTGCCGAACCGCTCCCGCAACGCCTTGCGCAGGCCGCTCCCCCCGTCGGTCACGAACAGGATCCGCCTGGAAAGCACGAGGCCGCGACGCTCCAGGTCCCTGAACAGCGCCTCGCAGATCTCATGATTCTCCGAGGAACCCTGCCAGAACCCCAGGGCCAGCTTCTGGCCGCTCACGTCCACGCCCAGCGCGACAAGAAACGCCTCACCACCCCGGTGGATCGTGTCCAGGAACAGCGCGAACGGCGTGAACTCCGCCAGGGACCGCTTCTGGAATGCCTTGAGATTCTGGGCCGTCAGCGACACCATCTTCTGGGACACGGCAGACGACGACACGCCGAAGGCCCGCGCCGCATCGATGACAGTCTCGGTGTATTTCTGCGCGGCGTCTCCGCGCAGGATTTTCTCCAACAGTTCTTCGGAGAAGTCCCCGGTGGCGTGCAACCGCGCATAGGACTTCAGCGGGACCTCTCCCTGCACCACGTCTCTGAGTCAGGGGCGCTTCACCTTGACCTTCTGGTCTCCGATGTAGGCCGAGCCCGCCTCGTGGGACCATTTCTGCAGATCGGGATGGGTCGGGTAGTAGTCGGGGCCCGCCAGCTCTTCCCGCTCGATCAGCATGATGCTCTCGGCCACCATGCGTCCCATCTCCAGCATCACCGCGTCCAGCGCCTGTTTGCCTGAGCTGATCACGCGGACCAGGGTCCCCCACATCCTGTCCTGGCCCGAGATCGCCCTCAATCCTGCCATGGCGTGCTTCCGTTGCCTCGTGTCTTGTCTCATCGGTGGCTCCTTTCGTTCCCGTGAAGTATTCCACGGAGGGAGCCACTCATTCAAAATTCAACGGACTTCAGCATAACCTCTCATCATGAGACCGTGGCGGCTATGATCCTGCTCAGAGCTATTGGATGTTGCGTCTAGTCCCCGTATCTCTGAACGTCCGTCCCCAACCTTTTCGACCGAATCCTAGAAAACCAAGTATCTCGATTGAGAGCCGCCATGGAAGAAACACCGCGATATAGGGAATTCCAGCTAACGTTTTTAACGGTGACTGCGTGTGCATCGCACCCAAAAGGAAGTACCCGCCCAATGATCCAAGCACTGCCAGCGACCACGGAAGAAGAAATCCCCATGCTGGTTCCTGACTCAGGAAGAGGCTGCAGACAAGGGCGAAGAGGGTCATGGAGGCCTGACTCGAATAGTTTGGAGCGGCCAAGGTCACAGCCCCGTCAATTAAATTGGCTTTTCCGCGCGACACACCCTGCAAGAAAAGACGTCTCGCCCCGTTTGTCATCACCGCATACTTGCCTGTCGCCCATCGCAATCTCTGGCGCGAGGCCTGCTTGAGCCCTTTGGACTCCCTGGCAAAGACACGAGCTAAGGGGTTGAAGTGAATCACGACGTCATTTAGCAGCAGTGAAACCGAAAACTCCCAATCTTCCGCCACCGAGAACGCCGACCACCCATGCTTATTCACAACGGATCGACTCAAGCACATCCCCGTTCCGCTCAACATTGCGGAACAGCCGATTGCCTCCTTTCCTCCATAAAACAGGAAGTTTCGCAGAACACTCGTGACCGCAATCACACGGGTAAACGGAGTTTCCCATGGATTCGAGAGGTAGTTGTACCCCTGCTGGACATCATGCCCCTTTGAAAGAGCATCGTCAAATGCCTCCAACAGCCGGGAGTCTGCAAGACAATCTGCGTCAACGATGACGAGCGCGTCAAATACCACGCCTTCCTTCCGTAGCACCTGCATCGCCCAGGACATGGCGGCACCTTTTCCGCCAGGCCCTTCATTGCGTTCCAGACACTGAGCACCACCGGTCCGCGCGACCCTTGCCGTGTCGTCAGCACAGCGATCCGCAATTACCACCATATGAACGAGGTCCTTGGGATACTGAAGGGCGGACAGACTCTGCAGAGTCTCCGGCAACCCATCTTCTTCATTGTGTGCAGGAATTAGAATCAGAAAACGAGTCGTACGGGCTTTTCTTTGGTCAGAGGGAGCAGCCTTGTACAAAATCGCGAGGATCGCATGTCCCAGTTGGTAGAGGGAGAAAAATGAAATCACTCCCAGCACGATGAAACACATGGTACCAAAGAAGTTTGTCATGGTGTCAGCTTACCGAGTTGCTGGTTGAAACAACATTGCCTAATACCTTCTTATACAGTCCTATTGTTTTTTCGGCCATAGTACGCGCATTGAACTCCTCCTCTACACGGGTTCGCCCGGCCTTACCAATACGCGCTGCCATAGACTTGTCCTCGAGTAATTGTTGAATGCACTTCGCCAGCGACAACGCATCTGCCGGCTCTGCTAACAAGCCCGTTTCTCCATAGGTGATTACCTCCGGAATTCCACCCACGCGAGTCGCCACAACAGGCTGCCGCAGGGCCAGTGCCTCAAGCAACACCATGGGAATGCCTTCATGTAGCGATGGCAAGACAAACACGTCCATCATGTTGATGAAATCATAGGCCGG
>Ga0154020_10006689_pt1 | contig 13508 bp, 10 predicted proteins | sample Klosneuvirus_201_FD_109709 | JGI IMG/M metagenome (GOLD analysis project Ga0154020, IMG submission 109709) | Active sludge microbial communities from wastewater, Klosterneuburg, Austria - Klosneuvirus_20160825_MG | ecosystem: Engineered > WWTP > Aerobic digester > Activated sludge | place... | reverse complement strand
GTTTCCCCCAATCACTTTCCGATTGCCAGCATCCAGGTGACCATCCGTGATCCGCAAAAGCGTTGGAAGGAGTTGGTGTTGGACTTTGATCCAGGCAGGAATTCCTATATCGTGAAATGGGATCGGCGCTTTGGGGATGGAACGTTGGCGCCAGTTGGGGAATACCCAGTTCTGGCAGAAGCTTGTGATGTGAATGGATTATGTGGACAGGATGCGGGTAGGATCGTGATCCCAGAGGTGGCAACATCGACCGCCACTCTGACTCCATCTCCGACAGCGACCAGCACTTTGATGCCTTCGATAACGCCAGTAGCAACCCAAATACCGCCGACACCGACTTTGGTATTGATCACTCCTGTGTCGGAAGAAACACCTGAGCCTGCTCGGTCCTCCCTACCGCTTTGGCAGATCATTGGCTTGCTGGGTCTATTCATGGTGATTGCGTCGGCCAGTGTAGTCGACCCCCGCCCCAATGCCCTGGATAGATTGGGCGAAACCTTTAGTTCTATATCCGCACGGGCAAAAGACAACTCTATAGAAAACGAATAAATTCGAAGAAAAGGAAAATACAATGGAAATACTACTTGCAATTGTTGTGGCATCTGCCGTAATATTTTTTGGCGCATTGATCAGCATGGGGAATGAACGACAGAGGAAGGCGATTGATGGACTGAGAGAACAAATGGTCCTTTGGGCGGTGCAGGATTTGAAGATCAAGCGCAAGCACCTAGTTCAGATGGTTCAAGTTCCAGATCCTTTGGGATGGCTCAATAAAGTTACATCCAAGGTTTGCGGGTATGATCTAAAATTGCAGGTTTTTGAGGTATTTGAGGAACCACAATCTCTAATCTGCACTACTAGCGATGGCAATGTAAAGGTTGTTTTTTCACCTCACTCTCCTGCCGATATTCGTCGGATTAAGAGTGGTAGAAAAAGCCGTTTATTACGATTTGCAGGACAAAACCCCTTATTTTATCTATCCAAAGGCGTGATTTTCCATGAATTGTCCGTATTGAATAACAGTCAATTATTTGATTTGGAATTGTCATATGTCTGGAAGGCAATAACGGATCAAAATCTTGATTCTGTCGATAGGCTTTGGGCGTACATAGTTTCATGATTAATTAAGCGTTGTCAATAAGCAGCTGAGGCTTCGGATTCAAACGATTGCCAAAGCCTCAGCTGCCATCAAAATCATAAGATACCATCCCATTTCTTCCCCAAAATATTCAAAATCCTTTATTTGTTTTTGGATCAGGTAGCTTCTTCTATTCCAAACATAATAGATTAGAATTGTTTCTTGAAACTAGCTAACTGATATCGAAAAATCAGATAACCAATATCGTAAATGAATCATAATAGGAAAGGAGAAGATGATATGGTAAAAAAGGGCAAAAAAACGAGCGCGTCAAAAAAGGAGACTATTGAGGACAAATCCCACACAGGTGTATTTATTGATGGTGCCGTTTCGATTAGTCAGGGAGATTTTGTGGGAAGGGATAAAATTATTAAGCCTGAAGGTCAGAAGATAACAATCAAAGGCAACATAAACGGCGGAACAGTGATTGCAGGCGACAGCAATGCTACAACGAACAAAGTTGAAAATCGTTACATGCTACTGGAAAATATCCAGAAAATAATCGATGAAAACACCGTATTAAAAACACAGGACAAAGAGGATTTGGAAGGTGAGGTGAGGGAATTAAACTCGGAACTTGAAAAAGGGGAAACTGCTAATGAAGGTTCCTTGTCAAAAAGAATGAGAAACATTATGCGAATAGCCCCAGATATTCTTGACGTAATTATTGCCACTATACTAAACCCAGCTAATGGCATAAGCACTGTTGCGAGAAAAATAGCCCAAAGAATGAAGGATGAAGCTTTATAAGTACGTTAGTATGATTATCCACCAAATTAGACTATTTCTGTCTTGATATTATTAGTATTTATATCTGGCGAATTTCAGAAGCTTCTTGTGGTATCATGTAATTTGGTGGTTAATTTAGTATATGTTAAAACAAGAAGGCCTTATTGCTTAGATTTTTTATCCGCTGAAAAGTCAGGTTTTTCTCAGAAATAACATTTTCAGGTGGATTCGAAGTCACAAATATTCTGGAATCAATAAAATTCAAATATCTAATTGATGAGAGATAAAAGATATGCCCCCTAAAAAAAAGAAGGAGAACAATCTTTCGAAAGTCAACCTCAAAGATGTAGGTGTTTATATTAATGGGGATTTAAAAATAGAAAACGGAGATTTTGTTGGGCGGGATTCTAAATCAACTAACTCTAGAAATGGGATTCCATCAGATGTTTCACGAAAAAATGAAGATGTTTCCAGAGACGCCCCCAATAAAATCATTCCTCAAAAAGATGCCAAGTTTTTCAAGATTGATGATTATGAAGATGTATTACCACAATTAGATCTCTCATACGGAAGATATTACATTCAGCGAGAAAAACTCGAAAAAGATCTTTTTGAGAAGTTTTTTTCACCAAAGAGACTTTGTTTGCTTTATGGATTAATGGGGAATGGGAAGACAACACTTCTTAAAAAAATATTAGGGATGGAGGAATTGTCTAAAACTAATATCTATTATATTGATTTGGATAATGAAAGAATTAGTAGCCTTGACGACATTTTCTTTCAAATATTTGAAACTATTGAGAATTTCTCCAGCTATCAATTAATGGCATCAAGTGGGGTAAACTTTAAGTCGACTTTTATTAAGTTCATTACAGTGAAAAACGTGTATTTAATAATAGATAATTTTGATAACGAGTTGTGTTTTGAGTTCCTGTACCTCGTTTCAAAACTAAAGATTAATACAAAGATCATTTTGCTATCGTCAATGAGCAGACATCACTTTATCGAGAAGCTCATCCGCAGAAATGTTGATCTCGACGAGATCTGTGACTTTATAAATATTCCTGAATTTACTTCGGATCAGGCTGCATCCTTGGTTGAAATAAAATTATTTGACAGAAGCGTTCCCGAGGATTATGTATTAGAGTGCGTCAATAAGCTAATCAAAGAAAAAGAGATTCTAAATCCTCAGAAATTAACATTATATTTATCTTATGTAATTAGCGAAATAGATGAATCTGAGGGAGCAATTGTTCAATATCCCGAACTTGAATTCATGGACAGTATCAATGATGAAAATAGCGCGTTAACGAGAATATGGAACGAGAAATTATCAGAAGAAGCTAAAAAGCTTCTTTGTATATTCTCTTTTCATTCTCGAGGATTCAATGCTGCAAAAGTGCTTAAAGGCATTGAGGATAATATAATATCTACAATAAGTGAGTTGGAAGCACTTTGCCTGATAACTAGGAGCAGCAGACCAAACATTTTTATTTCAAATACATCTATCAGGCTGTTTATACAAAATTTGGAGAACAACAAAAAAGGGCAAAAAAATATTGAGGAAGCTAGAAATTTGTGGGTTAATTCTTGTAGGAAAATGATTACATATCTTGAAGGGATGTGGAGAGATACTTCGAGGGTGAAATTAGTCGATAGTCTAGGTGGATATAGTTTCGTTTATGATACTTTGATCTGGTGCTATGAAAACAACAGATACCAAGACGCATTGGAAATATCTAAAGGCTACTCTTATTATTTTTACGTAAGAGGTTTTTGGGCCAAGCTTGAATCTTCCGTGGAATACATACGTGCAGAAAGTGCTAAAAAATTGGGCTTAGTTGAAGCCGAATTTGAAGCTTTAATATATTTATTAAATGTATTATCGAAGCAAAAGAATACATCTGATGCGGATTTTATCTTGGAGCGAATAAATACTTTTGACACGTCGTCATTTTCAAGTGACTTAATGGTTAAGTTCGAGCAATCAAAAGCATTATTGTATTACGCAAAAAAAGATTATAAAAATGCTTATAAGATTTGGAATGGAATGTATTTGAACTATTCCAATCTTAGCAATCATTATAAAAGTGTAATTCCAAGATGGCTGGTTGAGTGCATGATTAAGATGGAAAACCCTCAATATGAAAAGATCAACTCTATTGTTACTGAAAGTTTATCCTATGCTGTTCAGATAAAATCGCTAAGGGATGAAAGTCATTGTAAATTAAAGATTTTTGAAGTAAAAATAAAAAACCAAAACTTGACAGAGCAGGATATTAAGGATTTTCTGGAATTAGAAAAAGTTTTTGTTGATGTAAATGATATAAGTTTTCTTGGCCAGTATTATTTTTTGTTGTTTGAAGCTCGTGTAAAACTAGGGCATAACGAGAATGACGCCAAGGTCGCACTGGCTAAATCAAGGGAGTGTTATGAAGCGCTTTTTAATCTAGAAGCAATAAGAGAAATAGACAACGTACTTCAAGAGAATTATCCATCTTAAAAAAGTGAATTCATTTTATGCATGTATGATTTTATTTTGCAAATGTTGACTTTCGTATCGATATCAAAAGGAGAATACCATGCCACTAGATCCCAAAGCTCAAGAAATGTTAGATGCATCAAACAAAAGTACTAACCCTCCAGTTTGGACACTACCTATCGATCAAGCAAGAACCGTTATGTACAATAGATTTGTCAATCCCAATCGTATTTTGGAAGATATGGCATCTATTGAAGACAGCTTCATTCCCTGCTTATGGGGCAATATGCCGATCCGGATATATCGCCCGTCCAATATAAAGAAAAAGGGCTGCCTTTTATTTTTTCATGGCGGAGGATTTAGTCTGAATTGTATTGAAACACACGAGTCTCTGTGTAGGATTTTGGCAAATAAAACAGAGCGGGTCGTTATCTCTGTTGAATACAGATTAGCACCAGAACATAAGTTTCCCGCTTTGATTGAAGATGCAATCGATGCAGCTCAATGGGTTTACGATAACAGCGGTTCTCTTGGGATTGATAATAAAAGAATCGCTGTTTGCGGAGATTCAGGTGGGGCTCTACAGTCAACTGTAGTATGCTTGTACTTCAGAAATCGTGGGGGAATAAAACTAGAGAAACAAGTCCTTGTTTATCCTCCGACCGATTATTACTTTCCAGGAACAAAGTCTTTGGTGGATAATGATAAATTCAGTCTTGTTAATAGAGATTTTGGGATTTGGGCCTGGAACAACTATATTGATATGCCAATAGATTTAGATAATCAATATTTGTGTCCGCTAAGGGGAAAGGATTTCTCGAATCTTCCCCCCGCACTTGTGATTACTGCTGAATATGACCCTTTACGTGATGAGGGAGAACAATATGCTGAGAAGATGAAAAGAGATGGAACGTCTGTTAAACTTACTCGCTACAACGGTATGATGCATGGTTTCTTAATGATGAGCCATGTTTTTCAACAGGCTAAAGATGCTTTGAATGAAATTGCAGAATTCTTAGACTGAATCTATCCTGACCCGTCTCTATGAATAGTATTCACTTCTACCTGAGTCACAGGTGCTTGGTGTGGAGTTAAAAAAACCAAAATACACTAATTGAATTGGCGGTAATATTTCTGCCAATTCAATTAGTTATTACAAATTCTGGATTTTCACCTGTTTGTCATCAGACGAAGTATTCATGTCGGTAAATAACTTTATACAAAAAGCTATCTGAAATAAGTCATTGCCAATTTCTATTAATTCAAAATAGTTTTTCTTGGAAAATTAAACACATTGCATAAATTAGGGAATTGAGACAATGTAGCAGGTATCGATGGTCAATATGGCGAGGTTGCAGTAATTCTAGACGAGCCCTTTCGGAGGCTAATTCAATATCCACGGTCAGAATCGAGAAGCAGAAACTGGTCTCGCTTCGTTTCCAACAACACCAAATTTTGGTAGATGTGCTACAGTGTCGAAATAAATCCAAATAAAATACCGAGGACTTGTCTAAATATTGTCATTACGTTAAGTGCAGGGAAGTGTATTTTATGTTTATTACATCATTTCATTGGTGTGTGGAGTTACACGCCTTGACGATAAACATACTTTAATCACATCAAGGAGCTTATTAGAATGATAACAGTTACCAGTAGCGATAATTATGCAGATATATATGGTAACAGAATAGATGGAAAGCTTAGAAATTGCAAAGTTATTTTTAAGGGACAAAATGCAAATCTGGAATTGGGCGATGGCTTTAACTCATTAGGAAATAACAATACTATTATTTTAGAGAATAATTCTAAGATTGTATTTGGCAAAAATTTTCAAATGGGAAGCAATAATACTTTTTATTGCAGACACGATTCACAATTCAAAATTGGTAACAACGGAGTAATTACAAATTACTTTAGATTGTATAACAGAGGAGTCGTCGTTCTTGGTAGCAATTTTGGAATACGTGATTTTGGAGAAATTAGAGTACTTGGATCTTTGCAATGCAACGACTGGGTGTACTTCCAGCATCATGTATCAATTTATGCGCCTAAAAAAACTAGGATTATTTTCGGTAATGACAGTGGAGGATCTTGGTACACCAAATTTATAGCAGGGGGGGGGCATTCTCTCTATGATTTAAGACATGAAATGAAAATAGAAGACTTTCGTTATGGTGAAGATAATCTGACCTCATTAGAGATTGGCAATCATGTGTGGATTGGAGCTGGCTCAACAATTAATAGTGGAGTAATTATTGGGAGTGGCAGTGTAGTGGCAGCAAACAGCAATGTAGTATCTGGAATTTTCAATGAGGAAGTATTAATTGGTGGGAACCCTGCAAAATTAATAGCAAAGGGAATAACTTGGGATAGACGGATTGAACTTGGGTATAATGAGTTTATTGAGTATAAGAAAAAGGGAGAATTACTTATTGAGAGGGCTGTATTCTTGGAAGAATATTCTGATAAAGATTTAGACGAAGAATTCTTTATTAAACTAGAGTGAACAGAATAAATAATATGACAAATATTGATATTTATAATCAAGTAATTTCAGAAACTCTAGGGATTCCAATAAAGAACCTGGATTATCTGTCTCGAAAAACATGTGAAACTTGGGACTCCTTAAACCATATGAAAATTATTTTTGAGTTAGAAGAAAGATTTAAATGTAACCTAACAAGAGATGATATTTTAGGGTTTATTACCTATCAAGATGGAATTAATATCTTGAAATCAAAAGGTTTAACATTTTAATTGCTCAGACATTGAAGATGTTTAGCTTTACACGTATCATATACAAAAACTTTTCAAGGTGACAACAAGAACAGCGTTATTAAACTTAAGTCCTCTCGAAGGAGAAAGATTGTGTTTATAACCAATAATATCAAAGCATCCAATGTTGCAATTTCCACCAATGATAATAGGTCATTGACTTATAGGCAGCTAGATGATTATGGCGATTCACTCAAAAATAAGATGGGGGAAAAGAAATGCATAATTTTGTTTTTATGTGATAGTTCTATTGAGACTTTACGTGCGTTTTTTGGAATACTACAATGCCAGTATGTTCCAATAATGATTGACCGAAAGTGCGACACCGAATTAGTGTTGAATCTATTAGAGAAATATCGCCCAAGATATATATGGGCTAAAAAAGAAGATGCAAGTAAGTTCCAAGGATGTAGTCAACTTTTTTCTGAGGGTGATTATACGGTTTATCAAACTAACTATAGTTATTATCCAATTTTTTCCGACCTCGCAATTCTTTTATCAACCAGCGGAACAACGGGCAGTCCAAAACTTGTCAGATTAAGTTATAAAAATATTCTTGTAGGGATTAAATCAGCAGTAAAGGTGTTTGGGGTACATGAAAATGACAGCATTATATTTACTTTACCCTTAGATTATTGCTATGGAATAGTGTGCTTGTTAATTCATTTTCATGCTGGGGCTAAAGTATTGCTGACTGACAAAAATATCTTGGATAAAGAATTCTGGGAATTATTCGAAGACCAAAGAGTTACAGCATATTATGGGGTGCCATTTACATATAACATTTTATTGAAGATCGGTTTTTTTGATAAAAAATATCAACATCTTCGTTATATTGTCCAAGCAGGCGGCTTGCCTTCCAAAAAAGTTTTTGATGAATACCTTGCCAAACAAGGAATAGAATCATATGCTTTTTACAATTTGTATGGACAAACGGAAACCGTTGTTACAAGTTACCTTCCACCCAAAAACTTTGCCAATAAATACGGAAGTGTTGGGTTGGCTTTTCCAGAAATGAAAGTTTCGTTAATACAGCGTCAGGATTATAAGGAAGTTGTAATTAATGGGGATAACGTGTTTATGGGATATGCAAATGAATACAAAGATTTGTCATTAGGTGATGTAAATAACGGTGTCTCTTACACAGGAGATATTGGGGAATTTGATACTGATGGTTATTTATATTTAAAAGGCAGAGTAAGCCGTTTTAGTAAGCTTGCAGGTGTGCGAGTGGGTTTTGATGATGTCGAAACCCTCTTAAAAAGTGAGTTTCAACATACAGATTTTGCCTGTATAGGAAATGATGAATATATTGAAATATTTTATTGCTTGGATATTGAACCAAAAGAAATAATTTCTTTTTTAAGTAACAAGATTAGGGTCAATAAAATGATGATAAAAGCATATAAGATAGACGGTCTTCCGAGAAGTGGAAATGGAAAAATTCGGTATGGCGAATTAAAATTTTTTTTGAAGCAATCTAGTTAATTACTCTGATGTAATTAAAAACAAGTTATATGACAGCGAAGGTTTTCTTATTTAATTAGCAAATATTTTTTACCTAGAGAAGTTGGCTTATTTACTGAAAAAGAAATAACTTGAAAGGAAGAAAGAATGGCTAATATTGTATTTATTCGACATGCACCTACAAAACTAAATCAAGAGGGAATTTTCATGGGGAGTATTGATTGCGAACCAGACCTGTCCCTCTACAAAGATAAAATCGAAAAATTAATAGACGATCTTTCATTATTTGATTTTTCTGCAATATATTCCTCTCCTTTAATTAGAGCATTATATACCGCTCAAGAAGTTTTTCCCAAAGATCAAATTGTCATTGAAGAAAGATTGAAAGAGAGGTCTTTTGGCTCTTGGGAAGGAATGAAGAAAAAAGAATTAAAAATGCAGTTTCCGGAATTCTTTGACGAGAATGGCAATATTGATATTCATCGCACCCCAGAGTCTGGCGAGCCTTTCAGTGATTTTCGAAAAAGAGTGATATCTTTTTTGCATGATGTTAATTTGATGTTTAAGCCAAATGAGAATATTGTTGTTTTTACACATGGTGGAGTAATTGCTCTTGTACGAGAATTTGAACAAGAGCGAAAAATTTCTACTTCTGAGAAAACATTTTCAAAGAATGTTGAGCATCTTATGTTGTATTGGATTAATATTACCAATCAAGAAGTAGGTGTTAAAAAATAATTGGAGTTAATGGAGCGCATTGTAATAGTTTAGGAAAATTCAAGTCGCAAAGAAGTAATGACTTCACTGGTTTTGGGTTGCAGTAGATATTTCTTGATCATCAAATTAGACAGGGATTATTAAGGTAAGTGATTGGTATCTTCAACACATTGACATAATGGAGGAAAACATGGCACCAAAAAAGCATAAGATGTATATTGGAGGAAATTGGGTGGATGCGGCTAATAACACGACATTCGAAGACTTGAATCCCTACACAGGCAATGTATTCTCTTACATCCCTGCTGGTTCTCGTGGAGATGCAAAGCAGGCCATTGAGGCCGCTCAAGCAGCCTTTCCTGAATGGTCGGCTAGCCCACCAAGTCTGCGCAGGAAAATTTTCCTCAAAGCTGCAGATATTGTAGAGCGCCGACAAGATGAATTGGTAAAAGTTATGATGGAAGAAGTAGGTGGGACAATTGGAATTTCTATGTTCCAAATGTATTTTGTGCCAAATTTGTTCCGAATGGCTGCATCAGCGGCTTACGATATCAAGGGTGAAGTTATACCGTCTGATAATGATGGTTCCTTCTTCATGACTGTAAGACAACCAGTAGGGGTAGTTTCTGCATTCGGACCTTTCAATGTACCTTACATCCTTTGCAGTAGAGCATTCGCACTTCCAGTCGCATATGGTAATACAGCAGTTCTGAAACCATCAGAAGAAGCGCCAGTATCTGGCGGCATATTGCTTGCAGAAATATTTGAAGAAGCTGGGCTACCCCCAGGCGTGCTTAACGTAATAACATCAACGCGTGAAGATGCAGTTGAAGTAGGTGAAGAAATGATTTCAAATCCGGCGGTCAAGCGGATATCATTCACCGGCTCGACTGAGGTAGGACGGATTATTGCTGAGAAAGCAGGGCGATATCTTAAGCGTGCTACACTTGAATTAGGTGGAAAAGATCCGCTAATTATTTTAAGCGATGCTGATCTTGATTATGCTGTAAATGCTGCTGCGTGGGGAGCCTTCCTTCATCAGGGTCAGATTTGTATGTCCACAGAACGTATTATCGTCGAAAAGAAGATTGCTGATACTTTCATTGAGAAGTTGAGAGATCGCGCACTTTCCTTACGAATTGGTGATCCAACAAACCCGGCTACTGAAATTGGTCCATTAATTAATCAGCGCGCAGTTGACCGTGTTCATTCGCAGGTTCTCGAAGCAATTGCAGGTGGAGCTAATCTTGTTACAGGCGGGAAATACGACAAATTAGTTTACTATCCTACTATTGTTACGAATGTAAAGCCAAATATGCGAGTGTTTACAGAGCAGACATTTGGTCCAGTAGCATCAGTTTTGGTTGTCGATGATGCAGATGAAGCAATAATGGTGGCTAATAACTCGAAGTATGGGCTTTCTTCAGGCATTATTACGAAAGACCTTAATCGAGCATGGGAAATTGCAATGCAACTGGAGACTGGAATGGTTCATATTGGTGACCAAACTGTAAACGATGATCCACAAGTTCCTTTTGGCGGTATTAAGGACAGTGGTTACGGGCGATTTGGTGGAAAGGCTGCAATTGAGGAGTTTACTGATTTACGTTGGATAAACCTCCGAAGAACACCAAGGACATTCCCATGATAAGAGAATTAATTTATATGCTTGGTGTCTAGAGAATTGAATTAGGGTGACTCCTTTAAACTCATGTAGTGTGTTATGGGCGAAATCTGTAATGCAACGATAGACACCCTGAATAAATAAACTTAGTTCAGTAAATTGCGACATTCTCACAAATTTAAATCATGGAGTCCTTATGAAAGACTTTACGCTTGACGATAATACACAAAGGCACATCAAGCAACATCTATGTATTACTGAACAACTAATAGCAGAAGCCGCTACTTTAGTTTCAGGTGCTGAACAATCTGCTCAAATATATCTGATGCCAGATCTCGGCCTTCCATTAAATATTAGAAGGATGCATGGCGGCTTTTTTACAGGTGCTCTATATTCGTGGACATCTTCTATACCTTTTGTACCAGTAGATGCCACTGTCAATAGTTGTGGCGTTAGTGTTTTTAGAACATCAAGGGATTTTCAATCTAAAGAAGAATTTAATCAAAGCATCAGAACAGCAATGGAGAAAATTCAGAATTCATCATATGAATGGAATTTTGCAAGCGGCAATCATTTTATTATTTATTGCAAAGGCAGAAATCTAAGTGGATCATCATCTGAAGGATATCTTGTATTACATTCATCAGCATCTGAATTCAAGAATCAATTTAATGGGTTATATCCGGTTTCAGGCAATTGGTATAGCGATAAAATTAAGACGATTAGATCCAGCACAAGATATCTTCGATATATTGACGGAAAAGATGCTGAACGATTTATCGATTTAGCACAAAGCTTAAATAAATACAATCAAATTAGGCACAGGTTTATTGCAGACCTAATTGTTAATTCCGCAAATGTAGTAGATGAAATTGTAAATGTTCAACATTACGGAATGCCTTCAGCCAATGCGATAGCAATCGGCTGTCAATGGTTTTATTCGCCATCAATTTATTTGCTTCTTACTGCCCCGGATCGCCCAATGTACCTGGTGCGTACTCAAAATAGTTTAAGTAATAAAATAAATTTAGATGGGCAGGATTGCTGGCTGTCGCCACATGGTTTGGGCATGCGTTCATTGCTGGACTTAAGTATTAAGTACACTGAAAAAACATTATATGTCAATAATAAAGAATATACCCTTTCAGATAGATTGGAATGGGGAAGTTCTGTTGAAGTTAGGACATTTGAAACCTCTGGACAATTACCAGAAATAGTTGAAAAGGTATTGGAAAAATGCCCAGGCGACATTATTGGGTCATTAGAACCTATATATTCTTATGATCGTCGAGATTTATTATTTCATAAGAACACTTGATTTTACAAAATACAAGTAGAAAATCTAGTGCAAGTTTTTTCTGTTATTGAAATTTATAACCGTTGTGCAATAAGCAGCAGGACATCTTCATGTCGATCTCTCCTGGCTCTATTTTGCCATGATTACTCCGTTTCTCTCTGGTATGATTTTACAGGCTGGTTATCCTTTCATGTGAGGCGTGCATATGACAGAAGCAACTTGGGGCATACGGTTTAATGAATTTCCGGATTACCACCGCTTTGGTAAGGGGCAAAAGCCAGAAGGGTGTCCAGAATGGCTTGAATCGCATCTTTTCCACACTTGGCAAGAGCATGGGGTAATCATCTGGGATAATAGCGAAAGAAAATTAGAGATCCTAAATGGAACCGAGTCTCTGAAATTATTACATGAATTGAATTCACAAGAAATCTGGAAGTCTAATGGCGTTTCCATTACCCGGTTGGTTCATCGATTTGAGCTAAAACTGCCATCCCGCAAGAAGCGAAAGAAAGGTGAGCCAGAGCCTGCAATTGAGAAGCCGAAGGGCGAGGATGTTTATGAAGAAATCATGCATTTGCCCACAGAAGCCGGCTACGAATTGATCGAACTGCTAGAGTCAAAAAAACAAAATATCACCCAAATGGCAGAGCAGGAAAAGAAACGCGCTCAAGAGGCATTGGGTCGAGCGTATGATTTCTTATTCGAGCTCTCTCATAAGCATGAGATGAAGGAATTTGATTTCAAAACCAGGTCTTTTGAGTGGCAAAGGGATGACGACACTCGCATGACTTGTCGTTATCAGGCTGCCGAAGGAAGGATTTGGCTAGCAGAAAATAAACTCTTCTGGAATACCTGCGTCAAACGAGAAGGTCATGTTGGAAACTCGCACCACTTTATCAAGTTCATCGAGGCAGTGGATTGGGTGGAAAAGGAGATCGTTAATCTGGCAAATGAACCAGATGCAAAGGAAGAAGGGGGCATACTAAGTGAAGATGAAATCAAAACAAACCGCCTGCGCTTAAAAACGAAACTCATAAATGGACCCTATTGGATCGATGCTGCCCAGATGGAGCCGCAACGGATTTCCTACACAGTCTTAATCGATCTGGAGGCTAAACCTATTTCCTATAAAAGTTTTGAGACAATTTGTGGCGACACCTATAAATATGCTGATCGCTATCCAACTCCAGGAAAACTTGCGAATGATATTCACCTTGATGCTGGTCATTTCCAAATTAGCCAAATGCTTGGAGACAATTCCGAACACTTTCGGTTTGTC
>Ga0154020_10006688_pt1 | contig 13508 bp, 15 predicted proteins | sample Klosneuvirus_201_FD_109709 | JGI IMG/M metagenome (GOLD analysis project Ga0154020, IMG submission 109709) | Active sludge microbial communities from wastewater, Klosterneuburg, Austria - Klosneuvirus_20160825_MG | ecosystem: Engineered > WWTP > Aerobic digester > Activated sludge | place... | reverse complement strand
CGAGGCGGGTTTTTATTTTGTTGCGATATAAAAAAATAATACGATGGCTACCTACTACTATGCATAGCTACGCAGACGCTGAGAGAAGGCTTGCAGTACTTCGATACCACTCTCCTCCGCACGCCGACACCAATCTTCCAACCGTTTGACCAGTTCTTCTGTTGTTGCGGTAGAACGTTGCCAGATTTCAGCTAATTCCTCGCGCATGGTATAAACTTTATCAAGTGTTTTAGCATTACTGAGCACTTGGCTTAGTTTCTCACGTTCATGCTCTTGCAAATTTTTTGAATCAGCTAATATCCAACGCTTCAGCGTAGAATTATCCACACCATATTGCGCCGCTGCTTCTTTCAAGTGAACCATTTCTTTTGCAAAAGTTTTTTTCAATGATTTCGTATACTTGGCAAGAACTTCATAACGATGAGAAATAACGGCTTGCAACGTATCTGAATCGCACTGGGTTTTTTCCTTATTGATGCGCAACTTAGGTGCAATTTTTTTGACCTTTGCAAGTCCCATCATCTCTAAAATACGGATATACAGCCAACCGATATCAAACTCATACCATTTGTTAGATAGTCTCGCTGACGTTGCATAAGCATGGTGATTATTATGTAGTTCTTCACCACCAATTAAAATACCCCATGGAACGATATTTCTGCTGGCATCTTCCGCCTGAAAATTTCGATATCCCCAGTAATGACCAGCACCGTTAATAATACCCGCAGCAAAAACAGGAGCCCAGAGCATTTGCACCGCCCACATAGTGATACCAATCGGACCAAAGAGTATTACATCAATAATCAACATTAATGCGACACCTTTTGCACTATGCTTGGAATAAACATTACGTTCTATCCAATCATCCGGCGTACCGTATCCATATCTTTCCATGGTCTCTTGATTCTTTGCTTCTACTCTGTAGAGTTCCGAGCCTTCGCTTAACACTTTCCTGATACCAACAACAACAGGGCTATGTGGATCATCCTTGGTTTCACATTTTGCATGGTGCTTACGATGAACCGCCGTCCACTGTTTTGTAACCATCCCGGTAGTTAACCACAACCAGAAGCGAAAGAAGTGGCTTGGGATCGCATGTAATTCCAGCGCTCTATGCGCTGAATGGCGGTGAAGATAAATAGTAATACCCGCAATTGTAATATGCGTAAAAACCAAGGTAACGACGATATAACCCCACCATGGCATATCAATCACGCCAGAGATTAAAGTAAGAAAATCAGAAATCATATAATTACCATCCTTTTAATGGCCTACCGAGGCGCAGGCCTGACAAATAAAAAAACAAACACCCTCTGAATCCTTCCACCTCACTCAACTTAGATATTAAAAAACTACCACCTACTGAAAGTGGGTGGATTAGCGCGCAACTCGGCTACAGACGACTAAAGTCATATACTCACACCAAGCTAACTGCACATGAGAACACATTTACAGTCAAGATCACCGTCTAAAGACAGTGGTTTTTATCAACTTTATGGAAAAAATCATTAATTTCACTTTCTCGTTTACTGTACATGAAGTACTTACTCTTTACCACTTCTTTGCATAAAAATTATACTAACACTTCTCAGAAAAAAATATTAATTTGCGTCAATTGTCTATTTCAAACAAATAGTTTTAGTAAACCAAGATTTCATTTTCCAAATCGATTTTTGAGAAGAATTTAAAATCCTTCACCTCTCAGGGCAGAGGCCATCCAGTATGCGCCACTCTCCGGGAGCAATTCCCTGCAGTGTGTATTTACCGATTGCATAACGGATCAATCGCAAAGTAGGGAATAATACCGCCGCCGTCATCCGCCTTACTTGACGATTTTTACCCTCCCTCAGGATCAGGGACATCCAGGATGTTGCAATATTCTTGCGATAACGAATGGACGGTGTTCTCTTCCAGAGATAGCTGGGTTCATCCATCAAAAATGCTTGTGCGGGTCGCGTTTTAAAATCATTCAGTACCACACCCTGGCGCAACTTATTTAATGCAATCTCATCGGGCTTGCCTTCAACCTGCACCCAATATGTTTTAGGTAGTTTAAACTCAGGATTGCTTATCCTATTCTGCAATTTTCCATCATCTGTTAACAGAACCAAGCCTTCACTATCAGTATCCAGTCTGCCGGCCGGATAAAAGTCCGGTAATAGGATAAAGTCTTTTAATGATTGATGACCACTTTCAGGTGTAAATTGGCAAATTACACCATAGGGTTTATTAAACAAAATTAATCGAGACATGGCTCTTGAGCATGACCAAAAAGTAAGTCCAATTAAAACTCATAGCATTTCAGCATAGATCACAATATGCAGCACTGGTTCAATAATATTCTCTTTTTCTTGACATTTTATCCACCACACCGAACCTTTCTTAACACTTAATCCGGGCGGGATATCCGGAATCAGATCGCTAGCGACCTCACCTAATGTAGGTTGATGACCGACTATTACAACAGCGCCTTTTGCATCAGACCAGTCAGCAGCAGTCAGAATACTCTTTACACTGGCGCCAGGGCCTATTTCATGATTAGTTACAAAATCAGATCTCAGTGCCATTACAGTTTGTTGAGCATGCCGCGCCGGGCTGGCTATCACCAGTGTATTTTCCGGCAATTTTGATTTAAGCCAATCAGACATGCGTTGTGCCTGATCTAGTCCTTTGGCAGTCAGTTTACGGCCTGCATCGGGAAAACTGTCTTCAGCCTCAGCATGTCGCCACAGAATCAATTCCATCACATTGATTTAATAGAGGAGTACATTGATAATCAACCCTGAAAATCGTTATATAATACATCCGGACCATAATTAGGTTGGTAAATTACTATCACTTTATGCCGTGATTTATCACCTTGTTTCAATAGCACCTTGCAAAGCGGCACATCAAAATGCCTGGCAAGGAATTTCAGTAGCACAGTATTAGCCTTACCTTCTACCGGTGTGGCCGCAAGTTTTATCCTAAGCGCATCGCCATGCAGGCCTACTGCTTCGGTAGTTTTTGCACCCGTCTGAATATGCAATGTTAAAACAAGATTGTTTGCGTCATCATACCGATACCAGCTCATAATCGCATCAATAAACTAAAGGAGCACGGTGATGATTTCCCTATGCACTCCGGCCACTATCATCAGCAGCACTTGAATTAAGATCAACACAAACAATGGAGACAAATCAACATTGGCTATCGGTGGAATACGCTTACGAAAAATGTTCAGGAATGGGCGGGTAAAACTATCCAGTAATGGCGCTAACGGACTATGTGGATTAACCCAAGACAAAACAGCCTGCATAATAATCATTATCAACACAATATAGAGCGTCACTTTAATAATCTCAACAATACCCAGCAACCCCATAATCCCTGATGCGGCGACAATATTCTCTGTAAAATCATACCCCTGAACCATATAAACACTTGTTATGATCGCACATTCAATTAACCAGGCCAGGATCAGCGTGGATAAATCTATGCCAGCCCAGCCAGGAATAAAACGGCGTGCAGGCCGCACGATAAAATCAGTTACGGCAATAAGAAACTGGGATATTGAGTTATAGTAAGGAACACGTAACAATTGGAAATAAAACCGCAGTAGCAACGCCAAGGAAAGCAGCCCCAGAATAGTATCAAGAAGAAAAAGCAAGATCTGATTGGACATAAGAGTTTTCCGAAAGAAAGACTGTAATTGATAATTAAGAAATCACTAACTGGCTCTATCAAGATTTAAATTCTGCTGAACTCATCACTCAGTTCTCGTGAACGCCTATCCGCAGCATGAACAGCAGCTATGATCTTACACTGAATATCATTTTTTTCCATAATCTGTATTGCTTGTTCGGTTGTACCACCCTTTGATGTTACACGAGCGCGCAATATGGCTACATCTTCATCACTCAGGCTAGCCAGTTTGCTGGCACCAGCAAATGTCTGCAAGCTGAGTTGTCTGGCTTGAGCATGCGTCAGACCCAATTCTATCCCCGCTTGCTGCATGGATTCAATAAAATAAAATACATAGGCAGGACCACTTCCGGAAATAGCTGTCACAGTGTGCAGCATTTCTTCATTATCCATCCAAAGTGTAGAACCTACTCCGGCAAAAATTAATTCAGCATTCTTTTTATCTAGTTCACCAATACCTGGTGCGGCGTAAAGACCGGCAACACCGCAACGAACAAGAGAAGGTGTGTTTGGCATTGCGCGCACCACCCGTCCATAACCGCCCAACCAACGTATGATATCAGTCGCACGAACACCTGCCGCAATCGATATTATTAACTGATTATTCAATAATGGCGCCAGTTCCTGCGTCAAATCAAATAATTGTTGTGGTTTTACAGCTAACAAAATAACATCACTGTCTCCTACTCCATCGGCAAGATCGGCGACGGAAGAAACGCCTAATGTATGTTTTATTTTCTCACGGCTCTCTACGTTTATTTCAACTACATGAAGCTGCTCAGCTGCGTAACCTTGTTGCAACAATCCGCTGATTAAAGCAGAAGCCATATTGCCGCCTCCAATGAATGTTATATTCATATTAACCCTATCCTGATGTTAATCAATTCACATGCGAAGTAAATAATTTTATAAATTACCAAGAAATCACTCTGGTTTTCGAAATTAAACCAAAGTTCTGTGTGGGTATCAGTCAATGCTGACAGCGTAAACAATAAAAGCTGGAGCGTTGACTTTGTCTGATTTGTTTAATCTCATGATTACATTTTTTACAGCGCTGCCCTCCACGCCCATAAACCCAGTATTGCTGCTGAAAATATCCAGGATTACCATCACTGTTAACAAAATCACGCAAACTGCTACCGCCTGCTTTGATTGCCTGCTGCAAAATCTTTTTAACCGCTTGAACCAGTCTTTTATAACGCATCATACCGATTCTACCAGCAGCTATTTTGGGATTGATCCCCGCTAGAAACAAAGCTTCATTCGCATAAATGTTGCCAATACCTACGACCACATGGCTATTCATCAGTGTTTGTTTAATACTGGCATGACAGTCTCTGGTTTTCTCAAATAATTGCTGCGCATTGAAGTCTGCTGTCAATGGCTCAGGACCAAGATTCATCAGAAGCGGGTGCTGCAAAATATCCCCCGCATGCCATAACACTGCACCAAAACGGCGAGGGTCTCGCAGTCTCAGAATGGTTTGATCACTTAAGATCAATTCAAAATGATCATGCTTCTGGGGTGGTTCTATCGATTGCATCAGTTTTACCGGCAGTATGCGCAAACTCCCTGACATACCCAAATGAAGTATCAGCGTTCCAACTCCGCAATCGAGTAAAAGATATTTAGCCCTGCGTGTCACTGCCTGAATCGCCAAACCCGCCAATAACTCAGGCAAATTGGCAGGTATAGGCCAACGTAGCCTGGGATTACGGATAATTACATTTGCAACTGATTGCCCCAGCAAATGGGGGGAGATACCTCGCCGTGTTGTTTCGACTTCTGGTAATTCCGGCATCAGTTCGCAGGCAATATCTGATTTGTTTTTATCCTGTGTGGATCGAGTAATTGCTGACCCACATCAACAGGAAACTGATAACCAAAACCATCATTGACACGTAACAACAATACCGAGAATTCATTCTGCAGAATTCTCAGATTGATTTCCTGCCCATCTTTTATACTGATTCTAATAAAGCCACTCTCAACAAAATCAGGACCAAACGCATGCTCCAATATCAGCGCTCTGGCATGAACCGTTCGCCATAACTGGATCCAGTGTTTTATCGTGTCTTCATCAAGTGCATCGCCAGAATGTTGCATGGTGATGCACCAATTTTCATTCTGAAACTCTACCGTCAAATGATTCAACTCAAATTTAACCGGAATTTCATTGGATTCCAGTAACTGTGGGCTGATCAGGTCGCCAGCGCTTGATGGCAAAGCGAGCACATAGCGCGGGGAAATCAAATACACCTGATCACCTGTCGCCACATATTGTTGATTGGTCGTGGGCGCAAATCCGCCAAAACCGAAATACTCATCATCAACATACAACTGCACATTAGGCTGATCCAAGCCAAAACGCCCCAGATCTGTTAGTGGCAAACGCTGATTACTACTCACTGTCAGAATTTCGAGAATTTCCGCGATCTTTTTCTCGTCAGCACGGGCTTGCACCGGTTTTACCAGATACCAGTGATTATCCGATTGCTTAAGCGCAATCTCTTGTTGCTGCCTCACGATAATACGTAAGCTCTGCAAAGCTTCGAGCGAACTGGTTGAAATCGGGTATTTATGAATATCCGGAGACTGCGGTCTAAAATACAGAAACACCGCCAAGCCGGCAATCGTAGCAAACATGATCAGATTAAGTCGCGCGTGATGAGTCATTACTTATATTTTTCTTCTTCGGCGCCACCAAATCAAAATCCCGCTCACCAAAAATAGTAAAGGTAATAAAACAAGAAAACCAACCGCGATCATAAGCAGCTCTGATTCACTTAAGATCAGATTGCTATCCAGAGTAGCACGGGGTTGAATCACAATCAGTTCTTCATCGCCTGTGAGCCAATTGATCAGATTAATACCAAAATCTAAATTACTTCCGTTCCCAAGATAAGTATTGGCAAGAAAATGTCCGCTACCAACAACAACTATGCGTTGTTCACGATCGTTAATATTGCGCGTCAATGCCACTGCAATACTGATCGGACCAGCCACATCATCGGCTTGATCAAACATAACCGCACCATTCAGATCGCCAGTTTCCACCCAGCCCTGTTGTGCCGCTTCAACCAATGAAACGCTGCTCCATTCTTCATTCTCATTAATCGTTATCTGGCGTGCAAACGGAAATACTGTAATATAATCAAAATTATTAGTGATGACGTGCTGCCCATAAATAGCACCCATAGCAAATGTAATCGGCGCTTTAAGCTGTTCTGCCTGAGGATCAACGACAACGCCCGGGGTGAGTGTCAAGCGTAACTTCTCTGTCAAGGGCAGTAACCCACGTAACGATTCCTGATCAACCAGCCATAATATGTTACCGCCGCGATCAATATAATCCAGTAGCTTATCCACTTCTCCGGGCAATAAGTCCGTCTGTGGAGAAGCAATCAACAACATGCTCGCATTCACAGGAACATCCTGCTCAAACGCGAGATTCAATTGCTGGCTGTTAAAGCCATTTGTACGCAAGTGTCTGCCAAATTCCCCCAAATCATAATTAGCTTTCCCATCAAGCCTGCGTTCCCCATGACCGCTCAGCGCCACGATCAATTTATCTTCAGCGCGTACCAGACGCATCAAGGCGTTGGAAAATGCTTGTTCATTGATGACTTTGAGATGTTCAACTCTCTGATTAAAACTGATTACCATCTCACCATTAACCTGAACATCCGCCTCCTGTGTCAGTATAGGTTGCGCCACCGGATCAATAAATGTCAGAGAAAGATCTGGTTTTACACGCTGATAAAGTGCCACAAAGTCAGCAATAATCTTGCGAATATCACCCAACTGCGCATGTTGCTCAGTAGCATAGGCCGTCACTTGAATCGGGCCCTGCAATTTTTGCAGTATTTCAATACTTGCTTCACTCAAGCTATTACGTCCATTCTGACTGACATCCCATTGCAACCGGGTTTGTGCAGCAAGATAGCCTAGCAAAATAATCAATGACAACAGCAAAATGACAAATACGCCATTTTGTATCAGGTAGTGCCATCGTAATTTTTTATTCAGCGTGATCATTTACGTAACTTTTAGCTTACCCATGTAATCGCTCTCCATCCAAGCGACGAATCGTCAACACCAGAAAGGTAACTATGAACAAAATAAAATAGGCGATGCTCAAAGTGTCAATTAAACCCTGATTAAACTGTTCAAAATGCTTCAGCAATGAAATATAGTGTAACCATCCATCTGGTTCGCTTGCAGCCAGATTGATCACCCACAATCCTAATAGCACGCCCAAGGAGCCAATCGCGGCGATTACCGGCTGTGCCGTCAAGCTGGAAATATAAAGACCCAAAGCAGAAAAACATGCTGTTAGGAGAAACAAACCTATCGTATTGCTTAGTAACAAGCCATAATCCAGAGCACCACCAAGTCGTAATGAAATAGATAATGCAACAACCAGGGAGATTACACCCAAAAAGAAAACCATTAACCCCAGAAATTTACCAATCACAATATCTGTCATGGAAACCGGTGACGAAATCAGTAATGTCAGCGTGCGATTACGACGTTCTTCAGCCAGCAAACGCATGGATAATAATGGCGCAACCATCAGTAAAATAATGGCCGCCATAGCAAATACTGGGGAAATAATAATTTCCGTAATTCCCGGGGGATTAGCAATTTGTAGCAACTGAGACTGCATCTCCAGAAATGCATCCAGCCGGACCATAAAAACCCAGGAGAGCACAAGTTGTATCAAAGCCAGCAATATCCAAGCCAAAGGAGAAATGAACAGCATGCTCAATTCCTTACGGATAATGGTAACAATCATCTTAAAGATTCCTGTTCGTTCATCACTGTGTAAGTTGCGTAAATACCGCCTCCAGACTAGCACCCTGATGCTGCAATTCCGCCATGGTCTGATTAAATACCACGCTACCTTTATGCATTATCTGCACCCTGTCACATACACTCTCAACCTCGGATAATATATGCGTTGATAAGATAACTCCACTGGATACGCCCAATTCCCGGATCAACGCGCGAATTTCACGCATTTGATTAGGATCAAGGCCTACTGTTGGTTCATCAAGAATAATGACATCCGGGTTATGAATGATAGCTTGCGCAATACCCACGCGTTGCTGAAAACCTTTCGATAGTGTGCCGATCACATACCTACCTTGAGCATCCAAACCACAACGTTGTTTCACGTTATCCAACGCAGCTTGTGCCCTTTGCTTGCTAATGCGATGCAGATAAGCAACCAAAAGCAAATATTCATCGACAGTCATATCCTGATAAAGCGGTGGAATCTCGGGTAAAAAACCTAAATGCAATTTGGCCTCTTGCGGTTTATCCAACAAATCGATACCACAAATCTCCACACTACCGACACTCGGCGCAAGATTACCCGTCAGCATACGCATAGTTGTAGTTTTACCTGCGCCATTCGGCCCAAGCAACCCCAGCACCTCTCCGCGTCTTAATTGGATATTCACATTATGTACCGCTGTATGATGACCATATTTTCGGCACAGATTCTGTGCCGACAAGGTTAAAGCTGCTGTTTCATCCGTCATACCTATGAGTTTCCAGAGTTGAAGAGGTTATGAAGAATTTTTTTGCAAGCAAATCTAATTTTAAAATTCTATGATCCAAGAGGCACTGATCAAATCCTTCGACAAACCAAGGGCGAAAGGCAAAACTGTTGACTACATTCGTAGTGAAATAACTAAACTATCGATGTAATCAACTTAATCGGAGTTCCCCTAAGCAGGTACACAGTATACGTCTGATAGATCAATATTTCACCGGCTTTGCCTCGATTTAAACAACATGGCAATGTACAAACAATCTTTTTTATCACTAACCGTCTAATTTTACTGCGGAAAAACCAACTCTTGACTGCTCAAGTATATTAGTTTGATAATTTCATATGTTTTGGATTGACAGCACATATTTGTTGCAAATAAACAACATATTAATTTGAGACCATAGGCAATCAAACTGATAATTGAGCACTCGTAAGCTTGAAGTAGTAGAATGGCCAAGGTTATCAATTGTAATGGTACAAGTAGCTTTTTACATTACCAACAGAACTCTTAGAAACATAGTTTTCATTAAAAGGACAACATCATGAAAAAAATATCAGCCAAAAATACTCTTATTGGAATGGTTCTTATACCAGCAATGTTTTCTGGGGCTGCCTTGGCACTTGAACCAAGCATTGATAAATACGATCAGGATCGAACGATAAAAAAACCAGCCGGTTATGGTGTAGATGATCGTGGCGTAGTCGCCAGAAATACCACAGGCCTATGCTGGCACACCGGCTACTGGACACCAGCCATGGCTATTCCTGAATGTGAACCGGACTTGGTTAAAAAACCGGAAGTAGTTGCGGAAGCACCAGCACCAGCACCCAAAGCGCCTCAAAAAGTCACATTCTCTGCAGATGCATTATTCGACTTTGACAGCGCAAAATTAAAGCATGGTGGGCATGGCATTGAATCATTGAATGATTTTGCAAACGCCGTACAAGGTATAAATTATGATCGCATTAATGTTGAAGGTCATGCAGATCGGATTGGCTCTGATAGCTACAATCTCAAACTCTCTTATCAACGTGCAGAATCGGTTAAGGCTCATTTAGTCTCGAGAGGTATTGATCCGAGCCGTATCGTTGCCACCGGCAAAGGTGAAGCTGATCCTGTAACAGGTAACTCTTGCCATGGCCTTGGAAGCGGGCAAGCATTAAAAGATTGTCTCGCACCTGATCGTCGTGTCGACATCGAAGTGATCGGTACAAAATAAGCAGTTACTCTTATTCCTATCTAAAAAAGCCCTGCTCTATAATGCAGGGCTTTTTTTCTGATTCCTTAGCCCATGACCCATGAATGCTTGGACAGAAATCGACACAGTATTAGAAGCAAAATGGATTATTCCCATTGAACCTGCTGAAATTGTGCTGAATCAACATGCCATCGCTGTAGACAACGGAATCATCAAGGATATTCTGCCGATATCCGAAGCCAAACTTCGCTACAAGCCCCAGAAAACAATAACACTTAACGATCATGCATTGATTCCAGGGCTGATCAATCTGCATACTCATGCAGCCATGACATTAATGCGTGGATTTGCCGATGATTTGCCTCTGATGGAATGGCTCAATAAACACATCTGGCCGATAGAAAATCAGCATGTGGATGCTCAATTTGTGCTGGATGGCACTCAGCTTGCCTGCGCTGAGATGATCAAAGGCGGCATCACCTGTTTTAATGACATGTACTTCTTCCCGGAATCCTGCGTTGAGGCTGCAATCCACTCAGGAATGCGCGCTTCAATCGGTATGATTGTGATTGATTTTCCAACTGCCTATGCCAGTGACGCCGACGATTATCTGGCAAAAGGGCTGAAATTACGTGATCAATATCACCAACACCCGCTGCTTTCCTTCTGCTTTGCACCACATGCGCCATATACAGCCAGCGACAAAACGTTTAACAGCATCCTAACGTACGCAGAGCAACTCAACACACCCATCCACACCCACTTACACGAAACCCAGGATGAAATCCGCATCAACTTGGAATCCAGCGGGTTACGGCCAATTGAACGTCTGCATCAATTAGGGATACTCAGTCCTAATTTGATTGCGGTACATATGATTCACCTGACAGACTATGAAATTAAACTCGTGCATCAATATGGCTGCAGTATTGCACACTGCCCAACATCCAACATGAAGCTCGCCAGTGGTTTTGCACCGATACCAGCGCTATTGAATCAGGGTGTAAATGTTGGACTCGGCACAGATGGCGCAGCCAGTAATAATCGTCTGGATATGTTTGAGGAAATGCGTCAGGCGGCACTCCTGGCAAAAGCAACCAGTGGCCAGGCCGATGCCCTACCCGCCCATCAAGCACTCAGAATGGCCACCCTGAATGGTGCCAATGCTCTGGGATTAGGAGAAATAACCGGTTCATTAGTCGTTGGAAAAGCGGCTGATATCGCAGCAATCAATTTTTCCGACCTTAATCTCACACCTTGCTATGATCCGGTTTCACATTTGGTATACACAGCAAGCCGTGAGCAAGTGAGTCACGTATGGGTAAATGGTAGAATACTACTGGAAGATAAAAAATTGACTACGATAAATCCGTCTGAACTGCAATATCGTACAGCGTACTGGCAAGAGCGTATCGCCACAACATCAAGATAATCTGCATAAAGGAACACAAATGGAAAATGATGGCATTAATGCTGATCCGCTGGAGCTTGAAAAATTCAGCCAACTCGCGCACCGTTGGTGGGACCCGAACAGTGAATTCAAGCCATTGCATGAAATCAATCCATTACGTCTTAATTACATTGATGAATTGGTTGGTGGACTCGAAGGAAAAATCGTGTTGGATGTTGGATGCGGCGGCGGTATTTTATCCGAAGGCATGGTTTCCAAAGGAGCCCAAGTGACTGGTATTGATCTCAGCGAAAAAGCGCTTAAGGTTGCCAAACTGCATCTGTTGGAAAGTGGTTACCAAGTTGATTATCGCAAGATCACCGTGGAATCCTTAGCAAAAGAACAACCACAACACTATGATGTGGTCACCTGCATGGAAATGCTTGAGCATGTGCCTGACCCGATGAGCGTTATCCGTTCATGTACCCAATTAGCCAAACCCAATGGATGGGTTTTCTTCTCAACCATCAACCGTAACCCGAAAGCCTATCTGTTTGCCATTATTGGTGCTGAATACCTATTAAAACTGCTACCGCGTGGCACACATGAATACTCCAAATTTATCAAACCATCCGAACTTTCTCGCATGGCACGTAATGCAGGTTTGACAGATGAAAAATTGATCGGCATGACGTACAACCCGCTCACAAAAGTGTATGCACTGGAGGATGATACTGACGTTAACTACATTATGGTTTATCGCAGTTAATCTAAATTCCCCGGCACAATTTAATTTTCACCACTTAATTTCTGACTAATGATTAAAGCAGTCCTCTTTGACTTTGATGGAACGCTGGCCGACACCGCTCCAGATCTCGGTCATGCCCTGAACACGCAACGCGTCGCACGCGGCATGCCTGCATTGCCTATTGAACAAATTCGCCCCCAGGCATCAGCCGGTTCACGGGGATTGCTGAATCTCGGCTTTAATATCAAACCGGGTGACAATGACTATGAATCCATGCGTGATGAATTTCTTTATTTTTATACTGAACGCTTGTGCCATGATACTTGCCTGTTTCCAGGTATTGATGAACTATTGGATGAACTGGAAATACGTGACCTTCCCTGGGGCATTGTAACCAACAAACCCGCCCGCTTCGCACACCCATTAATTCAAATGCTCGGACTCACGCAACGAGTTGCCTGCGTTATTTGCGGCGATGAAACCAACAACACCAAACCACACCCGGAACCGCTACTGGCTGCCAGTAACAAAATAGCCATTTCACCTACCAGCTGTATTTATCTGGGGGACGACATACGCGACGTACAGGCGAGCCTGGCAGCTGGCATGCAGCCCATCGTTGCCCGTTATGGCTATCTGGGTAATGACCAGCCGCCCGAAAACTGGGGTACCAGCTATCTGATTGATCATCCCACCGAATTACTGAATTATCTGTAAAGATGCACGTGTTAATTCTGTTAGAATAACCGACGAATAGGACTTGAACTTTCTGGTTTCAACACCATCCTACACACTACCAAAACGAATACTGGGGACGATCTGGTTTCGACGTGGGTTGCAAAGCAGCGCAGGGCATACCGAGGATCAGATTACCTCGCAAATCCATCTGAAAACAATAGTCGCAAACGACGAAAACTACGCTTT
>Ga0154020_10006687_pt1 | contig 13509 bp, 12 predicted proteins | sample Klosneuvirus_201_FD_109709 | JGI IMG/M metagenome (GOLD analysis project Ga0154020, IMG submission 109709) | Active sludge microbial communities from wastewater, Klosterneuburg, Austria - Klosneuvirus_20160825_MG | ecosystem: Engineered > WWTP > Aerobic digester > Activated sludge | place... | reverse complement strand
TTGTGGCACAGGTTGGTCTTGCCGCCGACAAACCACTTCGCGAACGGTGGACGCGAAAAATCGCAAATCTGCCGAGGCGGCGTCTGCCAGTCGATCAGTTTGGCCTCTTCGGCCCAGAATTCGTCGCGCTGTTCAATCGAACGCTTGTGGAAATCGGCATACTTACCCATGGCAATCCTCGCTGGTTGGTGACTTGTGGTCGTGAAGTGGTGGATGGTGCGCGCTGGCAATCAGTTTGCGATTTCGACAACGACGCGCCCCTTGACGCGCCCCTGGATGTAGTCGTCGAAGGCGGCTGGGAGATCGGCAAAACGAATGTGCCGGGTCATCGAAGCCAAGTGCCGCGGCTTCATGTCGGTGGCAAGGCGCTGCCAGACTCCGCTGCGATAGGGCTCGCCGATGTAGCCAGAATCGATGCCGAGCAGCGAGGCGCCGCGCAGAATGAAAGGCGCCACCGTCGTGTTCAAACTCATGCTGGCCGCCAGGCCGATGCTGGCGATGGTACCGCCTTGCTTCATGGTGCTGGCCATCCAGGCCAGATAGTCGCCACCAAGATTATCGACCGCGCCGGCCCACAGTTCTTTGCCCAGCGGTTTGATCTTCGCCAAGTCGAGGGATTGACGGAGCATGACTTCATTGGCGCCAAGTCCCTTCAAATAGTCCGTTTCGCTTACTTTGCCGGTCAGTGCCACGACGTGATACCCGCGCGCGGCAAGGATATCGACCGCGAGGCTTCCTACGCCGCCGGTGGCGCCACTGACGATGACCGGACCGTTTGCCGGCTTCAGGCCATTTTCTTCCATGCGCACAATGCCCAACCCGGCCGTAAAGCCGGCGGTACCGAGCGCCATCGCTTCGGCCCGGCTAAGCCCGGCCGGGAGCATGTGCACCCAGGCCGCGGGAACACGCGCGCGCTCGGCATAGCCGCCATGATGGGCGACGCCAATGTCGTAACTGGTTGCGAGGACTTCATCACCCGCCTTGAACCGGGGATCGCTGCTTGCGGCAACCCTCCCGGCCAGATCGATGCCTCCGATGCAGGGGAAACGCCGGATGATCCTCCCGGCGCCAGTCGCGGCCAATGCATCCTTGTAGTTGATGCACGAGTGGGTAACGGCAATCGTCACTTCGCCAGGGTCGAGTTGAGTTTCGTCCATGGTGACGAACCCACTCTTGGTTTTGTTGTCTTCCTGAGTGATCAGATACGCTTTGAAGGCCACGCTCGCTTCCTCCTGTTTCGTCCGGTCGGGCCGGTCGTTTGTTTGTTTTCCTGATCGAAGCCAATTGATTATATTCAGCGGATGCTTACAGGGCGCTGAACATCCCATTGGTCGGGGTTTACCCGAGGATCGATCGCGGATATAGTTTCAACCCATGCAAGAAATACACACATTTTTTGCGAGGTTATTTATCCTCGCTGTGTTTATATTTTCTCCTGTTTCCCGAGCCGACGAGGCGATTGTGGTTCCGCCGGCCACGCCTGTTTCGTTCGTTGACCGCGCGTCCGCCTCGGCTCAGGATGCGATAGATCAGGCCTTGGATCTTCTGGGTATTCGCTACCGTCGCGGTGGCAGTTCGCCGGAGTCCGGATTTGACTGCTCAGGCTTTGTCAATCATGTATTCCGCGAAGGACTTGGTTTGATGCTTCCGCGAAGTTCCAAGGAAATGAGCAAGTCCGGGGAGTTCGTGGCCAAAGACGAACTCAGGCCTGGCGACCTGGTTTTTTTCAATACCATGCGCAGTGCGTTCTCGCACGTCGGCATTTATCTTGGCGACAATCAGTTTGTGCATGCACCACGTGCCGGTGGCAGGGTTCGGATCGAAGATCTGCGCGAGAGCTACTGGATCAAGCGCTTTAACGGCGCCCGCAGAATCAATCCTGCGTAAAGGGCTTCCAGAATCAATACGGCTTTTTTTTGACTTGAGTTTGAGAATGATTCTCAATACAATTCAGAGATTGTCCTCTTTACTCTTCCCGCAATCATGAAAATTTCAAGCCTTGCCGCGTCGATGCTTACCCTTGCCGCCGTCCAGTGTTTCCCCGCCACGGCCCAGGAAAAGGTCCTGAACCTGTATTCGGCCCGCCACTACCAGACTGACGAAGCGCTGTACGCCAACTTCACCCGTCAGACCGGGATCAAGATCAATCGGATCGAGGCCAAGGAAGATGAGCTGATCGAACGCATCCGCAACGAGGGGGCAAAAAGCCCGGCTGACATATTCATTACTGTCGATGCCGCGCGACTCGCCAAAGCCGACGAGATGGGCTTGTTTGCCCCGGTGAAATCAAAACTGCTCGAAGAGCGGATTCCCGCTCATCTGCGTAGTCCGGACTGGTTCGCCTTTTCCACCCGCGCGCGCGTGATCGTCACCAATCGCGATCTGGTAAAGGCAGAGGACATCCAGAACTATGAGGATCTTGCCGGCCCCAAACTCAAGGGAAAAGTCTGCTCCCGCTCGGGTAGCCACCCCTACAACCTGTCCCTGATGTCGGCGCTGATTGCCCACCTGGGTGAAGCCAGGGCTGAAGAATGGGCTCGCGGCGTCGTGGCGAATTTCGCGCGCGCCCCCAAGGGCGGCGATACGGACCAGATCAAGTCGGTGGCCGCTGGCGAGTGCGGGGTGGCGGTTTCCAACACCTACTATCTGGCCCGCATGCTTCGATCCGAAAAGCCCGACGACCGGAAGCTCATGGATCGCATTTCCATCGTCTGGCCAAACCAGAAGAGCTTCGGCACCCATATCAACATTTCCGGGGGCGGCATGCTGAAGTCCGCGCCGAACAAGGACTCCGCTTTGCGCTTCCTGGAGTACCTCGCCTCCGACGAAGCCCAGCGATATTTCGCCGATGGCAACAATGAATGGCCTTCGGTACCGACGGTATCAGTGAGGAATTCCGCTCTGGATGCCATGGGCAAATTTCGGGCCGACACTTTGCCTGTAGCCACCCTGGCAAAAAATGCCGCGGCAGCGCAACGCATTTATGACCGCGCCGGGTGGAAATAGCCGGCTGCGAGTCCCCGGCAATCGCCAAGGACCTGGTTCGGCGTCCCGCCGGCGCCGACTTCCACGATGGACTGTTCGTTCATGCAACACGAGGTGTTCGTGGACTTCCGCGTCTTCTCCGGGAAAATTTCATATAGTGCACACTCGTCCCAAGCCAACGGAGAGCCCCAATGCCAACACCCGAGATCGCCGCCAGGACGCCTTTCGCCATCAATGTCGAAAAGGGCAAGGACTACTACTGGTGTTCATGCGGCAAGAGCAAGACGCAACCCTTCTGCGACGGCAGTCACAAAGGCTCCGAATTTGCGCCAGTCAAATACACGGCGGAGGAGAACAAAACCGTCTATTTTTGCGGTTGCAAGCACAGTGCCAACGGCGCCTTGTGCGATGGCACCCATAAGGCGCTCTAACAGGAACTGACCTGGCTGCGCCCGGCGGAAATTTGCCGGGCGAGAATTATGATTGGCAGCAGGCCAACGACCACGATCGCCAGCGCCGCGCTCGACGCCTCGGCCAGACGCTCGTCTGCCGCCAAGGTGAAGGTCTGGGTTGCCAGGGTGTCGAAGTTGAACGGTCGCATGACCAAGGTTGCCGGCAGTTCCTTCATTACATCGACAAACACCAGCAGCGCTGCCGTCAACAGGCTGCCACGCAAGAGCGGAAGATGCACCCGGCGCAGTGTCTCGCCCGGCCCGCTTCCCAGGCTGCGGGCCGCCGCCTCCATGCTGGGCGTGATACGCGCCATCCCGGCTTCGACAGTCTGCAGGGCAATCGCCAGAAATCTCGCAAGATAAGCGTAAACCAGCGCGGCCAATCCACCTGTCAGGATCAGTCCCGGATTCGTGCCGCCGACCTGTTGCCAGATATCCGCCAGCCAGTGATCGAGACGCGTCACCGGAATCAGCACGCCGACGGCGATCACCGACCCTGGCACCGCATAGCCGAGCCCCACCACCCGCCCCGCCAAGACCGAAAGGAACCGCCCCTCGCGGGCAGCAAAGCCGAGCAGCAGCGCCATTGCCGCCGCGATCGCGGCGGCCAATGCGGCCAGCAGGCAACTGTTGCGCGCCAAGGTCATGAACCGGGCGGAAAGATTCCCGGCTTCCTCCGACGAGTCCCCAAATGCCAAACGCAGCAGCAAGATCGCCGGCAGCAGAAATCCGACCACCACCGGGATGCTGCAACCGATTTGCGCCAGCAAGGCATGCCAGCCGCGCAGAACCTGCCGCGTCGCGCGTCGCCGGCCGCTGCTGTCGTGATACCGCGCGTGACCGCGACTAACGCGTTCGAGCAGGATCAGAGCGGCAACGAAACCCAGCAGGGACGCCGACAATTGCGCCGCGGCAACACGATCACCCAAGGAAAACCAGGCGCGGTATATGCCAGTGGTAAATGTCTGCACCGCAAAATAGGCGACTGTTCCATAGTCGGCCAGGGTTTCCATCAAGGCCAACGCCATGCCGGCGGCTATGGCCGGCCTCGCCAGCGGAATCGAAACGCGCCAGAATCCTTGCCAGGGATTCAGGCCGAGCGCCCGCGCCGCCTCGATCATTCCGCCGGCTCGCTCGAGAAAAGCCGTACGCGCCAGCAGATAGACATAGGGATAGAGCACACAGGAAAAAAGTACCACCGCCCCACCCAGAGACCGTACTTCCGGAAACCAGTAGTCGTCCCTGGTCCACCCGAAGCTCTCGCGCAAGGTGGTCTGCACCGGGCCGACGAACTGAAGAAAATCGGTGTACGTGTAGGCCAGCACATAGGCCGGCATGGCCATTGGCAGCAACAGCGCCCATTCCGCGATGCGCCGTCCCGGGAAGTCGTTCAGTGCCACCAGCCAGGCGGCGCCCGTGCCCATTGACGCGACACCCAGGCCGACACCGCAGCAGAGCCAGATCGAATTCGCTACATAGTGGGGCAATACCGTCGCCATCAAATGGCTCCACGTGCCACCGGTTCCGCCACTGAACAGATTAATGCCGACCGCTAGCACCGGCAAGGCCACCAGCAGGGCGAGCGCAAAGGCGAAGGAATCCAGCGGAGAGGAACGAAGTGGGCGGGACACGGCCGGCTGATTATAATTGAGACTCATTCTTACATCGCACGGAAAGCGCCGGCTGCCATGGCTTTGCTGCAAGTTGATCGGGTCAGTCACGCGTATGGCACGCATGCCGTGGTCAAGGACCTTTCGTTTTCCCTCGAATCGGGTGAAATCGCTTGCCTGCTTGGTGCCTCGGGCTGCGGCAAGACGACGATGCTGCGCCTGATCGCCGGGTTCGAAGCGCCCTCATCCGGCAGCATCCGTCTCAACGGCAGGACCATCGCCGACGGCAAGGCGCAGATTCCCGCCGAAGCCAGGCGGATCGGCATGGTGTTCCAAGACTATGCCCTGTTCCCTCATCTGACGATAGCGCAAAACATCGGCTTCGGCCTGCGTCAAGAGTCGGCGCCGGCGAGACGCCGACGCATTGATGAGATGCTCGCACTGATCGGATTGGACAAGCGCGGCGAACGCTACCCGCACGAACTCTCCGGAGGGCAACAACAGCGCGTGGCGCTGGCCCGGGCGTTGGCGCCGCAGCCGCATCTGCTGCTGCTCGACGAGCCGTTCTCCAACCTCGACGTCGAACTACGCGAACGACTCTCCCTCGAAGTGCGGGACATCCTCAAGCGCGCGGGCATGGCGGCGATTCTCGTCACCCACGATCAAAACGAGGCCTTTGCCGTCGCCGATGTCGTCGGCATCATGCGCGAAGGCCGCATCGAACAGTGGGACACTCCATACAACCTGTATCACCGACCGGCGACACGCCATGTCGCCGATTTCGTCGGCCAGGGCATCTTTCTGCCCGGCGAAGTGCTGTCTCCCACGGTGGTCGAGGTCGAACTCGGACGGCTCGATTCCAAACTCCCCATGGACTGTGCCGCAAGTTGCGTCGAGTGCGGACGCGGTTGCCGACTGGACGTGCTGCTGCGGCCGGACGACGTGATCCATGATGATGCCAGCGAGGTCAAAGCCGAGGTGGTAGCCAAGGCGTTTCGCGGCGCGCAATTCCTCTACACCCTGCGTCTGGCTTCCGGCGCCGAAGTCCTCTCGCTGGTCCCCTCGCACCACAACCATTCAATTGGCGAGCGGATCGGTATCCGTCTCGATGTCGATCACGTCGTGACCTTCAATCAGGGCAAATGATTCCCTGGTTGCCCGACGACTGCGTATTCCCGCCGCTCGACACCGCACTTGCCGACCCCAACGGCCTGCTCGCCGCGGGTGGCGATCTCTCCCCGAAACGAATTATTGCCGCCTATCGGCGCGGCATTTTCCCGTGGTTCTCGACCGGCGAACCTATCCTGTGGTGGAGTCCCGACCCAAGGATGGTGCTGTTTCCGGATGATCTGACGATCAGCCGGTCGCTGGGGAAGACCCTGCGCAACGCTCCGTACGAAGTGCGGCTAGATACCGCGTTCACCAGGGTTGTCGCCGCCTGCGCGGACGTTCCACGCGATGGGCAGGCCGGCACCTGGATCACCCGTGAGATGCAAGCGGCCTACTCGCGACTCCACGCCTTGGGCCATGGACACAGCGTCGAGGTCTGGATCGACGGCGAGCTCGTCGGCGGCCTCTATGGCATCGCGATCGGCAGCGCGTTCTACGGCGAATCGATGTTCTCGCGACAGCGGGATGCGTCCAAGATCGCGCTCGCGCATTTATGCGCGCACCTCAAGCACCGCGGATTCGGCATAATCGACTGCCAGATGGAAACACGACACCTCGCCTCGCTCGGCGCGCGGCCGATTTCCCGTCGCGACTTTGTCGCGCGCTTGGACGCGCTTTGCCCCGTTGGCGATCCGCCTGGCAAGTGGGCCGTCGATGCCATCGACGGGTATTTCCGGGGTCGCCGATGACCCACCTGCGCGACCTGCCGCCATTTCCGCTGCTGCAGTTCTATGCGACGGCGCCGTATGGCTGCTCCTACCTGCCGGGCCGCATCGCGCGCTCCCAGGTAGCCACACCGACGCACCTGATCGACTCCGCGACCTACGGTGAACTGGTCCGCGCCGGGTTTCGTCGCAGCGGCGTATTTACCTACCGACCCTACTGCGATGCTTGCCGCGAATGCCAACCGGTGCGCGTCAAGGTCGCCGATTTCGTCCCCAATCGCAGCCAGACCCGCGCTCTGGCGCGCCATGAAGAACTGGTGGCGCGGGAATGCAGCCTCGGCTTTCGCGAGGAGCACTACCAGCTCTATCAGCACTACCAGGCGGCACGTCACTCGGGGGGCGGCATGGACCAGGACAGCCGTGACCAATACGCCCACTTCCTGCTGCAAACGCATGTGGATAGCCGGTTGATCGAGTTTCGCGAGGGCGAGCGCCTGCGCGTGGTCTGCATTGTCGACGTGCTCGGCGACGGCCTGTCTTCGGTTTACACCTTCTACGATCCGGATGTTTCCGGTGCAAGCTACGGCACCTACGCCGTACTCTGGCAGATCGCCCAATGCCAGCACGTGGGATTGCCCTGGCTGTATCTGGGCTACTGGATTCGCCACAGCCGCAAGATGGCCTACAAATCGAATTTCCGCCCACTCGAGGTGCTACGCCAGGGCACATGGCAAGCGGTTGACGCCTGATGCCCGCGGCGTCCCAAGCCACCCGCGGATCATGAAACGCACTTCCCCCTGCACTGCACTGGGCGAGCAAGCCCTGCCCACCCCCTCTCGCCCCCCTCAAGAAGGGTTCCGAATCCGCTCGCTACGCTCGATATCGACAGCGGCCCTTCCTGTCGTTTCAGGGTAAGGAATCACATGGCGATCTGGCACACGAGCTTCCCGCTGGAGGAGTGCAATCGCCGCGGCCTAGGCTGCGCCAACGGCAATCTCGGAATCGAACTGATCGCAGTCGGCGACGACTATCTCAAGGCGCGCATGCCCGTCGACCAACGCACCCGACAACCCGCGGGCGTGCTTCACGGGGGCGCATCGGTCGTGCTGGCGGAAACCTTGGCCTCCTGGGCGGCCGCCTATGTCGTGGACCCGGAGAAATATCATTGCGTCGGCCAGGAGATCAACGCCAACCATGTCCGCGCCGTGGACAGTGGCTGGGTCTTCGGCATTGCACGCCCCATCCACCTCGGGCGCGGCAGCCACGTCTGGGACGTGCGCATTCATGACGAAAAGGATCGCCTGGTCTGCGTCTCGCGCGTAACCATCGCCGTGCTCTCGACCCCGATGCGCTATTGAACGGGTCTTGTTTCGGCTGCCTCGGTGGATACCCCTTCCACTGTCCGCAACCAATGCAAAATCGTCGCGTAAAATACTTCCGAAACAACCGGTTTGCTCAGGTGGTCGCTCATCCCGGCGGCGAGGCAGCGCTGCCGATCCGCATCAAACGCATTGGCGGTCATGGCGACAATGGGAACTCGCGACATTCCGGGCAGCAAGCGTATCGCCCGCGTGGCATCGAGGCCATTCATCACCGGCATTTGCAGATCCATCAGAATCAACGAATAGCGCGAGGCGCCGGCGCGCTCCACGGCTTCCTGTCCGTCGGCGGCGGATTCGGGAACCAAACCGGCGTCAAGCAAAAGAAATTCCGCGACCTCGCGGTTCGACGGCTCGTCTTCGACCACCAGAACTCGCGTACCGGCGTATTCCCGCAGCAGCAGATCCCGGGTTTCATCTCCCTTGCCCCGGACCTGAGCCGGGCGAGGCGTGTCGTCGCGCTTGAGCCTGGCCGTCACCCAAAAGCAACTTCCTTTTCCCGGCTCGCTTTCTATGCCGACCTCGCCCCCCATCAAATGCGCGATGCGCCGGGAGATGGCGAGACCCAATCCGCTTCCACCATATTTGCGGGTCAAGGAGTCATCGACCTGGGTAAAGGGTTGAAACAGCCTGGCCTGCTGGTCCGGACTGAGTCCAATGCCCTGATCGCGAACCGCCAGACGCAATAGCACACTATGGCCGTCCTCCTCGGCGACCTCGGCGCGCAGGCATATAGACCCGGAATCGGAAAACTTGATCGCGTTGCCGACAAAGTTGAGCAGTATCTGGCGCAGTCGCAGCGAATCGCCACATAGGCGCCGGGGCAAATCCGCAGCGACATCCGCCAGCAATACCAGGCCCTTGGCGCGCGCGGCCTCGTCATGCATGCGCAACACTTCATCGACCAGTTCCGGCACCGAAACGTCGTGCTCCTCGATGGTCATGCGGTCGGCTTCGATGCGCGAGATATCAAGGATGTCGCTGATCAGGCCGAGCAGATGCTGTGAGGCCTTTACCGCCTTGTTGAGATAGTCGATCTGCTTTGGATCCGTCGTCCGGCGCAAGACCAGATTGGTCATGCCCATGATCGCGTTCATCGGCGTGCGCAACTCATGACTCATGTTGGCCAGAAACACGCTCTTGGCGCGATTTGCCGCCTCGGCTGCGTCGCGCGCCACCGCCAGTTCCTGCGTGCGCGAAAACACCAGTTCCTCGAGGTGATGCCGATGCTGGTCCAACTCACGGTCGGCCATGCGCTTTTCCGTTACATCATGGCCGATGCACAACAAACCCGAAGGTCGGCCGCCCGCGTCGAAAATAACCCGGTTCGACCACTGGATGATGACGCGACGGCCATCGCGGGTCATGTTCTCGTTTTCGTTGCTGGCAAACGCATCCGGTTGTTCGAGGATGGCGCCGATCATCGCGGCAAGATCGCGCCCGGTGCCTGATTCGGTTGGCGGCACGATGGTGTCGAGCACGTGCCTGCCAAGAATGTCGGCGGCCGTGTAGCCGAAGACGCGCTCGGCAAACTCGTTGAAATAGGTCACGGTGCCATCCGGCGCCAGGCGCAAGATAATTACGTTGGCATGCGTCAGCAACTCTCGATATTTCTGTTCGCTGAGCTTCAATGCGTCGTAAGCCTCGGCCAGGCTGACTTTCGACACCGTCGTATCCTGCAAGGTCCGCATCAGGTCATTGAACGCACTGGCCAGCGCCCCGACCTCGTCGTTCGCCCTGAGGTCCACCCGCCGTGCGAGGTTGGTGGTGTCGGCGCGGATATCGTCGACCGAGCGTGTCAGGCGCCGCAACGGCCGCACCACGAAGAATGACAGCGCGACGATGAACACCGCGAATCCGACGAGCAATGCCAGGAAGCCCACGGCCAATCGCCCGCGCTGGATGTCATTCAATTTGCCGTCGACCGCGTGGGCGGATGTTCCGACCACGATGCTGGCGATCGGCGAACCGTCCGGTCCCGTCACCGGCACCATCGCGGCATAGCTCGACGCATCGGCAACGCGAAAAACAGTGGTGGCAGCCGCCCCGGATGCGATGCCGCGGCGTAGCTCCGCGTTGTCCAGCCGCTCACCCAGTCGCGCGGCATCACTGTGAAAGAGTATCGTCCCATCGCCCAAGACGACCGCGGCAAACTCAACGCCAGCATAGCCTTCCACGGCTTCCCGGCACTGCTTTTCGAATCCGGACAGATCCTCCAGCCGGATGCCCAGCAGCAGCACCCTTTCCAACTGGATTCTCAGGCCCTGGGCGATCGCCAGCGAGCGCGACTGCAGGGCGTCGACGTAGGCGTCGGCGAATAGCCGGCTGCTCGACCAGAAGACGGCGACGACACCGATCAGCGTGACAACCAGCGAAATGATCAGGACCTTGGCCAGCAGGCCAAGCTTCATGGCTGATCCCATTCGAAGCGCTGGATCAGTTCGGCGCTCAGCAACACGCTGGAATCGAGGCGGATGCCGAGCTTGCGCGCGCGCGCCAGGCTGATCACCGGAACACCCTTGCGCGTCGGCTCCATGGACAGACTGGATGGCTTCCTGCGCTCAACCAGGATGGCCCTGGCAAGGCGGCCGGCCGCCCTGCCCTGTTCCCTTTCGGACACCGTGACCGCGCACAAGGTGCCGAAATAGACCCGATCGATCCAGAAGGCAAAATCAGGCAGCCGGCTGTTTTCCACGGTCCATTTCTGCACTTCCTGATAAGGAACGTTCCTGCCCTGCTCGTCCTTCAGGTTGAAAATGCCGAGGGTGCCGATCATGTCGGCGTCCTGCTGGTAACCGGCGATCCTGCGCTTGTAAACGGCAAAGGTCGGCACGACATCGACGGCGACAATTTTCATGTCGGGCAAGTTCGCCATCCCGGCTTCGATGCGCGCCCGGACCGCGTCCCACATTTTGGCGTCGTCGAAGATCAGTGCGATGCGCCGCGCCTTCGGCGCCAGCTTTCTCACCAGGCCGACCGACTCGGCGAAATGTTCATGTTCCAGCACGCCCGCCACGTTCGGGCTGCCTTTGAAGCCATACACGGCCGGATCGTTGCCGACGCCGCTGAACACGAAGGGCAAGGATGAACCGACATAGTGCTTGACCAAGTGCTCCTGCGCGTCATCGTCCGTCGTATAGACAAGATCGGGTTTCCAGCTTTCGATCAGCTCGCGCGCCTCGCGCCCCTTTCGTTCCTTTTGAACCAGGGCGCTATTGCGCTTGGTGTCCATCTGGAAGATGCGGTAGGTGGCGCTGACTCCCTTGAGGGACTCTTGAAAGCCTTCCAACTGGCGATCCGTCCAGCGCCATGGCGAGTGATAGCTCATGACATGCAGAATCTTCACTTCCCTCGCCTCGGCGGCGGCTGGACCAGGCGCCGCGAGAAGCAACACGAGCAACGCCCAAGCCCAAGCGGAATCAAGCGCTATCCGTCCTGAAATCATGTTCGCCGTGCCCATAGAGTTGAATGCCCGCGAGAGTCTTTAGCGGAAATTCTCCGCCGCGACAGACAGGGCAGGCTTGACCCATGTCAAGCATTCGCGGACAAGAGACGCCCGCTGCGGGCGCCATGCACGAAAAGAGCCTCAGGCCCGACGCCAGGTGGTCCCTTGCGCCCCATCCTCGAGGACGATGCCGGCTGCCTTGAGTTCATCGCGAATCCGGTCCGCCTCGGCAAAATTCTTCGCCCTTTTCGCCGTGGCGCGGGCGCCGACTTTCATCTCGATATCCTCGTTGCTCATGCCACTTGTCGGGGCCGCCTGGAGAAATTCGACCGGGTCGCGCTGCAACAGTCCCAACACGCCAGCCATTGCCCTCAGTTGCGGCGCCAGCGAGGTTTCTCCGCGATTCACCGCGCCGGCCAGATCGAACAACACGGCCATCGCCTCGGGGGTGCCGAAATCGTCATCCAGCGCGGCCTTGAAGCGCTGCGCGTGGGCCTCGTTCCAATCGACCGGGGCCGCTCCGTCCATACCCTTGAGCGCCGTATAAAGCCTCGTCAAAGCCTGGCGCGCATCATCGAGATGGACATCCGAATAGTTCAGCGGGCTGCGGTAATGGGCACGCAAGATGAAGAAGCGCACGACCTCGGGATCGTACTTTTTCAGCACTTCGCGGATGGTGAAGAAATTGCCCAGCGATTTCGACATCTTCTCGTCATCGACGCGGACGAAGCCGTTGTGCATCCAGTAATTCACGAACTGGCACAGGTGCGCGCCTTCCGACTGGGCAATCTCGTTTTCATGGTGGGGAAACTGCAGATCCTGTCCGCCACCGTGGATGTCAAAGTGGCGGCCGAGCAGTTGCGATCCCATGGCCGAGCACTCGATGTGCCATCCCGGGCGGCCCGGACCCCATGGCGATTCCCATTTCACCTCGGCCGGTTCGTCCTCGCGCGCATGCTTCCAAAGCACGAAGTCAAGCGGATCCTGCTTGCCGGCCATGACATCAACGCGCTCGCCGGCCCGCAAATCCTCCAGCGACTTGCCGGAAAGCTTGCCGTAACCCTCGAACTTGCGCACCGAATAGCAGACGTCATGGCTTTCGGCGACATAGGCGTAGCCGTTCCTTTCCAGTGTCCCGATCATGTCCAGCATCGATGTCACGTAATCCGTGGCGCGCGGCTCGGCGTCGGGGCGCAGTACGCCAAGGGCCGCGGCATCGTCGTTCATCGCGGCGATGAAGCGATCGGTCAGTTGCCGGATCGACTCGCCGCTTTCCCCGGCCCGCTTGATGATCTTGTCGTCAATGTCGGTGATGTTGCGCACATAGGTGAGTTCGTAGCCGCTGGCCCGCAACCAGCGCGCGACCATGTCGAAGACCACCATGACGCGAGCGTGGCCGAGATGGCAGAAATCGTAAACCGTCATGCCGCAAACGTACATGTTCACGCGGCCTGGCTGGATCGGGACGAAGGCCTGCTTCTCGCGGGCAAGGGTGTTGTATATCTTCAGCATGGAAATGACGGCTCGCCAACGGCGGGAGAAGCGGCAAAATGGGCGCGAAAGGCAGGCATTATCAGCCTTTCGATCGCATGCATCGGGTTGTGGGGAAGGCGGGCTTCTTGTTAGAATCCGACGCTGAATCCCGCATGTTTTTCCGTGGAACAAGCAGTTTCAGGACAAGCCGGGGCCGGATTTCACGGCATCGGCAACGCGGCCGCACCACTTAAAACCACCGGCAACCGCCAGCGAGAAGTATATACCATGAGCCAAATCCGCCTCAATGTCACACGCCTGTTGGCTGCG
>Ga0154020_10006686_pt1 | contig 13509 bp, 10 predicted proteins | sample Klosneuvirus_201_FD_109709 | JGI IMG/M metagenome (GOLD analysis project Ga0154020, IMG submission 109709) | Active sludge microbial communities from wastewater, Klosterneuburg, Austria - Klosneuvirus_20160825_MG | ecosystem: Engineered > WWTP > Aerobic digester > Activated sludge | place... | reverse complement strand
TATTCTGTTATAAGTTATTTCAGTTGTATCATGCAAAACGAGGATTGGACCATCTACTTCATCAAATCTTTGTTTGGTGGACTGAAAATGCCCGTCCAATATTTCGTCTTCAGAAATATTTGGATTTGAAAAATACCTATAAGCAGCCTTAGTATTAGCCCAATCCTGACAGGCCGTTGGAACACTACTTCCAATTTTTGCCGATAACTGTTGAGCAACTATGGTCCGAGTGTTGATATTGCAGCACCGGGCTCTGAAATATTTTCAACGGGCTCATCAATTCCAAATTCTATTATGAATTATGTAAGTGCCTCAGGTACTTCTTTGGCCGCTCCACATGTTACAGGGGTGGTAGCATTAATGATTGAGCTCTTCCCACAGATAACTGTCTCTGAAATAAAATTTATATTGCTTAATTCCACTGACTTGTTACCCAGTTTACAAAATAAAATTAAATCCAGTGGTCGAATAAACGCCTCTAAGGCCCTAAATCAAACGGTTCAACTCAGGTTGAAAAAAGGTTTTGATTGTCCGCTACCTGAAAATAAAAGGATTTTAGATGAGTCTGAAGATTCATTAACAATTGAATGGACTTTAAATAATGATGGCAGACTATGGGTTGCACATAAGCCTTTAGAAAAAAACTACAAAGATTATTTAAATTGGGTTTTTACACATACAAGTATGACTTCAATTGATTCACTTAAAAAATATAGTTTAGTTACGGGAAGAGCGATAGAACAAGAAACTGATGATTCAAATTATAAAATCTCCCTGCAAAAATCTTATGAAATGGTTCAAAAAATAATAAATGGAAAAATTGGCAAATTACATCGATTGAGCTGCGTTGAAAGCATTCCTTTTAGAGAATACATAAGATTGCCTCAGAGATATTTGTTTTTTTCAGAATTTTATACGCTAATATTAAAGAGAGATTATGAAATCAAAATAATCAGCCAATTCATTAACCCAAAACAAATATCATTTTCGGGGTCAGGCCCCAATAAAACGTTTAATGATGAGTTGAGCTTTTTATTAGAAAATAATTGGAAAGTAACCCATGCTTTACATAATCACCCGTACTATTTTGATAACCCTAATGGAGACTTTGGTGGTAATCTTGGGCCAAGTGAGCCTGATATTATCCATTCCTTTAAAGAAAGTTTTCCTGAAGTTTTAATTACTAATGGAATTGATTCAATCTCTTTAAAACAGCCAGAAGTTAAAGAACTGTACAATTTCATTAAGGATGAGACAAAAAATTCAACTGAGTAAATTTTGGTAATATTGAGAATTCTTAAATCTAATCTTATCAACCACTGTAAAGACTTCAAACTCTTGATACAATTGATTGTTCCTCCCTAGGGCGAGTACCACCTGTTTTAGGGGTGCGGAGGCAGAAATTTTAAAAAAAATCAAAACAGTCGCTTCCTTGGCCTCCACAAAAAGGCTTAAAACTGTCAATCTGAAATTTAGATGCGTTGTTATATTAAATAATTTAGACAATGTAAGAAAGCGAGTATCCCCTCAGGGGAACATCCAAAAATTGACCTCGTGCTTTTGTAAATTTGTACCTAAGCCATGTCAGATCCTTTCGGGAATGGATGTAAAATGGAATGTTAAACCCATTTAATCCTAAAAGGAGGATGTCGCTTATGAAATATTATATAGGACTCGAAGCTCATAGTACAACTTCTCGCCCCTGGAGCTCTTGGAAAAAATAACAGCAATTATCCCAAGGCCTCGAGTTCACTTAACCAGGTTCCACGGAGTACTTGCTCCGCATTATAAATACCGAAAGCTAATTGTCCCGCCAAAAAAAGGAGACTCCCTCCCATCAATTGAGAACAATAAAAATGATTTGGTTAAAAAAACCGAGTTACTTGGGCTAGACTCCTTAAACGGGTTTTTGACGTCGACGTTGAAACTTGCGGAGTTTGCGGATGGAAAGTCAAAATCATTGCCGCCATCAAAGAAGTAGAGATGATAAAAAAAATCCTGGGACATATCTGCATGCCGTCAGTCCCACCAGAAATTGCATGAGCCAGAGGGTTCCTCAATCATCAACATATTAACACTAACGATCTATTTTATTGTGTAACCCCGTGAAAAATTGGAGAGGGTAGTAGTGATGCCAAAAAAAAGTAAACAGCAGATAAAATTCTATTCATAAATTCTCCTTCAAATTAAATAAATGAATTTTATATATAATTTAGTTCCATACTGAATTGTACCAAATTCAAATGATCTTTAACCTATTTTAATGTACCCTGAGCTTTGTTTTTTGAATGCTTTCTTTCATGTTAATGGAAGAGCATCATTACTCTAATATTTCTAAGCTATTCGCTACTAAAACAGAATTGCACGACGTGCAAAAGAGTAAAGTTATTTGAATTAAAGCTTAAGCGTCTACACATGCAATAGGCTCATCGTATCAACATGAGAAATGCTGAAGTTTAAGAATAGTCTTCTGATGAATAAGAATAAGCTCTATATGACTAAGGGCCAATAGCAAAATAACTTAACCCATTAAGTTAAGCGTGGATCTTTTGCATAAAAATTGTTTCGAAAAAAGATTTTAAATTGTAGAGTTACTATAATTGTTATGCGAAATGGATATTTGATTCTTATCTACTCAAATTTTTGAGACTTTTCAAGGGATAATTGACATATTAAAGCTGGAAAATTAAAAATGAAATTCTATAGCGTGTTTTTTATATTTAATATATTAATAGTGGTTTTCTGTTTGCATATGAATACTATAGGTTCTTCTTTCTTTAAAGAATGTCCTATTACTGAAGTAATAATGGAGGTTCGAGGTATTTCCATGGACGGTTTATTTTCTAGTGGGGAAAAAGTTAAGGCATTAATTGGTTACTACGCTTGCCATGAAGTTTCACGCAAAGACATTATTATCTTAAGAAAAAAAAATGATAGTCAAATATTGATTAAATCAGTGGTGATGTTACCTGGGGATCATTTCTATTTAAGAGCTTATGGGAGTGGGTTTCAGTTGCTCATTAATGATGAAGTATTATTGAATTCATATGGAATGCCGTATCTATTGACTCAGGCTGCGGAGAGAGTTTTGAATTTTTTTGAAATAAATGATCAAGGAATTGTCCCAGAAGGAAAATTTTATGTTTTTGGTAATAACCCTCATGGGAGCATAGATTCTAGTAATTTTGGTCCGGTAAGTAAAGATGAGTTAATAGGTTTTGTAAAATAATTAATATTTATTTAATACAAGTTCTCACGCATTGACCATATATTCTTGGCATTGCGTTGCTATCAGTAGTGTTTGCTTCCAAATTTACACCTAAGTCAATCCAACCGCCTACGGGACAATTTGGTGGTGGACTACTTACACAAAGAGTTGGATTGAATAAATTATATGTTGTAGAAACATAGGTCTTTAAATATAAAATTGAAGTTGTTGAGGAGGCCGCAGCATCAACAAATAAAATAGGAGTACTTGGGCTTACAGGCTTGTAGCTAACTCCACTCGTCGGGGTAATTCCATTGGCACCACGTAATGAATATGTAATAAAAACCTTATCAGCTTTTTGACAGTTGGGCGCCATGCCGGGACATTCAGCGAGAAATCCTGACACTAATTCTAATGCGCAATCAGAACTTGGTGTAGTGCAGATCATTCCATTTATATTATATCTTACTGGCATGAAGGGGGTCGGCGTCAGTGGACCGCTAGCGGCATCTGTTCCTGAAAATTGTGTTTTGTGAGAATTGTCAACTGGGTCAATAATGTGAAAGGGTTGCGGAGTAGCAACATTATTCACCGTTTGGCAGCAATTAGGGTAAACACTAATAGGGCAAAGTGGAGTGGCGGCAAGGGGGGGGCCATTAAGACAGTAGTCAAGTGCCTCATTGCCAGCAACGCTAGTTGCTCCAATAACTGTTCCTAGTGCAGTATAATTAGAATTTTTAGCACTCTCACTTATGACTTTAGTGTCTAAAGAATAACGATCAGCCATCATTTTGATGGAATCTCTTGAAGAAGCTTGCCGACTAGATACCATATATTTTTGATTGGAAGTTTGAAGCTCTAATAAGGCAAATGCACCAATGGCAAGTACGCCTAAAGTAATCATAATTTCAATAAGTGAAAAACCACGATAAGATATATTTTTTTGAGATAATTTCATTAATCCTCACATCATATTAGTAGTTGCATTTATAGAATACTATGGAATTAAATCGATGCAATAAAAAATAATTGCTATTTTTGTTTAGCAGGGTTTACGCATATGACTTAGATTAACTCCCGCGGTTGCTTTATATTAAGCATAATGCTGTATTAAAAAGTTTGATAACTATCTGCATTTTAAACCAATGGAGGGTCATGAAACAAAGCAAAAAATAAGAGTTAATATTTAATTATCGCAACTGGAAGATCCTAGAGTAGGTGATAATAAAAAGTATAAATTAATAGAAATTTTATTTATAAGTGTCTGTGCACTTTTCTGTAGATGTGAAAGTTGGACTGAGTTTGAAGACAATGGAAACTCTAAAAAAGAATTCTACATTAAATTTTTGTTCAGATCAATTCTAGCATCTAGAAATTAACATAAACTCAATCTGGTAGAGACAAAATCTGATAGCATCAGGTTGAGTTTGGCTGGTATTGGTAAGGCTAAATGATCATAATTTCTTTTAATTTATTTTTAAATTAAACAAAGGAAGCATTGATATAGATAATTATCTTAATGTATGATAAATAATAAATATTTAAATTTGGTAACTATGTTTAAAGAACTTTAATGATCAGTACTCTCAGAAGCGATTTCTTGAACAATCTCGTCGTATCGATTTTAAGAGAGCTTCAAAGGGTATTGAGTCCTATTTTTTTAGAACTCCTTAAAGTAAGGAGAACTCTCAAAAGGTAAGCGGCCATCTTTTTTTCTTATTTAATTTTCATAAAAATGACCTACATTATTTTCTAACGCCTATCCTAGTTTTTATTTCTCCAAAATCCTCACATCCAGCTCGGACCCTTCGGGTCAATTTTGGAGAAACCTTTACCATTTATTCTCAGGAGGTAATAAAATCCATTAATAGTTGAAGTCAATTTTAGCTTTGTGGAGTTATGCCTACGCTCAGGGGATACTTTTACTACAATTAAAAAATGCAATAATTTAGAGATTAAAACTATATTGGTACGATGCGGGGTAAAATCTTAACAAAAATAAATTAATTCCATTGAACTTTTTTATTGAAATTACTTATGGATTTTTAATAATATGAATAATTCCAATGGGATCAAAAGAAAACATTTTAGCCACCTGAATACGACTAGTAGATTCTTTAGTATCCTTATATTGATTTTGAAAAAACGCTTCAATTTGTAAAATAGGTTCAATATTTGTGAAACGAACTATGCAAATAATATCTCCAGATTTAAGTGGTGTGCATTGGGCTTTAGCCGATTCACTTTTGAGTAAAACAAAAGGAGAGTTGTGAACTATAGTTCCAGTCAATGTAAACAGACTTTCTTTTTCCTTAACAAGATCTTCGGGCATTTTATAGGTAACCGAAACATAATTTTTATTTTGAATCCATTTTACCATTGAGAGTTTCCATGTTGCGAAACTTTTGAGATCAGACTCAATTGGTAAGGTGTAGGTTCCATTAAACGTGACATTGGAATCATAATTTACAAAACTAGATTGATTCAAATTAATTCCAAATAATAATTGAGAAAAAAATAATAAATAAAATAACATTAATTTTTTTGCAATGATCGCTAAATTCATAATTGACCTCAAAATAAAGTTTGTACACCTAACCAAAAGGTTATTAATAGATCTTTTGGTTGAGCAAGGTTTTTATCTAAGTATGGACCAGGATTAAAGAAAGCAACACCGGTTGTATATGAAGTAATCAATTTTAACTTGCTTATTAAAGAAGAATGTTTTTTTTCTATAAAGAGATCAAGTTCTTTACCGATGCTTTTGGAGTTAGCGTTAACATTTCCAGCGTTAATAGCTGAAGTTCCATTGAAAGCATAGGGTGAAGTAGAAGCATTGATGCGATAAAAATCATGGTATTCAATTCCACTTTTTAACGTCCGACTCCAAGCATATGAAGAGGTTAAATATAAATCTTGAATACTTCTTCGACTAAAATAATCCATGAATCCTAAAAAACGATGGCCAGATGGAAATAATTGAAAATAATTATGAGTTGCGGAAAGTGCACCGATAGAAATAAACTTTGAAGGATCAAAATTAAACAAATATCCTATCATTAAATCCTTTTGTTCATCATTTATAACGAGATTTCTAATGTCTCCAGTTTGTTTAGTGTATTCTGCTTCGAATATAAATGATTCTGATCTATGGCGAATTCGGGCCCCTAAAGTTTTTAAATTAATAGGTTGAATGAGATTTAAATTTTTATTAATTAAGTAATAAAAATCGATTTCATCTAATCCAAAGGTTTTCAAAGATAAATAGGCTCCGGTAAATTGATGATTCCCGCCAAATGGGACAGATCCTCCAGAGTCTTTATCAATGGACATTTGAAAAATAGCAAGGGAATGAGTGAAAGAAGTTAAGTTGATTCGTGTTCCATCAAAGATTCTACTTTTATAGTTCCAATCTGCAGTACCAATAATTCTTTCACTACCAAAAGCTAATTGCTGACGTCCGTATTTTATATCAAAAAAGCCATTGGGATTCCAAGAAATATAATTTTGAATGGGGTATGCAATAGATTCCTTTGGAGAATCTTTTAGATTTGATTTTCGAACATACTGTTCCTCAGAATGTAATAGGAATTTAAGAGGAATTTCTAATTCAAATCCTAAACGAGCTCTAATTTCAACAGATTCAGTGGGATTAGAAGATGGACCAAGGCTTGTTGATGCAGGAAAACTTTGTGATCGAAATCTAAAGTTTCCAATGGGTGAAAAAAGAGATTCTGTTCTTCCAAGGCTTTCAATCGAAGTATTGATTAGAATGAAAATTAAAGAAATGAAACTCAATTGTGACGTTATTTTCATTTTATAAGGATCTATTCAAATGGAGCAGCTGTCAAAGAATCTTATTAAATAAGAATTGAGTAAGATTGATTATCTTAGCTCCCCATTGAAATGAAATTTACTTGTCAATGCGTGCTTGTTTTGATTTTATTTAAATATATGGGGTGATTTATTGAAAATTCCAAATTTGCAAACCATTTATTTCAGGGAAAATATAAAGAAATTTTTAGTCTGTATAAAGAGAGCTTAGCATTATCTTGTGAAGATCACGTTGTAATGATTGGTGCCCTTTCATTGAGTGGTGAGATTAATAGCGCGCTATCATTGTTTAAAGAGAAATCAAATGAATTTAATAAAATGCAAATGAATTGGGCGTTCTTTTTTCTTATTATAGGTAATTCACGTCTTTCTCGTTATGAAGAGGCTAAGAGTTATTTAAGTCGGCTTTTGCATAAACGTAAACAATTTACGACACCTCAAGAAAAGTTTTGTTTTTTTCAATCCATTGGATTTATTTGCTATATAACTGGAAAATTTGGGGCAACGGCGCGTTGGGCTGAACGAGCTCTACAGCAAGCTCACTTGTGTCGATTAATATTTGCGGAAATATTGGCCATTGATTTATTAGGATATGCAAATGTTCGTATTGGTGAAATTTCGAGGGGACTTTCTCTATTACGTGAGGCGATTAGGTTAGCGGAACAGATAGGACAGGCGGGTACGGTAGATGCACTGAGAGTTTCGTTAACAATTTATTATGCCAGATATCGTTGGTCACCTTTAAAATCAATAAAATTACTTAATAAAATGTTTAAGCGACTAAAGGTCGAAGATAATTACTCTCGAGCTAATTTACTTATTGAAATCGCAGAAGTTTATAAAAATTCGGGAAACTTGCAAAAATCATATGAAATTTTATCTGAAGTAGCAGTATTAATCTACTCACATCAAAACTACAGGCAGGAGGCGCTTCTAAATTTGAAATTTTCATATCTCAATTGGTTAAAAGATAAACCACGAGAAGCCTTAGCAATCCTGATTTCAACTAAAAGAATTTTAAATGAAGAAGTAGATAAAATATTGATACTTGAAGTTTTGGGTTTAGAATTTCAAATTCTCAGGCATCTTGGAGAGGTCCAAGCATGTAACCAAATATTAACAAAATTATTATTGTTAACACGAAAAACCCAGGATTATCTTAATCGTAGGATCATTAATCGCATTGAAAATAAAAAAAATTCGTGGCGAATCGGTGAAGACTTATTAGGAGATTTGCGTGATGATGTGGATCCACAAAATGCCTTAAAAAAAATATTTGAAACAGGATTTTATTATTTGATACCAGAAGTGCTTAAGTTAGATCGAAGTAAGGGGTATATAGTGTTGGACATGCAATTAAATTCTATAACTATACTTAAGTTTGGAGAGGTTCTACATCTAGCAAATGCGATAACACCGATGACTCGAAAATTGTTACTATTATTAAGTGATCATAAATTGAAGACAAAGGAAGATCTTATTAAAGATATTTGGGGTTATAATTATAACCCCTTGGTGCATGACCCAATTATTTATAATCATTTTAGTCGATTAAGAAAAAAGTTTGGTAAATTTAGATCCGTAATTTCAATCTCTGAAAATGGTTATTTTTTATCTTCCAATTATACTGTTAAGCATAACATGAATCTTAGTTTGATGAATGAAAATTCAATGAATTATCGAGAAGAAGTAAATTCAGATTCAAATATAAGTCTATATCAAAATAATGATTTACCCACTATCGAGAGTGATAGAAGTAAATATGTAAATGAGTTAGGGACTAATCCAGACGGACTCAATCATAGGCAAATACAAATTCTCAAATGGTTGTTGCGTAATGATTATGTTGATATCCAAAAGCATCAATATCTTTTCAAAGTATCTCCAATTACTGCAACTAGAGATTTATCTGGATTACAAAAAATGGGTTTAGTTAAGCGAATTGGAAGAGCGAGAGCGACAAAATACAGTAAGTTATATTAATATGCTTGTAACTAGCCAGTCCTATGAATATTTAATGCTATCATTGACTCCTCTAAACCTCAAACAAGCGGTGCTCGCCTTCGGCTCCGCTCCGAACTCGTTTTTCGAAGTCTATGATATCATTAAATATTCATAGGACTGGCTAGTTACAAGTACATTAATATTTTAGATAATCACTTAAGTTATTTTTAATTAAAAGTTCTTCGGTAATAACTTCGCCTTCACTTGTTAATTGAAATTCAGAATTAGCAAGGCTTGTATTTGCATCCTTAGTAATACTTATTAAACCTTGATTTAAAAGTTCTTGTACAGTGCTTTCAGTTTTTAAATTAATCTGATCAGTTGATAATTTGGGAAAAAACATTTTTGTTACATTTAAAAGAGTTTTAAAAGAAGTAGAACCATCATAACAAAAGGCAAGAACTTGATCTTCTAGTTTATTAAAATTCATTTTTTCCTCCCGAATTATTGTTTGTATCTGTATTCAGATTATCTCGAACCACTTTCTTAGTATCCAAAGACATGCTGATAAAAATGACGTGATTTGACGTGATTTAAACAATGCTATATCTCGTTGAAATTATTGGAGTAAAACTCATTTTACGAAAATTTATGAGCGGGCCACCAGTTACGAAATATTAAATCTGAAGAGGGATAAGTTTAGTTTCTTGAATTATGAAAAATTTTGGGCGTAAAAAGATAACTCTTTGATGCTAATTTCTATCAGCTTAGGGTTTCCTGGGCACTCCAGCAAAACAAAATTTAGTGTTCCTTTTTGAGATATTTTTTTATCTTGAACTAGCAATTTAATTAAAGATTTATTTTTTTTTAGAATTTTGATGAGATCACTTTTGAAACTAAATGATTTTACATTAAATTAGTTATGAGAATTTTATTAAGCATTTGAGTTTTCATTATGCCTTTTTGAACGGATAAATTAAATGCCATGAATAGTCCAAAATTTACGACACTGCAATGAGGTAGCTTTTTATGGAGCTCAAACGTTAGAGAAATAGCTAAAACTCTTGACGGTTCGTAAAGGAGAAACTAAAGTTTATTAGTATAGCAAATAAATGGGCTTGACATGGAATAAAGAATATTTTTTCCATGACCATGATAACCAAAATTGGAGATATCAATCGCTTTAAACATCCAAATCAATTATCTTCATGGATGAGGTTCGATGTCAGTGAATACTCTTCAGGGGGTAAACAGCACCGCTTTGGACTTACTAAGCATGGTATCGATATCTGAGAATTGTATTTGTTGAAGCCAACAATCCCGCAAAGTTTTGATCCACTTTTCAAAATAGTCTGCATTTAGCTTGTGATAAGAGCTTTTGTGCTCGATTATATTAGTGATCAAAGAAAATAGAAAATTTGATAGTTTTTTTCAAATTTAAACTCTTTTTAATTATAAAGAAAATCATAATGGAGACAAAAAATGAGTTCAATAAAAATCACGTATTTTGGAACAGCTACAGTTTTAATCGAGATTGGTGGAACTAGAATTTTAACGGATCCTGTTTTTGGTCCCAAAGGAATTTCAGCTACAGTTTTAGGAATTCCTTGCACCACTTATTTTAAACTAGAAGACTCCAAAATCAAAATAGAAGATATTTTACCTATTGATTATATCTTGCTTAGTCATGATCAGCATATTGATAATTTGGATAATGAGGGTCGCAAGTTTTTTCCAAATGTAAAAAGGATATTTACCACCTTAGCTGCCGCTCAAAGAATAGGAGCAAATAGTATTGGCCTTTCCGATTTTCAGAGCACCTCATTAAAGTTAGCCAATGGAGACAACTTAGAAATAACGGCCACACCTTGTCGACATGGTCCCCCTCTTAGTTTACCGATTGTTGGATCAGTGATTGGATTTCTTCTCGATTGGAAAGGACATTCAAATGGTCCTCTTTATATTTCGGGTGATACAGTCCTTTTTAAAGGTATAAATGAAATTGGCAATCGCTTTAAAATTGACACGGCTTTGATCCATTTTGGATCCGCAAAAACAAAAGCCACACAATGTATTCACTACACCTTTAGTGCTCAAGAAGGGGTGAAGGTAGCAAAATTATTAAATTTGAAACGAGTTATACCCTTGCATTATGATGGTTGGTCTCATTTTTCCGAATCAAAGGAAAATATTATAACGTGCTTTAGAGAACAAGGAATGGAAGAAAAGCTTCTTTGGTTACATCCCAATCAAGTACAGTTAGTTTCATTGACACCCTGACGGCACTCGGGCTTTTTGGGATCGGAATCTCATGATTCAGAACTCGATTCTAGGAAAACTGTACAATTCAAAATCATCTTCCTGCAAAAGCAAAAAATGCCTTTTTCTATCGTGGGATCCGTGAAATTTCTCGACTTTATCCTGAACTTCAGAATCAACTAACAAATACATGGGTTAACTATACAAGATCAGGAAAGAGTAACCTCTCTGATTACTTTTTGCTTCTTAAACAAAAAATAATAAAGATTGAATTAAATAAAATAAAGAGGATAACGGAGTTTGAAATTCAATCCAAACTAGGCCAAAATCACTCCGGTATTTATCATATATGACCCGTAATGTAATGACGAAGTACAATTCATTGTCCACAATTGAAAATCATTCGTACATGATTGAAGGGAGAATACATTGAACTATCATAATTTTTTTGTGGTCCTTTTTTTAGTTGCAGGTATTTTTAGTTCGCTGCCAGCAGATGCGGTTGGGAATACCACTCCCATCGCGATTGATTTGTTTCCACCCGTGCAGTTTCCGAGTAGCGAATTCGAGGTGAAGGGTCTTCGCTTAAGTATCGTAGGTAAAAATCGGGGTGTAAGCGGGGTTGATATTGGACTTTTGGGAAATATGACGGATCAATCTTTTAGTGGAATCGCGATTGCTGGTCTGTTCAATTACAATAAAACTTCTGCTGAAATAATTGGATTGCAGTTGGCAGGACTCGCAAACTTGAATGGAATAGCGAGTAGTCTTTATGGAGTCCAAATTGGACTCTATAATAAAATAAATAAGGTCTATGGACTCCAAATAGGTCTTATCAATGTTGCCAAAGAACTTCATGGTGTACAGATTGGTTTAATCAATTTCAATGAATCCGGACCGTTTAAGGCTTCGCCTATTATCAATGTTTCATTTTAAAAACAATGAACTAGTGAATACTATCAAAACTATATTCTTGACCTGGATAATTCGTATAAAGCTTGTTAGATAAGGCATAGGTGAATTTTAAAAGAATTAAATAGTCTTAGAAAAGATTCGTAATTTTTTAAGTCAAGTTCAGATGAGCAATTTGAGAACATACCATTAAAGACTTTCCCAAACTCGGCTCATCCACCCTAATGCATCGGGGTCTTTACAAATTAATTTAACGATTTGTTGGCAATTGTAAGGACAACCGATGACATTGAGGCATATAAAATCCAGTTCCTTTACATAGTAGTCTGGAAGATAAGCCAGAGCGTGTCCTTGCTGAATGAGTTTTTCCATAATTTTTAGTCCGTTTGCTCGGTAGCGTATTTGTCTTGGAAATTTGTCATCTCGCCAACCATCCAAAGAGGCTGAGTGAGAAATTTTTCCGAGCAGTGCTGATTCTGGAGAGACAAAGGGAAATTTTAAAACCTCCTCTACGGGGATCTTTGAGCTTTGTGTAAATTTTTTAAAAAGGGGGTGTTTCGACGAAGCACAGGTTTTGAATTCAACTTTGGATAAAACTTTTGACTTAAGACCTTGTGGAACATTTCCTGTGAGTAGGCCAAAATGGGCTTCACCATCTTCAATTTGTTGAATCACATTATTTTCAGTACGAGTTAAAAATTGAAATCGAGAATGAACAAATATCTTGTTGATTCTTTCGGAAAGATTAATTCCAAAATGAGTGTGCAGAATTTCTTCAGCACTAATGACCACATTGAGAGTTCCTTTTTGGCCACTGAGTTCAATTTTTGCGTCTTCTTCTAGTTGTATTATGTAGGCAGCTCTCTTCTTGAGAGCTAAGCCTTCGGGTGTGAGTCGAATATTTCGTCCTTGTCTGTAAAATAGAGAAATCCCAAGCTCATCTTCTAAACGAGAGATTGCCTTACTAAGAGAGCCTGGAGAAACATTAAGACCTTCCGAGGCTCGATGTACATTTTCACTCTGTGCGACTGCTAAAAAATACCGTAATTCAAATATTTCCATAATCGAAACATATAGTTCTTTTATGTTTCTTTATCAAGCATTATGTTTTGGTTATTATTGCTCAAGTTAATGAAGTGAGGTTAATATGAAGTTTCCCAATTATAAGACTCTAAATCGTTGGACTCCGTATTGTTTTAAAAATGGAATGTATACTAAAAACAGAATTGTGATACCGCCCATGGCTTCGGGGACAGCAAACTTACAAGGGCTCGCCTCACCAGATACTTTTAAACATTACCAAAATTTGACTCAAGCAGGGGCGGGGATTCTATTGGTTGAATATACCTATA